>Ga0182015_10005872_pt1 | contig 12553 bp, 11 predicted proteins | sample 712P3MmetaG_FD_120478 | JGI IMG/M metagenome (GOLD analysis project Ga0182015, IMG submission 120478) | Permafrost microbial communities from Stordalen Mire, Sweden - 712P3M metaG | ecosystem: Environmental > Terrestrial > Soil > Wetlands > Permafrost | place: Sweden: Stordalen | collected...
CGCGTCGTCGGAAGCGTGCGTCGCCGGCCCGCCGGCACCGAGAACGCCAAGCTCGCGACCGGCGAGGTCGAGCTGCCGGCACGCCGGCTCGAGATTCTCAACCGCTCGCAGACGCCGCCGTTCGTCATCGCTGCCGACGAGGAACCCGACGAGAGCGTGCGGCTGCGCTATCGCTACCTCGATCTGCGGCGTCCGCGCATGCACCACAACCTCAGCATGCGGCACCGCATCGTCAAGGCGATCCGCGACTACTTCGACGCCCGCGGCTTTCTCGATATCGAAACCCCGAACTTGATCAAATCGACGCCCGAGGGCGCGCGCGATTACCTGGTCCCTTCGCGCGTCCACCGCGGCACGTTCTACGCCTTGCCGCAGTCGCCGCAGATCCTCAAGCAGATCCTGATGATCGGCGGCCTCGGCCGCTACATGCAGATTGCGCGCTGCTTCCGCGACGAAGACCCGCGCGCCGACCGGCAGCCGGAGTTCACTCAGGTCGACGTCGAGATGACGTTCGTCAGTCAAGACGAGGTCATGCAGATGATGGAAGGCTGCGTGCGCTTCGTGTGGGAGCGTGTACTCGATGCGGCCATCCCCGAGCCGCTGCCGCGGCTGACGTATGCCGAGGCGATGCGCGACTATGGGTCCGATAAGCCCGACCTGCGGTTCGCGCTGCCGCTGTCCGACGTGGACGACCTGTTTCGCGACGGTACGTTCGCGCTGTTCGGCGGACTCGCTGCAAGCGGCGGAAACCGGATCGTCGCGGTGCGGTATCCCGGCGGCGCGGCGCTCTCGCGGCGCGACTTCGATGCGCTGACCGAACTGACCAAACAGTTCGGCGCCAAAGGTCTCGCCTACGTCGCGTTCGCCGCCGATGGCATCAAGGGTTCGATCGCGCGCTTCGTCGACGACGCGCTGGCGGTTCGCCTGCGCGAACGAACGGGCGCGGCCGACGGCGACGCGCTGCTGTTCATCGGCGACGAGCGGACGGCGGCGACCGACGTGGCCGGACGCCTGCGGCTCGAGGTCGGCGAACGGCTCGGCCTGCGTCCGGCCGATGCGGCGGCGTTTTGCTGGGTCAGCGGATTCCCGCTGTTCGAGAGAGATGCCGAGACCGGCGAGATCACCTTCTCGCACCATCCGTTCACGGCACCGGCACCGGGACAGGAAGCGCTGTTCGATAGCGATCCGCTCGCGATCACCGCGCAGCACTACGACCTCGTGCTCAACGGATACGAACTCGGCAGCGGATCGATCCGCAACCACGTCGCCGAGTTTCAGCGCAAGGTGTTCAAGCGATTGGGACTGAGCGACGAGCAGATCGACGACCGGTTCGGCTTCTTCATGGAAGCGCTCACCTACGGCGCGCCCCCGCACGGCGGCATGGCGCTGGGCATCGATCGGCTGGTCATGCTCGCCTGCGGCGAAACGAACATCCGCGACGTGATCGCCTTCCCCAAGAATCAGGCCTTCCGCGACGTGATGATGGACGCCCCGTCGAGCGTCCCCGATCAGTCCCTGCGCGACCTCAGCCTGCGCATCGTCAACCCGTAGCGGCTGGCTAGAAGGGGTAGTTGTTGCGGTGGGTCTCGCGGAGCAGCATCTTGGTGTTGAGTTCGCGCAGCGCGTCGATCGACTTCTGGTGCTCGGCCGAGCGGCCGTACTTGTCGGCCGCACGCAGCGAGGCGTCGAGCGTGCGCTCGCGGATCGCGTAGACCAGGAAGGCGCGTAGGTCGCGCTCGTCAATCGCGAAGTCCATCCGCACGCGAAGGTACCCAGTCGGTGCTGCGGCTACGCCCGCGGGCATGCGCTCGGCTGCGATCGGTCGACGCGCGCCTCCCGCGGCAGCTGCCTACGTCGCGACGAGGAGTTGCTCGTTTAGCCGCGAGAGCGCGGAGTTCAAACGCTGGGCGGCCCAGGGGCGAACCGCCCGCCACACCGGCGCCGGGATGTTGAACGCGCGGCTGTCGTCAAGCGTCAGGCACCGCGCGAGCAGCTCTGGATACGGTTCATCGAGCGCCGCCGCTTCGAAGTCGGTCATCGCGGCACCGCGCACGCCCGCCCGGCGGCACAGCTCGAATGCCAAGCGCACCTCTTCCGGCAGCCCGACGCAGTCGAAGACCCGGTGCGCTCCGAGGCCGAGCAGCTCGTGAAACCAGCGGCGGTTTTCCGGTCTGTCGAGCAGACCCTCCGGGAAGATGTTCGCGACGAACGCCGGCGGCAAGTACGCGCGATAGCTCAGCCAGATGTAGATACACTTCGCGCACCGTTGGCACCACGGCTTGAGCGTATTGCACGAGTGCGCGTAGCGGAGCGCTTCGGGTTCCGCGGCGGCGAGGCTGAAGATTGCGACGTCGGAGAACGGCTTGAGCAGGCTGTAATACCGGAAGCCTTCCAGCAGCCGGGTCGAGATGTAGCTCGAGAGCAGCCGCTCCGCCGCCAGCGTCTTGCCCCACTGATGGTTGATCTCTTCGCCGGTGACGTCCCAGGTGAAGTTGCCGAAGTCCGCGCTCCGTTCGTGCGCCACCACGAAGTCGTCGTAGCCCGCCGCCAGCGCCAGCGGGAGCGACATGAAGACCGAGGCGGGCGTTTCGGCGGCGCAGAGCGTCGCCACGGTGCTGTCTTCGCGGCTGAGGATCGGCGAATCTAGGAAGTCATCGAAGACGCTGATGCGGTTCCGCTCGCCTTGGGTCCCGAAATCGAGGACCTTGTCGATGAGTGCGTGCTGGTGCCATGCAGCACCGTAGACCGAGTGCGAGTACGAAAGGCTGTCGTAGCGCTGGCCTGAGGCGGCGAGCGCGGCCTGACCGACCACACTGTCCTTTCCGCCGCCTGAAAACAGCAGCGCCGTCCGGGCGCGCGGGTACGCGATCGGACCGCCGGCCGAAGCCGCGAGCCCAAACGCCGGTCCTTCGTACCATGGAAGATCGTTCTGGTAGCGCCATTGCCCCCACACGCGCAGGAAGATCGTTTGCCACAGCGCTTCGAATGCCGCGTCCGCGTACTCGGCGAACTCGCCGAAATTGATCCGTGCCGGCGCGAGACTGAGATATTGATTCGCGTTGAAGGCGCCGATGTGAAAATACAGGCGGCGCATGAACCCGATCCCGAAGCGTCGCTCCAGCTCGAAGAAGTCGACGTTTTCGTACCGGATCGAGATCGAAAATGCCGCCTCGTCGATCGTGAACCGGTACGACAGCCGGTCGTGTTCGCGATCGAAGGCGCCGAACGATACGCACACGGCGCGTTCGCGCGCCACGGTCGCTAGGCGCACGCGCGCATCCCCACGGGAGGGCCGTTCAGGTCGTACGGCCTTTCGCCTGTACGATACCCGCGTCGGCTGCGATCAGCGCGCGGGCGCGCGTAAACACCGCATCGAGCATCGCCTCGGTCAGCACGCCGGTGTTGGTGTTCTGCCGGCTGGGATGGTACGACGCCAGGATCGTCAGCGGCCGCCCGCGCGGCAGCTCGACGGCGGTTTCGCTCAGGTGCGCGAAGGGCGCGCGCGGCCCGCGGTAGGCACCGCCGGCTTTGACCAGCGCGTGCACGGTATCGTCCGCGATCTTCCCGAGCGTGACGACGACTCGCGCTCGGGCGAGCAGCGCGAACTCTTCGCGCAGATAGGGGAGGCAGCGTTCGCGCTCGTCCGGCGTCGGCTTATTGGCCGGCGGCGCACAGCGCACCGCGGCGGTGATGAAGGCGTCGTTCAGGCGGAGCCCGTCGTCGCGTCCGGTCGCGTGCGGCTGATTCGCGAACCCCGCCCGGTGGAGGGCGCGGTACAGCCACTCGCCGCTCCCGTCGCCGGTGAACACGCGGCCGGTGCGATTCGAGCCGTGGGCCCCGGGCGCGAGCCCGACCAGAACCAAGCGCGCGCTCGGATCCCCGAAGCCCGGAACCGGCTTGGCCCAATAGTCGTGGTCGAGGAACGCGCGCTTCTTCACCCGCCCGATTTCGGCGCAATAGCTGCGAAGCTCCGGACAGCGGCGGCAGGCGATGACGCGCCGCTCGAGCGACGCCAGCGAGGACGGTGGCACGCGGGCCGGTTCGACTGCGACCGAGCGCGTTGCCTGCCCCGGCGGCGCGTGGGAGAATGGGCCCCGTGACCCGGCTCGACGTTCGCTCCATGGCCTTGCTGGCGACGGCGCACGTGGCGGACGACATCAACCAGAGCTTCGTTCCGGCCCTGCTGCCGTACCTGATCGTCTCGCGCGGCCTGAGCTACACGACCGCCGGCAGCCTCGTACTCGCTCAGGCCCTCTCGTCGTCGGTCATCCAGCCGGCAATCGGCCACCTCGCCGACCGGCGCTCGATGCCGTGGCTGATCGGCGTCGGGCTGTTCCTCGCCGGCGGCGGCGTCGCGACGATCGGGTTCGCGCCGACGCTCCCGCTGCTCTGGCTCGGCGCGCTGATCAGCGGCATCGGCGTGGCCTGCTTTCATCCCGAGGCTGCGCGCTTTGCCAACTACGTGTCGGGCACGAAGAAGGCTTCGGGGATGCGCTGGTTTGCCGCCGGCGGCAACGTCGGCTTCGCCACCGGCCCGCTGTTCGCAACCGCCGTAGTTGCCGCGTTCGGACTCCACGGCACGCTGGCCGCCGCGGTGCCGGTCGCGATCGTCGGCTCGATCGTGCTGCTCGAGCTCCCGCGGCTGCGCACCTTCATCCCGGCCCACGCGACCTCGCGCAGCGGACAAGGCACCGACGACTGGACGGCGTTCGGCAAACTCACCGCCTTCGTCATCGCGCGCTCGATGGCGTACTTCGGTTTCGTCGCGTTCGTGCCGCTCTACGTCGTCGAAGTGCTGCACGCGTCGCCGGCGGTCGGCGACTCGCTGCTCACGCTGTTCCTGTTGTGCGGTGTCGGCGGCACGCTCTCAGGCGGCCCGGTCGCCGACCGGTTCGGCCGCCGCACCGTCTTGATCGCATCGACGCTCGCGGCCGCCGTGATGACCGTCATCCTGGTCGCGACGACGCACGGCGGGAACCTCCTGCTCGCGATCCCGCTGCTGATGGTGACGGGGTTCGTCTTCGTCGCGTCGCAGGCGGCGTTCATCGTGCTCGGTCAGGAATTTCTTCCCAACCGGCTCGGGCTCGCGTCCGGAGTGACGGTCGGCATCGCGGTCTCGCTCGGTGGCGGGTTCGCGCCGGTCCTCGGCATGATCGCCGATGCCCACGGCGTCGCCGCGACGATCCTCGCCACCGCCGGACTCTCGCTGCTGGCCGCATTGGTCGCGTTGACGCTGCCGCCGGAACGCCGCCGTATCGTCGCGCCCCCCGCGCCCTCGATTTCACCGGTCGGCTGAACCGGAAACTCAGACGAGGTTCGGAAACCCGATGCGCGCGAGGGCGGCGTAGACGACGACGCCAACCGCCGTCGAGAGGTTGAGCGAGCGCACCGCGCCGTCGCGCATCGGGATGCGCAGCGTGCGTTCCGGATGCGCGTCGAGCAGTGATTGCGGCAGCCCCGCCGTTTCCTTGCCGAACACGAGCACGTCGCCGCGCGCGAACGGTGCGTCGGCGTACAATCTTGTCGCCCGGGTCGAGTTCAGCCACAGCCGTTGGGGCGCGAAGGCGGCTCGGAAGTCTTCGAGCGAGGGGTGCATCACGACACCCAGCGCGCTCCAATAGTCGAGTCCGGCGCGCTTGAGCTTGCGGTCGTCGATGCGAAAGCCGAGCGGTTCGACCAGGTGCAAGGCGCAGCCGGTCGCGGCGCACAGGCGAGCGACGTTCCCCGTGTTGGGCGGAATCTGCGGTTCGACCAGCACGACATGCAGCGGAGCATCCCGTACTGCGGCGAGCGCGACGACGCGCTGTTCGGGCCCTTCGATCACCGCGCGACGACCTCGACGGCATTGGCGAGCGCGATGAGTTCGCCGGTGCGCGGCCGCGGCGCCACCAGATACGCGACCCCGCCGTGTTCCCGAAACACCACATCGAGCGCGGGCCGCGGATAGCGCACCGCGACCGCCGGATGCGCCGGGTCGTTGACCAGCACGTGCGCCGGTTCGATACCGCGCACGACGATCAGATGTCCGTCGCTGGCATCGAGCGGCGCGCCGGGCAGCTGACCGGGCCGCCAACCGATCGAGATCGCGACCGGGAAACCCGCCTCGACGAACGCGGCGACGTGATCGATGCCGCGCAGGTAGGCGACCATGCCGCGCAGCCCGCGCGCCCCCGCATAGGCGACGTTGAACGACCAGTTTCCGGTGCCGTTGTAGGCGGAGTCGAAAACCTCGTGCGCCACCGAAGCGACATCGGCGTCGCGGCCGTGAAAGCGCAGCAGCATCGCGAGCGCGGCAGCCGAGCACCAGCCGCGTTCGTCGGGATGCCGGCGCACGTATTGCGAGATCCGCGGCACGTCGAGCGACGCGACGCGCCGCCGGACCGGCGCACGCGCGTCGGGCGGCGGCGGTATCGCGACCGCCACGGCATCCAGCGCGACGGTCGACGCGACCCCGATCCCCGACAGCGGGACCTCGCTGTGCAGGACGTCGATCGCGATACGCGTCATGCCATCGGCGCCGTCGAGCGAGCGTCGCTCGCCGGCCGACCAGCGCGCGTAGAGCAGCGGGTTCGAAACGCTGCCGTCGGTGCGATGCGCGACGAGCGTGATGCCGCCGGCCGCGGCGTCGGCGTTCCACGTCACCACAGCGCGCGTCGCCGGCGGGATGCGGATCAAGGCGTGCCGGCCGGGCTGCTCGACGACGTTCAGCATGCGCGCCTCGACGCGGTTAGATCGACCATTCCCAGCAGTTCCAAAAGCTCGAGATGTAGGTTGCCGGTTTCCAGCCGCGCAGGTCGCTGTTCACGCCCGAATACGAATTCTGCCAATAGAAGAAGACGGCCGGGACCAGCGCGTGGATGCGCGCTTCTTCCTGCGCGTACAGCATCCGGCGCCGGGACCGATCGTAGGTCAGCGTTGCGGCGTGACTGGTGCGGTTCACGAGCGGATCGTCGAACCAGGACGTGTTCGTGCCCCGCGGCGGGATGAACGCGCCGCTCCACATACCCTCGTTGTCGGGGTCGGGTCCGTTCGTTTCGATGGTGAATTCCGCATCGTAGTTTCCGCGGTAGATCGGGCCGTCGCGCGCGAAGAGCAGGCTGCCGGGGTAATTCTTGATCACCAGCGCGATGCCGGACCCGCGCAGGTCTTGCTGCATCTGGACCTCGGCCTGCACGTTCGACGGCTTCGCGTTCGTGGTCGACACCGTAAACGACAGCGGTACGCCGGCTTTCGTCCGGACCCCGCCCGGACCCGCGTGCCAACCGGCCGCGTCCAGCAGCCGCGCCGCATCGTCCGGATCGTATCGATAGGCGGCGATGTGCGGCGCCGCCCAGGAGCTCGGCACGATGTCGCTGACCGCGCGCAGATTGTAGCCGTGAAAGATCGTCTGGTTCAGCCGGCCCCAGTCGACCGCTTCGGCGATCGCCAGCCGCACGCGCCGGTCGGCAAACACGGGCTTGGACAGATTGAAGGCCAGCCGGCGCCAGTTGGCGGTGAGCGTTTTCGTGACGGTGATGCCCGCGATCGACGCCAGCTGCGGAATCTGGTTCTCGCCGACCGACGCATAGACGTCGATTTCGTGCGTCCTCAACTGCGAGAGCAGCGTGTCGGTGTTCGGCACGATGACGTAGCTCAGACGCTGCAGCCCCGGTTTCCCGCGCCAGTAGTAGCGGTTCGGCGCGAACTCGAGCGATGTGCCGTGATTCCAAGCCGTCAGCACGAACGGCCCGCTCGAGATCGGACGGCTGTTGAAGGGCGCGGTATTGAGGTCCGGCAGCGCGGAGAGCAGGTGCGCCGGCAACGGCGGATAGCCCGCGCCACCGACCGCGAAGGAACCAAGAATCGCCACGCTGACCGCTTTGAGGCGGATCGTGACCGTGTCGACGCCGTGCAGCTGCATCGAGGCGATCGCGTCCCAGCCGCTCTGCAGCCGGGTATTGTTCCGCGGGTTCATCACCGCGCGCCAGGTGAACACCAAGTCGCGCGCATCATAGGGGGCGCCGTCCGACCAGCGCATTCCCTTGCGAAAGTGGAGGACGATCGTCTTCCCGTCCGGGCTGATCCCGCCGTTGCGCGTCGTCGGCACCTCGGTCACCGCGGCGGGGACGAAGTTCCCGTTCGCATCGTAGCGGAAGATGGGTTCGAACACGACGTAGGCGACGTCGTTGGCGGCCTCGGTGTTGGCGAAGAGCGGATTGAGCGAATCAGGCTCGTAGCCCGACCCGTAGCGAAGAATCCCGGCGCGTGACCACGGATTGCGGGTGCCGTCGCCGTGCAGCGGCGCCGGCGGCGAACATGCCGACACGAGCACGGCGCAGGCAGCCGCGCACGTCAGCCGGCGCAGCGCGCGTATCACGCTTGAAGTGCCTCGCCCTTGATCAGCGCCGGCGCGATCGCGTCGTACAGTGCCTGCGGGCCGTTGCGCACGACATCGTCACAGGGCAGCCCCGTCTCGGCGCGGGCGCGCTCGATCTCGCTGCGCGCGTCGTCGGCACCGCAGTCGCGCGTGTTGAGCGCAAGTCCCACGACCCGGGCCGGTTTCACCGTCGCGCACAGCCCTTCGTAGGTGCGGATCAGCGCGCGGTACGAGAGGATCGGCACGCCGTAGTCCTCGATCGCCGTGCGCGACACGTTGTGCACGAGCACCAGTGCATCCGGGGCGCCGCCGTACAGCAGCGCCAGCGTCACCGGCGCGAAGGCGGGGTTGTTGATCCCGCCTTGCCCCTCGAGAAACAGCAGATCGCGGGCCCGCCGTTCGCCTTCGAGGACGAGCTGCTCGGCGGCGCCCGGCGCGAAATCGGCGACGACCCGATCGATGGCGATGCCCCAGCCGGCGATCGCGATCCCGATCTGTCCGCTGGGGACGAAGGCGGCCTCGACACCGCGCGCGCACGCGGCGCGCGTGAGTTCGAGCGCGGCCGTCATCTTGCCGACCGCGGCATCACTGCCGACGGTCAGTACGATCCGCGCTCGCACGTCCCAAGCGGCGCCCGAGAAGAGCGGCGCGGCGGGGGGCAATCGAAGGTCCCAGATGCGCGCGTCGTGGGCGTGCGCCAGTCCGGCGAACTCTTCGTCCTCGCCGAGCATCGCGTGCAGACCGCTGACCACCTCGAGCCCCGCGGCGAGCGCGCTGCGAATGGCGTCACGGAATTCGTCGGGAAGTTTGCCGCCGGCCGGCGCGATCCCGATCAGGAGCGCCGTCGGTTCGAAACGCAAGCCTTCCGCTACCGTGGCCACGATCGGTGCATCGCGGCCCAGATAGGGCAGCACGTCGCGCAGGCGGCGGCCGGCGAAGTCGGGATCGATCACGGCCGCGATGTCGTCGGGAGAGTAGCGAATGACGCCGTGCGCCATCTTCGCCGCGCGCGAGGTCAGCGCACCGGAGGCGAGGATCAAGTAGCGGCGAGTCAGCGCAGTGACTCCTCACGCGCACGCACGCCGAGGCCGGGGCCATCCGGCAGCACGATCTTGCCGTCCGCGTACGAAATGCCCGTAAACGGATCGTGCGCGGTGAGGAATGGTCCGTCCAGATCCGCCCAATCGACCAGCGGGCTGAGGTGCGCGGCGGCGGTCGTCAGGACTTGACTCTCGAGCATGCATCCCAGCATGATCTTCAGTCCCATCGCGCGGGCCGTGTGGATCATCGCCAGCGCGCCGCGGATGCCGCCGCATTTGACCAGCTTCACGTTGATCCCGTCGACGCAGCCCAGCAGCGCCGGCAGGTCGCGCGCGTCTTTGGAATCTTCGTCGCTGACGATCGGAATCGGGGAGCGGGTGCGGATCCAGCGCAGCTGTTCCGGGTGTCCCGCCGGGATGGGCTGCTCGCAGAACTCGATGTCGTAGCGCGCCATATCGCGCAGCAGCGCGACGCTTTCTTGGGCGGTCCAGCCTTCGTTCGCATCGACCCGGATCGTGCCGGTATAGATCGAGCGAATCGCGTCGATCGTCTCCAGCTCGGCGCCCTTGCCGAGTTTCACTTTGATCACCGGATGGGAACCGACCTCACGCACCTTCGCCAGCGTTTCGTCGAGCGGCGCGATTCCGATCGTGAACGACGTGACCGGCGTGCGCGCCGGATCGAGTCCGAGCAGACGCCACAGCGGCCGGTCGAGGTCTTTGCCGATGCAATCGTGCAGCGCGATATCGAGGCCGCAGGATTCGGCCGGCGGCAGGCCGCTCAGCAGGCGGTCGAGCGCGTAGGGATCGTCGCCCAGGTCGAGTGCCGCGAGGCCGGCGGCGACGCCGGCGACGTTCTCGTCGTACCGCTCCGAAGGTGCGCTCTCGCCCAGCGCCTCGATGCCGTTCCAATGCAGCCGCACGAGCACCGTGTGGGCGACCGTTTCCGACGATCGCGCGATCGTGAACGCGTGCTTGAGCGGCAACGCGAGCGGTTCGACGTCCAGCCGGATCGAGGCCACCTCCCCGCGTTCCGCGACGAAGGCACGCCGCCTTCGAAAGGGGAGCCGTCTGTCAAGGCCTTGACGGCGGGTATACGATACCGGAGCGACGACGACTGCGATGGTTCGCGCAGGTACCACGGTGGTGGACCAACGTCGAAACCACGGGAGCATACGCTCCGGATACGACCGGATGTCCGACTTTCGGGCTGGACACTGGGCGCCCGGGCCGCACCCACCTGCGAGAAAAGCAGGTTCTCAACCAGGTTCCAGACGACCGTTGCGGTCTCGCCGCCTCTCTTCCATCTCCGCAGCGCGCAGCGCCGCGATCGCGTGCGCGAACGCTTCCCACGGCGCTTCGGGTGCGTGCGCGTCGAGGATCAGCCAGCCGTTCCCGGTCGCGGCGACGACTCGCGCCGGATCGTCACCCAGGTCGGCACAATGCGCAGGGAAGCGCTCCCTCGCCGAACGGACGGCCCGTTCGTCGAGTGCGTGCGGACAGGCCCGAATCCAGGCCGAGTCGACGTCCTTGAGCAGATGCTGGACCGCAGCCTCGTCGGGACCCAGCGTGCCTTCCTGGGCGGGGACGATCAGGGTCACGTTGGCGGTCTTGGCGAGCCGGCAGGCGGCCTTGGTGCGGGCAACGGCGGCTGCGAATGCGGCCGGAGGGACGTCGCCGGGGGCCGGGAGGACCATCCGCACGACCAGCGCCCCGAACTCCCGCGCGACGCTGAGGGTCGTCATGTCGTCCGGCTGGACACCGTCGTCGAGCAGCGCCGGCGCATCGATCCCGAACGGCACGATGCCCAGGTCGACGGCGATCTTCCGCAACTGCGCAACGTACTCGCGGTCCAGGCGCGGGAAGTCCGAGATGTCGGTCAGGATCCCATCGACGCCGAGGCCCGTCGCCGCTCGTTCGACCCACTCCAGCTGGGTGAGATCGCCCGCCGCGAGCGGTCGTCGAAACGACGAACTCGAAACACCGATGCGCACCCCGCGTCACTTCCCCGGAGGGCCGTCGCGTCCATGGTCTGGTTCCGATTCCAGTGATCGATCGCCAAACGCTCGGCAACATCGTGCCGCTGGCGGCGGTCGCGATCGCGCTCGCCGAGTACGTATTCGATCACACGACCCCCCGCTACGCGAGCCCGTGGTTCTGGGCCGCGCTGGTCGCGACGGTCGGCCTGCTCGTGCTCGTGAACGTGCTGCGGTTTACCCGTGGTGCGAAGAAGGCGCCCCCGGCGAAACCCGATTTTTCGGCCGCGTCGGTGGTCCGCCGCCGTGCCGAGGGCGACGACCGCCTCTGACGGGGCTCCCTGCGCCGCCCCGGCGAACTCCCGCGCGATGCAGGTGCTCGAAGCTCAGACCCTCGCCGCGCAAGATCCCGAGCTGTACGCCGCCATCGCGGACGAAGAGCGACGGCAGCGCGACAACCTCGAACTGATCGCGTCGGAAAATTACGCCAGTCAGGCGGTGCGCGAAGCGACCGCTTCGGTCATGACCAACAAGTATGCGGAGGGGTATCCCGGGAAGCGCTACTACGGCGGCTGCGAGTTCGTCGACGTCGCTGAAACGCTGGCGCTCGAACGGCTGAAGAAACTGTTCGGGGCCGAGCATGCCAACGTGCAGCCGCACGCCGGCGCGCAGGCCAACATGGCCGCGATGATGGCCGTGCTGCAGCCGGGCGATACGCTGTTGGGGATGTCGCTCGCGCACGGCGGCCACCTCACCCATGGCACCAAGGTCAGCTACAGCGGCAAACTCTATCAGGCGGTGGCCTACGGCGTCCACCGTGACAGCGAACGGATCGACTACGAACAGGTGCGCGCGCTGGCGCGCGAACACAAACCCAAGCTGATCGTCGCCGGGGCGAGCGCATATCCGCGCACGATGGACTACGGTCCGTTCCGCGAGATCGCCGATGAAGTCGGCGCCGTGCTGATGGTCGACATGGCGCACATCGCCGGGCTCGTCGCAACCGGGCTGCATCCCTCGCCGGTGCCGCTGGCACAGCTGGTGACGTCGACGACGCACAAGACCTTGCGGGGGCCGCGCGGCGGCTTGATCCTGACCACCGCGGCGTACGCGCAAGCCGTCGACAAGAGCGTGTTCCCCGGCATTCAAGGCGGTCCGTTCATGCACGCAATCGCGGCCAA
>Ga0182015_10005873_pt1 | contig 12553 bp, 14 predicted proteins | sample 712P3MmetaG_FD_120478 | JGI IMG/M metagenome (GOLD analysis project Ga0182015, IMG submission 120478) | Permafrost microbial communities from Stordalen Mire, Sweden - 712P3M metaG | ecosystem: Environmental > Terrestrial > Soil > Wetlands > Permafrost | place: Sweden: Stordalen | collected...
ACGTTTCGAACACCGACTCCGGAAACGGAACGGAAGTTCGCGGCCAGCTTCAATGCCTCGGTGACCGACTACGAAGGTTTCTTGTACCAGCAGAAGCAGACGGGGCGGGTGGCGTTGCTCGACGACAATTTTGATACCGGCAGCGTTACCGCGCCGGGAGAATATCCGCTGGCGGACAAGACGTACGCGAGGCTGGTGGACAATTTGGCGAAGAACAAATTCGCGAACGTAACGCCGGAAATTCGCAGCGCGATTCTGAATTACTACAGCGATCTTTCCTTGCCGTTCGCCACTAAGAAAGACCCGAAAGAATGGAAAAGGGTCACCGAAGAATTGGCGGAACTCAAGGAGTCCGGGCCTAAGGTTTCGCTGCGTTAGCCTAGCCGGGGCAGCCGGCGGTGCGGCATTTCTACTGCGGTTCAGCCCCCCACTATTTTGCCGCAGCCGCTTCAACCAACTCCACGGGTCGCGTGGTTCTGCCGATTTCTTGCAGCGCGCCGGTAAGCTCGGTGGCGATTTTCTCGGTGGCCGGCATGCCCACGCGCGCGGATGCGCGAGGTTCGTCACCGCAGAATTTCCAGAGGCCCACTACCACCTTCAGGTCCGGCGCTGCGGCGCGCAGTTCGCGGTAGGCTTGCCGCGCCCGGGCCAGAGCGAACGGTGGAAGCGCGGAGATGCACACCACGCTGGGAAGTTGCCGCAAGAGTTCATCGCGAGTCTCGGCGATCGCGCCCGAACTCACGGTGTTAGCGTCCCAACCCTCATGCCGCAGGGCCTGTACCAGCATGCTGCCGGCGATTTCGTCGGCTTCATCGCGCGCGGCCAGGCAAATTACGCAGCCGCGGGACGCCGGCGGGCCGGTGCGATCGTGTCCATTCGACGCGGAAGGTTTTCGGGAGACCGAACCGGAAGCAGCGGCTCGAACGACGAGCTGGCGGATGGTCTGGAAGATGAATTGTTCGGTGGGAGCGTCGATGGCGTTGCGATGGCGGTCCCGCTTGGCCAGCACCAAAGCGGGGATGAGCATGCCGTCGTACAATTCCAGAGCGGATTTTTGCTTGCTGTCCTTTACGAAGAGAAGCAGGGCGCCGCGGCGATCCATCGCCAGCAGACGCTGATAAAAGCCGGCTTCCGGCGTCAGCGGCGGATCGTCGCTCAGTAACACGTTCAGGAAATGCATGCCCGGAACGTAGCGGCTCATCACGATCAGGCACACGGTCATGGGCGTCGCCAGCAGCAGGCCGATCGGTCCCCACAGCACGGTCCAGAACATCGCCGCCAGAAGAATGGCGATCGAAGAGAGTCCGGTATGCTCGGCGTAGAGCAAGGGTTCGACCAGATTCGAGACCACGATCTCGACGACCGCGAACACGCCGATGGTCATGAACGGTTGGGTCCAGCTGTCGGAAATCGCCAGGGAGAGCACGATCGGCATGAGGGCGGCGATGGGCACGCCCAAATAAGGCAGGAAGCGCAGCGCGCCGGCGATCACCCCCCACAAAAACGCGTGCGGGATTCCGATGAAATGCAACGCGGACCCAATCACGATGGCGTAGCCGGTATTTACCACGAACTGAAGAAACAGGTAGCGGCTGATGCGGGTGTTCACTTCGTCGAACGCCTCGGTCATCATTTGAATGCGGGAAGGGCCGGCGAGATGGATCACGCGGTTCCGTAAGTCCTCGCGCAGGATCAGCATGAAGAATGTGAAAACGATCACGATTCCCGCGCTGCCAAGGGGCCCAAAGAGGCTGGGCGCCGAGGACAGCAGATCCTGCGGCTCGGTGACGATCTCGACCGGCACGGGGCGGCCGGCCTTCGACCCGGCGAGAGTCTTGGCGAGTTTGCCGTCTGGCCCGCCATCGATGGGCACGTCCGAAAGTTCCTTTCGCAGAACGCTGACCGTGTTCTTGGCTTTGCTGAGGTCGGTGCGGTTTCCGGTGGTGCGAACCATCTCGATTTTCTGTTCGATGTTGGTGCGGTAGTTGGGGAGCTGGTTGGTGACGTCCACTAATTGTTTGGCCACTGTCCAGCCGATCGCACCCAACGCGGTCACCCCCAGGGTGACCACCAGGAGCGCCGAAAATATGCGGCCCAGGCGAATGCGTTCGAGCCAGCCTACTGGAGGGGTGAGCAGGAACGTGAACAGGACCGCGAGCGCCAGCGGAACGAGGACCGAACGGGCAAAATACAGCGTGGCAACGCCGATAATTGCGGTGATTACCGCCAGCAGCGGGTAGAGGTCGCGGTTTGTGTCTTGCCGTGACATGCAGATATCGCTCGACTGCTGTAGTGATCCTGAACTAATGATGCCTAAACTAGGACGAAAGCCTCATACCGGTATCTTCCGGCGTCAAGAAATCCCGCGCGGCGACGCTTGGGTATGGCGCGGTTTGTTGCGCTGGAACGCGCGCTGCCCACGCTTGCGCACCGATGGCCAGCAAGGCCGGGAAGCAAACCATCACGTAGCGCGGCTCCACGGTTTGCAGCGACGTGAGGAACGCGGTGCGAATTCCGATGAATGCGGTCAGCATAATGACTACCGGGCGCGACAACAGTGACCCGCGCTGGCGGAACCATCCGGCCAACGCCAAGCCAATATACGCGGCGTTCATCAGGACGAACACGGATGTGGCGCCGAAGTCGCGGGGATTTCCGCGCCACATTTCGAGGGGCGGCACCAGGCGTCCGGAGTAGGGCAGCAGCTCGATCCGCGGTGTGAACCACATGGCGGCGGCGCGGACCGCCGGAATCGCCAGGTATACGCGAAAAGGGTGCCGCACGGAGCGTTCGTGGGCCAAGCGCGCGAACTCCCGATCGAGAGCGGGCGTCATTTTCAGTTCGGCGTTGTAGCGAGTTAGCAATTCGGCCACGCGGGTGCGTTCTTCGCCCGAATCGAAAGCGGCGCTGGGGAACGAATCCATTTCGATGGGCTGCTTGCCGAGTTTCCAGCTTACTTGATAGGCGTCGCGGAAATGTTCGCTCCAGGTACGAGTCCAGGCGAAGAAGCCGCGTGGAATGAAATCGCCGTAGGACTCGGCGTAGCGCGGCGACAAGAATTGGACGCGGCCTAGGGTTCGAGCATTCCGCGCGCCCCACGGCAGCAAGACCAGTAGTAGTCCCGCGGTGATCCACGCACTTGCCAGGAGCAGTTTCATGGCGTCGCTCCGACGGCGGCAAAGCACCAGCAAAGCGGCGCCGGCCGCGGCGAGCACCAGCAGCGTGTCTGGCCGTACCAACGTTCCGGCGCCCACCAGTGCGCCCGCGAGCAGGCACCATCCCGCGCCCGAGATTAGGGCGTGGGAGTCGAGCGCGGCGGGGGGCAGGTGTAGGCGAGGATCTTCCAGAATGCACGCAAATAGATACAGCGCGGCGACGGTCAAGAAAGTGGCCAGGGTTTCGGTGAGGAGCGCCGCGGTGTAACTGGCGAGAAAAGGACAAAGCGCCGCCATCCACAGCGCCGCGGTGGCGACGCGTGCCCGTTGCGGGCTGGGGGCCAGGCGCGCGGCGAGCGCCGCGATGAGCACGCAGGTGAAAAGGTCGACGATCGCTTGCACCGCCATCACCGGCTGCGCGCTCGCGCCAAACATCCGGTGAATTACGGACAGGAAAGCCGGGTAGCCGGGCATCCGCATATCTACGGGCAGTAATTGCCCTTGTACGAAGATCCCGTAAACGCCGTGGTATCGCCAATTGGCGGCAAGTTCTTCGTAAAAGCGGGTGTCAACGGAACGGGCGGGGAAGAGGTAAATAAAAAAAAGGCGCAACGCCAAACCGCAGGTTAGGGCGAGAGCGAACTGTTTGGCGCTAGGGCGGTGATTTCTCATAAGTGGGCCGGGGCAACGCGGCGATGCGCGCCGAAGGGCCAGAAGAGAGCGAGCAGCAAGCGTGGCCCGGCGCAGGGCGAAAGTCAACGGCGGAGCAGAGGCCCTATGCGGGAGCACAAAAAAATGCGGAGATTAGCAAGCGGAACTGCCCGCCGCCCGATCTCCGCATCGACCGCGCTAGGAGTCGCATCGAGCCCGCGAAAATCTTGTGCCCTGGCTAGAGACCACAGGAGACCGCGGAGCTTTATGCTTCTTTTCGCCCGGCCAAAACCAAGCCAACCCCGCCAATCAAGGCGAGAACGCCAACCAGAGGGGAAACTGGAATTGTTTTGTGTTCCGTCTTGGTAGCCTGAATCGGGCCCAAGTCGACAATCTTTTTATGCGTGGTATACGAGATCCCCTGATAGCCGATGGCGATGATCCCGAGCACGATGAGTATAATTCCAAGAAGAGCAGTAGCCCTCATCATTTTCTCCTATGGTGAGTATCGTAGCTGCCGATGGTCGTGCGAAGGCGTCGAGGTCAAGCCCGCCGCATCAATCCGCCGACCAGCGACACGAGGAACAGGATCAGGAAAATGGTGAACAGAATTCTGGCAACTCCGGCAGCGGCCACAGCGATACCCAAAAAGCCGAACACTCCGGCGATGATGGCGACAACGAAGAATGCAAGCGCCCAACGCAGCATGAAGTCCTCCATACTTTCGGGGCAATTTCTGGGTGTTGGATGGGTCTCACCCTGTGCTCGCCCTCAGTAGCGTGATGGTTATAGTCCGCCGACGCCAAAACGACAATAGGGGCAATCTAGTAGCGATATGGTGGTGTTGCTGTAAGTAGAAAATGTCGAGCGGTGGGTAATTACTCAGTACTGATGGTAGAAGTCAGGATGGGGGTGGTACTAGTCCTACATACTGGCAAACATTCCGATCGACGCCGCCACCATTACCGCCGCACCGATCCAGCCGATGACGCGCATGTAGACGGGCAGAGTGAATTTTCCCATCACTTTTGGATTACTGCCCAGAATCACCATTGACGCGATCACCGGACCGGCGACCACTCCGTTGAGCACGGCCGACCAGAACAGCGCCTTGATTGGGTTCATGTGCAGAAAATTCTGCAGCAGGCCGAGCACCGTGGCAACGGCGATCGTTGCGTAAAAGCGTCGCGCGCGCAGGGCGGTCTTCTCCAGACTCGCCTTCCATCCAAACGCCTCACTGATACCGTAGGCAGCGGAGCCGGCCAGGACCGGAATGGCGAGGAGGCCGGTGCCAATGATGCCCACGGCGAAAAGCAGAAACGCAAAACGCCCGGCGAGCGGCTCGAGCGCTTTGGCGGCCTCGTCAGCGGTGCCAATGTTGGTGACCCCGTGGGCATGGAGGGTCGCGGCGGCGGTGAGAATAATGAAGAACGCCACGATATTGGAAAGAGCCATACCGGCGTAGGTATCGAATCGAATGCGGCCAAGCTGCTCGGTAGCTTGCTCGGGTGAGCGCTTGAGCGGGTGTTCCTTGGCGTGAATATGCATGTCCTCGACTTCTTCAGACGCCTGCCAGAAAAACAGGTACGGGCTGATGGTGGTCCCCAGAACCGCGACCAGCGCGGTAAGCGACGCGCCTTGGAGTGAAATCCTGGGCAGAAAGGTTGCGCGCAGAGCTTCCCACTTGGGCTGGCCGACGACGATAGCGGTGGCCACGTAGGCGAAGAGCGCCAGGGTGAGCCATTTTAAGAATGGCACGTAGCGCTTGTAGGGGATCAGCACCTGAAGAAGTAAGGACGCGACGCCAAACACCGTGACGTACATCCATGCGGGCCCGCGCGCCAACAGAGTTGCCGCCGCGCCCATCGCGCCGATGTCCGCTCCGAGGTTGAATATGTTGGCGAACACCATCAGGGATATCACTGCGTACAGCACCGGTTTCGACTGGTGACGGCGGATATTCGCGGCGAGCCCGTGGCCGGTTACCCGGCCGATGCGCGCGCTGATTTCCTGGATGCCGGCCATCAGCGGATAGCTGAACGGCATGGTCCACAACATGCCGAAGCCGAATTGCGCGCCCACTTGGGAATAAGTGGCGATGCCGCTGGGATCGTCGTCCGCGGCGCCGGTGATTAGACCCGGACCGAGGAGCAATAACAACCGGATGGCAATGAAATTTGTGGGCCCAGACTGCGGATGGGGAGGGGACGGAAGGGAAGAGGGCGATTCGGTTTTGGGCACTACCGGTCCTTGGTGCGGAGGAAGTTCCTGCCGCGGTAGGCGAATCTCGGCGGGCGGCATCGTGCACGCGCGCAATAGATGTCATGCGGATCGAACGGAAGGAGTTGAGGTGGGGAAGTTGTATCTATGTCGCGTACACGTTTTCGTCCCGGCACCGTGAGTCTCCTCGATCCGTCGAAGCGTTGGGTGCTTCGCTGGGCGTCGTTATTATATTCGGATCGGGGTTGAAATAGACAACGTTGTGCCGGGAGAGTTTTGAAAAACTAGCGAGCGCAGCGCGAAACAGTCGCGAGGCGATGTAAGCGGCGGCAACATCCGAGCCCGCCGTAAGCAGGAAGCAAGCTGATTGACTGAACTGGTGAGCGACCAACGCGTTCAGCGGGTCGCGGAGGACAGCCGGGAGCAACGAATCGGTAAGCAAGGAGGTCTTTTGCAGCACGTTGAAAGTCATCACAGTGTTGTTCTCCGGCGGTATTCGTTTGCCAGCAAAGAATAGACGGGTCGAGGCGCGCGAAATATCCGTGGGAGTCCGTAGTGAGGCCAGGGTTTTTCCCTAGTACGAAACTGAGGGTTCTACCTTAGTACGAAAATCGTAAGCAAAAGAGCGGAGGCGCCAAAGGCACTGCGCACTGTGCCATGCGGAAATCCCGCCATTTCGCTCGGTTCCGCGCGGTTCGCCACTGTGCCCGCCCTACACGCTCTCCGCCCGGCCAACCGGGTAATCCACTGTATTTTCAAATGTATGCAAAGGGTGTCTCATAGCGTGACCGGCTCGAGCACTGCATAGGAGGTGACCGATGAATTGGGAACAGGTGGAAGGAAAGTGGAAGCAGCTACGGGGACAGGCCAAGGAAAAATGGGGCCAGATTACCGACGACGATTTCGACATCATTCGCGGGCAGCACCAACAGCTTGTCGGTAAGATCCAAGAACGCTACGGCGTCGCCAAAGAGGTGGCTATTCAACAGGCCGACGAGTTCCTCGCTTCCCTAAACGCATCCGATGATGAGGACACGGCCGAGCTCGCCCGTCCGCAAAAAGCGGGCCGGGGATAAATCTGCAGCAGCGATTTGTACGATTTGCAACACCACAGCGAAACGCCTTGCTTCCCCCCCGGTGCTAGGCGTTTCGCTGTTTCTGTTTTGACCGTTCGCACGGGCGCAGAAATACAACGGCGACCGACCGATCAATTTCCGTTTTTCGCTTCTACGGTCTTAGGCTCTTGTCGTCGTCCGGGTCCGAACGCCCCAGCCTTTGCGCCATTCGCAAAGGCTGGGCGTTTTGACGTTACTGTTACCGCCGTTTTTTAGTGTACCGTGCTCACGGCCTTGCGGGCCTGCGGCGCGGCGGCAAACAAACGAATCATCTCGCGATTGAACGCGGGAATGTCGTCTGGCTTGCGGCTGGTCACGAGATTTTTGTCCACCACCACTTCCTGATCCAGCCACTGGGCGCCGGCATTGGCCAGGTCGGTTTTGAGGGATGGCCAGGAAGCGATGAGGCGGCCGCGAGCGGCGCCGGCTTCGATGACCGTCCAGGGACCGTGACAAATAGCCGCCACTGGTTTCCCGGCGTCGAAGAATGCCTTCACGAATGCGACTGCGGCGGGATTCATGCGCAGGGAATCCGGATTCATTACGCCGCCGGGCAGCAGCAGGGCATCGAAGTCTTCGGCTTTGGCTTCGCTGAGCGGGGTATCGACGCGGACCTCATCGCCCCAGTCTTTCAGTTTCCATCCTTTCACTTGTGTTTTCTGCGGGGAAACGACGCGAGTATCGGCTCCGGCGTCGTTCAGCGCTTTACGCGGCTCAAACAGCTCGGACTGTTCGAAGCCATTGTCGGCCAGGATGGCGATTGTGCGTCCTTTCAAGTCTCCCATGGTAAGAACCTCCTCGTTTGGGCGTGTCTCGATTTCTTCGGCATTGCGAAGAAATCCTATTCTCGTCCGCCGCCTCAGCAGAATTGAACGCGGGAGATTGTGTAGGTCCGCCAGAACTAACACCGATGGACCGTCGGTGGCACAACCACTCGTGGTCGTCGGGGCCGCGGTTCCACATTTTCGCGGGCCGGCATTTTAACTTCGGTGGTGATCTGTTGGTATTTGGTTGGTTCTTGGCGGCTGGCGCTCACGGTTACTAGAATGCTTGCGGCCACCTAATTGATTTCCCCGATTGGCTTTTCTGGTGACGGAAGCGTAGTGTTTGGTGGGCTTTCGTGTTTGGCTTGTGCGGGTTCGTTGGTACCGCAACCGCGATATGGCGAGAGTCACGGGAGAAAGACGAAAATGATTTCTGCAGACGATATGGGAGACAAGGCCGCCGACGTGATGAAGGATGTGGCAGTTGCAGTGGGATCGACGCTGGGCGCCGTTGCCGCCGCCGTGACCCCGAGCAAGAAGACGGTGCGCCAATTCGAGCACGCCGCCAGCGAAACCAAGAAAACCGCGAGCGCGGTGGTGAAGCGCGCGTCCAGCATGGCCAAAACCGCTACGCGGGCCGCCCGACGGGCTACCCGCAGCGTGAAGTCGGCCACGCGCAGTGCACGGCGCAGCGCGAAAAGCGCACGACGCGCGGTGAAATCCGCCACGCGGACCGCCAAGCGCACCGCATCGAAGACCAGCCGTCGCGCCAGCCGGTTGAAGTCGCGCGCCCAAAAGGCGGCGAAGAAAGTTCGCCGCGGGGCGAAGGCCGTAGCCAAGCGCGTCAAGCGCTAGGTCAGACGTGACTCGGTTCATCGTTCGGTGGCGCCGCCTACCCGGCGCCGCGAGCCATGGATAGACCGAGTCGCGTCAGACCTACGGTCTGCCGCGCGCGCCAAGGCGCGCCGGACACCCAGGATGGGGCTCCGTTAAGCGGTGGGACGCGGAAGGCCCAGACGCCCACCCTTCCCAAAATCAGGGAAGAGTGGGGCACCCGGAAAAGACAAGAGCGTAAAACGGTAGAATCACACCTCAAATGCGCGCCAGACCTGCGGTCTGCCGCAGTGCGCTGCGGCGCGCAAGCCACGCCGAAGTCGAGGACCCGCGCCCGCTACGAATTCTCGCGCCGCTCCGCCAGCGTTCCAATTCCCGCACGCGCATGATAAAATCCCAAAACTCAATGCGCCCGTAGCTCAGCTGGATAGAGCGTTTGGCTACGAACCAAAAGGTCGGGAGTTCGACTCTCTCCTGGCGCACCATTTCTTCTAGAAAAAATCGCGATTTCTGGAGAAGCGAGTCGGCCTGCAGTTCGGGTTTTAACCCAGTTTTAGGTTTCGGCCCCGCAAAATTTCGCGCTGATCGCCCCGATTTTGGTTTCGGTCCGAGGATTGCCCGCGAAACACAGAAATTCCGTTACGGCCAGTTAAAGTCGGAGCGATTTGCGCGACGCACGCCGGCGGGTGAGGGCAAATGTCGTAGCGGCGACCGCGGGTGCAGCCGAGGCGCTCTGCGCACGAACCAGAGGGACTGTGACGATGACAACTATTGTGATAAACCGCATTAGCGACGCTTCTTGTCATAGTACTGGCGGGTCTTGCACTCGACAACATCAGGCACGTACGTCCGAAGGTTACGTATTCCGTCAAGAATGACCGCCACAGCGATGCGATTACGACGAACATATTTCTGCGAACGATAACTCGTGCTCGCCGGGCGCGCCACCACCGGCTCATAGCTCAGATACCGGGTGATGTCTGCTGCCAAGTCCGATGGTGTGCCGTAGCGCCGCGTGCGGTCCTTTTCCAGCGCCTTCATGGTGATCCAGTCCAAATCACCGTGAAGCAAATCCACCAGTTGCTTGGGCTGCACGTCGCGCATCAGCGCGCTGGTGACGGACGACTCCTTCTCCATTCCGATCTTGGTGCTGGGTCGCGGCGGTTCGTCTTCGCGCAACTGCCGCAACACTTCGTGCAGCGGCTTCTTCTGCCATTTCTTGGGGTCAAACGGCGTTGAGCCGGTCAGCAGGACGTACAGCACCACGCCCAGCGAGTACACGTCGGTGCGCGTATCCACGTCCTGCTCGCTGGTATCCGCTTGCTCCGGACTCATGTACCCCGGCGTGCCGACAAAGGAGCCAACCTGCGTGAACATCGTTTCGCCAGCAATCTGCGGTGTGGTTGCTTTGGCCAGCCCGAAGTCAATGATGCGCGGCACCGGTTTGCCATCCACGTCCACCACCAGGATGTTTGCTGGTTTCAGATCACGATGGATGACGGCTTTCTGGTGGGCGTGCTGCACTCCTTCGCACACTTTGATAAACAGCTCCAAACGTTCGCGGATTTTCAGTTTCTTCTGGTCGCAGTAATCGGTGATGGGAACGCCGGCGACATACTCCATCACAAAGTAGGGCTGGCCGTCGGGCGTTGTACCGGCGTCAAAGACTTTGGCGATCGAGGGATGATCCATGATGGCCAGCGATTGCCGCTCGGACTGGAAACGTTTCAGCACGCCATCCTCATACATTCCCACCTTGATGAGTTTCAGTGCGACTTGCCGCCGTACCGGCGCCGTTTGCTCGGCGAGCCACACCTGCCATGCCGCCTTCGCCGAGTTTCTGAACCAGTCGATATGGGCCAATGAATTTCGGCTCTATCGGTACGTGCCTGGCGTCTGAGCCGGTGGACGGAGCCGAACCAGAAGTATCAAAGTCGCGTCGGTGTGGAGGGTGGGCGATGCGCTGGTATCGCTCCGCGGTGGGAGGAATGCAGGCTTGATGTCCTTGGTGGGTCCATCCGCTTCGCCCATACACACCTCCCGAGGCAGGAATCGGAAAATGGCGAAAGTCTATCACGTTGGTGTCTCATCGTTCCGAGAGGCTGTGCTTCGTATCCGACAGAAAAACTGGCACGAGCACCGAATGGTGACCTGGGGTAGCATTGCGAGCACCGGCCTCGCGGTAAGGTATCCACCGTGAGCCGGAGACGGGGTGAATGATTCTGGTAATGCCGGGCGGATTCAGCAAACGGACCACGAGAACGTGCCGACTTTTGGGCGGCGTCGCGTTAGTGTTCGTGAGCTTTTGCACCGCAGGAGCGGCGCGGGCACAAGAAACAACCCCGCCAACAGCGGCCGGGCCTCCCGCGCAAGCGAAGCCGGTTCCGCCGGAACGGGCTCCGATCCCGGAGCAAGTAGTGGCGAACCCGATGGCGCCGTGCGTGCAACCTGCTCCGATGGTGCGATGGCAAGACTACGATGGCAAATTTGCCAAGGTGGTTGGAGCATTCGGGCGAAAGTTGGAGCGCCGGTCGGCGGCGAATGCGACGAGTGGAATGCACTACAAACCGGGCGCGGTGCTTTGCACCCTGGAAGTGAAAGACAAGTTCAAGCTATTCGTCGCGGACACCGTGGATCCGTTGACGCTACTGGGTGTGACGTTCAGTGCCGGGCTGGCCCAGGCGGAGAATTCCGATCCACAGTTCGGCCAAGGCGCGCAGGGATACGGCAAGCGGTTTGGGGCTGCGCTTGCGGATCAGGCGTCCGGGTATTTTTTTAAGGACTTCGCATATCCAACGCTTTTCTTCGAGGATCCTCGCTACTACCGGCTGGGACACGGGAAAGCTGGGCCGCGTTTGCTCCATGCGATCGAACACTCGGTCCTGGCGCATCGGGAAGATGGCTCGACGATGTTCAATTTTTCGGAATGGTTGGGAACGGTAACCGCAGCGTCGCTAGCCAATTTGTACCACCCGGGAAACAGGCGGGGATTTTCTCCGACCGCCGAGCGCGTGGGCTACGCGGTGGGGAGCGATATCGGATTCGATGTGCTTCGAGAATTCTTTCCGGAAATTGCGCGGAAGCTCAAATTGCCGTTCCGCGGGCAAAGCTAGCTGAAAAGCGGACCGCAGCTAGGAAATCCAAGCCGCGATGCCCGGCCCATACGCTCCGAGCTATGCCGGCTCGGTGCTGCGCGAACATGGAGGGAGGTTTTGTGCGGCGTCGACGAGCACCGTGCGATACTATTAACCGAGTAAAGGAGTTCGTGCTTTGACCACCAATAGCTCGCCTGACAAAGCAGTGCAGGAACGAATGCAAGAGGTAAAGACGGCGTTAACCGCCAGCGACCCCAAGGGCGTCGTGGTTGTAGACTTGGGAACAGATAAGCTGACGCTCGGTGCGATCACTGCACTGCTGAGGCTGGGGCAAATTCACAAGAAAAACGGCGGCTTGTACCTCACGCCTGCTGGCCGAACAAACCCGCTGCTTTCCTTCGCGCAATAAAATAGCCGCATAGTCCGGGCGCACGGGAATATGACGATTCACAATCGCACGTCGAGCCGGTCATTCGGTCAGGTTATAAATCAGCCCGTTTGGATCTTTGACGTAACACCTCGGAAAATCTGGTTCGTCCTTCACTACCTGGCAACCCTTTTTGATCAGATTCGCTTTGGCATCCTTCACACTCGTGACCGTAACTTCGAAAACCGGGCCGAGGGCAGGGCCTCGCTCAATAAATAAATTAATGTGCTTTCCGTGGAGGCTTACCATATTCGATGTCTCGTCCGTAATCTCAAAGCCGAGTTCCTTGACG
>Ga0182015_10005874_pt1 | contig 12552 bp, 11 predicted proteins | sample 712P3MmetaG_FD_120478 | JGI IMG/M metagenome (GOLD analysis project Ga0182015, IMG submission 120478) | Permafrost microbial communities from Stordalen Mire, Sweden - 712P3M metaG | ecosystem: Environmental > Terrestrial > Soil > Wetlands > Permafrost | place: Sweden: Stordalen | collected...
ATCACGCGTGCCTTGGAGGTATCGATGTGGCGAAAATCATGCCGCATGTAGAGCTTGGAGATGTCGCTGATGGCGCCGGCTAGCTCGACCCCGGTGGGGCCTCCGCCGATGACGACGAAATTCAGTATCGGGTGGGCTCCGGTCTCTACCATCTCTCGCTCGGCCAGCTCAAACGCAAGCAGAACGCGGCGGCGAATCTCGGTGGCATCTTCCACTGTTTTTAGTCCTGGCGCGTTGGCTGCCCACTCATTCTTGCCAAAGTAAGAGTGGGTGGAACCGGTGCCCAGGATGAGGTAGTCGTACTCGATTCTGGCGCCACTGCCGAGAACGACGATGTGGTTGTCGGGTTCGAGGTTCACTACTTCGTCCAACAGGACTTCGATATTTTTCTTTTTGGAAAAGATGGAGCGAATCGGCTGGGCAATGTCGGCCGGCGAAAGCACTGCCAGGGCGACCTGGTAGAGCAAGGGCTGGAACGTGTGGTGGTTGCGGCGGTCAATCAGGGTAACGTCGACGGGCATATCCGCCAGCGCCATGCCGGCGCTCAGACCGGCGAAGCCGCCGCCGACGACGACTACCCGGGGCCGCGCGGGCAAATTTCTTACTGAGGGCGGGGGCGTTGCGCCATTCGTGGGGATCTCAGCCATTCAGACACTCTCCTGAGCATGCAAAATTATTGAGATGCTGTCTCTCAGATTCAGACCGGGCCCGGAAGTTACTTGTTTCGATCGTCCTGCTTAGAGCAGTTTCGCAATTACTGTGGCCTGATAAAGAGCGCGAGGTGTGGTTTTCCTTGGGAGAAAACCACGAAAAGGCCTATCGCTTCGGTCTCCACCAATTGCGAAACTGCTTAGATTTCGGGGTAGAAGTCGAAGAAGGCTTCGATACTCTGCCGCAACTGGTTTTCGATTTGTTCCCGGCTTCCCTCAAGCACGTGCATGGTGACGTGCGCCTGCTTGCCGTTCTTAAGGGTAACGGTTGCGTCGCCGACTTCCACCGCCTCCTCGGAGGGGAGCAGCCTCATGCCGTAGATTAGTGTGAGATTTGCCATGTGATCATCTTACGTGTGCCAGCAAAGGGCTCGCTCGCATCTTTTGAGGCCGCGTAGAATCAAACAGTCCCTATGTCTGCTAACGTTCGCGATACCGTCATCCTGGGCTCCGGCTGTGCCGGGCTTACCGCCGCCATTTACGCTGCCCGCGCCAACCTCAAACCGCTGGTGCTGGAAGGCCATGAGCCCGGCGGCCAGCTGTCGATCACTACCCTGGTGGAGAACTTTCCTGGCTGGCCGGAAGGCATCCAGGGGCCGGAACTGATTGAGCGAATGAAGCAGCAGGCCACGCGTTTCGGCGCCGAGATCCAGCTGGGGCACCTGCAGTCGGTCGACTTTTCCAAACGGCCGCTAACCCTCAACCTGGGCAAAGAGATCATTCATACGCGCACGCTGATCATCGCCAGCGGGGCTTCCGCACGATGGCTGGGGCTGCCCAGTGAACAGGCGCTGATCGGCCACGGGGTGAGTTCCTGCGCTACGTGTGACGGTTTCTTCTTCTCCGGCAAGGAAATTGCCGTCATCGGCGGGGGCGATTCGGCCATGGAGGAGGCGCTCTTCCTGACCCGCTTTGCGACCAAGGTGACGTTGATCCATCGCCGGGAACAGTTTCGCTCATCGCGCATCATGCTCGATCGGGCGATGGGCCACGACAAGATCAAGTTCCTCACCAATACGGCGGTGGAGGAGGTGTTGGGCGTGGAGCAGAAGGAAGTGACTGGGTTGCGGCTGCGGAATACCCTCAACCACACCGAGTCGACGTTCCCCGTGAGCGCCATGTTTCTGGGCATCGGCCACGATCCCAACGCGCGCATGTTTCGCGGGCTGATCGACCTGGATGACGACGGGTATATTCGCACGACCGACCAGGTGTTTACCAAAGTCCCGGGAGTGTTTGCCTGCGGCGATGTGCAGGACCGCAGGTACCGGCAAGCCATCAGCGCGGCCGGCTCGGGCTGCATGGCGGCGCTCGAGGTGGAGAAATACCTTGAAGAACACGGCCGTTGAGCCGGGGACGGCGGCGTCTGCCGGCGTGCTGGCGGAGAATCTCAGCCGTGTCGAAGCGCAGATCGCGGCAGCCTGCCGCGAGGCTGGGCGGCCGCGAGGCGAAGTTGCCCTGATGGCGGTGTCGAAGATGCATCCGGCGGCGGCGATTGTTGCCGCCGAAGCCTTGGGCGTCCGGCTTTTTGGCGAAAACAAAGTGCAGGAGTTCCAGCAGAAGAGCGCTCAGCTGGGTGCTGTCTCCGGGGCCGAGTTTCACTTGATTGGCCACCTGCAGTCGAACAAGGCGGCCCGGGCTGCCGAACTTTTCTCTTCCATCGATACAGTCGATTCGGTTTCGCTTGCAGAGCGGCTTAACCACGCTGCGACCGGGTTGGGACGCCGCCTGGCGGTGCTGATCGAGATCAAGCTGAGCCATGAAGCTTCGAAGGCCGGGCTGGAGCCGGATTCCGCCGAGCTTGGGCTGCTGCTCGAGCGGCTGCCGGATCTGACATCACTGGAGCTTCGCGGGCTGATGACGGTGCCTCCCTACCTGGAGGATCTGTCTGCGGTGCGGCCCTACTTTGCACAGCTGCGCGGGCTGCGGGATCGGCTGGCGACGGCCTATCCGCGGCTATCATTCCCTGAACTTTCGATGGGTATGTCCCATGATTTCCCGGTTGCCATTGCCGAGGGCGCGACCCAGGTGCGCATTGGCACTGCTTTGTTTGGAGCTCGGGATTATTCCAGGTGAAGTTGTCGGTTGCTGCTCCCGCCAATCGATGAGCGCGCAACAAGGTGATTCGCATTGTTGGGTACGGCCTTGAGGGGTAGATAGCGGAGCAAAACAGTGCCGCGCCTACGGCGCTCAGGATCACGTCGGCATGGATTCCCAGCCCTACCGGGCTGGGCTCACGTTTGGCGGACGGCCCTCCGGGCCTTGACGAACTCCTAGGTTGCATTCGATCGTTCAGGGCTAAAAGTGCAGATCACGGCTTTCAGCCGGATTCATTTCAACGCCTTTAGGTACGGCCTTGAGGGGGTACCCTTCAGGAAAGTGAGTTTTTCCGCAGCCTGTAAAGCCGTGGCGCAATCTGTCCAAAATGACCTAGGCCCCTGAGGGCAGTTTTGAATCGAACAAAAACTGTACCTCAGCGGCTTCTATGGCACAGTCGAAAACCTTCACACTAGGTTTTCATCCCCTTGGGTGAGCCGCAGGCTCATGGGGACACGGCTGAAGCCGTGCCCTTCCTTCCAGCCTCGTTTCATTCACTGTGGGTCGGCAACGCCGGTGGTCCACTTTGCGGTTTAGAAGGAACGCGGTTCGGTGTACACCTATAGGCATACATGTCCAGTCATGCTTTGTTTGCCGGGGTGCTCGGCGTCATCGTCCTTACCCTGCTCACGGTTTCGCTTTCGCGGCTGAACAAGACCAGGACCAAAGCGGATTACCTGGTCGCTGGGCGCTCCCTGCCGGCTTTTGTGCTGGTGTTTACCCTTCTGTCGTCGTGGATCGGTTCGGGGTCGCTGCTCGGAGGCGCGGAGAACGCCTACAAGCATGGCTTTGCCGCGCTTTGGCAGTCGGGGGGCGGATGGGCTGGGCTGCTGCTCATTTATTTCATCGCGCCGCGGGCACGCAAATTTGCCCAATTCACGATTCCCGATCTGCTGGAAGCGCGTTATAACCAGACGGCACGCGTGCTGGGAGTGATTGCGATTCTCTTTGCCTATACCGCAATCACGAGCTATCAGCTGATCGGCGGCGGCGACATCCTGCACCTTGTCTTCCCTACTGTCATCACAGCGGACCTGGGCAAGTACATCATCGCTACCTTCGTGATCGTGTTTACCGCCATCGCCGGGATGGCTTCCGTGGCCTACATGGATGTCGCGATTGGCCTGCTGGCGACGATCACGCTCACCGTTGCCCTGCCTTTCGTGCTGCACGCGGCAGGCGGCTGGGGTACAGTCACCCACGCGTTGCCCGCCACGCACTTCCAGGTCCTGGGAGACTTTACGCTTATTCAGGCGCTCGAACTGGCTCTGCCCACCATGCTGCTGATGCTGGGCAACCAGTCGATGTATCAGAAGTTCTTCTCCGCGAAGTCGGAAAAAGATGCGCGCAACGCAGTGGTGGGCTGGATTTTCGGCACCGTGATTCTCGAAACTGTGATTGTTGCTCTTGCCGTGTTCGGCTCGGTGTTGTTCCCTTCGGGCGAGGTCCGGCAGCGCCCGCGAGAAATTATCGCCTACACCGCATTGCACGGATTGCCGGCGTGGCTGGGCGCGCTGATGATGGGGGCGGTGTTCGCCAAGATCATCTCCACGGCGAACAACTACCTGTTCTCGCCCGCCACGAATTTGATCAATGACGTTTTTGTCCGCTACATTGCGCCGAACGCTTCTAATAAGCGCGTGATTATCGTGTCGCGACTGGTGGTGGTGGGGCTCGGTCTCTGGGCACTCTACCAGGCAGTTCATACCAGCTCGGTGCTGGCCAAGACGCTCTACGCTTACACGATCTATTCGGCTGCGCTGACTCCGGTGATTCTGGCGGCGTTTTATAGCCGCCGCGCAAATGCCCAAGGCGCAGTGAGCGCGATCGCGGCGGGGACGCTGATTACGTTTTTCTGGGATGTTTTCAAGCCGCACTTGCCTGCGGTCCTGGGCGCGCGGGATGCTATTTTCCCGGCTTTGATTGTGGCTGTGGTCTGCCTGGTGGTGGTGAGCGCGTTGACGCCTCCTCCTAAAGCGGAACAGGTGGCTTTGTTTTTTTCCTAGAGTGAAAGCGATGGTGGGGCTTCGCCCGTCTTATTCAGCCCATGTACGCGGAAACGCGAACATGGGGCACCCGTCCTGTTCTTAAATGGGTTCGTTTCGGTTGTTGAGGGTTCAGGAACGGCGGCGGCGTTTCCCACATCTCGCCAAAAACGAGCGAGATACCCGGATATGGGGCACCCCCTTTGTGTGTGGGCTGTTTTTTGGTGCTACGGCCACATCGCTAGCGGGTAGTGAGGGCTTCCAGTTGGGGGCGGGCGGACTCGTAGGTTCGGGCTATGCCTTGGGCCAGCGTTGTTTTTGGCTGCCAGCCCAGCTTGTGGATGCGGCTTACGTCGAGCAGCTTCTGCGGGGTTCCGTCGGGTTTTGTGGTGTCGAAGACCAGCTCACCCTCGAAGCCCAGGGCGGCGCAGACCTGCTCCGCCAGTTCTCGTATGGTCACGTCTTTGCCGGTGCCGATGTTGATCAGGGGCACACCGGACAGTAACCCGGAGTAGATTTCTTCCTCCAGGTTCATCAGGAAGATGCAGGCCTCGGCCAGATCTTCATTGAAGAGCAGCTCGCGGCGTGGAGTGCCCGTTCCCCAAACGACGAGTTGTTTGTGTCCCAGAGCTTTCGCCTCAGCTACTTTGCGGATCAGCGCAGGCAGCACGTGGGAATTCTGAGGGTCGAAGTTGTCTCCCGGACCATAAAGATTCGAGGGCATCGCAGCGAGGTAGCGGGTTCCGAATTGGCGGTTGTAGGACCAGCACATCTCAACGCCGGCGATCTTGGCCAGCGCATACGGGCGGTTGGTCGGTTCCAGCGGGCCGGTGAGCAGATACTCTTCCTTGATCGGTTGCGGGCAGAGCTTGGGATAGATGCAACTGGAACCGAGAAAGAGGAGGCGGTCCACCTCTGAGCGGTAGCAGGCGTCGATCACATTGGTTTCGATGAGCAGGTTTTCGCGAATAAAGTCGGCCGGATAAAGATCGTTGGCCAGAATGCCACCGACCTTGGCCGCGGCCATAAAGACGTAGGCCGGACGTTCCTGTTCGAAGAAGCGGCGTACCGCGGCTGGATCGGTCAGATCGAGTTCGGCACGCGAGCGCAGCAGGAGCCGCTCATAGCCGTTCTGCAGCAGGTTGCGGCAGATCGCGGAGCCCACCAGACCACGGTGACCGGCAACGTAGATGACACTGTCTTTCTGCAAAGGGTCGGCTCCCCGAACTAGGATTCGTGAAAGTTGTAAGCGGCATAGCCGTGCTGGGTGACGAGCGCATCGCGTTCGGCGGCCTTCATGTCCTCAATGGCCATTTCCTGCACCAGGGTGCGGAAGTCGATTTTCGGCGACCAGCCCAAATCCCTACGCGCTTTGCTGGCATCGCCGAGGAGGGTTTCCACTTCGGCCGGCCGGAAATAGCGTGGATCAACCGCGACCACAGCCTTGCCGTGCTGGTCATAGCCTCGCTCTTCGACGCCTATACCCTTCCATTCGAGATGGATGTCAAGACACGCCGCAGCCATGGTTACAAAATCGCGCACGCTGTACTGGACACCGGTGGCAATCACATAATCGCTGGCGTGCTGCTGCTGCAGCATGAGCCATTGCATCTCGATGTAATCGCGGGCGTGTCCCCAGTCGCGTTTGGAATCGAGGTTGCCCAAATAGAGCATTTGTTGCAAGCCAAGCTTGATGCGGGCCATGGCACGGGTCACTTTGCGGGTGACAAAGGTCTCGCCGCGCAACGGGGACTCGTGGTTGAACAGGATGCCGTTGCAGGCATACATGCCGTAGGACTCGCGGTAGTTCACCGTGATCCAGTAGGCATACAGCTTGGCCACGCCATAGGGAGAGCGGGGATAAAAGGGGGTTTTTTCCGACTGCGGTATCTGCTGCACTAACCCGAACAGCTCCGACGTGGAAGCCTGATAGAAACGCGCTTTATCGGTAAGACGGAGGATGCGAATGGCTTCCAGCAGCCGGAGCGTTCCCAAAGCGTCGGAGTTCGCGGTGTATTCCGGCTCCTCAAACGAGACGGCCACATGGCTCTGGGCAGCCAGGTTGTAAATCTCGTCGGGCTGCACCTTTTCGACCACGTGGACCAGGCTGCTGGAGTCCGTCATGTCGCCGTAGTGCAGGACCAGCCGACGCTTCTCCTGGTGCGGATCTTCGTAGAGGTGGTCGATGCGATTGGTGTTCAGCAAGGAAGTGCGGCGCTTGATGCCGTGCACTTCATACCCCTTCTTCAGCAGAAATTCGGCGAGATAGGCGCCATCCTGACCGGTGATGCCCGTGATCAAAGCTCGTTTCAAGAAGGAGTGCTCCTCTTTGGCTAAGCGAGTGGATTTAAACTGCACTCATTTTATGCCAGATAGTCGCCTGCTCCCGGATTGCAATCACGGCTGGTATCTTTGCAGAGACTATGGCGACCGACGAATCCCAACCGCTCCGGAAGCGGCTTCTGCATGTGGTTCGGTCGATCGCGCCGGCAGCGGGGGGGACGAGCGAGGGCATACGCAAACTTGCCGAGAGCTGTGCCGGGGGATCGACCATGGAGGTGGTTTCGCTCGATGACCCGGCTGCAGCGTACGTGCAAGAGGATGGCCCGGGACAGGGTTTTCCGGTACACGCGCTGGGGCCGGTACAAAGCCACTACGGGTACACCCGCAGGCTGGCGGAATGGCTGGAGCAGAACCTGGGCCGCTTCGATGGGGTGGTGATCCACGGTTTGTGGCAATACCACAGCTTTGGCACGTATTCCGTGGTGCGCGGGCGGGTACCGTATGTCGTGTTTCCTCACGGCATGCTCGATCCGTATTTCAAGCGAGCGTTTCCGTGGAAGCACCTCAAGAAGGAATTGTATTGGCTGGCGCGGGAGTATCGTGTTCTGCGGGATGCGCGGGCCGTGTGTTTCACTACGCCGATCGAGCGGGACGCGGCCACGAAAACACTGTGGCCGCAGCGATGGACTCCTGTGGTGGTTTCGTTTGGCACAACGGCGCCGGGCGGAGATGCGGCGACGCAGCGGGAGATCTTTCTGGGCAAGTATCCAGCGTTGCGCAAGCGCCGTTTTTTTCTTTTCCTATCGCGGATTCATAGCAAGAAAGGATGCGATCTGCTGTTGGAGGCTTTGGGCCGGCTGGCGCCGGCACATCCGGAGTTGGACCTAGTGATAGCCGGACCCGACGAGGGAGGATTGCGGCCCCAACTGGAAGCGCAAGCGAAGCGGCTGGGGATCGAAAGCCGGATCGTTTGGACCGGGATGCTGGAGGGAGACTTGAAATGGGGGGCGTTCCACGCCGCCGAAGGGTTTGTGCTCCCCTCTCATCAAGAGAATTTCGGCATTGCCGTGGTGGAGGCGCTCGCGTGTGGGCTGCCGGTGCTGATCTCCGATAAGGTGAATATCTGGCCGGACATCGCTGCGGACGAGGCGGGTTTGGTGAACCCCGACACCGCCGACGGGACGTACCGCGGGATGGTAACTTTGCTGACAATGGCGCCGGAGGCACGGGAGCGCATGGTGAGCCGTGGATTCGCATGCTTTCGTTCTCGCTACGAGATGAAGAGAACGGCGGAGGCACTGAATCATCTTTTCTAAACGAACAATTTTGCACAGCGACGATGGGCCGCGCGGCCGATGGAGAGCTCCAAGTGACGGGGATGGAAAGCCCGGTAAAACCTTCACAGTTTAATGAAAAAGAGGGTCTCTTTAGTAACTTATGTACCTTTGCACAATAGACTAGAATTCTCGCACTATGAGCGACGTGAGCGAATCGGCCGATCTTTCGGCGGTCTCCGGACCGGGCCCCAATCTGGCGCAGGTCGATCCGCCACACCCTTTTAAAGCGGCCCTGAAGACCCTGGTCATAGCCGCCGTGGTCATGAGTATCGCCCTGGGACTGTACGCCTACCTAGGGCAAAGACCGCCGGTGGCCTCAGGAGAGGTTTTATCCGTAACCGTGTACCCGGTGCATAACGAGACCAACAATGGGGGAAAAGCCGATACCGGCATGGCCGGCTCGACCGAATATTCCGATCAAGTGCTGATCTTGGCCAAAATCCGAGCTAGAAATCAGACGGATATTCCTCTGTTCATGCAGGATATCGGGATGACCATCAAGTTGCCGGACGGCTCCGAGGAAACGAATGTGGCTGCCAGCGACAAGGATATGGATAGGGTATTTACGGCCTATCCGTCGCTGGGCTACCTGCGCGCCCCGCCGATCCAACGGGAACTCACGCTGAACCCAGGGCAGTTCGCCGAAGGGCTGGCGGTTTTTAATTTTTCGATCAGCAAAGAACAGTGGGATAGCTTGCAGACGGCGAAAGTCGTGGTCGAGTTTATGCACCAGAAGAATCTGGAGCTGGCTGTTTCTAAGTAGCTTTTTTTCTTGCGTTGAGGGGGAGCTTTCCTTAGCTGGTGTGGCGCATAGCAGGTCCCTCCACTACGCTTCGCTACGGGATGACAAGTTAAAGGGCGGCGCTTTCCCCTCTGATGCTGTGGACCGGGACGGGCGCACAGCAGGTCCCTCCACTGCGCTCCCCCCGATTTCCTGTTAAGCAGAGTGGCGTCGGCGAACTCCGTGCGCCTTTCCTTGAGAGAAAGGCGCATTCGTGGACCTCTGTAGCCCGGTGATGTAGGAAATCGGGGTACGCTACGGTCGGGATGACAAGTTAAAGGGCGGCGCTTTCCCTCAGATGCTGTGGCCCGGGACGGGCGCACAGCAGGTCCCTCCACTGCGCTTCGCTTCGGTCGGGATGACAAATCTGAGAGCAGCGCTTTCAATCGACAGGTGCTAGTGGAGGGGAGAAAATGCAGGTCCCTGCGCTTCGCTACGCTACGGTCGGGATGACAAAGGGGAGGGTGTTGGCTCCCCTCGACTGCTTTCAGTTGGGCTAAGGCTGTAGCGGCACCGGCGCGTTCTTTGGTGTTGCCAGGTAGCCGACTACCTGGTTTTTGTTGATGGTGTTAATGACGAGTTCATAGAGGAGCTTGTCTTTGCCAGTGTAGAACTGCACCGGCTCGTCGACGTTCTTGTCCTTCTTCTCAATTTTCTTATCGTCGGATTCCACCAGGAGGGTGTACTTCGAATGCTTGGTGTCGGCTTTTTTCAGTTCCAGGCTGATGCCTGAAATCGGAGTGGGCTTGGCGCCCTTGGTCAGGTTCAAATCATAATAATTGCGATCGCCCTTGTGCTTGAGGAGATCGAGCTCCTTGGCATTGGTCGCGACCAACCCGCTGGTCAAACCCAGATCGCCGGTGACCCGCTGCAAGCGGCTCTCGGCACTTTGCAGTTCCGTCTTGGTGGCAGCTACGTCCGTTTTGACCCCGCCCACATCGGACTTGACCGATGAGACATCGCTGGACACAGCACCAATCTGCTTTTGGGCTTCGGCTTGCGCTGCTTCCTGTTCTTTCTCCAAACGGCTGGTCTCGGCCTGCTGGCGCTTGAGGAATTCACTGGCGCGGGCTTCCAACTGTCGCTGGGTGAGGCCCACACTCTGCCCCAGAGTTTCCGACGTCACGCGAAGCTTGGCGTTGGTCTCGTTGAGGCCCTCGGCCAGCTTGTCATTCTGCTGCTGTGCGTTGACCAGGGCGGCCTGCGATTTCTCCAGCCGATTTTCCAGAGTGTAACTCCAGATAAGCGCGCCCAGGGACGCCAGGGCCGCAAAGCCAAGAATGACGATAAATAATCCGGACTGGGTTCGCTCCCCTGTTTCTAAATTGTCGTCGCTCATGCGATCTGCCTCTTTTCGCGATCGGCGGCCGTGACGGCTCCGATGTTTTTCCCATCCTACAATGGACGAGTGAAGACTGCGGACGTGATCGTTGCAGGAGGAGGCATTATTGGGCTCACCGCGGCCCTCGAAATGGCTCCGACCGCATTGCTGGGTGGCGACGGGACACTTTCGTAACGGGATTCTGCCGGCGCCGGCCACTGGCCTGATCGTGCGGCGACTGCGCGAAGGCAGTGCTCCGGCACTCGAACTGGCCAATTTCGAGCTGGACGTTGAGCTGGACGTTGAGCGGATTGGGGAAGCCGATTTTCGTGCAAGTGACAAGATTCGGAGCGCTGCGCTATAAAACAGACAGCCCCGGGAGCCGGAGATTTTCCGGCCAGGCCGGAAAAAGACTGTTTTCCTGAACATTGTCGCCAAATGACCAGTGAACCATTCCCCTGAAGTGCCGAAGACGCAGCGGTTCCGGTTTGCGTTGCCCCGTTTGTGCAGCCTGGCATCTGAGGGCATCCAAGAGAAAAAAGATCGAGCGGTTAAGGAGCGTTCAGGATGTCGACAGCGGCGGTAGCGGGCAAGGGACTTGCAGGGGTGGTTGCGGCGAACTCGGGCGTGTGCTGGATCGATGGCGATGCCGGAGTGCTGGCGTACCGTGGCATTGACATCCATGAACTGGCCGAGAAATCGACCTTCGAGGAAACCAGCTACCTTTTATGGTTTGGACGACTCCCTCGCGCGGCAGAACTCGCCGACTTCAGCAAACGACTGACTGAAGGGCGAACGCTGGACCCGAAAATCCTGGACCTGCTGCGCTTCTTTCCCAAGTCGGCGACGCCGATGGAAGTGCTGCGCACGGCTGTTTCCGCCCTGAGTTTCTACGATGCGGACGAGAGCGACAACGAACACGATGCCAATGTCCGTAAGAGCTTTCGGCTGACCTCGCAGATCGCCATGCTGGTGGCAGCGTACGACCGGCTGCGCAAAGGTAAGCCGGTGGTCGAGCAGGATCCATCGCTCAGCCACGCGGCAAACTTTCTGTGGATGCTGAATGGGGAAAAGCCGTCAGCCACGGCGACGAAAACCTTCGACCTGGCGCTGATCCTGCATGCGGACCACGAGCTGAATGCGTCGACCTTCGCCGCGCGCGTGATTGCCGCGACTCTCTCCGATATCCACTCCGCGATCACCGGGGCCATTGGGGCGCTGAAGGGACCACTGCATGGGGGGGCCAACGAGGCGACGATGCGGATGCTGTTCGCTATCGACAAAGAAGGCGCGGACCCGGTCGCATACGTGGCTAATTTGCTGGCACAGAAGAAGAAGATTTCCGGCTTCGGGCATCGCGTGTACCACACCGAGGATCCACGAGCGACCCACTTGCGCAAGATGTCAGAGGAGCTGGGTGAATCTTCGGGGAATGCCAAGTGGTTCAAGATGTCGCGGGCCATCGAGAAATACATTCTTGCGGAGAAGAAACTGAACGCGAATGTGGACTTCTATTCCGCGTCGACGTACACCATGCTGGGCATCGACCTGGATCTGTTTACGCCGATCTTTGCGGTGAGCCGGATTGCGGGTTGGGCCGCTCACGTGATCGAACAGCTGGATGACAATCGGTTGATTCGTCCGCGGGCGGAGTATATCGGGCCGGAATATCCGGTGAGTTACAGTCCGATCGACAAGCGATAGAAATCCATACTAGAGAAGAGCGGGGCCCTCCGCTTCGGTCTGTCGAAAATCATCATCGAGCAAGACCTCAGCGGGTGAAGAGAACCGCAGATCCCTCCACTTCGCTGTCCCCGGTCTGGATTGACAGGTCGTAGGGTGGCGCTTCCAGGTGGCGGGTGTTAACGGATGAGGCGCACCGCAGGTCCCTCCACTGCGCTACGCTTCGGTCGGGATGACAAATTTGGGGGTAGCGCTTTCAGGTGGCTGGTGTTAGCGGATGAGGTCACCGCAGGTCCCTCCACTGCGCTACGCTTCGGTCGGGATGACAAATTTGGGGGTGGCGCTTTCAGGTGGC
>Ga0182015_10005875_pt1 | contig 12552 bp, 9 predicted proteins | sample 712P3MmetaG_FD_120478 | JGI IMG/M metagenome (GOLD analysis project Ga0182015, IMG submission 120478) | Permafrost microbial communities from Stordalen Mire, Sweden - 712P3M metaG | ecosystem: Environmental > Terrestrial > Soil > Wetlands > Permafrost | place: Sweden: Stordalen | collected...
AAAAAAGCCCCCGGAAGTCAGCCGCGAAAGAGCCCTCAGCCGCAAAAGAGTCGGGGGCTGAAGGATGACCTGCACTGAGTTTCTCGCCTTGTTGGACGACGTAATTGACGGCTCGGTCTCGCCCGAACTTCGATCCGAGTTGCAGCATCACCTCGGATGCTGCGAGCATTGCGTCGTCACGCTCAACACCACCGTCAAGACCATTGAAATCTATCGCTCGCATGAAATCTACGATCTGCCTTCCGGCCTTCGCGAGCGCCTCCACGCCGCAATCATGGCCCGCTGCAAAAAGGGCTGCTAAACCCCATCAGCTGCACCAGGCTGCTGAAAATCTCCGCGGGGTTGGAGTTTTTGAAAGGGCACGACTTCAGTCGTGCCGCTGGTCTCATGAATGGAGTTTTGAAAGGGCACGACTTCAGTCGTGCCGCAAAAGGCCAACAAAGACGTGGGCTTTAGCCCCTGAGGGATGCTCTCTTCCGGTCCGTCAAGATTTATGAGACAGCTTCTAGAGTCCTGTCCTCAGAATTCCTCACGATAATTTCGATTGTCATCCTAACGATAATTCGATTGTCATCCTAACAATAATTCGGATGTCATTCTGAGCGAACGGGGCCCCCGAACGTACTTTAGTTCGGGGGTGGGGAGCCGAAGAATCTGCTTTTCGTCCTTCAATATCTCTAACGACAACTTCAGACGACCCTTCGCCTGCTGAACTTTCGCTATATCGACGGGGCCCAATTTAGCGTCTAATCTACCGTGGTGCGCAGAAAATTGCGCTCGACCACCGACGGCCCCGGCCTCAGTACGCAACTTAAGCATTCTTGCCGGGTTCCCAATGGAGAGAGCCTGCGTAGAGAGACTCCCCACTTTCAACGGAGCGCTGAATTATGAGCCAATTCCCCCGGCTGAAGAGCTGCCTTATTTCCCTTCTCTGCTCGAGCCTGGTTTTCACAACCGTCCCGCTTCCCGCCCAGGCACCGGCACCCCCCCCCGCCAAACCCAATAAAGCTGCCCGGCAGCCCTATCAGTCCGCCCAGCTCCCCGCAGACGAACGGATCCTCCACGCTCTCAATCGCTTCACTTTCGGTCCCAAACCCGGCGATCTCGAAGCCGTGAAAGCAATGGGCCCCGGTGCGACAGGACTCGATCGCTGGTTCCAGCAGCAGCTTCATCCCCAGTCGATCGATCAAACAGACCTGAATGCGCGACTTGAGCAATACCCCGCAATGCAATTGACTTCGCAGGACTTGCTCTTCCGCTTCCCCACCAACGCAATCGTTAAACAGACCATCGACAAGAAGGCTCCAGAGCCGCAAAACGCTGTGCTTCGCAAGGTATACGATGACGAGATCTTCCGCTACGACGAGCGCCAGCAGGAAAAGCAACAGAAGCAACAGGCCGCCTCTTCCCAGCAGCCTCCCAATCCCAATTCCATGACACCGTCAATGTCCGGCCAGGGATCAGCTTCGAATGGAATGCAGTCGCCGTCTTCCGAAGGGAACATGTCCATGGCCTCCCCATCCACCATGTCTTCCCCATCGCCGCCCGCAACCGCCGCTCTCGCCGATCGGGAAATGGCCCAGGACATGGCCAGCACCGCAAGCTCAGGAGCCAACACCGCATCGAACGAAACCTTCCGCAAGAAAAAGCAGCAACCCCCTGTCGACCGTCCGGCCGTTGACCCCTCCCTCGTAGCCGCGATCGCCGCTCTCCCCCCGGAACAACGGGTTGCCAGGCTCGCAAACATGCCCGAGCCCGACCTCGACAACCTCCTCAAGGGATTGAAGCCGTCACAGCGCCTTTCCATCGCCGCCGGGCTTACGCCGGGAGAAAAGGAATATCTCGTCGCACTTGCTGCCCCTCAGCGCGTCGTCAACGAAGAGATTGCCGAACAGCGCCTCACCCGCGACATCTACTCCAACACCCAGCTCCTTGAAGTCATGACCGATTTCTGGCTTAACCACTTCAACGTCTTCCTCCACAAAAACGAAGAGACCCCATCCTACCTGGTCAGCTTTGAGCGCGACGTCATTCGCCCCCACGCCCTCGGCAAATTCGAAGACCTGCTCGAAGCAACCGCGCACAGCCCAGCCATGCTCCTTTACCTCGACAACTCCAGCAGCATGGGTCCCGATTCAACGGCCGCGGAAAAAGCGAAGATGAACGCAGCCCGCCATCCTGATGCGAAAAAACAGAGCCCCGAAGGGCTCAACGAAAACTACGCGCGCGAGTTGATGGAGCTCCACACCCTCGGCGTAAACGGCGGCTACACCCAGGCCGATGTAACCCAGGTAGCCCGCATCCTCACCGGCTGGACCGTCGAGAAACCCCAGCGCGGCGGCGGATTCAACTTCGACCCCAATCGCCACGAGCCCGGCACAAAGAAAGTCCTGGGAAAGAAATTCAAGGAAAAGGGTGAACAGGAAGGACAGCAGCTTCTCCACATGCTAGCCTCAAATCCCGCTACCGCCCGCTTCCTCTCCCGCAAAATCGCCATTCGCTTCGTCGGCGACGACCCTCCCCAAGCCCTTGTCGATCGCCTTGCAAAGTCCTACATGTCCAGCGGCGGCGATATCTCCAAAGTTCTCGTCACCCTCTACCGTTCGCCGGAGTTCTGGACCGCCGACACCTTCCGCAACAAGGTCAAAACGCCGCTTGAATTCATAGCATCGGCCGCCCGCGCATCCAACCTCACCGCCCTCAGCATGGAGCCACTCGTCAACGCCCTTCGCGACATGGGCATGCCCCTTTACGGCGCAGTTCCGCCTACCGGCTACAACTGGCAGGCTTCCACCTGGGTAAGCACCGGCGCTCTCGTCAACCGCATGAACTTTGCTCTCTCCCTTGCCGCCAACCGCCTCAACGGAATTACGGTGAACTGGGCAACCCCGCCAGACCCCTCGCTTGCCGTCGATTCGGCCGCACTCACCCAGCCGCCTCAAGCACCTGCTGGCCCAGTGCAATCCGGCGCCGCCGCGACCGTGGTGCCTGCCACTGTTGCAACCGCAACTCCCGGGATTGCAGCGTACACTCCACAATCAGAAGAGCAACGCCTCGAAGCGCAGCTCGTCGCCGGCGGCCTCAGCGAAAACACGCGAAAGGCTCTGCTCGACCAATTCAATCAGCAGGCCCAGTTGAGCGCGCAGGCCACCCAGAACGCCCAGCCTCAGACTGCACAGCGCGATCGGCAGCGAGATCCTTTGATGATGACCATTGCCAGAACTCCTGCGCCAAACCCAGCCGCTCAAAAGCAAGCTGCGAAAGCACTTGAGAAGCAAGATCAATTGCTGGCGGGACTCTTGCTCGGCTCTCCGGAGTTTCAGCGCCGATAACGCTCTATCTGCGCGACCATGTCAATGCCAGCAGAGATTAAGGAACCACTGAATAAGCCGAGGTTTTGAAAGGGCACGACTTTAGTCGTGCCGCAAATGGCTGAAAATACTCAAAGGGCTTTAGCCCTGAGGGATGTTTTTCAGCAATCTGGACTTTCACCGCGGGCCGTTAGCACCGCCCCCACGTAACCAGGAACCGCGCACTAGATTTATTGGAGAAACACCATGCAGACCAACCGGAGATTCTTCCTGCGCAACGGAGCCCTCGCCATCGCAGGCACCACGGCCATCCCCAGCTTTCTAGTCCGCTCCGTGCTCGCTGAAGCTGCCGCCAGCAATCCCGGCCGTCGCCTGGTCGTTGTCTTTCAGCGTGGAGCAGCAGACGGCCTCAACGTCGTCGTGCCTTACAAGGAAAAGAACTACTACGCAATGCGCCCCACCATCGCGATTCCTGAAAACCAGGTCATCGACCTCGATGGCTTCTTCGGTCTCCATCCATCCCTCGCCGCCTTCAAGCCGCTCTACGATCAAGGCCACCTCGCCATCGTCCACGCATCCGGCTCCACCGACATGAGCCGCTCCCACTTCGATGCGCAGGACTACATGGAGTCCGGAACCCCCGGCGTGAAGAGCACCCAGGACGGCTGGCTCAACCGCGCTCTCCAATCCGAAGATCTCCGCCACAATCGCGAACACACCGCATTTCGCGCGCTCGCTCTCGGTGCCCAGGTCCCCCGCACCCTTGCCGGAGCAGTCCCCGCAATCGCTCTCTCCAATCTCAACAACTTCGCCGTCGGTGGCCACGGCCCCGCCCCCTCGCCCGCAGCCAGTGCCTTCGCCGCAATGTACGGCGAAACCGGCGATCACCTCTTCCACACCACCGGCGAAGAGACATTTGACGCGGTCAAGATGCTGCGCGATGCCAACCCCGCCCAGTACAAGCCTGCAGCCGGCGTCGAATATCCCAACTCAGAGTTCGGCAACAACATGAAGCAGATCGCCCAGCTCCTCAAGGCAAACCTCGGCGTCGAAGCTGCGTTCACCGATGTCGGCGGCTGGGATACGCATCAGAACCAAGGCGCAGTCGACGGCCAGCTCGCCAATCGGCTCACCGATTTCTCCGCCTCCATCTCTGCCTTCTGGCGCGACCTTGGCGACGACGCCGAAAACGTCACCCTCGTCACCATGTCGGAGTTCGGGCGCACCGCACGCCAAAACGGTACCGGCGGAACAGACCACGGCCACGCCAATGCCATGTTTGTTCTCGGCGGCGCCGTCAAAGGCGGCAAGGTCTACGGCCGCTGGCCCGGACTTGATGACCACCAGCTAAACGAGGGCCGCGATCTCACCGTCACCACCGACTTCCGCCAGGTACTCGGCGAAGCCGTCGCCAAAACCCTCGGCGCGAACAACCTCGAAATGGTCTTCCCCGGCGCTCAACTCCGCCAGGATCGCTTCCTCCGCCTCATCTAACCGGGCTGCCGACCGCCTGAAGTTGTATCGAGATCGGGTGCCCCATCCATTCCGCGTTCTTTGCGGAATGGGTGGGACGACCAACACTGTGTGGGTGCCCCAGGTCCCTCGCACTTGGGGACCTGGGAGACCACCACCCTCAACAAATGGGTGCCCCACTCTAGCGACGCATTTGTACTTGCCGCCAGGGTGGGAATCCACGAACCTCACTCGGCCAATGACCGGCAACTGTCATCTGTAACCTGTCATCTGCTGCTCACTCCGCCCTCAACGCCTCCGTCGGATTCACTGAAGCCGCCCGCCTCGCCGGAAAATAACTCGCCAGCATCGCCGACGCCCCAAGCACCACCGCCACTCCCGCCAACGTCCCCGCGTCCCAAGCCTGCACCCCAAACAACAGCTTGCCCATCAGCATCGCCGCGCCAACCGACCCCGCCAGCCCCAGCACCACGCCCACCCCAATCAGTCTTCCCGCCTCGCCCAGCACCAGCTTATACACCGAGCTCTTCTGCGCGCCCAGCGCCATCCGCACGCCAATCTCCCTTGTCCTCTGGCTCACCGAATACGCAATCACCCCATACAGCCCCACCACCCCCAGCACCAGCGCCAGCACCGCAAACCCTCCCACCAGATAAGCTGAAAGCCGGTGCAGAAGCGCTGTCTGCGTGCTTTCGATCTCATCGGTCATCGAGATTTCGCTCATGGTACCCACATTCGGATCGATATCATGCAGCACCTTCGCCAGCATTGGCAGGGCCGCTTTCTCATCTTGCGCGGTTCGCACAACCACCGAGAAAAAGGAATCTGGCTCGTAATACATCGCTTGATACTCCGCAGGCCAGAGATCGTCGTCCAATCCACCTTCGCGCACATTGCCGATCACGCCAATGACCTCGCGCATCGACTTCGGATCAAGCGCGCCATTACCCACCTTTTGCCCAATCGGGTCCTCGCCCGGAAAGTATTTCTGTGCCAAAGCTTCGTTGATCACAATCTTCTGCGTCTTCGACGCATCGTCGTCTTCGGTGAACAGCCGTCCGCGCAGCAGTCTCGCCTTCAGAGTAGGCAGGTAACCCGGCGTCACATCCCGTTGGTCCACCTCATTGTGTTCTCCGTGGAAGGGTTTCCCTACAATTCGAATCCAATCCGTGTCGCAGTTGCACTGCACTGGCAAGTCGCTCGTGATCCCCACCGACTGCACGCCCGGCATGCTCGACAGGCGGCGTGTGATCTCGCGAAATAGCGCAACCTTCTGTTCGGGTTTCGCATAGGCAGCATTAGGGGTCGCGGCCTGCATGGTCGCCAGATGGGTTGTGTCGAATCCAATCTCAACGTGCAGAAGTCGGTAGAAGCTCTTTCCCAGCAGACCCGCGCCCACCAGCAGCACAACTGCTACTGAGAGCTCGGCGACCACCAGATTGCTTCCCATCCGTCGCCAGAATCTACCCGCCACCGCCCGGCCTCCGTCGGAGAGCCCGTAGCGAATCTGTTCCGGCGAGATCCTCAGCAGCGGCGTAGCGGCCATCAACAATGCCATCAACACACAAATCGCGCTTGCTAGCATCATGGCGTGCGCGTTAAGGCCAACCTCGGCTAGAAATGGCATTCCATCTGCCATTGATTTAGGAACAAGTCCCTTCAGCAACATCATCAGCCAACCCGCCATTACGCTTCCCGCAACCGAGCCAACAGCCGCCAGAAGCAGTCCTTCCGTTATGAACTGCCTCACCAATCGCGCCCGTGTTGCGCCCAGGGCTCCACGCACGGCAACCTCGCGTCTTCGCGTCTCCGATCGCACCAGCATCAGGCTGGCCACATTCACGCAGGCGATCAGAAGCAGTAGCCCAGCGCCGCCCAGCAGCGTGAGAAGTATCGGCCGCACAGTGCCAAAAACCAGATCCGAAAGCGGCATCAGGCTCGCGCCCTGCCCCTGGTTCGATCCTGGATACTGCGCCGCCAATTGCGCCGCTATCCCCTTCATATCTTCAAGTGCGGCCCGGGGCGTCACTCCGTCGCGAAGCCTGCCGACACCGAAGAGATTGTGGCAACTGCGCCGCTGTTCGCAGCCAGTCTTATCGAGCAATGGAACCCAGAACTCGGCCGTCGCTCTCGGCGCAAACGAGAACTCGCGCGGCAGAACGCCGACGACAGTATAAGAATCTCCATCCAAATTCACTGACTGGCCTACAACGTCGCCACGACTGCCAAATCGGTTTTGCCATGTGCCGTAGGAGAGCACTACGATCTTCGCCCCTCCAGGCCGGTCTTCCCCGTGCAAAAAATCCCGCCCCAGCATTGGCTTTACGCCGAGCGTGCTGAAGAATCCAGCGCTCACGCGAATCGCCGGCACGGGTATCGGTCCTGACGGCGATTGCAACAGATAGCCAGTTCCTCCATAAGCATCGAGCGATGTGAACGAGTGATTCAGCCGCTGCCAGTCTTCGAAATCGTCGCGGGAGAGATTCGAGCGCCGAAGCATCGCTCCGTTTTCAGCCACATCCATCAATCGATCCGGCGCGGAATACGGCAGCGGCTTGATCAGCGCCGCATCCACAAATGCAAAGATCGACACGCTCGCGCCCATCCCCAGCGCCAAAATCAAAATCGCCGTCGCCGCGAACCCAGGGTTCTTCCTCAACTGCCGCAACGCAAACCGCAGGTCCTGCGCCACCGTCTCAAATCCAAAACCCACCACCTCATGGCTCTGCTCCTTGAACCGCGTCGCGTTACCAAACTCCCGCCCTGCCGCTGTCCGCGCCTCCTGCGGCGTCATTCCTTTGGCAATCAGATCCTTCTCCATCTGCTCACGATGAAAGCGCATTTCCTCGTCCAGTTCGCCCCGGAACCGGCTGCGCTCAAACAGAATCGAGAGTTTCTTCCCAAATCGAGCTATCGAATTCACATCAACCTCCATGGAAAGCCAAACCCGAATCCCACCAAAACCAAATCGCGCCAAAACCAATTCACATCAACCTCGCTGCATCTTGCCCAAGCCTCTCGTCCCCTCCCCCCCACTCAATCCGCCCGCAGCGCTTCCATCGGATTCGCCTTCGCCGCGCGCCGCGCCGGCAAATAGCAAGCCAGCAACGCAATCGCAATCACCAGCGTCACAACGGATACAAACGTCACTGGATCGGCGGGGCTCACGTCGTAAATCATGCTCCGCAAAACCCGCGCCAGCGTTAATGCCACAACAAGGCCAATAGCTGCCCCGCCCACCGCAAGCCTTGCAGCCTGCCCAAGCACCATGCGAAGAACATCGCGCGGCGGAGCGCCAAGCGCTAGCCGTAATCCAAATTCAGGCAGCCTCTGACTCACCGAGTAAGAGATCACGCCGTATGTCCCAATCGCCGCCAGCACAATCGCCAGTCCCGCAAAGAGTCCAACCAGAGAGAACGCGAATCGAGGAGTAGAAAAGGATTCATCCGCCACCTCGTCCATCAGTCGAACATTCGCCACAGCCAGAGTAGGATCGAGGCGCTTCACCTCGTCACGCAACGCATCCGCCAGCAGCCGTGGGTCGGTGTTGGCGCGTATAACGATGGACATATCCGAATTCGGTTGCTGAAGATGCGACCACCAGAAGGCCGGCGCGGCGTGCGGGCTGCTGGGCTTGTCTTTCACGTCGCCCACAACCCCCACAATGGTGAGCCAATCTTTCTCTTTCGGCGTATCGCTGAACGTGATGCGCTTTCCCACCACATCCTCGCCAGGCCAGTAGCTGGTCGCCATCGATTGATTGATGATCAGCACGTTCGGTGCCCCCTGCTTGTCTGCTTCCGTAAAAAATCGTCCATGCAGCAAGGGCGTGCCGAGCGCGCGAAAGTAATCCACAGTGGCCATGTGGTAGCGCGCGTGGAACTCCTGATGCGGCGGGGGCCGTTTACCTTCAATGGTGAATCCTCCCAGATTCTCGTCGTAACCCGTCCACGGCAAGTCGCTACCCGCGCCCGCGCTCTGCACACCTGGCGCTCGACTCAAATCCATCAAGAGTTGATCGTAGAAATGTGCGACCCCCGCTTCCGATTTGTAGTTTGTCTCGGGCAGCGAAAGGCTCGCCGTAAGCACATGATCCTGCCGAAAGCCCGAGTCGAGATTAAGTTGATTCAGAAAGCTCCTCAACATCAGCCCTGCGCCAATCAGCAGCACACAGGCAAGGCTCACCTCTGAAACCACGAGAGCATTCCGAAGGCCTCGCTGGCGCGCGCTGCCCGTCGTAGTTCGCCCGCCTTCGTACAGGCCCCGCTTCGGGTCGGTCCGCGACGCTTGCATTGCGGGCGCAAGACCAAACAGAATCCCCGTTACAACAGAAACAAGAAACGTAAACGCAAACACCGCCCCATTCACATGAATCTCGTGCGCGCGCGGGAATCCAGCGGGCAAAAGCAATATCAGTGCCCGTACTCCGCCCTCCGCCAACAGCGCGCCCAATCCTCCGCCCAGCAGCGAAATCAGCAAGCTCTCTGTAAGCATCTGTCGGATCAACCGACGCTTCGGCGCACCGAGTGCCAACCGCACGGCAACCTCTCGTTGCCGCGACGATGCCCGCGCCAGCAGCAGGTTGGCCGCGTTGGCACAAGCGATCAACAGCACCATGCCAACTGCGCCCAGCAACACCCAAAGCATCCGCTCGTTTGCCCCCACAATCTCGCTATAGAGCGGAATTACCAGCACATTCCACCCTTTATCCCCTTCGTGCTCGCGGCCCAGTTGAGCCATAATCGCGTTCATCTCGGCATACGCCTGCTCCGGCTTTACCCCGGCCTTCAGTCGCCCGATTCCCTCAATATAGTGCGACCCGCGATGCGCAGGATCGCCGGCAAATGTGAATGGCCACCACACATCCACGCTCTCTCCGTAAGGCACCGCGTTGTAGTCATTCCCAGGATGATCCGTGCCGGCCGGCATCACGCCAATCACGGTATACGGCTTCATATCCAGGGTGATCTTCCGTCCAACAATGTCCGGCGCGGCATTGAATCGGGTACGCCACAGCCGGTCGCTTAGAATTACCTGCTGTCCGTTTCCAGGGATCTCATTTGCTCGCTCAAACTCTCGTCCGAGTTCAGGTTTAAGACCCAGCACATGAAAGTATCCAGATGTAATTCCGAATGCAGATAGCCGCACCGCTTCACCGGTCCCCGACAATTGCATATCCCCGCGCGAATATGCTGCCAACGATTCGAACGATTTGCTGCGTTCCCTGAAATCGCGGAAATCGAAAGGGTTCAGTGGAAACTTCGGATACTCAGGGCCGGACAGAAAGAGCCGCACGATTCGTTCCGAATGCGGATAAGGCAGGGGCTTCAACAACACACCATCAATCACGCTGAAGATTGCGCTGTTGGCGCCTATGCTCAACGCCAGAGTGAGCGTAATGACGGCCGTGAATCCCGGATTCATCGCAAGTTGCCGCAGCGCGTAGCGAATATCCTGCACCACCGACTCGAAGCTGAAGCCGACCACCTCATGGCTCTGCTCCTTCAGGAGCGTCGCGTTGCCAAACTCGCGGCCCGCCGTTGTCCGCGCCTCCTGCGGCGTCATTCCGTTGGCAATAAGATCCTTCGCCGCCTGCTCGCGATGGAAGCTCATCTCGTCGTCCAAATCCGCCGCAAAACGCTTCCGGCGGAAAAGCAGTTCGATCCTCTTCGCAAGTCGCTTCATCTTCTAGGCCTCCGCGGATCTCAAAACCCGACCAATCGCTGCAATCATCTGGTCAAACTCAGCCAGCTCGTTTCCCAATTGCTTCCTGCCGGCAGCCGTCAGCGTATAGAACCGCGCTCGCCGCCTGGTCTCGGTCATCTTCCATTCCGCTTTCACCCATCCCGCAAGCAGCAGCCGTTGCAAGGCTGGATAAAGCGAGCCTTCTTCCACCGTCAGCACATCGTCTGACAACCTCTTGATCGACAACGCAACCCCGTACCCATGAAGCGGTGCGCGCGTCAGCGTTTTCAAAATCAACATGTCCAGGGTTCCGGGCAATAGGTCAGGTTTCTTCGCCATGGGCCTATATATAGCTTATCTATGGGTAGAGCGTCAATGGCTAATTACAAGCCCTGCCGCATCGGAACAAATCCCTCGCGAGTAAACAGCCGAGTGCCCCATCCATTCGCGCTTTCGGCGAATGGGTGAGAGACCAGCCTCCGCCGCGCCGCAGGTGCCTGGCGACCCTCCCGCCGCATGATTTACCCTCTAAGTCGGTATGAGATTCGTGAACTCAATCTTTGCGTCTGCCCTGGTCCTGGCATGTGTCACGGCCGCGTCCTCACAATCCACCACTCCACCCCCTTCTCAGGTCAAACCGGCCCCCGATCTACCCGACGCCCCTGAGGCAACACCCGCGGCTCGCACAGTCCCGAATGGTCCTACCGTCGTCATGGATACATCCATGGGCCGCATCACCTGCAAGGTCTATCGGCGCCAGGCGCCCAAGGCTGTTGCCAACTTCATCGGCCTGGCCACCGGTACCATTGATTGGACCGATCCCAAGACCCACAAGAAGCAACACAACAAGCCCTACTACGACGGAACGATCTTCCATCGAGTCATTCCCGAATTCATGATTCAGGGCGGCGACCCCACAGGAACCGGCGAGGGCGATCCCGGCTTCAGTTTTGATGACGAGTTCAACCCCGACCTCAACTTCGACCGCCCCGGCCGGCTCGCCATGGCGAATTCCGGCCCCGACACAAACGGGAGCCAGTTCTTCGTCACTGAAGCCGCTTACGACTCGCTGAACCAGCACTACACGCTCTTCGGTCAGTGCGATGATGCCGGCGTCGAGGTGGTCAAGGCCATCACCCACGTCGATCGCGATAGCCACGACAAGCCGCTCACCCCGGTTGTTCTCAAGAAAGTCACCATCGTTCCTGAGGGCCAGCCGTTGCCGCCTTTGCCGGCCGATTCTACTTCGGCTTCACCCAAACCTTAAAAATCATTTTCCTCATCACGAAATCGGAAAGATCAGGAGCTTCGATGTCACTCGCCGCTGGAACCTACGCCATCTTCAACACCACTGAAGGCAAAATCACTGTTCGGCTCTTTGAAGCCGACGCGCCCATCACCGTCAAAAACTTCATCGAACTCGCCGAGGGTTCCAGAGAATGGGTTCATCCCGTCACGCGCGCCAAGTCCAGTGACAAGCTCTACGACGGAACCATCTTCCACCGCGTCATTCCCGACTTCATGATCCAGGGTGGCGACCCGGCCGGCAGCGGCATGGGCGGACCCGGATATCGCTTCCAGGATGAGACCAAGGGCTCGCCCCACAAGTTTGACAAGCCCGGCAAGCTCGCCATGGCCAACTCAGGTCCCGGCACAAATGGCAGCCAGTTCTTCCTCACCGTGGCGCCCACCGATTGGCTTACCGGCAACCACACCATCTTTGGCGAAGTGGTCGAGGGGCAGGACATCGTCACGAAGATCTCAAAGGTCGCGCGCAACTCGATGGACAAGCCACATAAGCCCGTCGTTATCGAGTCGCTCGTGATCGAGCGCGTTTAGCTAGTTGACGTGAAGCAGCGGTTTTGAGTGGGCACGACTTCACAGCTTGTTTACAAGCTCCGCCGAGTCCAGGCATGAGTCAGGGCACGACTTCAGTCGTGCCGATAGAGCCAGCAAACTGAACGGGCTTCAGTGTCTGCGTGAGAACTACACAAGGTACTTGTAATTCACAGCGTGTTTGGGCGACAAGAGAAGTATGTCGCGATTCAAGGTTTACAGTCCGGAGCAGGCGTATTTGCTGCCC
>Ga0182015_10005876_pt1 | contig 12551 bp, 10 predicted proteins | sample 712P3MmetaG_FD_120478 | JGI IMG/M metagenome (GOLD analysis project Ga0182015, IMG submission 120478) | Permafrost microbial communities from Stordalen Mire, Sweden - 712P3M metaG | ecosystem: Environmental > Terrestrial > Soil > Wetlands > Permafrost | place: Sweden: Stordalen | collected...
CCATCGAATGCTCCGCAACGAGCAGGGAGTAGTCACGCAGCCTGCGGTGCCGCTCCGCGGACTCCCCCGCATCGGCAAGCCGCTCCGCCGCGTACTCGCGGATGGTGTTGAGCAGCCGGTACCTGGTCTGGCCGAGTGCTTCCGGCTCGACGACCACCAGCGACTTGTCCACCAGCGCGGCGATCAGGTCAAGCATGTCTCCGGCTGGCAGCTCATCATCGGCGCAGACCTCCTCGGCCATGTCGAGCGACCAGCCCGCGAAGACCGACAGGCGCCGCAGCATCAGCTGCTCGCGGGTAGTGAGCAGCTCGTGGCTCCAGTCGATGGTGGCGCGCAGCGTGCGCTGGCGCGCCGGGGCCGTGCGGTCCCCGCTGGTCAGCAGCTGGAAACGGTCACCGAGGCGGGCCGCGATCTGCTCCACCGACAGCACACGGACCCATGCGGCGGCGAGTTCCACGGCCAGCGGCACGCCATCCAGCGCGCGGCAGAGTGCCGCGACGGCTACCGCGTTGCCCGCCTGGACGGCAAACCCGGGCGCGGCCGCGGCGGCCCGGTCAGTGAACAGCCGGACCGCCTCATAGCGGGACAGCTCCGCCGGATCGATGACACCGGCCGGCGGTATCGACAGCGGCGGCACCTGGAAGACGGCCTCGGCCGCCACCCGCAGCGGCTCGCGGCTCGTCGCCATCACCCGGAGCCCCGGCGAGCTGGCCAGCAGCCGCTGGCATAGCCGCGCGGCCGCGTCGATCAGATGCTCGCAGTTGTCCAGTGCCAGCAGCATCCGGCGCGGCGCGAGGGCGGCCGCCAGTGTCTCCAGCAGCGGCTGCCCGCGTTCCTCGACCACGCCGACGGCAGCCGCAACGCGTGCGACGAGGTCGGACTGCTGCAGGTCACCGAGCTCGATGAACCACACCCCGTCAGGGAAGTCACCGGTCAGCGCCGTGAGCATCCGCACAGCCAGCCGCGACTTCCCGATGCCACCAGGGCCGCACAGCGTCAGGGCACGTGCGGCCGCCAGCAAGTCACGCAACTCGCTGAGCTCGCGCTCGCGCCCGACGAAGCTATTCGGTTCTTCGGGCGTATTGCCCTGGTCTGAATTCGTTGTCACTGCTCAAGAGTCCAGTCTCGCCCAGCCAGCGGCCTGGGCAATGTCCAGCACGCAGCAAAGTCGGTCCCGGCCCGGACGGATCTCAACTGAATTCGGTACGTATCTCAAACCTTGCATGGAGGGTGCCATCATCTCGCCTCGCGGCCGTCGCCGTCAGGCTGTTCGGCGACTCGCCCGAGCTGCTCGGCGACTCGCCCGGGCGGACGACGAGTCCGCCCGCCGCTTTCCGGGTCAGGGGCAGATCGGCTGCGACCGCTTCGATTACTCAGAATATAACGATTTGGCCTCAGCAACCCGGTGACCCATCCATCTATCCGCCCGGGCCGAAGTACGACCGTGGCGGAAAAACTCCTCTGTTGCAACACACCGGGACAGAAATCTTCGTTGTTTCTATACGTAGAGTAATCGTTCGAGCACAATAGGTAATTGTTCCAGTGCTCACCGCAGGGGCGGACGGCATCGTGCCAGCGCTCCGGAAGGGATACACATGCCTGGTCACGACGACTCGAGCCCGCCCGCAGGTCGCACCACCGATGATCTCCAGGAGCAGAAGCACCTGACCCGTCGTTCGGTGCTGCGCGGCGCCGCGGGAGTAGGGGCCGCGGGGATCGCCGCGACTGCTCTTGCTGGTACCGCGCCTGCCTTCGCCGCCGCGGCGCGGCCAGCCGGGCGCAGCGCGAAGGCCAGCGAACCGGACGCGGGCACCACGGAGCAGTTCATCGTGCATGTGCGGGACGCCAGGTCCGGTGAGATCGATGTGTTCCGCGGTGCCAGCCACACCCGCGTGCACGACCCGGAACTGGCCGCACGCCTCGTTCGGGCAAGCCGCTGACAACCGTCCCGCGCCCTGCCATTCCCAGCACAATCTTGTGAGGTAATTGATGTCTTCGCATCGCGAGGCGCCGGAGATTTCCAAGGATCCGGTCGCCGACAGTACCGACCTGTACGCGTTTGTCAGCCCGGACCGGCCTGACAGCGTCACCCTGATCGCTAACTACATCCCGCTGCAGGAGCCCGCAGGCGGCCCGAACTTCTACGAGTTCGGCGACGACGTGCTCTACGAGATTCACGTCGACAACAACGGTGACGGCAAGTCCGACATTACCTATCAGTTCAAGTTCGAGACGAAGCTGACAACGCCGACGAGCTTCCTCTACAACACGGGCCCGATCGGATCACTTAGCGACCCGAACTGGAACAGCAAGCAGTTCTACAAGGTGACCCGGGTCGATCACTCCGGCTCGCGCGTGCTGTCCCACAAGCTCGCCTGCCCGCCGTGCAACGTCGGCGTGCTGTCCACGCCGGACTACGAGGCGAAGCTCGGGCGGCCAGCCGTGCACTCCCTGAGCGGCGGCATCAAGATCTTCGCCGGCCAGCGCGCGGAGGAGTTCTACGTCGACCTGGGATCGATCTTCGACCTGGGCAACCTGCGCCCGCTTGAGCAGTTCAACGTCTTCGCGAAGGCCGAAGGGCTCAAGAGCGCGCCGGGAGTGAACGCCACCAACCGCGTCAACGTGCACTCCATCGCGATCCAGGTACCGATCTCGCACCTGACCAGGTCGGGTCGCCCGACGATCGGCGTATGGACGACCGCGAGCCGCCAGCGCGGCCGGGTGGCCGGCGACGAGACGACCGAGGCCTTCGTCAGCGGCCCGTTCACCCAGGTGTCGCGGCTCGGCAACCCCCTCTTCAACGAGGTCATCGTGCCGCTCGGCAAGAAGAACTACTGGAACAGGCAGCGGCCGGTGAACGACAAGCAGTTCGCCTCGTTCGTCGCGCACCCGGAACTGGCCGGGCTGCTGCCCGTCCTGTACCCGGGCGCGTTCCCCAACCTGGCCGCACTCGACAAGGCCGGGACTGCGCGCGCCGACCTGGAAGCCATTCTGCTCACCGGCATCCCGGCCGGCCTGATCAAGGGCTTCACGAACTTCACCGGCAAGGTGGAGGCCGACATGCTGCGGCTCAACACGTCGATTCCGCCCACGCCAGCCAGCTCCAAGAAATTCAGCATCCTCGGGCTCATCGGCGGCGACGCCGCAGGGTTCCCGAACGGGCGCCGGGTGACTGACGATGTGGTCACCATTGAACTGCGGGCTATCGCCGGCGTGGTCTTCCCGCTGGTCGACCCGAAGTACAAGGTCGATGCTGTGGTCAAGGATGTCTCCGACGGCCTGACCGGCACCAGCGTCAACAACAAGCCGCTGACGGCGTTCCCCTACATGGGCGTGCCCTACGACGGTTACCACAACCCGTCCTGACCAGGGGCGGGAAACCGGGCGCTGGCCGGCGCAGCTTCGCGCCGGCCAGCGCCCGGTCCCGGTTCGTCAGTTCTGATGAAAGGCAGGAGCACAGCGCGATGACCGAACCAGTCCTCGGCCCCTCCGGCTCCGGCAGCGTCGTGCTCAATGTCGGCCCTGGCGTTGGCGCGCTGGTGCTGCACACCGGCGCCGATCTGGACGGCCACGAGATCGAGATAAGCCGGCACGACATCCCCGCTGCCCGGCGCACGCACTCGCAAGTGCGGGAACGCCGGGCCGGCGGTGGCGTGCAGTACGCGGCCGTCTACCCGGAGCTTGCCGCCGGTGATTACACCATCTGGCGTGACGCGACTACTCCGGCCGGGACGGTGACCATTGACGGAGGCAGCGTCACTAGCTTCCAGTGGCCGGCCGATGCCCCGGCCGGGCACACTGCCCACGCGCACGCCCACACGCACGCTGCCGGGCACACTGCCCACTGACCGGTCGCCATCCGGCCGGCTGACCGGCCGCCATCGCCGGCTGACCGGCCGCCATCGCCGGGCTGACGCTCATCCATCACCCGCCAGCCCATCACCCGCCGGTCCTGGACCGCTAGTCCATGGCCATCATGCAGCCGTCCCAGTAGGCCTCGACCCTGGGGCGGCGGCGGCCGCGCAGGGCGACCTCCAGGATTTCTGGCTGCCGGGCGTTGCCGAAGGCTCGGAAGCTGAGCTGCACTCCGGCCACGGCGACGGAGCTGAACCCGGAGATGCCCGCCGGCGGCTCGGTGGCGGCATGCATCCACGGCGGAGTACCCGCGCAGCACATCCGCGGGTACGCAGCCCAGACCCAGAGCCGGCCCCCGCGCTGGCCGATGAACTCGGCCGCCTCGCTGCTCATCTCGACAACCACGCTTCTCACGATAAGGCAGCAGGTGCCGGACGGCCAGGCAGCTGCCCGGACGCGGCGCCGACACCCTCATCGCGATGAAGCTCCGCAAGCTTCCTGGCTGCCTCGCCTACGTAGGCTCGCAGCTCCACCGGGTGCAGCACCTCGACCTCAGGCCCGAGCGCGAGGATGTCGAGTGCCGCGGAGCTGACCGAGTCGATCCGCACCGAGGCCTCGACCCAGTCCTGGCGTCCCGGCACGGGCGTGCAGTTCCGGCGGATCCGGATGCTCGCCGGCCGGCCGCTGAGCGCCGCGAGGCTGCGGCCGCGGGGGGACAGCCGGACCCGTGCGCGCTGCCCCCCGGCGCCGGCCCTCGCGCGCCCCGGCCGGTACCCGGCGGCCGGCAGGTCGCGGCCGGATCCGCCGAGCAGCTCGAATCCGCCCCCGGACCCCCGGATGGCATAGACCGGAATCCCGGCCGAACTCAGTGCCTCGATGTCACGGATGATCGTGCGCTGCGACACCTCAAGCTCTCCGGCTAGCTGCCGCGCGGTCATCCGGCCCCTGGCCTGCAGCAGGGTCATCAGCCCGACCAGGCGGCTAGCACGCACAGGTCAAAGATAGCCCGCAATCATGACACGAGATGTCATGTATCCGGTGTCATAATCGCCGGACCACAGCGGAGGGAGCAGCAATGACAATGAACGGCGCCGCCGGATCGGGAACGGCCGACGATCCCTGGATCCTGACCACGCCGCCCGGCAACTCCGAGTACGAGGCGTGGCGCGACGAGAAGCACGACACGCCCGCGCTCGTCGTCCAGGTTGGCTCAACCCAGCTGCGCTACCAGCTTCGCTGTGTCGAGGACCTGCACGCGATGCTGCGCGACCACGGTGACTGGATGCCGCTCGGCAACGCCGACGAGCAGAAGGAAGCGCGTGACGGGACGGTGGAGGCATGGGCACGGTCAGCCGCCAATCCCGTGGGCGGCTGGTACGGCCTGAAGAAGGGCCTGCGCGGCCGGTTCGGCAACTACGTTCCGCCGGTGCTTGAGGCGCTGGGGCTTGCCGAGGTCGAGCATGCCGCCCGCAACAACAGGATGCGCGCCCTCTAACGCGGCGCTGCCTCAACCTGGCGATGGTTCAGATCGGCACCCAGTCGGTCACGACCGGACGCCCGGACACGCCTGACGCCAGGCCGCAGCGCAGGCTCATCGGTCCCGTCGGCAGCGGTCCCGCACGGAACCGGCCCAGGTCATCAGCCTCGACGGCAATCGAGGTATCGCCGACCCGGATCTCCACGCTGGCCTGCCGCGGGGGGGCGAGCTGGCCGACCAGGCCGCGGGAGGAGCTCACGGCAGTGACTTCCAGGTCGATCGTCAGCCCGGCCGCGTGGAAGGAGAGCAGCCGTCGCTCCGGCGGCCCGCGCACGAGCGCGACCTCGTCATGATCGACCTGCGAGTCGAAGACCAGCTCGGCGAGTTCGGCCTCGATAGTGCGCCAGCTGAAGGCGCCAGCTGCCGCCGCCAGCAGCTCGGGCGGCACCGGATCGAAACGCGCGGCAGCCTGCCGGAGTTCTGACTCCAGCTCTGACCCCTCGCGGTCACCGCGCACGGTCGCTCTCCTGTCGCGCAGGCTCATTTTCATGAGCGACAGTACCGGCATCTGATACCTCACCCGCCAGCCGCTCGCGCAGTCGCCGCAGGCAGCGCGCTCTGGTAGGCCCGATGCTCCCGACCGGCATGTCCATGGCGGCCGCTACCTCGGCGTAGCCCGGCGGCGGCGAGGCGATCAGGATCCGGAGCAGTTCCCGGCACCGACCTGGCAGCTCGCCGAAGGCGCGCCAGAGGCGCGCAGCCCGGTCTGAGTCGAGCCGCGCCTGCTCCGCATCCAGCACGGCCCGCTCCGGCGAGTAGTCGTCAACCTGGCCGAGCGCGACCAGGGTTGCCTCTTCGGCCGGGACAATCCGGGTAGCGCCACGCGCGATCCGCAGCGCCTCGTGCCGGGCCGTGGTGGCCAGCCATGCGCCGACCTGACCGGGCTTGTCTATCCGGCCAAGATGCTCGGCCAGCCGAAGCCAGGTGGTCTGGAACACGTCCGCCGCGTCGGCCTGTCCGAGGCGGTACCCGCGTGTTACCGACCAGACGAGCCCGCTGTACCGCCGGACGAGCTCGTCCCAGCTGGACTGGTCGCCGGCCAGCGCGGCTTTTACCAGGTCACCGGCGTCAGTATCCGTCACGGCACCGTCTTCTTCGCCAGCGCGTCATCAGCGCGGCCCGCCGCGGTGAGCGCCGCCGTGGCTGCCCTGGCAGCCGCAGCCAGCCTTGCACCCGCAGCCAGCCGGGCAGCCGCGGCCGGCCCGCTGGCCGCAGCCAGAGCAGCCGCAATCCGCGTGGCCGCCACAGCCCGCGTCGCAGCAGCAGCCGCCCCCGGTCTGGCACGGCCAGAGCACCGGCCCGACGCCGGCCAGCGGCTGCGCGCGTGCCAGCGCCAGCAGGGCGTCAGCCGCGAGGCGGGCGTTTTCGCCGGTGCGGGACACCCGGGCGGCGATCAGGCCCGCGACAAGCGGCGTCGAGAAGGACGTGCCGCTCCACCGGGCCATGCCGTGAAACTCCCGTTGCTGGCCGGTATCCGGCGGCTCACGGCAGATGTAGGTCCCGGTCGCGTAGGCATTGACCAGGTCCGCCCCGGGTGCATAGACGTCGACCCAGGGACCGTAGTCGCTGAAACTCGCGCGGCTGCGCCAGTTGGCCGCGAGCGCGCCAACCGCCACTACCTCGGGGAAAGCGGCGGGCCAGAACGGCCGGCGAGTGCCGTTGTTCCCGGCGGCGGCGACCAGCACCGTGCCCTTGTACTGGCGGTACCGCTGCCAGAAACCCTCGAAGCTCAGCAGCGGGAGATTCTTCCTGGTGGTTCCCCCCGCCGACAGGCTGATGATGTCAGGGCCAAGGCCCAGGGCCTCGTCCAGCCGCTTGACGATCTTGTCCTCGGACAGCGCGCCTGCCACGGTGAAGTCGCTGGACACCTGCACCGTCGAGGCCGGTGCCATGCAGCGCGCGACACCGGCGACGAAGGTTCCGTGACCGGCGTACTCGCCGATTTCCGTGCTGCCGCCGGCGTCGGAGAGCGGATCCAGCTGCCCGGTGACCCCGGCCAGCCACGGATGGGCATCCGCGCCGGCCAGCAGGCCGGTGTCGGGCACGCAGATGAAGGCCCCGCGGCCGCCGTCGTCGCATACTCCCGGGTCGGGCAGTTCGCCGCCGGGCACTACCTCCGGCTCGGTCGCGGGGCACGGCGACACCGGGCAGATCGACAGGATGTGGTTAGGCGTGGCGACGCCGACGCCGAGCAGCCTGTCGATCTCCGTGAGGGCCGCCAGGACGTCACGGATCTTCTTGGCCCTGGCCAGCGAGAACAGCGTCACGCCGTCGACGAGGCCATCGACCGTCTCTCCGCCGCCCACCACGTCCGCGACCTGGCGGAGGTACGCGTCCCGGACCAGGATCACGCCTTCCTGGTAGACGAAATCGAGGCCGCCTTCGCCGTCCGGGCCGTCTTTACCGGTGCGGGCGGCGCGAATGGTGATGCCATTCTCGCGGAACGCGCAGATGATGAGCTCAAGCTGTACATCGACCGTGGTCAGCGACGGCTCCGGCTTCTTGCGTACGGGGCTCATCGGATTCTCTTCTTCGCCAGTTAGCGGTCTGTGGAGTAATGGTGGCCGGGCAGTTCGCCGAGCAGAGGTGCGGTCGGGTCTGGCCTACCCCAGTGTGGCATTAGACGTCCCGATCGCCCACCTTTAACATCACTCCCATGGCGAGGGAACCCCGCCAAGGTCCGCCGGCTCCTGGCGGGACGCTTGAGCTGCTGCTTCTCGCGCTCGCCCGCCCGGGCGATGCTCTCGCCAGCGCCCGGGCGGTCCTCGCGAAGAACCCCGGCCCGTACGAGGCCTCCATCGCCCGCCAGGCCGTTGGCATCGTGCTGCGCGAGTTCGGCGATGTGAGCGCCGGGATCCGTGAGCTGCGGACCGCCCTGCGCCTGGCCCGGCTGGCCGGCTCGCTGGAGCGGCAGGCGGACGTGCTGGCGACGCTCGGAGTCGCGCTGATCTATGCCGGCCGGACGAAGCCCGGGCTGTCCGCGCTGGACGAGGCGGTCATGCACACGGCGGGCCCGGCGGCGGGACGCGTCCTGGAGCGGCGCGGCATCGCGCTGTGGACCGTAGGCCAGCACCCGCAGGCGCTGGAGGACCTGCGCCGGGCGGTCGCCATCCTGCATGGCGCCGGCGACACGATCTGGGAAGCTCGCGCGCTCACAGCACGCGGGATGGTCTATCTCGACATGAACGCCACCGGGCGCGCGGACGCCGATTTCGCCGCCGCCGAGTGCTTGTTCGCCGCGACCAGCCAGGAGCTGGAAAGGGTCTACGCGCGGCACAACCGCGGGCTGGCGGCGTCCCGTTCCGGTGACCTGCCCGCCGCCCTTTCCCATCTGGACGAAGCCATCCGCGGATATCAGCACCTGGCCGTTCCGGTGCCAGACCTGAGCATCGACCGGTGCGCCGTGCTGCTGGCGGCCGGCCTTCCCGCCGACGCACTCCGGGACGCCGATGCGGCTATCCGCGGCCTTGAACGCAACCGCGGCCAGGCGACGAAGGTCGCTGAGCTGCTGCTCACGGCCGCTCGCGCGGCGCTGGCCTGCGCGGATCCGCAAACCGCGCTGCTGCGCGCCGAGGCCGCCCGCCGCCTGTTCCGCGCTCAGCGGCGGCCATGGTGGCACGCGCGGGCCACTTTCCTGGTGCTGCAGGCGCGTTACGCGGCCGGCCAGGTCTCCGCGGGCTTGCTGCGCCAGGCCGAGCGGGCGGCATCCAGCCTTGACGCGCTCGGGTCCGGCGATGCGCCGCGGGCTCGCCTGCTGGCCGGCCGGGTGGCGCTGGCGCTGGGCCGGACGGAGGAGGCACAGCGTCACCTGACCGCAGCGGCACGCAGCCGGATGCGCCCGGGGGCAGCGTCGGCGCGCGCCGACGGATGGCTGGCCGAGGGCCTGCGGGCGGAGGCGGCGGCCAATCCCCGGCGGATGCTCGGCGCCTGCCGGCGCGGTTTCGACGTTATCGAACAGCACATGCTGACGCTGGGAGCCACCGAGCTGCGGGCACGGGCCACCATGCAAGGAGCCGAGTTCGCCGCGCTGGCGCAGCGGCACGCCGCGGCGGCAGGCCGGCCGAGAATGCTGCTGGAGTGGAGCGAGCGCTGGCGGGCGGCTGCCCTGGCAGCGCCCTCGGTGCGGCCGGCCGATGATCACGAGCTGCAGGCCGGCCTGACCGCTGTCCGTGACGTCGCGTACCGCCTCGAGTTGGCCCGCGCAGCCGGGCAGCCGACGTCCAGGCTGGCGCGCGAGCAGCTGCGCCTGGAGACGGCCGTCCGCGACCGGGCAATCCGAACAAGCGGGCACGGCCATCCGGGCAACTGGGACTTCAGCATTCCGCGGTTGCTGGCGGAACTCGGCGCTGCGCGGCTGGTCCAGATCGTCGAAATCGACGGAGGCCTGCGCCTGCTTGTCTGCGGCGACGGCAGAGTCAGGCAGTTCGCCGCGGGCCGCCTGGAGGATGCCGCCCGCGAGGTTGACTTTGCCCGTTTCGGGCTGAGCCGGCTAGCTCATAGCAGGCCGCTGAGCCAGCCGGAGAAAGCGCTGGCTGTCCTGCGGGAGACCGGCCGCAGGCTCGAGGATGCGCTGCTGGGCGAGGCTGCCCGGCATATCGGCGACGGCCCGGTGGTCATCGTCCCGCCAGGAAGGCTGCACGCCGTGCCCTGGGCGCTGCTCCCGTCGCTGCATGACAGCGTGCTGAGCGTCGCCCCGTCGGCCCGCGCCTGGCTGCGCGCGCGCACGGCAGTTCCGCCGGATCATCACGGCCTTGTCCTCGTCCGCGGTCCCGGCCTGGGCACCGGCTCCAGCGAGGTGCCCGCGCTGGCCGCCGAGTACGGCGGCAGCACGGTACTCGGTGACGGCACCGCGACCGCTGCGCGGGTGCTGGAGGCGATCGACGGCGCATGGCTCGTTCATATTGCCGCACATGGAACCTTCCGCTCCGACAGCCCGCTCTTCTCTTCGCTGCGGATGGACGACGGCCCCCTGACGGTGCACGACTTCGAGCGGCTGCGGCGGGCGCCTTACCGCCTGATCCTGCCGTGCTGCGACTCCGGCCTGCTTGCGCCGGCCGGGGCTGATGAGCTGCTCGGCCTGACCAGCACGCTGGTGCCGCTGGGCACCGCCGGAATCATCGCGAGCGTTGCTCCCGTCAACGACCGGACAGCCGCCGGCCTGATGATCAGGCTGCACCGCCGGCTGCGGGACGGCGGTGCGCTGAGCGAGGCGCTGCGCGATGCCCGCGGCGACCTGGACGATGACCCGGTCGAGGTAGCCACCGGGATGTCCTTCCTGGCGCTCGGCGCAGGCTGAACCGCCCGGCGCTGACCGGCCCGGCGCTGACCGGCGCTGAGCAACCCGGGCACTGACCCACCCGGGCACTGACCCCCCGGGCGCTGGGCGATCCGGGCGCTGGGCGATCCGGGATCCGGGCAGCTCGGCGGGAGTGCTGCGGATCAAAGCCGGGATTCTTGTATCAAAAAGGCCATCGCCGGGCTCTTCTGTGCGGAACCTGTCGCCGTGGGGCCGACGGGAGCCGACCGGAGATAGTGGCAATGGCGTCGAGTTCAGGCGCATCCGGCGACTAGCTCACGACAGTGACCCCGGCCGGCCGGGCCAGCCGGCCGGGGTTTGCTGCCAGCAAAAGTCGCCGATCTTGCCACGCCTGCGCACCCGTCTGCGCAGCGGAGTGGCGTTATCGTCAGTAAAGCCAGCTGTACTGGCGAAATGATGCCGCCTCACCCGGGGGGTCAGGATGACAGCCAGATTCTCACCGATAGCCCGGGCGCTGGCAGCCGGAGCCGGCAGGCCGGCGGCAGGAGCCGGGGAGCCAGGCGCAGGAGCCGGGGAGCCAGGCGCAGGAACCAGGGCGACGGGCGCGGGAGCCGACGGGGCGGCTGCCGGGAACGGCGTGCTGTCGCGGCGGACGGTCCTCGGCGGCGCGGGCGCCGCGGCCATGGCGGCGGCCGTCCCGGCAGCCTTCTGGCGAGCGCGGCACCGGGCCGGGCACGCTGCGCCCGGCTCCGGCCACAGCCCGCGCGTCGTGATCGTCGGCTCGGGACTGGCCGGGCTCGGCTGCGCCTACCGGCTCTGGCGCCGCCACGGCATCCGCAGCGAGATCTACGAGTACAACCCTGCCCGGGCGGGCGGGCGGGTTTACACCCTGCACGGCTTCTTCGACGCGGGCCAGTTCGCCGAGGAACACGGCGAGTTCATCTCCAGCGAGCACAGTGCCATCCGGCACCTGGCCGCGAGCTTCGGCCTGACGCTGGACAACGTGAACAGGTATCCGCCGCACACGCACCCGCAGGACGAGCGACTGCGGTTCGGCGGCCGTTTCTGGCGGCAGGCGTCGCTGAATCGCGAGTGGCGGGACTGGGCCTTCGAGCTGTTCTTCGACGCGGCCAATAACAAGGCTCCCTGGCCAACCCTGCACAACCGGCATACCGCCTGGGGGTGGCGGTGGGACCACATGCCCGCGACGCAGTGGATCGAGGAGAACATCCGGGGCGGCCTGGAATCCGACTTCGGCCGGCTCTGCATCTCCGTCCTGCTCGATGAGTACGGCGGCCCGCCGGAGGAGCAGTCAGCGCTGAACCTGATCTACCTGCTCGGCCTGTATGACAGCTCGCCGAGCGGCCTGCAGCCAAGGCGCCAGCCGCAGCTCTCCGGCACCGACGAGAAGTGGCATATCCGGGGCGGCAATGATCAGCTCATCTCCGGTCTCGTCGGCCGGCTGCCGGGCGGCACCGTCCGCCTCGGCGAGCGGCTGGTGGCCCTGCGCGGGCGCGGTCACGGCCGGTACTCCTGTACTTTCTCCGGCGGCTCGGGCACCCGCGAGATCCATGCCGATCACGTCGTGCTCGCGCTGCCGTTCACCAGGCTCCGCGAGGTCGAACTGGACGGCATTGAGCTGCCGCCGCCGCAGCTGCGGGCCATCCGGCACGAGCCGCTCGGCTCCAACTCGAAAATCCAGCTGCAGTTCTCCAGCCGGGTATGGAACGCCGACGGCTGGACCGGCGACCTGTATACCGACCGGATCGTCCAGGGTGGCTGGGAAACCACGATTGACCAGCCCGGCAGGCCGGGCATCCTGGTCGCGCTGCCCGGCGGCGCCGTGGGCGCGGACATCGGCCGCCGGTACGGGCTCACCTCCTACTACGGCCCGGCGCCGGC
>Ga0182015_10005877_pt1 | contig 12550 bp, 3 predicted proteins | sample 712P3MmetaG_FD_120478 | JGI IMG/M metagenome (GOLD analysis project Ga0182015, IMG submission 120478) | Permafrost microbial communities from Stordalen Mire, Sweden - 712P3M metaG | ecosystem: Environmental > Terrestrial > Soil > Wetlands > Permafrost | place: Sweden: Stordalen | collected...
GGCGCTTGAGCGCGAGCGCTCGCGTACGGATTTCGGAGATCAGATTCAGTTCCGCCGCCCACTCCAAAACCGTATCGAACTCTCGGCGGTAGGCAGCTGCCATCATCTGGTCGAGTGCAGGACGCTTTGCCTTGGCGCCGCCGATCCGGTCGGTGTACTCGTGAACGATTTCAAACCCCCGTTGTTCCGCAAGCCGGCGCAGATCAAGCGCCTGAGTCTCCGGGCTCTGATCGCAGGTGGAAACTCCGGTATACAGAACGGCTCGCTTCATCTTCATCGCCTCTCTTGGCTAAGAACTTCCGTTAATTGTGAATACGCCGATTAATCTGGCACTACGCACGGTAAGTATACAAAGCGACGACGGGAATTCGCCAGGAATGTACGCCCCACTGAAAGGCTGTTTACCGAAGATTTGTCGATAAAGTAGCTGTTGTCGGAATTGCGTTTGAATATTATAGTGCGCCACTCAAGTCGCGAAAGTATCTTGAGCTCGCCGCTCCCTTTTCGCGGACGCCACAGCTGAAGAGCCGGCTGAATATTATGTTCGCTACAAACGTCCCAGCCGCTATGAGGCTACGGCGGCTTCAGAGCTTGCACGGCGCCGTGTCGTGGCCGTCCTTGCATGCTTGAAGGTATAGTGCCCGTCCGCCGATCGGAGAACACGGCAGCAGCTTGCGAGCAAGATTTTGACCTTGGTGCACGGTAGAGACCGCCCAGTTCCCAAAAAATGATCACCCCCGCAGTGGTGTACGAGATGTTCGTGCGAAACAGCCGGTGCGTCTTCAATAAGACAGGCAGGTGCCGGGTGTTGGTGTTCCCTACAATGATGTGAGGAGCTGAATGAATTTTTCAAACCGGACTGATGGGCCAGAGGGCGGCGATTGTGATGGAGTAAACAAACCCGGCACACACGCTGCCACATCGAACGCGGCGCAGCAGTTGCGAATGCCCATCTTGGCTTGCGCAATGCATGCCGATGAGGGCATCTTGCGGTCAGGTGTCGCCGTGGCAACCATGATCAAGTCAATTACGTTTGGTTCGAGCCCGCCGAAGCGATGGCGTCCAAACCGGCACGAGTAGCGAGATCCGACGTGTATTCCTCTGGTTCAGCGATGTGTCGCTCGCGAATCCCCAACGTTTCTAGGACCCACTCCGGAGACGTTGGCAAGTTTTGCCGTGACTTGTTCGTTCGTCAGAATCTTGGACGGAACCTAACGAAGACCCAGTGGATTTGATGCCCACACCATCAAAGCAGCTGTTTCGGTCTCTCATTCCTTCCTCGACTTGATCAAGAATCAAGGCTTGTATCGTTCCAAGCCGTGTCCGCCGCTGGTGGGATGAAGTTCATGGCTCGCTCGGCAAGCGCAGTAATGGTCAAGCTCGGATTAACGCCGAGATTGGCCGCCACCACCGATCCGTCGCAAATGTACATGTTCTTGTAGTTGAAAACGCGATGGTGTGAATCCACGACGCCGTGGGTGCCAGAATCGGCAATGACGCAACCTCCGATGCAGTGAGCCGTGCTCGGAACATTGAAGAGGATCTCCGGAAGCATGCTCATGGGCAACCCCCCGGTCAACTTCGCGAACTTCTGGGCAAACTCATTCGCCTTGGGAATGTAGGTAGGCACTTTCTCGCCCCGGCTGACAAGAAATTTCCGGAACGGCCAGAACCAGGGGCGTTGCCAGCGCATCTCAATCTCGCCATCGAGTGCCTGCATGCAAAGCAGAATCACGAATTCTCGCGCCCAGCCCAACGGTTGCAGCACGCGCACGGTCCTAAACGGGTGGCGTACCAGTGAGCTGACGACATTCTTCAGCCAGAGCGCAATCCGCCGCGGCCCAGGGCGGCCATTCGTCAGGATCGTGGTCAGGAGTCCCATGGCATCGGAGCCACGCGGATATCGGACAGCTTCAATGTGGGTGTGCTGGTCAATGTAGATGCCGGAACCAATGGCTACGCCCTGCGACAAATCTTCACGGTAACCCGGCATGCGTACACCGATCAGCGATTCGGAATTGGTGCGGACGTGTTTGCCCAGTTGCTGGCTGATGGCCGGCAATGAACCATTCTCTTTGAATTGAAAGAGCAGTTCCATTGTGCCCAGCGAAGATGCGGAGAAGACCACCCCACGGCAGGTGAAGCGCCGCGGCTGTCGGCGAATCCACGCGGTGGAATTCACGGTGTGCACTTCGTAACCGGCGCCGCCATCACTCACGTCACCCAGTGGTTTAACGCTCACAACCTGGGTTTCAGGAAAGACCAGCGTGCCGAGCTTTTCCGCCAGATACAGGTAGGTGAGATCCAGGGTGTTTTTCGCGCCATGGCGACAGCCCATCATGCAGCCACCGCAGGCGATACAGGTGGTTCGCTCGGGGCCTTCTCCCCCGAAGAATGGATCAGGGAGGATCTGGTTGCCGGGTTCGCCCTGCTTGGGCTGAAAGATGCCCACTTTCGTGCGGTAGAAAGTGTGCCCGCATCCCACGGCCTCGGCAGCATTCTTCAGGAGATGGTCGGCAGGTCCGAGGATCGTGTTTTCAGTGACTCCCAGCATCCGCGCGGCAGTTCGATAGTGCCGGGGCATCTCCGCCTTCCAATCGGCCAATCCCGTCCACGAGCCCGTCTCCCACACTTTCTCCGGGGAAGAAAGCAGAGTACAGGCGTAGGTAATGGATCCGCCACCTACAGCACAACCATGCAGAATGGTCACGTGCTTGAAGAATCGCATGTTGAAGAAGCCACGCAGGCCCAGATGGGGACGCCAAAACCAGCGATGGACGGACCAACTGGTGCGCGGCAGATTGTCAGGCATCCAGCGTCGACCCATCTCCATGACCGCCACTTTATATCCCTTCTCCACCAGCCGAAGGGCGGAAACACTGCCGCCGAAGCCTGAACCGATGACGATGAAGTCGAAATCGAATTGGTTGTCGCGGTGTGCCATACAGTCCCGACAGGGAAGCTGTCCCTGATTCAGCACGGAAAAGGTTTCAACCGGGAAGCGGTGTCGAAGTAGTTGACCGGGATCTTTAAGGGAATCGGCGGATCCGGCGGCGGAAAGGCGACTACAGTTCGCACGATATTGTCCGCATGTTGCCACAAGCCGTGGAAGACTTGCCCTTCGGTACGACGACCGCCAGTGTGACGAACCCGTAGTTGGTTCCAGCCATTAAGGTCGAATGACGTTGCACAGGGGATGACGATCACAGAACGGGTGTCGAGTCGAAGCCCTGCACGCAGCGCTTTGAGGGCGCTCTCTTTCCCGCTCCAAAGCAGCGCCAGGATCCAATCCCGGTCCGCCGCAGGCGCGTGCGCAACCAGCGCTTGCTCTTCGATAGTGAAACAGTCGGCGACAAAAGCATCGCTATGCGGCTCGACGATTTCCAGGTCACAACCAATCTCCACTCCGGATATCGCCACGGCACACGCCGCGATACCGGAGCGGTGGCTGAGTGAAATAGTGACCGCTGCCGGTTGGGTGTCGAAAAAGACCTCGGGCGCGCCGGACGGCGCCGGGCGTATTTCTATTTTCTTAAGGGTCTGAAGATGAGCAGGCACATCCAGGGTAAGGGACAGGGCGCATTTCGCCGTCCAGCGCCCCAGCCGCCAGTCGTTACGGCGCTTCGCAAAGCGCATGCTGTTCAGGCAGACCCCTTCGATTGCGCTCAGCCAATCATTTTCCGCTGGCACATCTGCTTCGGTTTGTTCCAACCAATAAACGTTCATCCCATTCACCCTGGAGGAGACTAGGCCGCTTCCCTCATCCTGGTTCCCGACGTTGCGGATTTCTCCTCCCTTCCGATACCGCGTTCGACCGCATCGATGAGATACGGCCGCAGATTGGCAGCCGGAATGATGCAATTGAGAGCACCCACGTCGAGAGCCCGCTGCACGCTGTGAACACGGTCAAATTCGGAGGCCATCTCGCCCAGTTTTTCGGAATGTATGACTTTGAACAGTTCGTCCCACCGGGCGTGCAAACGGCCTTTCTCCGCGCTATCCGCCTGGGCGATCGCCTGGTTCAGGGCCTGCAGCCGCGGATCCTTCTTGGTCCTGGTCTCAACCTCAGCGGCGAAAACCACCGCTGCTGCCGGAGCGCCGCCGATGACGGAGGCATAGGTTCCCTCCAAGGCGGCCACTTCGACGTTTTCATTCAGCGCCCGCGAAAAAACCACGTAAGCGCCCCCGTGATAGCGCGAGATTACGCAGAAGACAATGGGACCTTTGAAGTTCACCACCGCCCTCCCGATCTCGGCGCCATACTCCAGTTGCAGCCTGCGCATCGACTCCGGCGAGCCATCAAACCCCGACAGGTTGGCCAGGACCACCACCGGCCGATTGTTGCTGGCCGCGTTGATCGCGCGCGCCACTTTCTTTGACGATTGCGGAAAAAGCGTCCCGGAAGTCCAATGATCCGGTCCGTCGGCTGGGACAAATCCTAACCGAGGCAATGGCTGGGATTCGATGCCAATCAGGCAAACGGGATAACCGCCGAGATGGGCATCCCATACTACCGCGGTCTCCGCCGCGCGCATGCCGGCCCAGCGTTCCAGCGGCGCGTGGTCCTGGTCCACGGCCGCCATCATCACTTTGCGGATATCAAAGGATTTCTTGCGCCCAGGGTTGGTCTCGTCCGACAAGATCTCGCCGATTAGTTCGAAGCCGTCTTCGTTACTGTCGCCCCTGCCGTGAGGATGAAGTCGCACATCGCGATCCAACGGATCGGCAGTCGCGGCCCGCCGGGGGAAACGCTCGCCCGGAGCCACGTAGGTGTGATCATAGTGGCGCAGGAGAATGTGGCAGGCTTCATCGATGTCGCGCGCCCAGTACTGCGCCTGGCCGTTGAGACCCATGATGCGATCGTAACCGCCGATGCCTTGATTGTCTTCGGCCGAGATGCTGCCGGAGTAGTCCAGCGCGCGCTTGCCGGTGAGCACCATCGCGGCTTTCGGCGTCATGATCAAAATGCCACGAGTGTGCATGAGCATGGTGGCTTCGGCGTTCCAGTACGGCTGGGCGCCGACGTTGATTCCGTTCACCGCCAGATTCACCTCGCCGCCTGCTTGGGTGAACTCGATCAGGCTCCGTAGGACGCGGGAAATCCAGTCCATGTTCTCCACTCCGCTTTCCATCGAGATCTTGGCGCCGGCCGAGATGGGAAACCATTCCAGGGGAACCCCCCTCGCCTGGGCTAGCTCCAAAGCGGCGAGGATGCGGCGGCATTCCGGTTCGGCAACGGCGCCCAGGTCCTTGCTCGGATCTCCGAGCAGCAGAACGCGGGTCATGCCCTCGGGATACCGGCTGGTAAAGTTGCGGATGACGCCAACGACGATGTTGGCTTTGTTCTGACCATATGGACGATCGACGGCCACCAGACGACCTTCCGAGTCAAGATCATGCTCGACAAAATCCCCGTCGGGAAATTCCGCCCGCGTGTGTTCCGGAGCCGGGGTGAGCATTTTGATGATTTCGTAAGGGTAGATGAACCCGCGTTGGCGCATGCGGACGACTTTCTGGTCGTACTCGGTCAGCGGTTTGATGGCTCGTGGTTGGTCAGCGGGCCGGAAGGTGATGAGCATGCCGCTGCCGCCCGGGCTCGAGATGCGCACCACCATATCGCGCAACTCGCCAGTTGCCGGACTGGGAATGCGGACGCGCACGATCACCTGTTCCAACCCCAGGCCTTCGGTGGCAGGCGCCAGCTTGCGCACAAGATCACGCAATTCATCCCGCCCAAGATTGAGCGGCGGCCACACGTTAAGCAGTATGCGATTCCAATAAAGGCGTTGCGAGGCTGGCCGCCGCGACTGAAACAGCCGGATGGAGGCCATCGCTTCCATTAACATGCGCTCCAGATTCGGCAGTTGCACGATCCGGCCCGCCTCATCTCGGACTGGAGTTACATCGCGCACTTCTGCGCACGCGAACAATCGCTCATCCTTCGGGTTATCGTGGGCCACTGCATGCAGCAGGTATACATCTTCGACCGACGGCAGCCGTTCAATCTTGAAATTGCTGAGCCGCCAGAGGTGCAGTCGTTTCCCCATCATGGGGTGGATTCCGCGGTAAAGCTTCTCCTCTTCGTAAGTATTCCCGCTGGGGCGATAGGTGAAATGCATGCCGGCCATACCCTGGCTGTGACCAGTGCCGGCGGCTGTCACGACGATGCGCCGGATGGGCCGCGGGAGGCCAGCCTGGTTGAGCACCGCGCGCACCTCCTTCTGCGTAACCTCCGGGTCGCCCAACCTGTCGGGGTGGAAAACGTAAAAATCGATAGCGATGTCATGGTCTGCCGGGACTTCCGCGATCAGTGGAAACAGCATCCGCGCCGCCTCTCCGAGCCGGGAATACTCGGCGTGCGTAGTGAACACGTGAATGCGCTTCCCCTCATGATCGTACTCCGCCGATGCGCAGCACTGCCCGTCCACCACCACGGAGCGAAAGTTAGTGAGCTTTCGGATTCGGTAGTACCGCCAGGTCAGTGCCTCCAACATCAATTTGTGCACGGCTTGGTCGGCGGCTGCGAACCGGCCGGAGATTAGGCTGAACAGCGGCTGCGGACATTCGACCAACGCGCGGACTCGCTCGTGACGGTCCACGGCATCGGGATGAGCGGCTAGGTAGGCGAGGTGTTCCTCCACTTGCTCGAAGACCTCTTGACGCGCGCGCTCAAACAGCGGTTGGTCGAAGTAGCGATAGCGCACTTCGCGGGCCAGGTCGATTATCGCGGGGAACTGCCCATTGGTCATCGAGGCCATTCGGTCGAGGAGCAACCGGAGTGATTCCTCAGCCTGCGGAGACAGCTTCTGGACTGACCGCAGACGTCGTTCGAGCACACCCACCACAGGTGCGATTTGTTGCTCTACGCGCTGATGCGACTTGTAGATCCAGAGCAAGCTCTCTTCGAGCTCCGGAGAGTGATCGAGCGTGTGCACACCGTAGTGAGCGAGTGCGCGTTGCAGCGCGCTGACAAAAGCTGGCGGGAGTCCTTGACCGCGCGTCTCCAACATGCGCAAGTAAGAAAACAGATGGACTTCGGCACTCGGCTCTTCACCGCTGGCCCGATGGTTTACCTCTGGCTCCCGTTGGAACAGCGAACATATGTCCACAAAGATGTTGAGAATCTCGTCTTCGCGTTGTCTTATTTCGTCGCTGTCCACGGGGCAATTCTGGCTCCATTCGGCGAGCAGCCGCGCGCTGTGCTTCGTGTCGACGTCAAAACCCAACATCAGCTGACGGAACTCATCCAGGCTGTCACGGCAGCTGGATTGCGCAGCTTTTGCGTTTCCATCCGAGGCGAGCGAAGTGCCAAAGACCACTCGCTCCGTATCCGCGACGGCATCGCCGCCGGCGACGGGGTCAATCTGCAGAAGCGGGGCTCCGGTGTCCACTTGCACGTTGGCTATGGTCATCACCTGCCGGACTTTTCCGGAAAATGGGGCCACGACCTGCATCTCCATTTTCATGGCCTCGAGCACAGCCAGGCGGTCGCCAACCGCAACCGTGTCGCCCGGCTTGACCAGAATGGAAACCACCACCGCCGGAGCCGGCGCGTGCACCACGCCCCCGTCATCGCGATCAACCCGGTGCGATACACCGTCCACCTCAATCCGGTAACTTAATCCTTGGACTACGGAGACGATGCGAAAACGCCGTCCGAAGACGGTGAGCCAACATTCGTACTGACCCAAACGATCGATTTGGGCATCGCTGCGTGCCCCATTCACCTCCACGCGGTATCGCTGAGGGCCGAGGCGATAGGTCTTCGGTGAGTAGGAATGTCCTCGATAGCGAAGTTTCGCAGTCAAGCCTACCTCACTGCGGACCTGCGGTCGTCCACGCATCGCCGACGCGTAAAACAGCTTCTGCTCCACGGCCAACTGGGCATCGTAGGTCTCGATGGCGGCTTGCACCAGAGCCACATCAGCGTGGCGTCTGGAGAGGTGCTCGTCGGTGGCCGCCAAATTGTCCAACCACCCATTATGAAATTCTCCACGCTGCACTTCAGGGCGGTTCACCAATTCCAGCAGAAACGCTTTGTTACTGGTTCCGCCCTTGATGACGACAACGCTCTCGCGCAGCGCGCGCTGCAGGCGGGAGAGCGCTTCCTTCCGGTTCTTGCCGTGGGCAATGATCTTGGCGATCATCGAGTCGAAGTCCGAAGGGATAGAATCGCCTTCCGCCACCCCCGTGTCGATACGCACCCCCGGACTCGGTTGAATTCTGAATCGCTCAATCGTGCCCGGAGCTGGAGCAAATCCGTTGTCCGGATCCTCCGCATTCAGCCGCACCTCAATGGCATGACCCGTGGTGCGGGGCGGTTCGCCTTCCAGCCGGCCGCCGCGCGCGACGTGAATCTGAAGTTTGACAAGATCGAGTCCGGTTGTGCATTCGGTCACGGGATGTTCGACCTGCAAGCGGGTGTTCATCTCCATGAACGAGAAGCGGTCGATTTCCGATTCGTACAGGAATTCGACGGTGCCCGCGTTGTGATAGCCCGTTGCTCGACTCAAGCGTACCGCCGCCTCGCGCAACGCCTGATCTTGCTCCGAGGAAAGCGCCGGGGAGGGCGCTTCTTCGAGAATTTTCTGGTGGCGTCGCTGGATGGTGCAGTCGCGCACACCGGCAGCCCAGGTCGTCCCGTAGTGGTCGGCAATAATCTGGACCTCGACGTGGCGCGCGCATTGCACCTGATGCTCCAGGAAAACGGTTGGGTCCCCGAAGGCCTTGGACGCCTCGGCCCGGGCGCTGGCAAAGGCTTGTGGGAGTTGATCCGCCGAACGCACCAGGCGAATCCCGTGACCGCCGCCTCCGGCGGTGGCCTTAATAAGGAGCGGATAGCCCAGGCGCTCAGCATGGCGCTGGGCGTCGGCAAGGGTTTCCACCGGCCCATTGCTCCAGGGCGCCACCGGTATCTGCGCCTGCTCGGCCATTCGTTTGGAGGCGATCTTGTCGCCCACGCGCCGCATCACGTCGCAGTCGGGGCCGATGAACACGATGCCCAGCTCGCGGCAAAGGTCGGCGAATGCGGCGTGTTCGGCCACAAAACCCCATCCCACCCATACCGCGTCCGCCCGCGCCGTCACCAGCGCGCGTTCGAGGCAGCCATAGTCCACGTAACTGCTCTTAAGCAGCTGTGTATTTGGATCGAGGACCAGAGCGGGGCCGAGACATAGCGCTTCGTCGGCTTCGCGCACGAACATGCTGTGGCGGTCAGGCTCGGTGAAAAGCGCGATCGTGCGTAATTGTGTACCGTACTCCTGATTGAAGTCGCGAGCAGCATGGATGAACCGCATGGCGGCTTCGCCACGATTCACGACGGCCACGCGTTGAAATTCGTGTTCCATAGGGGGTTCGCTTAACAGAGCGTCAAGGCAGTCACGCCGCGACGGGCTCCAACAACATCGCTGCATGCAACGGCTTCACTCGCTCGGCATCGATAGCACCGGGAACCGCTACGGTGCGGTAGCTCGTAAGCTGCAGGTAGCAGTTTCCTTTTGCGTCCACCACTTCAGCATCGAACCTTCCTTGACTGGGGTCGGGAGTGACCACGGCGTACAGCACGGCGTCGGTTGACTCCGGGATGGGCTTCAACAAAGAGACGCAATCAATATGCTGCGGGAGACCCATGCGGCCTTGGCTCCCCATCTCCCACACCCCAGCGGTTTGGAAGCACAGCTCGATGAGCCTCGGCGCGACAATTGTCGACAGTTCGGACGGATAATGATTATTGGGCAGGCCTCTTGCCATCAGTCCGACAATCCGGTGTCCGTCCCACCACGCCCGCTCCACAACCCGGTATGCGGGTCCGTGGAAGTAGAGGCGATAGATGTCGGAGGCTTCGATGATGTTTCCGGTCGGCGTACCCAGCGTCGGCACAGTCAATGCCTTGGGCGGCTGTTTAGTCAGCCGCACGCGGGCCGTGAAGTGCGTTGTCACTTGCGGTTCGGTTTGATGCGGGAGTGATCTGTGTCCAATCAACCGGCAATCCGCGACCAAACCTCCGCCCTGAGGATGAATCAGCGCCTCGACCGTTACTGTGCGTGGCTCGTTTCGGTAGAACTTAAACGGCGCCAGGAAATTGACTCCTTCGATTGCCTCAATGTACCAATCGGGCAGCAGGGAGAGCGCAGCTTCGGCAAACGCCTCGATGCCCATAACGCCGGGCAACAGGGGAGTGCCGTCGATTTGATGGTCGCGCAGGAATGGCTGAATTTTCGGATCGAGAGTAGTCTCAATCGTCAAAGGCCTGAAAACACCGACGTTCGCGATCTTGCCGACCATCGGCCCTTGCGCGGGTGAGTGTTTTTGGCCGCTAACTTCTCGAGCCGAAGCATCCAGCCCGCCAGTCTCATCCCATTCCTCGAGCAAAACGCCCAGCCTCTGGCCGATCACGATTTCGCCGCGCGTTCCACCCACCGTCAATTCACGACGAATCAAAGGAATGCCCGCCTCTGGTGGCAGCATATCGATGCCTGCCAGTTCCATCATCTTGGGGATGGACCCGCGCGTGGCCATGCCAATGCCTCCCCATGCCGTCCAGTCGATAACGATGCCGCGTGTGGCCGGCCGCAGGGTGCGGAAGCTCGAGGTGATCTTGCACAACAGGTCGTTGGCCGAGCTGTAATCCGTTTGTCCGGCGTTGCCGAAGCGCCCGGCAATCGAGCTGAATGCCACCGTCGACCCGAGGGGCATGTCGCCGATGGCATGCAGAAGATTGAACCAGCCGTCACTCTTCACGTCGAAAATCAGATCGAACTCACGCGCATCCTTATCCGGCAGGAAGTGGCTGCGCTCCATGCCGGCGGCGTGCAGCAGCACATCGATCCGCCCGCTGCGCTCGCGCACTTGCTTGATGATTTTGGCCACAGCATCCGCGTCCGTGAGGTTAACGCTGAAGTAATACACCGTACCGCCGGCGGCTCTGACCGCAGCGATTGCCCGGTTTGCCGCTTGTGCTCGCTCGAGAGCTGCCAGCTCTTTTTCAACCAGGGCGGGTGTGGCACGCTCGCCACGCGCCTGGATGCGTGCGAACAGATCGCGCTTGAGGCCCTCCTTGTCCGTCACGAAGCGCTTGAGATCGATATTCTCCGGATCAGGCTCGGGCACCAGATCCAGCAGGTAGAACGTGCCTCCGGAGGCCGTCGCCAAATCGGCGGTGATGGCTGATACGATGCTTCCCGCGGCTCCAGTGACGAGAAAGACGGTGTTGATGTCCAACGTTAGACCGCGCTTCCCATCGGCTGCAGGCTGTTCTTGCAGACCAACCGTCCAGCGCACCCCTTCCTGGTAGCCGATTTCGATAGCGCCAGGATCGCGCAGGGTTTCCTCAATCAGGATGTCGGCGACCTCTGACGGCTCGCGTTCCGCTTCAAAGTCGACCGCCTTGACCAGAGCGTCCATCCGCTCGCGCTTATAGGTCTTGGTGAAGCCCACGACCGCGCCACCTAACGGCGAAGTCGCTCCGGCCTCATCGTAGCCATGCTGCCCACCCAGCCGCGTTGCTGACACAAGGAAGGTGCCCGGCGCCGCAATCTGCTCGTGCAAAATTCGCATCGTGGCATAGAGCAATTTCACGCGCACTTGCAGGGCTTCATGCCAACCGGCGAGATCCATGCCGCTGAGATCTCCCTCGTTGTCCAGCGCCGGCAGCCAGTACACTCCCTGCACCGGACCCGCGGCCAGCCAGCTCTTGAGAAGCTTGGCCAGCGTGTCCGCGTCGGGCGCGTCCTTAACGCGGAGAACTTCCACACCCAAGGTCTGTAGCCGCTGCGCCAGCGCGTCTCCCACACCAGACTTGTCCGGCATCACGACCACTCTGCGGCCGGACGCGAGTACTGCACCGGTTGGTTTGCAAAGGGCAACAGACGGGCGCAAGTTGGGAACAGGTACGCGGCGCGGGATACGATTGGCGGCGTCGAAACTGGCGGGAGTCAGGCGCCCAGCCATAACCGTTTTCGAATCCGACGTTGCGGGCACCGGCGGTTTTTTCTGCACCGGTGCTGGTTTCTCGGGTACGGCGGAACAGCTTGCCGCGGGCCCTTTGACCACGCCAGGCTGCCGGTCCCGGGCGAACTTGATCACGTGGGCCAGAGTCGGGAAGTCGCGCAGCTTGAGATTCTCATCGCGCGGAATGCTATACGCCGCTCGCACGGCCGCGAACATCTCCGCTTGTTTCACGGTGTCGACGCCGAGGTCAGCTTCGAGATCAAGTCCGAGATCCAGCATATCTTTCGGATAGCCCGTCTTTTCGGCCACGATCTGCAGCACTTTCTCCTTGATGGAATCGGCAGTTACCGCTTGGTCCACAACTGACGGCGGCGCGAGCACAGTTGGCTCGCTGATAGCCGGTGAGGATGGAGCCGCAGGCGCTCCCGCCAGGTCGGGGCGCTTCTCATATACAAAGCGGATTACGTGCGCCAGGGTCGGATAGTCGCGCAGCTTCCGGTTCTCATCGCGCGGAATGTCGTAGGCCGCTCGGATGGCAGCCAACATCTCCGCCTGTTTCACGGTGTCGACGCCGAGGTCGGCTTCGAGGTCGAGATCGAGA
>Ga0182015_10005878_pt1 | contig 12548 bp, 14 predicted proteins | sample 712P3MmetaG_FD_120478 | JGI IMG/M metagenome (GOLD analysis project Ga0182015, IMG submission 120478) | Permafrost microbial communities from Stordalen Mire, Sweden - 712P3M metaG | ecosystem: Environmental > Terrestrial > Soil > Wetlands > Permafrost | place: Sweden: Stordalen | collected...
AAGCACGCTTCGAAGGGCGGTCGGCTCTGAGGAATGGATGCCGGGTAGAATGCTCGCGGAGACAAATGCTGCCCCGTGCGGATGGTTCCCCATGAAGACCTTCACCCAAAATGAGCCGCTGACCGACGCCGAGCTTGATCACCTCGGGGACTTCCTCGAAAGCTGCAAGGGCGGCAGGGCCATGAACGTCGAGGCGCTCGACGGGTTCTTCTCCGCCCTCATCGCGGGACCGGAGACCGTGATGCCGAGCGAATACTACCCAGAGGTCTTCGGCGGGCACGGATGACGGCTTCATGGTGACCGTAATATCGCGAACCGTAGCAACGGTGATAGAAACATCCGCCTGCGCGGGAGCGAAGCCCACCGCGTGAATGGTGACGCGGTATTTGCCAGGGAATAGGTCATCCAGGCGAAATTCGCCACGGTCTTCGCTGCTGGCCTCACGTTGCACGGAGGAACTCGACAGCTGAACGACAATTTTGGCGGAAGAGATGCGTGCGTCCGTCGCGTCCGGAACCGTGCCGCGCAACGACCCTCGCGGATTCTGAGCGTGGACTGGGGCCGTAAGCAGAAGGAAGAACAAGGCCAGGTTAAGCAGGAAGGCAAGTAGGCACGGACGTGAATAAGTTCTCATAAGTTACGCGCAACTGAGAAGAGAGTGTACTTCGTGATTGTGGTGCCAGCTGCTACCTAAATTGTAGATCCCCGCCTCCGTGAAACGGGCGCGTACCGAAATTAATCCGACCAGCGCTGCGGCTTGCGGTCCCAGCGATGTTTTTTCAATTCAGCGAGCAGGCCGGAGTCGAGCGGCCCAGCATCACTGGCGGCGACGTTCTGGCGCACATGCTCCGGGCTGCGCATGCCGACAATCGTGGTGCTCACTGCGGGATGAGACAGAATAAAGCGCAGCGACATTTCGGAGAGCGTCATGCCGTCTGGCAGGATTTTATTCAGCTTCTCCACCCGATCGATCGTGTTCGCTAAATTTTCCGGGCCAAAATAGCCGGAGCGCCAATCGGTCTTCGGGAAGCGCGTCTCAAGTGTCATCTTGCCGCCTAGGCTGCCCTCATCCAACGGCACGCGTGCGATCACCCCAACCTTCAATTCTTGGCAGAGAGGAAACAATTCGTCCTCCGGCGCTTGATCGAAGATGTTATAAATTACCTGCACCACGTCAACAAGCCCCGTTCGTAGAGCCTTGACGCCATTCTCCGGTTCCCAACGGTTCAGGCTGAGGCCGAAGTGGCGAATCCAGCCGTCATCCTGCAGTTTTTCCACGGTAGAACGAAATTCCGGATCATCCGTCCAACTGTCATTCCAAACATGGAACTGCAACACGTCGATCGAGTCAACGCGGAGTTTCTTACGAATCAAGTCCGCGTACTTAACGACGTGTGCCGCGCTAAAAACCTCGCTATATTTATATCGCGAAGTTGCGGGCCACCTCCCGTTGGCTGGAGGAATTTTCGAGGCAGCATATAGCCGTTTCTTGGGGTTGCGCGCCAGCGTCTCGCCCAGTAGTCCATCACTTTTGCCGTCACCATAAGCCCAGGCGGTATCGAAGAAGTTGCAACCCGAGTCGACCGAAAGTTGTAGGGAATCCAGCGATTGCTGATCGTCGGAACCGCTCCAGCCACTCATGCCCCACAAGCCGTAGGCAATGTCACTGACTTCGAAACCGGCCCGCCCCAACTTACGATATTTCATCGAAGGTCTTCCCTTACGAGCTTATGATTTCTCCAAGTAACTTGAAGAGACATCGTAACAGTTTTGGAAGAACGCTCGAAACTTGCCAAAATCGGGAAAACTCGGCTCTGCGGGTTTTTCGATGCGGATCATCACGATTTTGCGGACCAGCAATCGTCGGTTCGGTGTTTCAATGGACCTGACTCGTACAAATCTTAGGAGGTTCCCCCATGGAATCAAAACATCCTACTTCCCCGATGCCGCCATACGCTCCCGAGGAATTGAATGCACCATCGTCCCGATTGCTCGACGAAAAGATCTCTGACAATAGTGGTACAGAAGCGAAGGTGGACAGCGCGTTCGCGCCGGCCGGATTGAAAAATCCGTTCTGGAAGTAAGGGACGACTCCGCTAAGGCAAGATTGGTAAGCATAGGCACGGTCGTAAGGCAAACGACAACCCGGCCATTTCTTGCAGCGCTGGATGCAGTTGCGCGTCGCGGCAAGGCTCCAGCGTGATCACGAATGGCAGCGCGTTCTTATCAAAGCCCGGCTTTTGCAGGACTGCATCAATATTCAGTTGATGAGCGGAGAGGATCGACGCCAAACCCGCAATAATGCCGGGCTGGTCGTTCACTACAAATCTCAAGTACCAGGGTGTTTCAAAGTCACAGCTCAGTTTGGGCGTAGCCAGTTGCAAGGGACGATGCGCCCGCGGTCCTGCCGAAAGGCTTTCCGCTACGAACCTCAAGTCTGAAACCACTGCTACGGCGGTGGGATTCCCTCCTGCGCCCGCTCCCAGAAAAGCCACGTCCCCGCCATATTCTCCCGATGTCAAAACCAGATTCAGATTCCGCTGCACTCGTCCGAAGGGCGAGGATGCCGGAACGAGACTGGGGCCCACCTCGGCAAACAGCGTCGTCCCTTTCAGGTCAGCTCGCGAAATCTGCCGGATGGTGCATCCCAATTCGGCGGCATAATCGAAATCCATCGCGTCGATACCGCGAATGGTTCGGGCGCGAATATCCCCCGGAGAAACCCGCACTTGAAGCCCGGCCAGCGCGAGGATGGAAAGTTTGGCGCGAGCGTCGCCGCCATCCAGATCTTCGCTGGCATCCGCTTCGGCATAGCCCCTGGCCTGCGCCTCCTCCAGAGCTTCACTGAAAGGAATGCGATCGGTTTCAATACGGCTGAGGATGTAGTTGCAGGTTCCGTTCAGAATGCCCGCAATGCCGTGCAGTCGATCGCCGCATAAGCCGGTACGCAGGGCCGGAAGCACTGGAACGCCGCCGGCGACGGATGCTCCAAACTCAAGCTGGCAGCGGTTCGCGCTCGCCAATTGCAGCAAGTCCGGGCCATCACGCGCAATGAGTTGCTTATTCGCCGTGACCACCGATTTGCCGGCATTTAAAGCGCCTCGCACCAACTCCTGCGCCGAAGTCAATCCGCCGATCAACTCGATCACGATCTCGACGTCGGAGCTGAGAATGGCTTGGAAGTCGTCCGTCCAGATCACCTCCGCCGGCACCCAGGACTCCTTCTTGCGTTCGACGTTGCGGTTGCAGATATGCGTCAGTCGGAGTAATCCATCGCTGCGCTCGCAGAGAATCTTGGCCACGGCGCGCCCCACGGTACCGAAACCGACGAGCGCCACGCGGTGCGCAGAGGTTTTCCTTTTAAAAATGGAAGAGGTCGCAGGCGGCCTGGCTGGCGGAGTTTTCGTCAAGGCTATTCTCGAGCGCGAAAGATCATGTTCATAATACGTGGGACCGGAGCCCGCGCGAAGTGGAAAGCGAGCATCAATGCCCGTTACGCATCAAGTAAGAAAAGTTCCTCGAAGCATCGTGAATGGTTACAGCAGTTCGGTCAGGCGGCTTGCGCGGCAGAATCAGCATCAAAGTTGGTAATATAATGCGATCCCGCCGCAAACAAGGCAATGCCTTCCTGCGAGGAATCACAAGCGGAGTCTCTACCAACAGCGCCTTTCACGCTGGGCGCTACGGTCCGCCGCCACGCCCGCTTACGGGAGGAGAATGGATGACTGGAAAGTTCGCCACTGCCAGTGTGCTGTCGCTGCTGATTCTTACAACCATGCTGGGAGGACTAGGGTTTGCCCAAGCGACGCCGTCTGGAGAATCTCCGTCATCTCCGGCCTCTACTCCGCAACAACCTGTTGCGCAACAACCCGCCGCACAGCAACCTGCCAGTCAGCAACCAACTGCTCAGCCCTCTTCGAGTGACCAGGAAGCCTCCGAGGAAGAGTCTTCTTCTTCGCGGCGAAAGGCGAAGCCCCGTGACTACAAGAACTGGAGCTACAATGTGGGCGCCGGCGCCAATGTGGATAGTGGCACAACCCGCACTTTCGTGAGAGGAGGAGGCGTCGTGGGCACGGCCGGCGTCGCTCGCAACGGGAGCAAATATTTAGGATTGCGCGCCGATTTTATCTTTGCCAATCTGCCCCTTCGCGATTCGTCCCTGCAACTCGCCCAGGCCGGAAGCGCCTCGAGCTATCTTTTTGCCTTTACCCTCGACCCCATCATTAACGTTTCCGTCACCAAGACCTATGGAGGATATGTTCTGTTCGGGCCCGGCTATTATCATCGCTTTGGAACCTTGAACTCGGACACGGCCGTTCCTGGCTCATCTTGCAATGCGTTCTTTGACTGGTGGGGTGCATGTCCTACCGTGAGCCTCCCTCTTAGCGGCAGCTTCGTCAATTCCAGCCAGAATCACTTCGGCTACAACGTGGGAGGTGGTATTACGCGCAAGATGCCGAGTGGCGTGGAGATTTACGCGGAGTATCGCCTTACCCACGGATCGGGCAATGGCACCACCACGGACGTGCGCCCTATCACAGTCGGCGTACGCTGGTAGGAAGACGTCAAGAATCAACCTGTGCGCTCTGTGCCTTCTGTGGGGATGGTTTGCCTCCTGCGTACTTATTCAGGATTCGTCCGGTAGCTCCAAAGCTCAACCGCACAGAGTTGCAACTGGACGAACGATGATGCGGAAACCGGCTGAGAAACTGCAGCGCTGGAGTTGGCTTCGGCCAATGCTTCTTCGACGATGGGGTGCGCGGGCGCGAGCGAGCAGACAGGATCCGTAGCAGTCGTGTCGCCGGTGAGCAGCAGCGCCTGGCAGCGGCATCCTCCAAAGTCGTCCGCGCGCCGATCGCAACTGCGGCACGGTTCGGGCATCCATTCCTCTCCGCGAAAACGCTGGAACGAGGAGGACTGCTGCCAGATGAACTCCAGACTCTTCTCCCGTGCGTTTTCGAACGCCATGTCGGGAATCACTTCCGCCGCGTGACAGGGCAGAACCTTTCCAGATGGATTGATGAGCATCAATCTTCTTCCCCATCCGCCCATGCAGGCCTTGGGAAAGCGCGCGTAGTAATCGGGGACCACCGAATCGATGCGTATGCGTCCGGCGAGGCGTTCTTCCGCGGCCGCTACTACTTCCACGGATTTCTCGAGCTGCGCACGCGTTGGCAAAAGTGCGGCGCGATTTTTCAACGCCCATCCGTAATATTGCGTGTGGGCGATCTCCATGCGTTCGGGAGCAAGTTGCTCGATGAAGGAAATCATCTCTTCGAGGTGATCGATGTTCTGCCGGTGTATGACGAGATTTACCGTGAATGCGATATTGTGACGCCGGATAAGGCGCGACAATTCAATCTTGCGCGCGTGCGCCTTGGCTCCCGCAATCCAGTTTGCCGCGCCTTCCCGTGAATCCTGAAAACTGATTTGAATGTGATCGAGGCCGGCATCCATGAACGCTTGCAATCGTGTTGCGCTCAGCCCGACGCCAGAGGTGATGAGATTGGTGTAGAGGTCCGCGGCGCGCGCGCCTGCGATGAGCTGCGTCAGATCGGGACGCGCCAGCGGTTCACCCCCGGTAAAGTGCGCGTGCAACGTCCCCAACTTACCCGCCTGCTCGAAGACATCGATCCACTGATCGGTGGAAAGCTCCGAACTTACCCCAGAAAGCTCCAGCGGATTGGAGCAGTAGACGCAGTGCAAGGGGCAACGGTGCGTGACTTCGGCGATGAGTGCGAGCGGGTTGGGGACCATCTGCGCTGCTGAATCCTTCATCTAGTAATCCACGATCCGCTTGTGCTGCAGCTGTTCGAGAAACTGGCTGATGTCGCCGCGAATCTTCGCCGGATCGGCGACGCTGAACTGGGCCTGCAATTCCTGGATGATCTGGCCGAACGTGCGCTGACCGTCGCAACGTTCCAGGACCTGCAAGCCCGTTCCTTGCAGACGAATCGCGCCTTCGGGGAACAGCACCACCCGCTCTCGTTCGTTGCCAGCCTTGTTTTCCGGGCCCCAGCGGCAACCGGTGGCGAGGCGCGGCTGACTGGGATCTTCGGGAGGAGGCATGGCTAAGGTTCCCCGGAAGTAGATAGACGTAAGCTGCAGTGGAGCTTCACGCAAAAGCAGGTTCCTCCACTTCGCTCGCTTCGCTCCGCTTCGGTCGGAATGACAGAGTTATTAACGGACCTCATGCTATCTGCCCTCGATGCGAAACGCCCCGGGCGGCGGCCACCCGGGTTGAACGTAGGCGAAGTAGAGTGCGTCGAGTTGCGCCCACAAAATATCGCACTTGTCACGCAAGGCCTGGATCGCCAGTTCCTGCTCGGGTCGGGTCTTCGCGTTGTCGTATACGTAGGTCACCGCGAATTGCGAATCTTCAGGCGCTTGATACAGTCGGGCCTCAAAATAATCCAGACCGCCCGCCAGCCAGGGATAATGTTGGCGAAGCTTTTCCACGCGCAAGGTGATCAGCTTGGCCGAGAACAATTCTGTGAGCGAGGAAGCCACCGCTTCCAGGAGAGACCGGCTGCGAACGATGTTCAGATACTCATTCACCGCGAACCGGGAGGCGGGAAGAATGCCTTTGCCGGCGCGAACCTCGGCGGAATCGAGTCCCGTGGCTTCCGCCAATTTTATCCAGCGTTTGATGCCGCCTTCGCTGGTCGCGTCGCCATCGTGATCGACTATCCGCTTGCGCCAGGCGCGGCGAAAAACTGGATCCGGACCGCGCGAAAGAATAATCGAATCCTTAATCGGAATGACGCTTTGATAGTAATAGCGATTCAATGCCCAAGCCTGAAGCTGTCCGCGACTGAGCTTGCCCTCGTGCATCAACAAATGGAAAGGATGCTGGTGATGATAGCGCTCCTCGCCCGTGGCTTGTAAGACCTCCCGTAGCTCCTCGAAGGAAAGCAAATGGCCGGTTGGCGATGCGGTTCGGTTTCCTACATTTTGAACTGCCATCCATCCTCCGCCACATCCCAGCCCGCGTCCCGCACCTGGCGATATTGGGCGCTGGTCTCGTCCAGCATGGGATTGGTGTTATTGATGTGTATAAATATTTTACGCGGGTGGCGCACTCCCGCCAACCTCGCGAGTGTCTCTTCGACCGCAAGATGGCCCATCTGCTGCGCGGTTTGCCCGACTTTCCCGCTGCCTTTCACGTGAATGAGTTCGTCGTTGCTCCAGAATGTGCCATCGAAAAGCAGGACGTCGCTCGCATCGAGCTCCGCCAGTAATGCGTCGTCGACCTTTGGCACGGCCGGCAGATAGGCTAATCGCGAGCCGGAATTCGAATGGATGAAAAAGCCCAGGGACGCCTCGCCCGCAGAAAGTTGCGATTGGCGTTCTGCGGTCACATAGGCGGGATAGTGAGTACTCAAGGACCACGGACGGCAGCGGAGACCGAAATCCTCGCCTTGAGCATCGCACAAAGAAAATTCTTTTCCGGATTCAAGATCGGTCCATATGGTTTGATCCGGAGTACGATGCAGCATGCCGAACATCGAATTATCCTCGCGGAGAATACGGCGAACCGAAGCAGTGGCATGGACGCGCAGCGGCTGGAGTTCACGCAGCAAAAGGAGTCCCAGAACGTGATCGAGATCGGCATTGGCGAGCGCTATGCCGGCAATCGGCGAATGGCGCATACCCTGTCGCGGATGCAATTCGGGCGTGCCTTCGATCTGCGCGCGAAGGTCCGGAGATGCGCCCAGCAAGAACCACAAGCGGCGCTCCTCGGTGAGCGCAATCTGCGTTTGCGTGCGCGGCTTGCCATGGAATGTGCCTGCCCTCACCTCTCGGCAATTCCTGCAGGCGCAATTCCATTGAGGGAAAGCGCCTCCCGCCGCCGACCCAAGAATCTTTACCAGCATCTCTGCGAGTTTACAGCTTCGGAATGCTCCTGATAGGTGATTTCCAAATCGATGGACGGTTTCATTTGGCGGGAAAGAAAGCTCCCAAGTTAGCCAGGTTGCTGGAACTTGCAACCTTCCTGCGATCTGGATGCACCAAGTGTGAAAGATCGTGCATCTTTATTCGAATTTGTGCTCGCCCGGCGTTTTCTTCTTGCTTTCGCTGCCCATGCGCCCCTATATTGGAACGATCCCGTTTCCGCTCGGGTGACAGCTCTCTCCCGCCCTCCCCATCCTTCTCCTCGAGATCGATCCACCCTCTCCGAGGGTAAAGCGAATGGCAGGGAACTCAGTATCAGCCTTGTCCCACCGCGGCTGCGCAACGCAGCGGGTCGACATCCCAAAGCATGACCTCCGCGGAGAGCTTCTCCAGTCCCACTTCCCCTGCCATTTCTGTTCCCGGCTTGCCGCACCATACGATGCGAAACTGAGCTTTCGTCCCTTCGTATAGAACGTCCAGCAGGTCCCCTGGCCTCAAGCGGGCATCCACACACTGCAGAGTTGCGCCGTGCCGGCTAATGGTGCGTAGGCTGGCCGGCTGCATAAATGGGCGAGCAAAACTATCCATGCCCCAGATTTGGACAGGAAGATCTACGAATACACGCGACTGCTGGCGCCGGTCCATTTCGATGCTCCTTGGCCTCCATGCGAGGTCAAGGGATCGTAGGCGGGCACGGAAAAGAAACAAAGGTACCCTCAGTCACGTGGGAAAAGTTCCCAAAGTTTGCCGCCCGGACTGCGGAAGCCGCCCCAAGATTCAGCGGGTATCCAGGCTCTTTTCAGTCCATATCTCCAAGCGAGCACGCGCCAGGCCCACGAGGATCGCCGCAGGATCCGCAGCCGCCCCTCGGGGCGGACGTAGCAGAGGAGCCCTTGGCCGAGACGGCAAAAACGCTAAGCTGAGGGCTCAATTTCTTGCTCTCGCATTTGGGACACTTCGCCTTGTCGCGGCCAAAAACCAAGGTTTCAAACTCGTGCTGACATTCCTGGCAGATATATTCAAAAATCGGCATCTGGATCCTTCCCGTGTAGCGAACCTTTCCTATTAGAATCGCTTTGTGGGAACTTCGCAAACTGGAGCGGTGGGTCTTGCCATCTCCGTCGTCGGAAACTTGAGGACGGCTTGATCGAAAACGGGCCAGCTTTCGCCCAGCCCATCTTCCGTCCACGCCGCTGGCTGCGAGGTGGGCACATGCAAACTCTCGCCGCCTTCTTTCTGTCGCGCCGCATTGCCCTGCCACCTGCCGAAAAACGTCTGATCGAAGTGGAGCCCGGCATCTCCGTGCTCTGCCATTGTCATTGGCAGAAGGAGCGGCGCAGCGCATTGACTGTGATTGTTGTCCACGGGCTGGAGGGATCGAGCGAATCGCAATACATGCTGGGAGTGGCGGCGAACGGCTTTTCTGCGGGCATGAACGTGGTGCGCATGAACCAGCGCAACTGCGGCGGTATGGACCACTGCGCGCCCACGCTTTACAACTCCGGCCGGTCGGAGGACGTGGCCGCCGTAGTGCGCAACATCATCGAACAGGATGGAATTACAGGGTTCGTGCTCGTTGGTTTTTCCATGGGCGGCAATCTCGTTCTGAAACTTGCTGGGGAGTGGGGCAGCGATGGCCCTTCAGAATTTCGCGGAGTGGCAGCAGTTTGTCCGGCCATCAATCTGGCGGCTGGCGCGGACGCGCTGCATGAGCCCGCTAACCGGATCTACGAATACTATTTCCTGGTGCAATTGTTCCGGCGCTTTCGGCTGAAGGCGCGGCTGTTTCCTGAAAGTTTTGAGGTGTCCCGCCTGCGTGGCGTCAGGACGCTGAGAGACTTCGACGACCGCGTGACCGCCTACTACTGCGGTTTCACTGGAGCCGACGATTATTACGCTCGTGCGGCGGCTGCCAACGTAATCGATCGCATTGCACGTCCCGCTCTGGTAATCCACGCGGCCAACGATCCCTTCATCAGAATCTTGCCGGAAACTCGCCAGGCGCTTCTTTCCAATCGCAACATCACTTACGTCGAAACGGAAGACGGTGGTCATTGTGCATTCGTGGGAGAGGGCGACGGCGACTCCACTTATGATGGCCGGTGGGCGGAGCGGGAGGTCGTCCGCTTCGCCAAGCAGTTTCAACATCCACCGGATTCCGCTTGAATTCCGTCGCCCCCTGCATGATGGCTCGCCTCTGATCCTTACGCGTGCCCATCCTTAATGCGCCGGTGCTGGACGCCGCCGAAACCATGCCAGAACCTCAGCTCCGCGCCCCTTCCAGCGTGTCCGAAGGAACGCCAGGGCGAGCATTGCTAGAAAAATGACAAGCAAGCCGGCAGACGCCATCTTTATGCTCTGGCTGTGTTTGGGCAAGATCGATAAGCGTCCATATACGAATTCAATGTGCGCCCAATACACCAGCAGGGAAGCCCGCCCCAATTGAATGAGTGGACTGAACCCCCACGGACCCGCCCCCCAGCGACACCAGGCATAGCTTGCCGCCAGAATCACCAGCAGCATTCCCACACGCATCAGAAAAAAGTTGGGGCTCGTATGCCAGAAATCGTAGAATGCATAGACCTGATGAGGCTGCGCATCGAGCCAGTGGCCTGCTTCCACGAGTACAACGCCTGCCGCACCTCCGAACCCAAAGATCGCCGACTCGCGCCTGCGCGCCCACTCGCATCGCAGAACGAATCCTGCGGCCAGTCCGGCAAAAGCGAACGCTGTCCAGGGAAAAATCGGGAAGAGCCATGCTTGCGGCGCGCCAAGATTATGAACCCCGTTGATGTAAGACTCGAGCGGCCACGGCAACCAGCGAGGCCTCCAGCTTGTCCACAAAAGAGGAGTAAGCAAGGAGATCAGCAAAGCCGCGCCGGCGGAGGATAGAACCAGCGCCATCCTGGTTCGTGTTCCGCGGTGCATCGACAGCACCACCCAGCACATCACGCCCATCAGCATCATCGAGAGGCCAATGGTGTTGAGTATGTCTACGCGCAGCAGGTCACTCAGAGGCGCCCACCCCCAGCTAATCAGGTATTCCTGCAACCGAAAGAGCAACCCGAACGCAAAGATTTCCGCGCCGCGACGGATCGTGGCTCGACCAATTTGAGCCGCTGGCAGATTCTTCTTCCGCAGTTTTTCGGTCACCAGGGCGAACGAAATGCCCGCTAGAAATAGAAAAAGCGGAGCGGGGAACGTTCCTCCCAGTTGCGAGTACATGAAGAACCTGCTTTGGCGCGCGCTGGGATTGAGCCAGGAGTCGTAGCAGTGTGTCTGAAACATCAGGACGCACGCCAGCCCCCGCATCCAGTCGATGTATGCCAGCCGGGATGGAGCTGAAGATGTCAATGCGCCACAGCATCATACCGCAGCCGGACGATGTGATAAATTTTGCTAAGGGGCGCGTAGCTCAAACGGATAGAGCACCGGATTTCTAATCCGGTGGTTGCAGGTTCGATTCCTGCCGCGCCTACCAACGTCAAATCAACTAAAGTAGCTAGGAGGCGACGCAGGCAGGGGCGCAGCCTCGGAATAGTCAGAATGCACGGTTTTTGTTGAAATCATGCCCGAACCATGCCCAAACGGAATTTCGAGCAGGGCATTGGACTTTTGCTTCTCGTTCAACTTCCGGCCGGCTTCTCTGATATCCGTCTCGTCGATTATGTCGTATCGCTCGAAAAACCTGACGGGTCTTGTGCTCGCTGATCTTCATCGCTACGCTTTCCGGGACGCCGAGCTTGCGCAGATTCCGTACCCCTGAGCTGCGAAGATCATGGAAGATCAGGCCAACGTATTTGAGTTGCTGACGCCTCCACTTCTTGCCGCACGCAGAACAACGCCGCTTGCCGTCGATCGTCTGTTCTCTTAATTCCGGATAGCAGTCAGGGCAGACGAGTTCACCGAGGCCCACAGCGCAGCACACCTTCGCCCATTTTCTCCGGAAGCCTTTTATTTTACAGGTGTCTTGTCCGAGCGTGTGAACACATAATCGTCCGGGCTTTTGCCGATGATGCACGCCGTCAACAGAGTGGCTACCTCGTCCGTCATCGGCGCGATTCGTGCTTCATGCGTTTTTTGTTGTGCCTACGTCTAGCTGGATCACGCGGGACGCTAGATCCACCGGTCGAACGCGCAAGTTGAGCAATTCGCCTTTCCGGAAAGCGAACGTATACGCGGTCCGTGAGCAGTGCTCGAAGTCACAAGTGCCACAAGCCTTCTCTATTGCATTTGCGGGCCAACTGGGTGTATTGATCATCGGTGAGGAATCCCTTCCGGGGAGTGCTTTCCTTGTACATTTTCATCGCCGGTACCGTCCTAACTTTTGGCGGTGTCCATGTAAGACCCAGGTTGAACGCACGTTTCAACACGGCCAACTCCCCGGTTGATTGTCGGGCCCTTTGCACCTTCTTCTTCTCGTTTCTTGGCGTAGCGCTTGCATCGTGTCGGTGATATCGTCCGCCTTCATTCGTCCGAAGAACAGCTCCAGGTACTTCTTCCAGCGCAAACTTGACATCGGTGATTGTCTTTCTCCTTGTGCGCCGGTTAAACCGGCGAGGTGTAGTGAATGAAAGAGTCATACGAATGTGATGTAGCGACCCACATCGGCCCTGAGTCATGCGGAGCCGCTCGCGAGGGCGGCGTCGAAG
>Ga0182015_10005880_pt1 | contig 12541 bp, 11 predicted proteins | sample 712P3MmetaG_FD_120478 | JGI IMG/M metagenome (GOLD analysis project Ga0182015, IMG submission 120478) | Permafrost microbial communities from Stordalen Mire, Sweden - 712P3M metaG | ecosystem: Environmental > Terrestrial > Soil > Wetlands > Permafrost | place: Sweden: Stordalen | collected...
CTATGGAAAAGACGTGGGCTCCGCCCACTTGGAAAACGCCTGCGGCGTTTCCCACTTTCCCACAGCTCCGGCGGCGAGTTAGATTTACAGAATTACCTGTACGGATTTAGGGGGCAGGTCAGCGCCCCGCCGGGCGAATGACCCCCACATCGGAGCGCTTTCCGGTGTAAGGGTCGGTAACATAAAATGTGTTGGTTCTCGCGTCAATGCTGCGGATGACCTCCTCGCGGGTCCATTTCCATCCCGCGCGAGGATTACCCAGATGCGTGATGTGTTCGTGAGGGCTCTGCGGATGCGGCTTTGTGATGCATGTCACTTGAACGTCAGCCATTGTGCTCGGTTCCTTTCTTAAGAGTTGAATTCTCCGCTTGCGTCATCTAGGGTATGACGAGAGCGTATATAGCGAGGCCCAAGAAAAGGCGCCTCCGCGGCGCTACGTTATCGTCTCCACGTAGTATACGGTTTCGTCTATAGAGCGTCAAGCCATGTCAGCCAAGTTCCCAGACCGCCTGCGGGCGGCCCGTCAGTTGCGCAGTTTGAGCCAGTCCGATCTGGCCGAGAAAGCGGATCTGCAACCCTCCGCCGTCTCCCACTTTGAAACGGGCAGGCGCGCTCCTTCCTTCGACAATCTCAAAGCCCTATCCGAGGCACTGCAGGTCACCACCGACTACCTTCTCGGGCGCGCGGAGGAACCGGGTGTGATGGGAGTCTCGACAGACAAACTTTTTCGCCACGCGGAAAACATGTCGAGTGACGATTTGGAAACGCTCACAGGGTTTGCTGAGATGCTCGCGAAGAAGGCTGCACAGAAGAAAAAGGAATAACCTATGCTGCGACGGGATGATGGCTTTGGCGCTGAACTGCAGGCGCATGAAGTCCTGAATAAGCTTCAGATCTCCTCTCTCCCAGTAAACCCCTTCGTTGTGGCCGACCGGCGCGACATCGTGCATCAGGAAAAACCGAGCCTTGCTCCGGGAATTTCAGGGTGCTTGATGAAAGTCGGGGACGCCTTCGGTATTCTCTACAGCTGCCGGTTTGCCAGCGAGGGATTCAAGAGGTTCAATGTTGCCCACGAACTCGGGCACTACTTTATGCCGGGACATATTGAAGCGCTATTCGGCGCGGGGGAGCCGTTCCATCAATCCGAGAGCGGCTTCACTTCAGACAACAAATACGAACGGGAGGCCGACAGCTTTGCGGCCAGCCTCTTGATGCCGAAGATGCTGTTCAGGACAGCCTGTGGTGAAAGCGGGGAAGGGTTAACTGCGATAGAGAACCTGGCCGACTTGTGCGTCACCTCGCTAACGGCAACGGCCATTAGATATGCGAAGCTCTGTGACGATCCGGTCGCCGTCGTTTGCTCCAACGGGAACCGTGTCGAATTCGCCTTCATGTCGAAGCCCCTGCAAGACCTGCGCGGGCTGACGTGGATTCGCAAAAGTTCTGGGCTCCCGGCTGGGACTGCAACAGCAACTTTTAACAAGGATGAAGAGAATGTCCGGAACCGAAAGCGCGTAGTTTCAACGTCCACGCTCGATACCTGGTTTGACGGCGGCAGTACCGCAGAACTTAACGAAGAGATTGTCGGGCTCGGTGAGTATGGCAAAACGCTTACAGTGTTGTGGGCTGACTCGTTGCCCGAGCCGGACGAAGCAGAGGAATGCGACAATACCGACGAAATGGATGATGAGAATCTTTTGCCTTCACAGCGATGGCGTGACCGTGGGTAGTCTAGAGGTAAACATCTCGACAATTCCTGTTGCCTGTCCGCGCGTAGACTCTAGTATTGGCACCTGAGGGCCAAAGATGTTTTCCCGGCAGCGAGCAATATTGCGGTTAATCGAGCGCGAGGGCGGTTCCATCGCCCGCCTGCGGCTGGTCAAGCTTGCTTTCCTGTTGAGCCGTGAAGAGACAGCGCCACGATCTGGGCTGTACGATTTCGTCCCGTACAAGCACGGTCCCTTTTCTTTCACCCTGTACCACGAACTCCGCGTTCTCGGACAGTACGGATGGGTCGCGGAACAAGAACACGACGTAAGAGTGGCCGAAGCCCCGGATCTGGAGATTGCATTCCTGGACAAGGGATTTGTGAGATTGATCGACAAGGTTAGCGACCGTCACCGCCGTGTCCCAACGCCGGCGTTGTTAGACCGTGTTTATCACGACTATCCATGGTTCACACTGAATTCAGAAGCAATCCAAAAGCGGGCAGTCTCCAGGCCGGCAGCTAAACCGGCAGTCTATACCGTCGGGTATGAAGGCATCATGGTGGATGCTTTACTTGATTGCCTGCTGCACAAAGGAATTAAACGCCTCATCGACGTTCGGTGTAATCCCATAGCGCGCCGTTACGGATTTCATAAGTCCACGCTCTGCAAGCTTTGTGGCGATGTCGGCATTGAATACATGCACTTTCCATCACTGGGCGTGCCCTCTGTCTGGCGGGCCGATCTGTGCGACCAAGCCGCCTACGACCGGCTGTTCGAAAGATATGAGAGAGAAATTCTCCCCAAGCAGCGCACGGCTGTCGAAAAGATAACTAGCCTAGTTAAGGAGATGCCATCTGCTTTGATGTGTATGGAGGCGGCTCACGACTGTTGTCACAGGAGTAGGCTGGGCGCGGAGGTGTCGCGCCTGACGTCGCTCCCTGTTGTAGAGCTGAGAGAAGCGTGAAGCCGTCTTTCTCGAAAACGAAGGTCCTTATTACTGTTATGACCTACCCCCATCCATCCGAGTCCCATCAAGAACTCGTGTGTACGGCAGGTATTACTGAGGCTGGGGAGTGGGTCCGGCTATACCCAATTGACTATCGCTACCGTCCGGAGCACCAGCAATTCCACAAGTATCAGTGGATCGAGATCGGACTGGCCGATCACGGTGCCGGAAACGATGACCGACGCGAAAGCCGCAGGCCCGACCTAGAATCCATTCGTTTGATTGGGGAGCCGCTTTCAACAAGGGACGGCTGGCGCGCACGCCGCGAGATCATCGACCGACTGCCCCACCATACCCGGCTTGAGCTAGAAGCTCTTTACGAGAGCGAAAAAGTGTCGCTTGGCGTGGTTCGCCCGACCGAAATTCTCGATCTCAAAGTGGAAGCCGTTGACCGCGAGTGGAAGTCACAATGGCAAGCCACGCTTAACCAATTCAATCTTTTTAGCGGGCCGCCGAAACATCTGGAGAAGCTTCCCTACAAATTCAGCTATGTGTTCCGATGCGCCGATAGTGGTGACAAAGTACACACGGCCATGATCGAGGACTGGGAACTGGGTGTGCTGTACCGCAGGGAAGTTGAGCGACTCGGCGATGAACAGGCTGCTGTGGCCAATGTTCGCAAGAAATTCTTCGACGAGATCTGTGGTCCTTCGAAGGACACGCGTTTTTTTATGGGGACCGTGTTTCCCTACAACACGTGGGTGGTGATCGGAGTTTTCTGGCCTCCCAAAGAACTGCAACTTACAATGATTTGAATTGCAAGCCGAGTGGCAGACGCAGGCAACAAATCACGTCCCCGCCAACACGCCTTTAGATTCGACCGTTCTATCACTGCTGTCGAGAGCCTGGTGCAGCACGGCTCCGAGCAGGCGATTGACCTCAAGCTGACCGGTGGTGAGCTGCGCTCCTAGCTGGTCGCAGACGGTCATCAATTCATCCACTTTGGCGACGATACGGCTCTGTTCCGCAAGTGGGGGGAGAGGAATGAGTATTTTTCGTAAGCCGGAAAGCGGCACAGTCTTTTGCGCTATGCCCGTTGCATACGCGGTAGCCTGATCGAACACCCAGTTGCTCCCCAAGACGCGACTTAAGAAGGGAACGCTGATCAGTTCGACCGGACGCAAGATTCCGATGTGTCTCTGTACACAGAAGGGTCGGTCATCTTCGACGATGACTGGAATGCCATAGGAACCGACCAAGGTATAGAGAATATCTCCTTGTCGCGGGCGGCGGATAGAATCCAAACTACTGTAATATTCCTCGGTGACGTGTCGGCAGCCTGCAAAGTCAAGGGTCTGGCCGCGAACATTGCCGATTACCAAGAACGGAATTCCCAGATCGGACTTAGGCGGTGGAAGGTGATCACCATCGGTGATGGAGGTACAGAGCGATTGAAGATTGGATGCGGCCCATCCCGGCGGCAGCGCGAACGGGAATTCTGACGCCGCCGGCAACGCCATTGAATCGAGCTTCTTTATTATGCCCTCTTTTAGTAATCGTCCTTTTACGGCGTGAATACGAATGAGTAGTTTGTGGGCGGGTTCGTCCGTCGGCTCTTGAGGGACAAGTTGGCCCCGAACGGCAAGCGTCAGGATGGTTTGGCGGAGTTGCTGGAGCTGATCGGGACGGACAGTCAGGCGCGGGAGCTGGCCGATGAAGAACTGGGCATGGCTTCGTTGGGTTTCTGCATCTGCTCTATTGGTCAGCTGCTGATAAGTTGCTGCTGTAAGGCGATCCCGGCGGCTTTCCCGATCGCGTTTCGCAGTGTCCAATCGATCACACAAAGCAGTTAATTCATCTACTTTGGCAACGATGCGGCGTTGCTCAGCGAGAGGGGGCACGGGGACATTCATTTTCCCTAGCGTTTGACCATTAACGTTCGGCTGACCCCCTCCTCTCGTGCCTTCTTGCAATTGCTTCCAATACACGGGTGATTCAAGGAAGAGCTTCAAGTATCGGTCGTAGAGCTCTGCAGCTTTTTGGATCCGAATCAGATAGGACGCAAATATCGCTGTCACCGGGATCTGACTCACGAGAAAAGTCTTCCCGATTGTTCCGCCCGTCCTGGCGATCAAGATATCGCCTTGTTGAAGCCTGTATTGCTCAACCTCACGCTCGGAAATCTCGCATCCCGGCACAGACAACCAATCGACCACGTTGTTCTGGATGTCTGTGATTCGCAGAAGGCGAACGTCTTTGAGCGATGGGTTGGCCGAGGCGGTATATCCGTAGTGAATCCGACGGCTGATAGCCGCTAGTCGCGCCCAACTCCAGCCGGGTGGCGCTACAAACGGTAAATCATTCCCCTGAATCTGGGGGAGAGGCTTCTGGTGGCCGATCTCGCTGCCTTTTTGTAATCTGGCCTTCTCTATCTGAATGCGCTTGAGGAGTTCAGAAGCGGGTTCTTCGTTGCGGTCCTGTTCGACGAGTTTTCCGCGCACTGCGAGGTCAAGGATGAATAGACGCAGCCGTGGGATAGCGTCAGGGACACTACAGATGCGGTCGAAATGAGCGAGGAGCAACTCCGGATTCATCTCAGCAGTGCCTCTGCCAAAATGGTCTTGAGCTGATCGCGCAGCGCTTTCGCTTGACTCTCAGCCTCGTTGAGCTGAGCAAGTAATTCCTCGGGATCGCCGTGATCGCCTGCGACCGTGTGCGGATTCTTGATGTCGAGGTTGTAGCCCCGCGCTTTAACCTCCTCGGCAGCGACTTTCCATGCGACTTCTGTTTCCACCCTTCCCTTGCGCTTCGCTCCTCCCCACCAGTCAGCGCAAGCCTTCAAGTGCTCGATGCGGATAGGCTTGGTCATCGAATAGGCTTTTTGTCCATCAGGAACCCGGTGTTCATAGAACCATATTTCTTTGGTGGGCTCCCCCTTCTCAAAAAACAACAGGTTAGTCCCGATGTTGGCATAGGGTTTGAAGACGCTGTTGGGCAAGCGAACAATTGTGTGTAGGTTGCACTCCTCCATCAAATGTTCTTTTAGACGCGTCTTTACGCCCTCGCCGAACAGCGAACCATCCGGCAGCACGACTGCGGCGCGCCCTCCGGATTTGAGGATTCGGATGATGAGGGCGAGAAAGAGATCCGCGGTTTCGCGGGTCTGGATGTGCTTGGGGAAATTGCTCTCAATGCCGTCTTCCTCCCGCCCTCCGAATGGCGGGTTCGTGAGGACAATGTCTACTCGATCTGATTGCGTATAGCTGATGTAGGGCCGCGCGAGCGTATTGTCGTGGCGGACGAAGCTCGGATTCTCGATGCCGTGTAGGAGCATATTGGTGACACAGAGCATGTGCGGAAGCTGCTTCTTCTCCACGGCTCTGAGCGCATCCTGCATGCGCTGCTCGTCTTCAACCTTTTTTACGTATCGTTCACGCATATGGCGAATGGCGCAGGTGAGAAACCCACCTGTGCCGCAGGCCGGGTCGAGGAGAATCTCGCCGGGGCGGGGGTCAATGCGGTCTGCCATGAACGCAGTGACAGCACGCGGGGTGTAATACTCGCCCGCATTGCCGGCGCTCTGCAGGTCGTTGAGAATCTGTTCGTAAATGTCGCCGAAATGCTGGCGCTCAGCGAGGTTGTTGAAGTCCACTTCGTTAATTTTGTTGACGACCTGGCGCATCAGCTGGCCGGACTTCATGTAGATGTAAGCATCCTCGAACACGTCGCGCACGACACGGCGGCGGTCGGCCTGCTGCCCGGCGATTGAGAGCTCCTTGAGCTGCGGGAAAAGCTGCGTGTTGATGAACGTGAGCAGCTCCTCGCCCGTGATTCCCTCGGGGTCGGCTGCCCATGCTCGCCAGCGCAATTTGGCCGGGATGGGAGAGCGGTAGCCATCCTGCATCAGTTCAAGCTGCTGGTCCTGGTCGTCGATGATTTTCAGGAAGAACATCCAGCACAGTTGCGATATGCGCTGGGCATCACCATCGACGCCGGAGTCCTGGCGCATGATGTCTTGTATCGATTTGACGGTATTGCGAACGGACATTGCTTATGCTTCCCTCTGGTAAATCGCCGATTGTAGTTCCTGCACCGCGAACATGAAATCCGCACGGGTGCCAAATTCCTTAATGAGCTGGACGGGGGTGCCCATCGTATCGAGCGGCGGAATTTGTAGAATCCGCGGATCGCCGAGATCGATCACACCCTGATCCTGGTACTTTTGCAACAAGGCTTCTAACACGGCGCGGGCCTGCGGACCATACTTGGTGAAAACATCGCGCTTGCGCACGTTGTCGGCGCGCTCGCGGCGCGTGAGCGCGGGCTGGTCAAACGCGACATAACAGATGAGGTCGAACGGATCGAGATCTTTGCCTACTTCTTCGGCCAGCGGTTCGAGGGACAGGCCCTCGTTTTCGAGCTCCTCGACAATAGCCTGCTTGCGCTCGGCGGCTCTCCAGCGTTTGAGGAAATCATCCAGACTCGCAAAACGCTTCTGCAGCGCCCTTTTTGTGAAATCCCGCAGCGTTTCGGTGACGAGCCTTCCCTTCTCATCCAAGTATTCGACGCGCTCGGCGACGATGGTCGCCCCTACCCCATCGACATAGATCTTGCGCGGCGGCTCCTCGTCGGTTCTGATGTTGATGTCCGGCGGTTGATCGACGATGATTTCGTCGTCTCCCGGCGTGGGCGATATCGGCTCGCCGTTTTCATCGGTCGGTGGCACGTCATCGGGCGGGACGATGGGGTCGTTCTCGCCGGGCTCATAAATCTGCACCGGCTCGCCGTCAAAATCCGGATCGGCGAAGTGATTGGTCGCACCGCGAAAATCAATCAATGTGAAATAAAACTTCTTTGTGTCCTCATGCACACGGGTGCCGCGGCCGACGATTTGCTTGAACTCGGTCATCGAGCCCACCGGGCGGTCGAGCACAATCAGACGGCAGGTCTGGGCATCAACCCCGGTGGAAAGCAGCCGTGAGGTCGTAACCAGGACAGGGTATTTTGCTTCCGGGTCGATGAAATTGCCGAGCTGCGCCTGGCCTTCGTTATCACTTCCCGTGATGCGCATGACGTAGCGGTGATTCTCATTGCACAGGTCTTTGTTTTCGTTGATCAATGCTTGGCGCATCCGCGCGGCATGTTCCTCATCGACGCAGAAGACGATGGTCTTCTGGAAGCGGTCACGGCTTTCCTTCAGGAAATCAGAGACCTTCCGCGCAACGAGCTTCGTGCGGTCGTCGATCACGAGCGTGCGGTCGAAGTCCTTGGTGTTGTAAATGCGGTCTTCGATCTCATTGCCTTCGCGGTCCGTCTCGCCACGCTCCGGCCGGTAGCCCTGGACATCCAGGTCGATGTGGACCTTGATCACCTTGTAGGGAGCAAGGAAGCCGTCCTCGATGCCCTGCTTGAGCGAATAGGTGTACACCGGCTTCCCGAAATAATGGATATTGGAGACGTACTTGGTTTCCTTCGGCGTGGCGGTAAGGCCGATTTGCGTCGCTGCGGAAAAATATTCCAGGATCTCCCGCCATGCGGCATCATCGGCGGCGCTGCCCCGATGGCATTCATCGATGACGATCAGGTCAAAGAAGCCGGGGGAGAATTCCCGGAAGAGCTTCTGGCGCTCCTCGGGTCCGGTGATTGCCTGGTAGAGCCCGAGGTAGACCTCGTACGCCGTGTCGATGCGGCGTTTCTTGTCGAGAGCCAAGGGTAGTTCGACATCGGTCCCGTCTGCGCGCTCGATGGTCTTTGAGCCGGTGCTGAGCTTGGACATGGCGGCGCCGAACGGCCGGAAATCGTTCACCATCGTCTGATCGACAAGGACATTGCGGTCGGCAAGGAAGAGAATGCGCTTCTTGCGCCCCGCCTTCCACAGCCGCCAGATAATCTGAAAGGCCGTGTAGGTCTTGCCGGTGCCCGTGGCCATGACGAGCAGGATTCGGTTCTGGCCCTTTGCGATGGCTTCTATGGCCGCATTGATGGCATTGGTCTGGTAGTAGCGCGGCCCCTTACCGCTGCCGTCCTCGAAGTAATCCTGCAGGACAATCGCTTCCTCGTCGGGGGTGAGCCCCTTCCAGGCGCGATATTTTGACCAGAGTTCCTTCGGCGATGGGAAGGCGTCGAGCGACAGCGTCGCCTCTTGTTCCATGCTCGTGCCAGTCCGGTCATGAAAGACAAAGCCATCGCCGTTCGAGGAAAACACAAACGGGATGTTGAGCGTCACCGCATAATCAAGCGCCTGCTGCATGCCGTCGCCGATGCTGTGGTTGTTATCCTTGGCCTCGATGATGGCGATCGGGATATTGGGCTTGTAATAAAGGATGTAATCGGCACGCTTCGCCTTGCCGCGGGTGACGAGCTTGCCACGGACGATAATGCGCCCCTTGGTGAAGGCGACCTCCTCGCGAATCTGCATCATGCCGTCCCAGCCCGCGCGCTTAACTGCCGGGCTTATGAACTTGGAGCAGATGTCGCGCTCGCTGAGGTCTTTCTTGTTCATAACCTGCCGGTGCCTTCGTCCGCGTTCACTTGAGGTCGGATGATTTTAGCTTCTTTCGCGCACCGTGGCGGACATGGAGTATGTCCACGCGCTTCTGCTTCTCGATGACGCGGTAAATCACACGATAGATGTGGGGCTTGTTGCCATAGAGAAGGTGACGGAGCTGCCGCTTTTCTGGGACAGCGGGGCAACGGTTTGGATGTTCTTCAAGGCTGAGAACGGCCTCCTTGAGGCCACGGTACCACTTCAGGGCTGCGTCGGACTCCGCGGCGTGAATTTCGTGATAAAGGCTCGCGAAATCTCGTTCGGCGCGCAGAGTGATGTTAACGAGATATGCCATGCCCGGCTTCGAATTCGTCGAAGAACTCTCTTGCCGGCCGGGTGCGGCCATGCGCTACGTCGTCCAGGCCCTGCCGAATCCCCTCGTTGGCGTCCGCGCGGGCGGCGATGTCGAGCAGCCGCTGATAGGCTTCGGCATCCTGTACGACCGCGGCTGCCTTGCCGTTCACCGTGAGCACCACCGGGCGTTTGGTCTTTTTGAGCTGCTTCATGAAGTCGCCGGACGACCGCCGAAATGTGGTCAGGGATTGAATGTCACTCGTGATGTCGAGCATATGCACCTCTGTTTTGAGCACCTTTTAAGGTGCTAACAGAATACGCCCCCTCTGTAAAGTGCAAAAGCGCCCTTGGCGCCTGCCTGCGTTAATGGCTATAAACGGGTGAGAATGGATATTTTCCCTACCCCCTGCCCCGCTTGAGGTCGTTTCGCTCGACGGCCGCGGCGGCGTTCTGGGCGGTGATTAGCGCGTAGCCCTCGTCTTTGAGCCGGACCCGCTCACGGGCCTTTTCGCTGACTTCCACCAGCTTGGCGGCGGTGTCCTCGATGCTCCATCCCCAATCGATGGCGGTCATGCACCAGGCGAAATCGGCCATGCTGCGGTCGGGACCGCTGCTCTGGAGACTCGGCGGAGCTCCAGCCAGAGAGCGGGCATAGTCCGGCCAGACCTTCGTGCTGCGGGGGCGCCGATGATCATGGGTGCCTTGGCCAGTTCTGGCGGTGAAAGCGGGGGTTTGGATCTCCGGCTCGGGAGCAGCCACGAGCCCCATCTCTTCCAACCGGTCTTTGGTCACGATACGGCCGGGAGCGGTGGCGTCGATCCGCACCACCGGAAAATTCGGGGCGTATTTGCGTTTGTAGTTGCTCGTGCCGGCAACACGGGTTGCGCCTGAGGCGGAATGGTCGGCGCCGCTTCCCCGACGTAGCCGGCGGCAGAAGTCTTTGGTCTCCTCCGGGGTCTGGAGCCCCGAAACCGCGACCCATGCCTGGTGATTGCCGGGCGAGGTCTCAAGCGTCAGAAACGCGGCCTCCCCTACCCTGCTGAGGCCGCCTGCATCCAGATCGTCGAGCTGCACGAAATGCACCTTGTCGCTCAATGGCCGGACGATGATGTTGTTCTGCCGCGCTGCCGCTCCGGGAAAAAGCCTCGGAAGTGAATTCTTCAGCTGGGCAAGTGGCTGGCGGGGTCTGAATCCGCGCTTCTCACCGTCGATGTCGGTATGCGTCAGGTCAAAGTGCGTTGCGCCAACGCTGGCGAACGCATCAAGCATCCTGAACGCTTCGTCGATCTGCTGCACCGTCTCTCTCCTTGCGTCATTGGCCTTTGCTCTCTTTAAGGCCAGGCCAATGACGTGAAGAGAGCGACGTGACGATAGCGTCCCCTTTGCAAACATGCAACCGGCGCATGGCTCGAATCAACTAATGGACGCGGTCGTCATCAATCATCGACGGAACCAAATGCGACCTGGTGGGCGGATCTGGTTTTGAAATCCGCACCAGCAGCCCCCGCCATGTTTCATTGAGATGGTCAAGGAAGATTCTTTTCTTCCTTGGGAAGCGAGAGCCCTAGATGGGCTTGAGCTTCCGGGATGGGTGGAAAGGAATGTCATCGTTGTAATTTCAATTTCTTTAAGTTCAGTTTCAGGGGTAGAAAAAAATCGCCGATTCAATCGGTTAAGTGGGCGAAATGCGACAAACCGGGCGGTTTGCGTGGACGAAGTGGGCGGAAAACTGCGACTAGACGGGCGTCGAAATGCGACCAACTGGGCGTTCGATCCCGGCTGAGGCACGGAAAGTGCGACCAAAAGGGCGTGTGGATATATCGGCGGTTCTCAGATTTGCCTTGTCTTCGGCTCTGAAAGTCACGGAGCGGCGGATAAGAGGAGAAACAGGTGTGGAATTCAAATGCGACCAAGGGGGCGGCGGAGACTTTCACATTCGTAGCAGCACAGGCTCCCCGTATTTCAAATGAGACAAAACGGGCGGACCGATTTTCGTGAGGGTTTTCATGTACCCAACGCTGGGATGCGACAAAATGGGGCGGCAAAATGCTGCTCTTGCGATCTTGGATGGAGATGCGACTAAGTGGGCACATCCGACTATGGGCGTTTACATTGTCATGTGTTATGCGCTAGATGCGACTAAGTGGGCGTACCGACTTAGGGCGATTAACGAAACGACTTGCCTAATTCGGCGTGTCGCATTATAGCTCGCTTTCATGAGCCTCACCGTCAATCAATACACCAATTCCCATGGTTTCCCGAAAGCCGCTGAGCTGATTGAGATCACGGGTGCGCACGCGCTTGAGGCTTCGGACAGGGCTATTTTTAATCAGCTGCTACAAATTGCGCACGATAGCGACCGACTTGTGGAACCAGACGCGGAGTGGGAAATCACCTTGGCGTCCCTTCGGAGGGCATCCTCTAAGCACGAGAGCAATGATCGGGTGCGGGAGAGCCTCCGACGCCTGCGGCGCACCGAAGTGAAGGTCACCTACATTTCTGCGCGTACTGGCAAACAGCGCGTGATGGAAACGCATCTTCTGGAATTCACCGACACGGATGAGGAGGAATCCAAGGATGCGACCGTTCAATTCGGAATACCGAAGAGGCTGCGAGTCGTGCTCGCGAAATCAAACCGGTGGGGTCGCATTCGCTGTGAAATCGCATATGCGATGACGAGCAAATATGCCATCGCGCTATATGAATTGGTCTGTCTCCGAGCCAACCGAGAGCATTGCGTGGAAACTTTGTCGTACGAGCAGTTCCGCGACTTGCTCGGTGTCCCGCCCGGCACTTATGAACGGGGGCTGGATTTCAAGCGCAAGGTCGTGGACCCTGCCCTCCTCGAAGTAAACGGTTTGTCAGACATGGGGGTTGATATCGATCTGCGCCGCCGGCACGCGCGCGCGCCGATTCATCAGGTCGCGATTTCGTGGTGGAACAAGTCAGGGGAAGATTTTAAGGCGGCGATGCAGGAACGCAATCGAAGCAAGGTAGGGCGCATGGCGCGGCTACGGGGAGAAGTTGAGAGAGCAGAACCGCGGC
>Ga0182015_10005881_pt1 | contig 12540 bp, 11 predicted proteins | sample 712P3MmetaG_FD_120478 | JGI IMG/M metagenome (GOLD analysis project Ga0182015, IMG submission 120478) | Permafrost microbial communities from Stordalen Mire, Sweden - 712P3M metaG | ecosystem: Environmental > Terrestrial > Soil > Wetlands > Permafrost | place: Sweden: Stordalen | collected...
ATAGCAACCGCCAGCTCAGGTCATCGCGATACATCATCGTTTTCGTATGAATGTAGTTTCGTGACCCGCCGCCCTCGATCATGTAGCTCGCCAGCGTAAACGGCGCGCCGCAGAATCCGATAATCCCCAGCCGGTCGCGAAAGTGTGCAGCCACCTTCTGGATCGCCCGCGCCACGTACCCCAGATCATCTGTCCTGTCCGTCCTTAGCGCCAGCACATCCTCAGCCGTCCGCACCGGATGATGCACCACCGGCCCCTCCCCCGCTTGAAACTCAAACGGCAGCCCCATCGGCTCCAGCGGCAGCAGCAGGTCGGCAAAGATAATCGCCGCGTCCACCCCCAGCTTCTCCGCCGCCGTAATCGTCACCTCGGCCGCAATCTCCGGCTGTTTGCAGATCTCCACCAGCGTGTGATGCTTGCGCACGTCGCGGTACTCCTGCATGTAGCGCCCGGCCTGGCGCAAAAACCACACCGGCGTGCGGTCAACGGGGCGGCGCAAACAAGCGCGCACAAAGCGGCTCCCATCCAAAATCGTGTCAGGCAAAATGATGTCGGGAACGGCTGAAAACTTAGGTTGGGTGTCCATACAACTTCGATTCTAAAGGCCAAACCACCCCGCCTTAGTGATTTAGCTCACACTTTGCTGAGCCCGTACCGCAGGCTTCCCAGCCTGCTGTACCGCGGACTTCCCTGTCCGCCGGGGCATTCGTCAGGTCTATCGCCTCAGCCGCCAAGACCCATCGGGTACGGGGCTGGTCCGACCGGGCCCCCTCTTTCTGCACAGATAACGGCTTCGGCCAAGCCAGCGGTTTTCGCTGTCAGATAGAATTGCCCGCATGTTCATATTGCAGACTCCGCCAGTTCCGCCCGGAGGTGCTAACTACTGGAACGCCGCACAATGGGGGAACCTTGCGCAATGGGCAGGGGCGCTATTGACTTTTGCGGCCGTCATCGTGGCTCTGTTCAAGGAGTCAATTCTTCGTCGGCTCCGACACCCGGAACTATCGGCGCGTCTGAGGGCGGAGTATCCGGATTGCATGAAGACGCCGACAAAGCACCACGACGAATGGCGCGGTTCAAGATACTTCCTTCGGCTTTGGATAAAGAATGAAGGTGACGTTCGAGCAGAGAAGGTTGAAGTTTTTCTTGCGAGAGCGTGGATGGAATGTAAGGTGGACTCTTGGGAGGAATTACCCCAATTTACGCCTATGAATTTGCGATGGAGCAATGGCGACTGGAAGAATCCGACGATCTACGCGGATGGGATTTCTCCGCAGATGAGCAGGTACTGCGATTTCGGAGCAATTACCGATCCGACACATCCAGATCTGAGATCCCTTCCAGAAGCAGCAAGAACTCGTCTTGGTCTTCAATTCGAATTCCTTGGACCAGCCCGGGAATATCTTCTGCCAGGGAAATATAGGTTCGAAATCTTGGTGGCGGCGAGCAACCGCGAACCAGTCGCATACTTCGTTGATATCCATCTGACAGGATTATGGTCTGAGGACGAGAAAGAGATGTTCAAGAACGGCTTCACCGTGAGCGTTCAAAGACGTTAGCCGTGAGAATTGCCCGTCCGGTCGGACCTTTCGAACAGCAGCACCAAAAGATTGCGATCAGGATAAGAGAAAAGGCGTCAGAAACACCTGTCTACTGCGCTTCCACCTTCACCACCTAAATCTCCGGGTACGACCCTATCCCGCTCATCACGAAATCCAATTACTGCAGTTCTGCCCCCGCTTCCACACACCGTTCTCTTTCACCAGCATCACCGTCCCCCCGTTCCCGCAAAGGCTTCCGCATACAAACCCGTACCAGACAATCGCGTGCTCATGCTTCTCGTCAAACCGTATCTCGCTCACCGTCACAAGGCCATGCGCAAACCCATTGCTCACGGCCGCGGCAATCGACTTCCCACCGCGAATTGACTTCTCAGGATCGTTCTCCCTCACCTCCTGCGCCTGCTTTTCAACGTCGACGAGTTCAATCTTGCTTGAGCCCAGGCGCGCCAAATCCTCCGCCCTGAACCGATGCACCACATTCTGCGCCGCCTCCAGGCTCAGCCCCTTGCCGCACGACTGGTCCCCCGTCAGCTCGTCCAAAGGAAACGGATCAGTCTGAATCCCGAGGTGGACCGCATGCTTCCCGTTGTCCATCCAACCCTTCAGAATCAGCTTGTAGATCGCCAGTTGCTCTGCACTCAGCGCCTGATCGCTCACCTTTGGCTTGGGTTGCGCCGCCTCCTGCCCCGCAGCCCCAACCGCGAAACCCGCCCATCCCAGCGCCAGCCCCAACCCCAAAACCATCCCCACCCGCGTGATTGACGCCATTCTCCCCTCCCACCATCGTTTGCCACATCGCTTCCTACCTGTATTGACACCGCGGAAAGAAAAATGGGCAGCCCCCATCCCAACTCATCCCACGAGAAGGCCGGCAGAATCAAATTACGGGGATGCTTCAGAGCTACTGCTTACGGGGATGCTTCAGAGCTACTGCCCCTCCACCTTCACCACACGAATCTCCGGATACGCCCCGTCCCAGTTCGGCGTCACCCCGTCGAAGATCAACCTGAAGTCCTGCCCGTCCCCCGGCTTCAATGGCGCAGCCGACACTGCCTCCAAATCCACATAGGGGCTCCGCATGCGGATGAACTTCAGCGGCTGGGTCTCGTTCTGTGTCACTTCATGCGCAAACGTGCGGAAAAGCACCTGCACCGTAATCCCCGTTACCGTCCGATTGCCTGTATTGGCTATATGCCCGTCCAGGTAAGTCACCTTCCCGCCCGCCAGGTTTGCCGATTCGCTCATCGCGAGGCCGGTAATCCGCAGGCTCGTCGCGTAAGCGTCCGGCGCGGCCGAAATCGGAGTCACCGTCGCCGTCTTCTTGCCGTGCTCCAGCATGAAAAACGCCACAACGGCCACAACCACCACCAAAGTTGCTGCAATCCCCAGTGGCAGCCAGTTGCGTTCCTGCGGTTCACGAGGCGAGATGAGTTGAGGACCGGTGCTCACCAGCGGATTTTACACCCGTTACCAAAGGAATATCCGCGCCTCCCCCGTTCTTGTCATTAGGCGCACGCTTTCTGACCATGGGCCGATCTCGTTCTTGAAGCCCATACTTTTCACCGAATCTCCACATGATTTGAAACATCTGGAATAGGTGAAGGAGCGTCTAAGCAATCGAGGATCCAAGGAATGTCCTTCGGGCGGTTGCGCCCTCCGGAAATTCCGGCCTCCGCAGTTTTAGCCTCTGCAGTTCCAACTTTGCCAGTTTTCCAGAAAGGCAGGTCAGCGATGCCCCCCTCCCCCGAATCCGCTAACCCCACCCTGCCGGTCCCCGCAGCCGCCCCAGGTCCACGCCAAGACTCTCAAAACTCGGCCGACCTGCCCTACATGACCATGACCGTCGTCGCCATCCTGATACTGCTCGGCAGCCTCTGGGTCTTCTAGGGTCGAACGGCTTTCCACAACATCTTGGGTGCCCATCCTCGCCACGTTTCAGCCTTTGTGGATAGGGTGGGAACCGACAATCTCTATCGCAAAGTCCCAATTCACTTGGTCAACGACTCGCCGGGACGCCCTGCTTTGAAAATCGCCACCAGATACCACCCAACCGTTCCAAACACCACCGCGATCCCAACCGGAAAAAACAGCGGAAGCACCCCTTTGCCGCTCCGCGCCGCATTGATCGTGAACCACTGAAGCCCCGCAAACATCCACACCAACTCCGCTTTCAACCACGTAACCATTGCCAGCGCCAGTTCCTCAAGCCGCGCTCGATTCTCCGCTGTCACCCTCACCGGATAGTTAAACGCCGCCGGGAACTGCGAAACGATCGTGATCACCAGGTAGAGCCCGACCGTCACCATCGGCAGAATCAAGAGAGCAGACGACCGCCCCCAGCCATTCGGATGACCGGCAAAATCAAAGTGCGTTGGGATGCGCTCCGGAAGCCGCTCCGCTCCAAAGAAAGCACCGTAAGTGATCCACGCCTCCACGCCCAGCGCAATCAGTGCTATCCCTTCCAGTTGCTTCCGCACTCCTTGCCTCCGTCTTGATTCACATCGAAACGATAAATCATCCTTCCCCCCTGGATTCACGCCATTGCAAGTCGCTCTCGCGCACACCAATCCGGAATCCCCTGCCGCAAGCCCCCACCATCCAATTTAGTTCGTTCTCCGCACCTCAATCCGCACAAGCAAAACGACGATTCGTATCGATTCGTATGCATGATATAACGGTCAGGACGAAGGTTAGAGTGTTCTATCCGGGCTCTAAATCTTGCCGGTCCCCCAAGGAGTGAATACTTTGATTTCTTCCCTCACAAGACGATTTTCCTCCAGAGTTGCCATCTGCGCACTGCTGGTTGCCACATCCACCCTCTACCGCGCCAACATCGCATCTGCGCAGCAATCCGTCGTCGAGCAGCCCGACAAATACACCTGGCTTGAAGACATCTACGGCGACAAGCAGCTGGCCTGGGTAAAGGCCGAGAATGTGCGCACCGCCAACGTCATCGAGAAAGACCCCCGCTACGCCACCAACCAGGCTGAAGCGCTCAAAGTTATGGATTCCCCCGAGCGTCTTGCCTTCCCTGCCTTCCGCTCCGGCGAAATCTACAACACCTGGCGCGATGCCGACCATGTCCGGGGAATCATTCGCCGCACCACCCTCGACGACTACAAGTCCGCCGATCCCAAATGGCAGACCGTCGTCGACTACGACGCGCTCTCCAAAGCCGATGGCAAGAGCTGGGTCGGCAAGGGTACCCTCTGCCTCGAGCCCGCCGAAGAACTCTGCCTGCTGGCGCTCTCCGTCGGCGGAGAAGACGCTATCACCCTCCGCGAAATCGATCTCAAGACCGGCAAGTTTGTAGAGGGCGGCTTTGTTTTGCCCAGCGGCAAAACCCGCGCCGATTGGGTCGACAAGGACACTCTGCTCATCGGCCGCGACTGGGGCCCGGGAACGATGAGCCAGGCCGGTTACCCCATCACCGTGCGTGAATGGAAGCGCGGGGAGCCCCTCGAAAAGGCCCGCGAGATCTTCCGCGGCGACGTCAAAGACAACGGCTACGGCGACAATCCCTTCGTGCTCAAGGATGGCCAAGGCCACCAGGTTTCAGGCGTCGAACGCAGCATCAACACGTTTGAGAGCGAAACCTATCTGATCGAGCCAACCGGCCCAGTAAAGCTGGCTCTTCCTCTCAAGGGAAGCCTTGCCGGCCTGCTCGACGGCCAGCTCCTTGTCTCCATTGACGACGACTGGACTCCAGACGGTTCCACGCAAACCTACGCCAAAGGTTCCGTGCTTTCTCTCGACCTGAAGGCTACAGAAAAAGACCCCGCACACCTCAAGCCCACTGTCATCTTTGCCCCCACGGCTACTGAGTTTGAGGATGGCGTCAATACCACCAAAAACTACCTGCTGCTGACCACCCTCGAAAACGTCCAGGGCCGAGCCTATGTCTACACCCACAACCACGACGGAAAGTGGACCCGCAAACGCCTGCCCGTGGCAGACAACAGCACCGTAGGAATCGTCTCGGCCAGCAGCACCGATGACCGTTTCTTCCTCACCGTGCTCGGCTTCCTCACCCCGCCATCCATCATGCTGGGCAATGCGGCGGATGGCTCGCTTTCCCTCATCAAATCGCAAAACCCGCTCTTTGACGCCAGCGCCGACGTCGTCGAGCAGCTCCACGCCACCTCCAAAGACGGCACCAGCATCCCCTACTTCATCGTCCATCGCAAAGACATCAAGTACGACGGCGCCAACCCCACGCTGCTCAACGCCTACGGCGGATTCCAGGTCCCTTCCACGCCCAATTACTCCTCGGTCATCGGCAAGCTGTGGCTTGAACACGGCGGAGTCTTCGTCCTCGCCAACATCCGCGGCGGCGGCGAGTTTGGCCCCGCATGGCACGAGGCCGGCCTGAAAACCCATCGCCAGCGCATCTACGACGACTTCTACGCCGTCGCGCAAGACCTGGTCACTCGCAAGATCACGTCAACCCGCCGCCTCGGCATCATGGGCGGCTCCAACGGCGGCCTGCTCATGGGCGTCGAATTCACCCAGCACCCTGAAATGTGGGACGCCGTCGTCATCCAGGTGCCCCTGCTCGACATGCTCGCCTTCGAGCACCTCTCCGCCGGCGCGTCGTGGGTCGGCGAGTACGGCTCCACCACCGTTCCCGAAGAGCGCGCCTTCCTCGCCTCCATTTCTCCCTACAATCAACTCAAGCCCGGCGTTGCCTACCCCGAGCCACTCATCTTCACCACTACAAAAGACGACCGCGTCGGCCCCGTCCACGCCCGCAAGTTCGCCGCCCGCCTTGAAGAGTTCCACGTCCCCTTCTTCTACGACGAGATCACCGAAGGCGGACACGGCGCCGGCGCCGACAACAAGCAAGCCTCCCAAATGTGGGCCGACACCTACACCTACCTAATGATGAAGCTGATGGACTAACACTCCTTCACCCGCCGGGGTGCCCCAGGTTCCGCCGGGTGCCCCAGGTTCACCGGGGTGCCGGGGTGCCCCAGGTTCACCGGGGTGCCGGGGTGCCCCAGCTTCATCGGGGTGCCCCAGCTTCATCGGGGTGCCCCAGGTTCGCGAGACCGCGCCAGCGGTCGAGCTAACCTGGGATATCTATAGTCTTTTCGTTTCCTTTCACTCCCCTCGGGGTGACCCGGAGCCTCGTGGCGCGAACTCATCCAAGTCCTGGGTTTTCGTCTCTCAGCAATGTTGACATCGATATGGCAGAAATCGCGGTCCGCCCCATCCCGAAACCCCGCGCCAAATGCTATGTTGGGGCATCAACCTTTAGGAGATGCTATGTCGAGCCGCGAAGAAGTCACCGCCAAAATCGTCAGCAAGAAAGTTGAGCTGGGTCTCACTTGGAAAGGTATAGCCGCCGAATTGGGAAACAGTTCGCCGATCATCTATACCGCCGCCCTGCTGGGACAGATGACGTTGACCGCCGATGAAGCGGCAAAAGCGGCCGCTATCTTCGGTCTCTCAAAGGAAGAGGCTGCGTGGTTAGTGCTTTCGCCGGAGCGCGGAGCAAACGCGATCATGCCGCCCACCGATCCACTCATCTACCGGTTCTATGAACTCGTCCAGAACTACGGCTCAACCTGGAAGGCCCTGATCGAGGAAGAATTCGGAGACGGCATCATGAGCGCCATCGACTTCAACATGACCATCGAACGCGAACCCGACCCTAAAGGCGACCGCGTCAAGATCGGCATGTCCGGAAAGTTCCTCCCCTTCAAACGCTTCTAAAAAACTCCTCGAATTAGGCACTCGTCGATGAACCGAGGGTGCCCCATCCATTCCACAGCTTCATCGTGGAATGGGTGGGAGACCACGAACCCTGGGCGGCTTCCTTCGACGCGTGCCCCACACCGTGAATAAATTCGGCCCGATCCTCCGCGCCATCGCGACGCCCCGTAGGGGCGGCATGAAGTCAGACCCGGGTGAAACCCGGGGAAACCTGCCCCAGCTAGTCCCCCAAGCGCCCCGTAGGGTCGCTGCGAAATTGTGTCATGACCCGGCTTGAGCAAAGTGTCTTCGCAACGCATCCGCGAGCGGGTCAAGATCAAGGTTGATCGTGTCCCAGGCGATGTTCAGGTCGATTTGGTAGTAATCGTGGATCGCCCGATCCCGGAATCCGGCGATTTCCTTCCATGGGACGTTCACTGCTGATTTGGTTTCGGCGGAGACTCGCTTCGCAAGCTCCCCGATCAGAGCAAGCTGCATGATCACCGCGCTCTGCGTCTTCTGATCCTTGAGGAACGCTTCCTTGTCGATGCCTTCCACAAACAGATGGATCTTTCCTACGGCGTCCAGAATCTGTTCGCAATAGACCAGATCACTTTTCATAGATCGTCTTGAGGTCAGGCAATATGTGCGGGCGCACATGCTTATTGAGGCTTTGCTCGGTCACCAGGTCAACCCGCTTAGCGAGCGCCGATTCGAGGTTTTCCACGAGCCGCATATAGCCGATCATGCCGGTGGGACGACCAAGGCGCACAAGGATGTCCACATCGCTCTGCGGACGATCCTCACCGCGAGCCAAGCTCCCGAAGACAGCAGCAAAGGTCACCCCGTGCTGTTCGAGAATCGGACTTGCCTTTTGCCTGACTTCATCGATGGTCATACATCCATGCTACACAGCTGCGGCGGCAGAAACAACGCGAACTATTGTGGAATGACTAGTAAGTGCCATCGCGACGCCCCGTAGGGGCGGCATGAATTCAGCCCCGGGTGCAACCCGGGGAAACCTGCCCCCAAAATTCTGTTGCGCCCCATAGGGGCGCTGTGAAACTCAAACCCTCCCCAGATCAAAGATCAGCGCGATGTACCATGTTCCCATCGAACTGGAGCACGCATCATGAAGCGTCTGGTAAAAGCCGCTTTGGTTCACCTGGCTCTCGCCACCATCTCCGCCGGCGCTCAATCCCCGACGGGCTCTTCCACGCCAACCACCCCTCCTCAAGTTCGGCCCGCTCTTTCGCAAGAACAGCAATTGCCCGCCCCTCAGCAGCAGGACGCTGCCTCCCGCGAGAAGGCAGAGGCAGAAAAGGCGAGAAGGGAAGCACAAGCGCAAGTGGCAAAGAAGTTGGATCAGGAGACCCGTGCGCGCGGCTACTGGATCGATCCATCTACCGGCCTGATGTGGCCCGCGAATGACAACGGCAAAGACCTAGCTTGGCACGCGGCAGCGAATTACTGCCGCAGCCTGCGCTTCGCCGGGTTCTCCGACTGGAGGTTGGCGACAATCGATGAGTTGGCAAGCCTCGTTGACAAGAGCGCTCCTGCGCCCGAACGAGTCGGCAACACGCAAGTCATCCAAATAAATGTTGCCGGTATAGGCCGTCATGTGAGGGGCGGCCTCTCATTGACAGGCGATCCCTGGAGCAGCACCCGCGAGCTTGACCGATTCGGGCATCCTTACGGGGATGGATGGTTTTTCGACTTTGTCCAATCGAAGCCCTCAGGGGATCTACCGTATCTTCGCAACACCAAGTACGCGCTGTGCGTTCGCCGTTCCGGAAAATGATCGCCCTTACCCAAACCTCGCCCTCTTAACCGTCTGCCGGAAATCCTCCCCCGTCATCTCCACCCGCACACACATTTCCGCCAGCCGCGACCTCATCCGGTCCCCAATTCTGTCTCCCAACGTCTGCTCCCGCGCCGCGCGCTCCGGATCGGTCAATCCCCCACCCCCCGCCGCCAGGTCCGGATAATTTGTCGTAATAATCGTCGTCAGCTTGTCGTTATAGCGCGAATTCAAGATCAGCGCCACCGTATCCCACACCCACTCGTTCGGCTTCTGCGCGCCCAGATCGTCCAGCACCAGCACCTCCGCCGCAAACACCGGCTTCAGTAGCTCAAGCTCCGTCGTATTCACCTGCGTGTTGTAGCTGTTCTGAATGTTTTTGAGCAGCTCGCGGTAGTCGCAAAACAAGCCCCTCACCCCCCGCTCCTGCACCAGCCGCCGCAGAACCCCAACCGCCAGGTGCGTCTTCCCCACGCCAATCGACCCCGTAAACAGCAACCCCCTGCCAGCCGTATCCACCGGGTACGCCTCCACAAATCGCCGCGCCGTCAGGTGCGCCCGCCCCAGCGAACCATCCGCCCCCCGAAACGCCGTCTCGTAGCCGTCCAGAGTGTAGTGCCGGTAGCGTTCAGGCACCCGCGCCGCCGCCAGCCGCCTTTCCTCCCGCACCACCTCCTGGCATTCGCAGGCCCGCGAAACCCATCGGCCCGTCTCGTCCATCACGCGCACCAGCCCCACCCCATCGCAAATTGTGCAAACGCTTATCGCCACACGACTGTTCATCTCCGCCCACTCATCCCTGTTGACCCATTTCCGCCGACTCGTCTGCTTCAAGGTTAGCGCAGTTCCGCTCGCCCGCTCCCGGTGCAACGCCGCCCCCGTTATGTGGAAAAGGATCCAACCAATCGCCACTTGAAAATTGCCAATGTTCCCCCCGGAGTCCCAAAATCAAACACACTTGACTGCATTCCCAAGCTGAATTGGACTTTCCCTAACTACCCGAAAGTTATTTGACGATTCGGCCCCTTCAGGAATAGGCTTCGATGCAGTTTCCGACTACACCCAATTCAGCGTCTCGGCGAGGCACCCCCTACGCTGTGGCCGAAATTGGATAGGCTGAACAAACGGGCCAGAGCTCACCAAATCCATGGGCTCCCGACCAGTTGGATCCATGTTGCGGAGGAAGTCCATGTTCCGGAAGAGTCAGATTCTACCCACCCTCAGGACAAGTGCGTCTACTTGGCTCGTTGCAGTCACATTTCTAGCCCTTGTCGGTCTCTCCGGATGCGCCAACCCGCCCAAAAGTGTCACGGTCTCTGCTGCCGCAACCACGGTGGACCCAAACGACACCACCACCCTCACCGCTACCGTCACAAATGACTCGGGTAGCAAAGGCGTGACGTGGAGCGTGAGCGGCGCCGGCGCACTTTCCACCCAGGCAAGCACCTCCGCCACTTACACCGCCCCTGCAGCCACCAACGCCCCTCAGTCCGCAACCATCACCGCGACCTCGGTGGCCGACACCACAAAATCGGCTACGGTCACCATCACCGTTCCCGCGGCAGTTGTCGTCACCACCGGCGCCCTGAACGGATCCGTCGTTGGAACTCCCTACTCTCAAGCGCTCACTGCTACCGGCGGCATCCCGCCCTACTCATGGACAATCTCCAGCGGCACGCTCCCTTCATGCTTCACCCTGAGCGCCGCTGGCGTCGTCTCCGGCACACCTGTTGCCTCCTGCGTTGGAACGACCAACAATATCATCTTCAAGGCAACCGACTCCGGTACAGCAACCCCGCTATCCGCCACTTCCGTTGACGTGGTCATGACCGTCTTCCCGGCGGGGAACATTCAGCTCCCGGCCCCGGGCCCGCTAACTGCCGGAGTTCTCGGCACACCCTACTCCATCACCCTCGCAGCCACGGGCGGCGCAGGCACCCTCACCTACACCATCTCGGCGGGCGCGCTTCCCACCGGATTGACCATCGGTGCCGGTGGTGTCATCTCCGGTACGCCCACAGCCGCAGGCACGTTCAACTTCAGCGTCACGGCCGCCGACGCCTTTGGCGACTCGCAGACCCTGTCCTACTCCATCAAGATCAACTACCCGCCGGTCACCATCGTTCCCGCCAGCGGAGCTCTGCCCGTAGCCCTCACCGGTTCCGCTTACTCCCAGTCGCTCACTGCCGGCGGCGGCAGTGGTGCGGGCTTTGTCTGGACAGTAACCGGCCTCCCTGCCGATGGCATCACCGCCACCCCAAACGGCGCCACCCTCGCCATCTCCGGCACTCCAACTTCAGCGGCCAACGTCTCCTTCACCGCTTCGGTCAAAGACTCGGCAGGCAATACCATCGGACCTTTCACCTACACCATCGCGGTCTATAACCCCATCAGCCTGCCTGCTACAAACCCGCCGTCGCTCCCCTCCAAAACCACCATCAACACGGCCTACAGCGGAACCATCACCGCATCCGGCGGCAGCGGATCGGGCTACACATGGACCGTCACCGGCCTTTCCGACGGCCTCACCTCGTCCAATACCGGCGGAACCCTCACCATCAGCGGCACGCCCACCACTGCCAGCACCGTGACCTTCACCGTGTCCGTCAAAGACAGCTCCGGCTCCAGCGCCGGACCCATTACCTACACCATAACGGTCAACAGCGTCCTCACCCTGCCGGCCACTAACCCCGCCACGCTCCCCGGCAACGCCACCACTGGCACTGCTTACAGCGGCACCATCATTGCCTCCGGCGGCAGCGGCACCGGGTACGTCTTCACAGTCACGGGCCTGCCCAGCGATGGCCTCTCATTCTCTGCCAACGGTGGAACGCTCACCATCTCGGGCACTCCCACCACCACCGGCCCGGTCACCGTCAACGTCTCCGTCAAAGACAGTCTCGGCAACAGCGCCGGACCCATCGCCTACACCATCAACGTCTACAACCCGCTGGTTCTCCCCGCCGCCGACCCCAACACGCTGCCTTCAACCGGCACCGTCAACGGGTCCTACAGCGGCACCATCGTAGCCACCGGCGGCAGCGGCTCGGGCTACACATGGACCGTCACCGGTCTCTCCGACGGCCTCACCTCGTCCAACAACGGCGCAACCCTCTCCATCACCGGCTCCCCCACGTCTGCGAGCACCGTCACCTTCCAGGCCTCCGTCAAGGACTCCGTCGGCAACTCCGCTGGCCCCATCACCTACACCATCAACGTCTATAACCCGTTGACCCTGCCCGCGCCCAACCCTGCCACACTTGGCGAAGGCATCGTCGGCGCAGCCTATTCCGGCACAGTCACAGCAGCCGGTGGCAGCGGTTCAGGCTACGTCTGGACAGTTACCGGCTTACCCGCTGATGGCCTCAACTACTCCACCAACGGAACCACTCTCACCGTCACCGGCACGCCCACTTCGGCCACCACCGTCACCTTCAACGCCACGATAAAGGACAGCGTCGGCAACTCCTCCGGACCGAT
>Ga0182015_10005882_pt1 | contig 12539 bp, 8 predicted proteins | sample 712P3MmetaG_FD_120478 | JGI IMG/M metagenome (GOLD analysis project Ga0182015, IMG submission 120478) | Permafrost microbial communities from Stordalen Mire, Sweden - 712P3M metaG | ecosystem: Environmental > Terrestrial > Soil > Wetlands > Permafrost | place: Sweden: Stordalen | collected...
TCCGGGCTACCAAGGCAATTCACCGACACGCAACCGATACACGCCGTAACCCCCATGGGCGCAGCGATTTATCGGGAATTCACGGGAACCGATACAGTGAAAAGAATGTTTCAATCTGATTTACGTAAGGTTCACATGCATCTGGTCCACTGAGAGTCTTACCTATGCTCTCGATTGACAAAGACGCGGAGCGTCCCGGTGCTGCGGCCAGCGACCCACGTCGCGCATTGGTGGAGCGCATTGTCACCTCTGCTGCCTTCGCGAAGTGTGAGCGCCTGTCGAGCCTGCTTGCCTATGTGTGCGACCTTACCCTTAACGGCCGGGGGAAAGAGATCAACGAACAAAAGATCGGTGAGGCAGTGTTTGGCCGGTCGCGTGACTACGATTCCTCCATTGACGGCATCGTCCGTACGCAGGCCAGCCGGCTTCGTCAACGGCTCGACCTTTACTTCCAGGAGGAAGGGGCGGATGAGCCGATGCGGGTGGTTATTCCTCGCGGCGGTTATATGCCATTGTTCGAGCCGCGGATGATACCGGTGCCGCCGCATTTGCCGGTGCCCTTGATGCTGCCCCCGGAGCACGCGCCGAGTGCGGTGGTTGTGCAGCCGCCGGCTGCGCGCTCTGTTGCTGCCTTGGTGGCCTCGACGCTGCCTTGGTTCCTGGTCGCGATGCTTGCCGTCGCGCTGCTGATGGTGGTTCTCGCCAACCGCACTTTGCGAACCGGGCAAGCGGCTGCGCCGGCGGTGATTCCGCTTTGGAGCCAGATGTTTGTGGCGGAGCGGCAAACGCTGATCGTGCCTGGAGACAGCGGCCTGGTGATGTGGCAGGGACTGGTGGGACGAAGCGTGGGCCTGGGGGAGTACCTCAGCGGTGGGTACCGCACAAATCTCGTGGGGCCGGCGGCTGCTTCGCAAAAGATTGTGCTCGACATGGGCAGCCGGCGTTATACGTCGATCGTCGATCTTGAAGTCGCTAAATCGCTGGCGCTGGTTTCCCAGTCGTTGAAGAGCAAACTCGCGGTGCGCTACGCGCGAGATGTGCGCCCCAACGATCTGAAGCAGGGGAATGTGATCCTCGTGGGGGCCGCGGAGGCCAATCCGTGGGTTGAGTTGTTCGAACACAATATGAACTTTGTGTTCTTCAATGATCGGGTGCGTGGGATTTTTTCTATACGGAACCGCGCGCCCCAGGGAAATGAGCCTCGCCAGTGGGACTCGTTCTATACGGATGCACAGCATCGGGTCTACGCTGTGGTCGCGTTTATGCCCAATCTTAGTGGCAATGGCAACGCGCTTATCCTTGAAGGGACTTCGATGGCCGGCACCGAGTGCGCGTGGGATTTTGTGTCCGATAATTCGCAACTGATGATGTTTCTTAAACGGATTCAGCGCGCGGATGGTACTCTGCCGCATTTCGAGGTGGTTTTGGGCACGAATAATTTGAGCGGCAGCGCTGTAAAGAGCACGATCCTGGCTTGGCGTATTAGTAATTAGTGAACCAAGGCAGATCGGTCAAGGCCGCACTTCGTAGGTCAGAGAAATCCTTCCTGAGCGGTATACCTTGTGGTTCGACAGCGTGAGACGGGCTTGCCGGTACGGCGGCGCCATCAACGGCACGCCTGCTCCGAGCATGACCGGGATAAGGCTTACCTCAACGGTGTCGACTTCTCCCAGGTCGAGCAGCGATCGAAACAGTTCTCCTCCACCCATCAACCAGATGTCGTTGCTGCTTTGCGCACGCAACGATTGCATTCCATCGCGGTTCACATCCGAGATGATCGTGATCTCCGGGTGGTCTCCGCTCCTGAGCGTACGGGAGACGACGACTACCCTTACTCCTTTCATGGCCTTTTTGCCCAATCTCGCGACCGCAGCTTCCCAGGTTCGGCGGCCCATCAACAGGGTGTCGAATTGCGCCCAGATCTCAGCGAAGTTCACCTCGGGGTCAAGCTCAATCCAGTCGGCTTCACCGTTGGGTCCGGCGATGAAGCCATCGAGGCTCATCGCTACTCCATAGCGAATTTTGCTCATAGCGCGCCGCCTTTCTTCAGCACCCTATTTTCGTACGATTTGCTTCCGGCGTCACCTTGAGGGCCGTGTCTTCAAGCGGGAGGTGGGGCGCTGCTTCTCCAGGCATACCCGGGATGCAAGAAGCACGTGTGCCATGTTTACTGGTGAGGAATCGGCGGTGGTGGTTCGGCCGAGGCGTCTGGGTAGTAGACCATGACATATAAGTCGTTCTGGTCCAGGTTCGTTCCTTGAAAACCGTTGCCAAAGGAGAAATTCCATTCGAAGCCCTCTGCCGGCCCGTTGGGGCGGCAGGCCGGCGAGCCCGGTTGCCCTGCGCAAGCCCAGTAGAGGTAGGGCTGAAGATCGTAGAAGGGGCCAACGTAAGCAACGGACGGCGCGATCACAGAGTCGCCCGGATGAAGACCGAGTTGTTGATAAAACAGCGCTCCCAGGACGCCGCCGGTGCAGCCGAAACCGGTGGTGCCTCTTAGACTGCAGGACGGATCCGGCGGCCCCGTTTCGGGTAAATCCCAGTTCGTCTGGCCGAGATATCCACGGCCGCCGTCGGCTTGGTTCAAGGCCTGCACCCAGCGCACTGCCGTCTCGTGATCCATCGCACCATCGGGGTTGATTTCTGCGATACCAAAGGTTTCCCTGGAGGCCAGGTTCGCGTCCGCGAGCCATGTGACCCGGGCGATGGGGTCGTATACCGTTGTTCCGCCCGGATTGGCTTGGAGCCGGTTGTTCGGCGCTGCAGGGGTGCCGGGCAGCTTGCCGGCGATCATCGGCAACACGTAGAGATAATTTCGGAAGACATTGGCGCCCTGAAATCCTGTGCTGAACGAGAACGACACAAAACCCTGCTTGGGATCAGCGGCTGGAGAACTGGACCAATAGAGATAGGGTTGGAAGTTTCGAAAAGGTCCGATTTGATTCTGAGAACTCTGCACGGCCGAATCTGGTTCACGAAGGCCGAGCGAAACATAGTAGAGAGATCCCAGGGCACTGGCTGAACAGTTGAACCCGAACGACTCGCCGTGACGTCCGGTAAGCGCGCAGGTCTTGTCGGTGTCAGGCACCGTGGGCAGTTGCCAGTGATGATGCCCGAGGTAGCCGGCGCCGTGATTAGACGCATTCATTGCGGCGACCCAGCGAACCGCAGTGGCATAGTTCATCGTGCCCGACTTATTGATGGATGGGACAGCAAACGTTTCCCTGGCAGCCAGGTTGGCGTCCGCGAGCCAGGTGACTGCCAGGCGTGCGTCATGTACGGTGCGGCCTCCATCACCCGCGATCAATGCGGGATGAGGCTGCTGCTGTCCGGCTGCGTTCGCCTCTTGCGATTGTGTACCATTGCTCTTCTCACGGCAAGCCGTCGCCAGTTGCGGGCTTATGTCCGGCAGGGGTCGGGAAGCTCGTTTGGGTTTTTCTCCAAAAACAAGGGGGTTGAAGCAGTCGAGGATGAGCCGGTCTCCGATAGGGCCACCCTGAACGAAGCCGGCGTTCTTACATGCCGTTCTTATCTGTACGCAGGGCGCGGCCTGAGCCCACAAGGGAGTGGCCGTCATTACGCTGATTGCAGTGCAAACGATCGTCTGTGGCAGGAATCCCCGGAATGCCGCTCTCATCGGCGCCTCCGCGTCCTGCCTCCGCGTCTTGGGGGCAGGAAATTCGTTCGTCCCAGGTGCAGTTACCAGATTACTCCGCCCACCAGACACACCCGAGATTAGTTGGCGAGATCTTCGATCTGCACATGATAGGGCTCAAGCAGGCTGCCTGTAGCGTGGTCGACGGTGGCGCGAGCGATCTGGTAATTGATCTGGGTCTGCAACAAGTCGAGCTGCGATTGCGCCAGTCTGGTTTGCGAATCCAGTACGAAGAAGTTGGTCTCCGCGCCAAGCTCGTATTTGCGTTGATCGGCAGCGAGTGATTTTTGGGCGAGCTCAAACGATGTTTTGCCCGCGGCAAGGGTAAGCTTCGCCTCTTCGAGCTGATGCACCGAGTCGCTGACCTGGCGAACGATGTCTTCTCGCGTCAGTTGAGAGGTGTATAGATCGCGTCGCCGGGAGACGAGCGCGCTGCCCAGAGCGGCCTTTGCGCCGCGATTCCTGAGAGGAAGATTCAGCGTCAAGCTTCCGCCATAGCCAGGAAAGCCGAACCCGAACAACTGGCTGTAGGATGCCCCGAGACCGCCGGTCGCGATCAATTTTCCCGTGTTGAGGTCATACTGATTGCCGCCGCTGCCGTTCGTTTGGTAGAAGCCGGTAAGCGATAGATCAGGCTTGAGACCGTTGTGTGCAAGTCGTATGCTGGTTTCATCGTTAGCGATGGCGTAGTTAGCCGCCGCAATCTCAGGCCTGGCCTGCAGTGCTTTGTTGAGCGCCTCCGCCGGGTCGATTTGCTCGACTTCTCCTTCTGGTTCTGGTTTCTCGGTGAGGTCGAGCTCGAGCGCCGCGAAGGTTGGATCCTGATCGGCGCCGATGGTGAGGCGAAAGGCCTCCTGTGCTTGCTTGAGCGCGTATTCCGCCTGGATCGACTGCAGGCGGCGGGCAGCCACCTCGGACTGCGAGCGATAGATATCGAGGGGTGGTAACGCACCGAGCTCCAGAGCACGTTTGTCGTGTTGATAGCTGGCCTCGGCCAAATCAAGAGACTTGCGCTGTACATCGAAATTTCCACGCGCCTGCACAACCGTCCAATATTGCGTGATGACTTGCAGGATGGCGTCATTCACCTGCGCGGCAAAGCCGGCCCGCGATTGTTTTAAGGCTCGCCGCGCAATGACCAGGGGCGCAGTGTTGGCAAAGCGGCCGGCGTTGCGCAAGAGGGGCTGAGTGAACTGCAGATTGACCGTAGAGTTGAAATAAGGATTGAGAAAATAGAAGGCGCTGTTGGTAGACGTTTTGTTGCTGGAGACAGTGGCAAATATGTTTGTTCCGGTTATGAAAGTCTGCGTGTAACTCGCCAGGAAGTTCTGACTCAGCGTGTTGAGAGCAGCGTTGCTCGCGGTTCCCACACCTTGAAGCTGGCTATAGCCCAAAAAGGAATAACGGTTGATGTTGGCGCTGCTTTGGACGAGCGGATCGAAGAGCCGGTAGGCGCCGAGCAGGGAGAATTTCTGCGCCTCCACCTGCGTTTCTTCAATGCGGATGCTGCTGTTGTTTTCCAGTGCCAGCAATACTGCGTCCTGAAGACGGAGGCGCAGCTTGCCGTCGGTAACATAGTCCTTCAGGTGGGCCGGCGGCGGGAGCGTGCCGGATTTCACTTGGGCCGTCAGCAGGGTGGAGAAGTTTTCAGCGGACTGCGCCGTAGCGGGGAGGCAGGTCGACAACAGGAGCAAACAGAAAATTCCAACGCGGGAGAGACCCATCTTGACGCTCCGGACTAGTATCGGGATGTACTCATGCGATGTTGCAGGACGCGGGCGCCTCGGCGGCCAGGAACGCGTCGGCGGTCAGAAATGTGGCGCTCATCCGTCATTCATTCATAGCGGATCGCCTCCACCGGATCGAGGCGAGCGGCTTTCATGGCCGGATAGATTCCGAAGACCAACCCCACGCTGATGGACACCAGAAAGGCAAGCGCAATGGAACTTGCGGTCACAATGGTTGACCAGCCGGCAAGCCACGCAATGAGGCGAGACAGGATGAAGCCAAAGATGATGCCCAGCGTTCCACCGGTGAAGGAAATGGTGGTTGCTTCCACGACAAACTGGCGAACGATGTCGGACTGTTGCGCACCGACGGCGCGGCGAAGACCGATCTCGCGCGTGCGCTCGAGAATGCTTGCCAGCATGATGTTCATGATGCCGATACCGCCCACGAAAAGAGAGATGGAGGCGATCGCTACCATGACCGCATTGAAGAGGCGTTCGGTGCGTTGTTGCTGGGCGAGCAGCTCGGCAGGAACGACGACGCTGAAGTCGCTTGCGCCATGATGAGAGGAGTCGAGAATGGCCCTGACCACCCGCGCTGCTGCGGTCATGTCGGTGTTCTCTCGCAGGTTGAGATAGATGCCGTCAATTTCGTCGCTTACTTCGGCGTAGCTGTCTTCCAGGCGCAGCAAAGACGAACTGAGCGGGATATAGATAATGTTGTTGGCGTCTGCAGTGGGCACACCCGCTATCTCTGTTTGCGTGCTGAGCTGCGGGCCGGCGACGCCGATCACCCGAAACCATTGCTCGTTGACTTTGACGTATTGACCGATGGGATCAGACGCTCCGAACATGTTCCACTTGGCGGCGATGCCGAGTACGCATACCGATGCGCCATGGTCCTCGTCCTGGCGGTCGAAGAACCTGCCGTTCGAGGTGTGTAGACCGGCGATCTCTTCATACTCCGGCTTCACTCCGTAGACCAGCGGGATATCCTGCTGTGATTTTGGAATGGTTTTGGAAGGGGTCACGCGCTTGCGGGGAGTCGATGCCTCAATACCGTCGACGTCATCGAGAATGACGCGATAGTCATCAAAGGTAAGGCCGGGAGAAATCTTGCGCACCTTTTGATGGGCCTGCCATTCGGTGGTTTCCTTGGCTTCTACGATAAGGTTGCGTACCCCCATCTGCTCAATCAGGGCCATGACCTTCTGCCTCGCACCGGCGCCGATCGACAGCATGGCCACTACGGCCGCAACGCCGAAGATCATTCCCAGCATGGTCAGCAGCGAGCGCAGGCCGTGCAGGAAGAGATTCTCGATGCCCAGCCGAATATCCCGAATCCATTGCTGATAACGGAAGTCGAAGCGCCGGACTTGCAGGGAAGTGGCCTTTGGAGCGTTTTGCAAAGTGCCTGGCGTCATTTAGGGTTCCCCTCCATTGAGCGCAGGGGCGGAATCTGAGCTGTCGTGCTTTCGTGGAAGGGTGGGATCGATCAGGGCTACTTGTGTTCCGGCGCTGAGCCCTTCGATTACGGCGCGGCTCTCCGTTTCACCTTCGATTTTGACTTCTTGTTGCGCATAGTTCTTGCCCCGTTTCACATAGAGGATGTGTTTGCCGTCTTTGAGAAACAGCGCCTGCCGGGGGACATAAAGCGCGTTTTTCCGGGTGTCACCGAGGAACAGGAGTTGCGCCGTCATCCCCGAACGCAGGCGTGCATCCGCGTCGGCAAGCTGAATCGTTACGTCGAAGGTACCGCCGCCCGTATTCCCCTCAAAAACCTGGTGCGCCGTCATGCCGCCGACTCTCTTGACGGCGCCGTGGTACGTGCGACCGGGTAATGCATCGAAAACGACGGTTACAGATTGACCTTCTTTGACGTTGCTGTGATCGCGTTCGTTGACCTGCGAGGTCAGTTCCAGCCCGGATGGATCAACTACCTGTGCGATGGCGCTCCCCGCCTGGGCCTGATCGCCTGCGCGGTAATCGGGCAGAGACATGCCGGTAAAAAAGAAGCCGCCTGAGGCGTCCATGTTTTTTTGAATGGAGATCAGACCATCCATAGGCGCGGCGACGTGCATCTTGTCGATGTTCTGCTGCGCCTGATCCATCTCCAGTTTTGACTTGTTGTATTTCTCCTGGGCCAGATAAACCGACGCTTGCCCCGATGCTTTGTGCGATTCGACGTCGCTTTCAAGTTCAGCCTGCAGCCGTTTTGCCTCGGTAAGCGCGGCGTCATGTTTGCTGCCATCGATGGCGCTTTCGATTTCGTTTTTCTGGACATCCAGTTCCGCTTGCCTGACGTCGTAACGCGCCTTGAGCAGGGCCACTTTATCCTCAGCCGCAAGCACTGCGGCGTCGGCCTTTGCCTTGATGATCTCCTGTTCGGCTTGCAGTAATTCCGAGCGGCTCTGCTCCAGTTTGTAGAGTTGTTCGCTGGGATCGAACTCGATGATCACGTCGCCTTTCTTTATCGGCAATCGGCCCGCCAGCAGCTTTGTGATTTGCAAAGCGCCCCCGCCTACGGCCGGAGCCGTCAGCATCATCGTATGGGTTGCGTTTAGTTCGCCAATACCATGAACTTCCAGCGTAAGGTCGCCGTGCTTCACCTGGCTCAATGGAATGTCGTCGCCGGCAATCACCAGGCGGGATCGACTGAAGGCGAACCCGATCGCGATGACGATTGCGAGACCAATCGCGAGCCCTGCCCAGCGCTTGAGATGCCTTGGTTTCATACCTGCCGTCTCACTCCCTTACCGTGGGATCCTGCAGTGCCACATGGTCTCCGACGCGCAGGCCCCGGGCGACGAGAATGCGATCGCGGCTTCTGCGGCTGACCTCGATCGGCTGTTCGCGAAATTTCGAACCCTCCATGACGTAGGCCACGGTCTGACCAGACTTTTGAAACGACGCTTGTACAGGGATGGTGATGGCATCAGGGATTCGGTCGACGACCACGGTAATTTGCGCCGTCATGCCGGGCTTGACGCGCGGATCGTTCTGATCCAGTGCTACCTGCAAATTGAAATTTCTGAGAATCGGCCAGCCTGCGGAGAAATCCATGGTCGCGATGATGCCGATCTGTTCCAGCTTGCCGGTAAACTGCCGCTCGGGAATCGCATCGAGCTGCACGGTCGCCGGCTGGTGGGCCGCGAGGCGGCCGCGGTCGGCTTCGTCGACCCGGGCGGTGACACGCAGCGTGGAAACATCGGGCAGTTCGGCAATCGGCGCGCCCGCCCATACTCGCTCGCCAGGCTTGAACGTGGCTTCCCCACCCGCATGCCAAACAGAGACCAGGTTGACGAGCCCGCTGGAAGGGGCGACCAGGGTCATTGTGCCCAAAGCTCTCTGGGCGCGCTCGAGGTCAAATGCTGCTTTCCTGCTGGCATCCAGTTTGGCGTCGACGTTGGCGTGAATGACGGCGCGATCGGCCTTGAGTTTCTCCTCTACTTCATGGAGCTTTTGCTGCGCATTGGCCACCTTGAGGTTAGCTTCGGCGCCTTCGATCTTGGAGACGATCTCTTGCTTGCTGGCGTCGAGCTTGGCGACTTCTACATCGTATTGCGCCTTGGTTACGGCGGTCTGGTCTTCTTCTTCGGTAAGCCGCGATGCCGCGCGCACCTGATCGATCGCTGCTTGCGCCGACTTGAGGGCCGATTGATCCTGTGCCGTATCCTGCTGGGTTTTCGACTTGTCGAACTCAACGATCATGTCGCCCTTTTTCACTTCGGCGCCACTGGTCGCAATTTTGAGGATCTGTAACTCGCCCGCCTCGGCAGGCGCTGAGACCGTGAGCGAGCGCAACGCTTTCACTTCGCCGCGAAGCCGAATCGTATCGACGAACTCACCGCGATTTACGTCAAAGGTGGGAATGGTGGAGGACCGTCGGGACAGCCGGACAAGACCAAAGATGGCAACGCTGCTGATCAGCAGAACTGCGGCCACGACAATGGTCCTGCGCTGCCTGCCCAGGTTCAGCATGCCCATTTTCTGGATGCGAAACATCATCGCGTATTCTCGGCGACGGTGTTTACGGCTGCCGGCACGATATCGACCGCCGCAGAAAGGCCCGGCAGTAGCCTTGGATCAGTACACGTCACGGCCCAAATGGCCGAGAAGGTGCGAACCTTGGCAGAAAAGTCGCCCCTCTTCCCCATGGGATCCACTACTTCCAACTGGGCCGGGCAAACGAGGTCGGGGTAAGCGTCCAGATAGATCCGCGCTTTCTGGCCTTCGTGGAGTGCGAGAACATCCTGCTGGTTGACCGGAACCTGCACCTCCATTGCCGACGGATCGACGACCTGCATGAAAGGAACGCCCGGGCGCACTTGATCGCCCTCCTGCACTTCACCAATATTTCCTTGTTTCCAGATTGTGTTCAGGACGACGACCCCATCGATGGGTGAACGAACCTGCATCAGGGCGGCGTTGGCTTTGGCATGCAACATCGTTTCGCTCGCCCGCTCCCGCTGGATTTCAAGGATGCGAATGGAGGCCTGGGCCGTCTTGCGTTTCAGGTCAAACGTTTGCTTAAGCTGATCGAGGGTAGCTTTGGCTTCGTCGAGATTCTCTCGGGCTTTCTCGGCGTCGATGCGTGAGAGCAGTTCGACCTTCTGCATCTCTAGCTCGGCGTTACCCAGAGTGCCTTCCGCTACTTTGATTTCGGTTTCGTCCTTGGCCCTGGCGGCGCCTTCTTTAGCTTCTTCCTGCAAGACATCGTCGGCCAGTTTGTTCTCTTGCGCTTGTTTGTCGAGAAAGTCGCGCAACTGGGCCTGGCGGTCAAATTCCACCAGCAGATCTCCCCGTTTCACGCTGGCCCCGGCGGCTTGGAGGCTGGTGATGGTGAGGGTGCCCTCTTTATCGCCGGCCAGGAGCGGGGCCTGGATCGAGCGGGTTCGCGCGGCCTGAGTGGTGCCCTTCAGGCGCAAGACTCCGAGTGGATCAGCGCTCGTGGGTGAAGAAGTTGTGAAGGTTTTCGAGGTGGCCGGCCCTTTCGCTCTGACGAACCACACCAGGACGGCCAACGATGCCAACACGATCGCGATGGTTAGCCCGAGCCAGAGGTGCTTTCGCCACCGGCGCTGCTCCGGCTTCGGCAGAGACTCCGGGAGCGGCTCGCCTGTTTGGCCCGGAGCGGGTGAGGCTGCAGTGTCTGGCTCGGCAAGAGGGGACTGCATGCAACCGTGCTCCTGTCACGCAACACCATGATATACGCGGATAAGTCCGCCACCAACGATGCTTGGTTTTTCAGCAGGACTTCTTTGTAGAAGATTGGGATTGCTGAATATTGGACGTGTGGAACCGGTGAATCGCTCACCTTTTGTTTTTTTGTGAGTCGGGAGAGGAAGGAGCGGTCATAGTTGTTTGGGGCTGCGCAGGTTAGAAAGCAAATCTCACGCCTAACTCGACTCGCCGCGCGGTTTCGGCAGAGATGGGTTCTCCGAGATTGGGGGAAAGCACGGTTCCAACCGTCGTAACGTTGGTGTGGTTCAGTAGATTGGCGCTTCGCAGGTTGAAGGTGAGGGTACGCAGGTGCTCCTTATCTCCCGGATTCAGATCAAGCACACGGCTCAGGTTGGTGTCGAGATGGATCAAGGGAGGCATGGCGCCTCGATTGCGTGGTACGTCGCCATTGACTGTATTGGTGGTGAGCAGGCCGAAGCGGGTGCCATAGACTCCAGGCCCGGGAGCGGAGGCGTACGCGGGCCTATCGTTGAAATTGCCATCGCCATTATTATCGGTGCCGGTCGTGATGTTGTAGGGCAAACCCTGTTGCGCGTCGAACTCAGTGGAAAATTGCAGCCTGTAAGGCAAGTTTACATTTCCAGTCAGAAAGAAACTGTTCGGGCGATCCCAGTCGGCTCGCGATGACTCGCCGAGACTGTTGTAGCTTGACTGAGGAATTACATCTCCGTTGCCACCATCAGACCGGAAGATTTTGCGCGCATAGTAGGCATAGAGACCGAACTGCTTGTAGCTATGCTGGTCCACAACAAAAGAGACGACATGCCCAGCGAGGTGGCCGGCGTTCTGATACTGCAAAATGTTCACGCCGGGGGCGATGGGTCGCGGCGCAAGCATGGAAGCGGTGGGATCGGGAGGGGGGCCGAGGCTGCTTTCCACCAGGGGCGCATTGATGTTGCTGGTGCGGATCAAGTTCCAATCCGCTCCAAGGTAGAAGTTCAGCCGGGCACCCCAATGATGTGCGAACTCATGCTCGGCATTGAGGTAACCGCCGAAGGTTCCGCTCTGTGCGGGGGAGTGCGGGAATTGCTGGACCGTCGCCAGCTTGATCGAACCAGCAACCGGCACTAGGGGATCGGTGTAACTGGGGGAGTAGATGGTGACCGCTTGCTGGCGTACACCATTGAGCCGCTCGACTTCGAGAGCGTGACTCGGATCGATGACACCGCTGAAGATCCCGGCTCGCGCACGAAACACCCAGGTTTGCTTCTTGTCGGGTACCCAAACGAGGCCCAGACGGGGCCCGAAGTTTGCTGCGTTATTGGGTGACGTTTGCAGAGCATACCGCAGGCCGGAGTGCATGGTGAGGTGGGGATTGATCTTGATCGTGCCCTGAAGATACAGGCCCAAACGCCACTGGGTGAGCGGAACGAGCGGCGTTCCTGTAGTTACCTGATAGGTAGTGGGCGTGCCGCCCGCGAGGTTGAGTTGTGCGCGGCGGTACTGCTCGATCGCGCTGATCGTGGTGGTTTGTGTGCCGGGGAGATTATTTGCCATCAACACCGGGGCACTGCCGCCGCCGAAGACATACGCCCCGTTGAAGGTGTTGGGATTGAAGTCATGTTCGAAAATGCCGAGCGACTGGGCGCCCAACTTCCACTCATATTTGCCGTGCGTGACCAGCAGGTCGTCGTCGATTTCGAGATCGCGTTCCCGATCGTTGAGGTTTTGCGTGGTGCTGCCGCCGCCGGTGAAATACCCAGCCACCTGGAGTGCCGGGGATGTTGAGAGAGGGAACTGCTCGGTGCGCTTCCAGGAATAGCCAATATGGGTCTGGTGCAACAGGTTGGCGGCAGGGGTGAAGGTGTTGTTGAATCGCAGATCGTTCTCACTCACCTGGCTTCGATACCCCGCCTCAGCTAAGACCAGACCGCCAACGCCCTGATTGTTACGGTTGTCGACGTTCGAGGAGA
>Ga0182015_10005883_pt1 | contig 12539 bp, 7 predicted proteins | sample 712P3MmetaG_FD_120478 | JGI IMG/M metagenome (GOLD analysis project Ga0182015, IMG submission 120478) | Permafrost microbial communities from Stordalen Mire, Sweden - 712P3M metaG | ecosystem: Environmental > Terrestrial > Soil > Wetlands > Permafrost | place: Sweden: Stordalen | collected...
GCAAGCGTCCACGGAAGTCCGAGCCATCGCTTACGCCAAGTTGGACGGAATACGTCGCGAATCCGATTCACAGACCGCGATAGGGAAGTATTTGAGCCATCGCATCGAACAGTTCCAGCGCGACCCGGCAAGATTCACGCCTGCACCCGCTATCGAGGCGCCGCCCGGCATGCCGATCGGGGACGATGAGTCGCCGGGCTTTTGATCGGCCTTGATTCAGCCGTTTGTCAATTGGTGGCAACTTGGCCACTATGGGGGATGGAAGTCCCGGAAGCCGCGATGTTCGAGATCACCTGAATGCCAGAGAACGACGACGCGGATGCGGAATTCGCGCGGGATGCATTCATCAGCTATGCGAATCAGGACGCGGCCGTTGCGCAAGCCCTCTGCGAGAGCCTCGAGCGCCGCGGCATCAAGTGCTGGATCGCTCCGCGCGATGTCCCTCCCGGCACGCTGTACGCCGAATCGATCGTGCGCGCGATCAACGGCGCGAAGGTCTTGGTGCTCATCCTTTCGCAACACTCGGTCGCTTCGGCGCACGTCGGAAAGGAAGTCGAGCGTGCTTCCTCCAAACGACGACCGATTCTTGCCCTGCGCACCGATGCCGCGCCTCTTACGCCCGCTCTCGAATATTTTTTGAGCGAATCCCAATGGGTCGATGCGACCGCCGTAGGCACGGAGGCCGCGCTGCTCAAGGTGGGAGATTCGGTGGCGCGAGTCAAGGAGCCGCCTGCGTGGAAGCCGATGAATGCGGGCGCCGCGACGAGGCCCGCCGAGCACAGCGCCGGCCGGCGCAGAATCTGGCTACTCGCGACCTGCGTGCTGGCCGCATTGGCCATCGCATACCTCCTTGCCGACAAATTCTGGCTCGCGAAGCATGCCGCCGCGGTCGACGCCGCGGCCACGGCCTCGTCAACAGAGGCGAGCCGCTCCGGCGACAAATCCGTCGCCGTACTGCCCTTCGAGGATCTGAGCGAGAACAAGGACCAGGCGTATTTCTCGGACGGCTTGTCGGGCGAGCTCATCGTTCTGCTCGCCAAGACGCCCGGACTGCGCGTGCCCGCGCGCACTTCGTCGTTCTATTTCAAGGGCAAGCAAGCGACTCTCCAGGAGATCGCGAAGGCGCTGAACGTCACGCATGTGGTGGAGGGCACGGTGCGCAAGTCCGGCCAGACGTTGCGCATCACGACCGATCTTGTGCGGGTCGAGGACGGAACCCCGATGTGGTCCGAGACCTACGACCGCAAGCTCGACGATGTATTCAAGATACAGGACGACATTGCCGGGTCCGTCGTCAGTGCGCTCAAGGTGTCGCTGTTCGGCGGGGCCTCGCCGCGCGCGACGCCTACGGCCAACCCGGCGGCCTACACGGCTTTCCTCGAATGTCAGGAAGCGGGGCGCCGCGAGAGCCGCGACTCGATCGCCCAGGCAATCGCATATTGTCAGCAGGCCGTCGATCTCGACCCTAACTTCGCTCCCGGCTGGGCGATTCTCGGCGAATTGATACAAGTCCAGTTCGTGGGGTTTTCAGTCACGACATACGAGGTTGCCCGACCGAAGGTTTTTGCCGCCGTCCAACGCGCGTTGGCGCTCGACCCCGCACTTCCCGAGGCTCACTACGCGATGGCGAGCTTGCTCTATCAAATGGACTTCGATCCGGGCGCCGCGGATGCCGAGCTCAAGCGTGCGATTTCACTCGACCCCACCGATTCCAACGCGAACTGGCTCGACGGTTACGTCGCGGACGTGCAATGCCGATTCGATTACGCGCTCGCTGCCTTGGAGCGCAGTCGTGCGCGCGACCCGCTTTTCACGGACGTGCATATCCAAATGGGCAACGTCAACTACCGTCGGGGCAGATTGGCCGAAGCCGCTGCCGCCTATCATACGGCGCTGGCCCTCGACGAGCATGCGGGTTCCGTGCATTACCGCTTGGGTCTCGTCGCGCTATTGCAGGGTGACCCCACCGCAGCGCTCGCCGAATTCGAGCAGGAACCGGACCCGGACTTTCATTCGGTCGGCCTGCCGCTCGCGTACGATGCGCTCGGGCGCAAGGCGGATGCGGAGAGCGCATTGGCCCATGCCGAGAGCACTGCCGCAATGGGTGCGGCATATCAAATCGCCCTCATCTACGCGGCTCGCAAGGATGCCGACGACGCGTTCCGCTGGCTGGACCGCGCCTACCGGCAACGCGACGCCGGCATGCTCTGGATCAAAGGAGAGCCCTTGCTCAAGGATCTGCGCCCGGATCCGCGCTTCCAAAAGCTGCTGCACCAGATGCATCTCGATTGACGGGATACGATGACGCGACATTCTTGGCCGCGGTGGCCGAAACGGGAATGCGTACGATGAATCTTGACCCCACTCCCTCCAGGCTCTCCACGAAGATTTTGCCCTGGTGCAAAGTGACAACCATCGAAACCAGATGGAGGCCGACCCCGGTACCTGCGATGCTGGTTGCGTTGCTACCGCGAAAATAACGCTCGAAAAGCCGCACCCGATCGCGGGCCGGAATACCGATCCCATGGTCGCGCACATGCACCTCCAACCAGCCTGAGTCCAGCCGCGCTTTGACCTCGGTCGGGCTTGTGGCCGGAGAATATTTGATCGCGTTGGAGATCAAGTTGCTGAACGCGTGAAACAGCAGTTTTGGATCCCCCACGATGGTCGCCGGCAACGATGCGAAATCCTCCACGATGATAACGCCGCGGTTCGCATCGCGATGGGCCTGACAGGCGTCGCGCAGCAGCGCGCCGGGATCGAGATCGCACGGGTAAAACGCAGATCTTCCGTCGAGCAGGCGCGACGCGCCCAGCAAGCTGTCCATGATATTGGTGATTCGCTGCACGGCACTGCGGATTCTGGCGCCTCTCTCTGCGGCATCCGTCGCATCGAGACGGTCCTGCATCTTGATCAATCGTTGCGCGTGGCCGTCGATGATGGTGAGCGGCGTTCGAAACTCATGGGACGTCATCGATACGAAATCGCGTTGCTGAGCCGTAAGCCGGCGCTCGTTCTCGAGGCCAGCCTCCAATGCCGCCGCCTGATCGATTAATCGCCGCTGGCTCGTGGCAAGAGCGACGGCATTGTCCCGGAACACCGATACGGCGCGCGCCATCTCACCTATTTCATCGGCGCGCTGGACGCTTGGAATTGAAATTGCGGTTTCGTGATCGGCGAGGCTGCGCATGCAGGCGGCGAGCTTCACCAGGGGAGCGAGGATGCCGCGGGCGATGTACGCAATCACTCCCGCGAGCAGGAGAGCGGCCAGCAGCATGGCGGTGACGATCATGCTACGCGCATGCGAGTAAGTCGCGGCGGCGCGGTCGCTGTCCTGGCGCGCTTTGATCACGGTCTGATCGGTCAGGCGCGTCAGTATGTCGCTGGATAGATCGAAGGCCCGGCGCGATTCCGTGTTGTAAATCGCCACCGCCTGGGTGGTGTCGCCGTTGCGCGCCAGCTGGATCACCCGGTCGGCAACGGCTTGATAAGCCGACCAATGCTCGGAGAACTGTGCGTATAGCACCGCCTCGGAGTGTTCCTGCGCGATCTCCTCGTACGCGCGTTGGCTCGCCGCCACCGTGTCGCGCAGCGAGGCGAGATCCTTGTCGCTGGCGGCGAACTCGGCCGGTGTCGACGACAGCAGACGATTGGCTTCCGCGGCGCGGAAATCGGACATGTAATTGGAGAGGTCGCCCAATATGCCCGTATCGCGCAACCAATGGTTGCGAATCACCTCTGATGCATGATTCACGTCGCTGAGCCGGGCGAAGCCGAACGCTCCCAGTCCCATGATCGATAGGAACAACAATGCGATAACCGAGTAGATGCGTACTCGGATCGAGTGGGACTTGAGCCAATGCCGCGACCGCCGCCAAGGCGTGAGCCTTCCGCGGATCGGAGGCTCGATCGTATCTGCGGGATGGTCGACGGCGGTGTCCATCGCTCTCCTCAAGGATCGATGAGATGCCCCGACGTAGCCTTCGCCGCCGCTTCGGTCCGTGTAGATACGTTCAGTTTGCGGCAGGCGTTCTCTATGTGGAAATTGACCGTGCGCTTGCTGATGTTGACGATCTGCGCGATTTCGGGCGACGTTTTTCCCCGCGCCGACCACGTGAGACATTCGAGCTCGCGATCATTCAAGGCGACGTGGCGAGAAAAGACTTCATTGCGCGCTGACTTTCCCAAACGCGCATCGATGATCGAAGCGAGGATCTCGAAATCGACCGGCTTGGTGACGTAGTCATCGGCGCCCAACCGCCTGCCTTTGAGCTCACTGTCGCGATCTGTGCGCGCGGTGAGAAAAATGAATGGCACGGAGTCCAGGTGGGGCGCGAGCACGATCAGCTGTTCCATCACCTCGAAGCCCGTCATGCCGGGCATGTTGATGTCGCACAGCACCAGATCGGGATCCGTCTTGAGGATCGCGCTGAGGCCGCTGTGCCCGTCGGGGGCGATGGTGACGATGTAGCCGCGTTCTTGGAGGTCCTCCGCGATCAATTCCGCCGTCTCGGCATCATCTTCGATGCATAGGATTCGCTTGCTTGGCGCCGTCATCGCGCGGCCTCAGTTTGCCGCCGCGGCAACCGGCATTGCGTCGTCATGATTCCACCATCCGCCGCCAAGCGCCTGGTACAACGCTGCGGTGTCACCGAGGCGCGCTGCGCGAGCTTGCGCCTCGCTCAGCACCGCTTGGCTGTACACCATCGCCGCCGCGAGTTCCGTCAGATAATCGCCGTAACCGGTTTGCATCCGCTGATCCGCCGAATCCAAAGCTGCCTTAGCAGCACGTTCGGCTTCGACCGCCGCAGTCAGCGCGTCGGCGTCGGTCACGATGGCATGCAGCGTGTCCGCCACGTTCTGATAGGCCTGCAGCACGGTGTTCTGATACTGGGCGGCCGCCTGGCGCAGCGCCTGGTCGGCGGCGCGCTTGGTGTGCAGCAGCGTTCCGCCCTCGAACAGAGGCTGTGTCACATCCCCGATCACGCTCCAAAAGGGACCTCCTGAGTGGAACATCTGGGAAAACTGGGTCGCGGTTCCCCCGGCCACGCCGGTAATGGTGAATTGCGGAAGCATGGCCGCGACGGCGACGCCGACGTTTGCGTTTGCGGAGCGAAGACTCTCCTCCGCTGCCCGGATGTCCGGCCGCTGCTCGATTATCTTCGAGGGCAGGCTCAAGGGAAGTTGCGAGGGCAGCGTCAAGGAGTCGAGCTCGAATGTCTCGGCCACGTCCTGGTTCGGCAGATTGCCCACGAGCTCCCGGATCAAATCGCGGTTCTGTTCGAACTGTTTTTGGAGGGGCGGCAGGAGCGCCTTCGCCTGCGCCAACTGCAGTTCCTGAGAGGCCAGATCGCCGCGGGTCGCAAATCCCAACTTGAACCTGTCACGCACGACCGCCAGCGACTTTTGGTTGTGAGCGATGATCTCCTCGGTGGCTTTGATCTGCGCCCGTGTCAAAGCCTCCTGGATCGCGGCCGCGACGACGTTGGAGGCCAGGCTGATGTAGGTGGCATCGAGCTCATATCGCTGCATCTCGGCCTGCGCGTCCAAAGATTCCACTTTACGACGATTCGCTCCGAAGACATCCGGCGTGAAACCCACCGTCAATTCCGCAGTGTGCATATTGAAGATGACAGGAGCCGCGGGAGCCGCAGACGCGATGACGGTACCATTGCCTTGCGGCCCGGGGTCGTTGCTGCTCAGATTACCGGCCACCTGCTGACGCTCGAAATTGTAGTCGACGCCGGCATTCGGAAAGAAATACCCCTCTTGCGCGTAGACCATTTCCTGCGCCTGCCTGAGCGCCGCCTGAGCGGCTTTGACGGTCGGGTTCGCGCGAAACGATTTTTCGACCAGCGAGTTGATCGCGGGAGACCGGAATGCTTCCCACCATTTGGAGGAAACGTCCAATCCCCTGACGAAGGTCTGGGCATCCCCACCCACTCCGCCCGTCGAGGCCGTAGCCTGCGGTAACGGCGCGGTGGTATAGCCGGCATCGGCGGGGGGTTTGGGCTTGTGATAGTTCGGTCCCACGGCGCAGCCCGCTAGCGTGGTTGCCAGCACCCAAGGAGCGATCCTGCGACGGTTTATGTCGATCATACGAGCTGAGCTTATCGCAATGGGCATGACGATCGGGTCGCCTTGAAAAACTGTCGATACGGTTGATTCATTCTGAGCCCGCCCGGTGCCCCGGTTGAACTGTGAATGTTCACAGCGACTCGTCACAGTAGACCAGGCCGTACAGGCGCGGACACTATCCCCATGTTACGACGAAGAGGTTCCGCATGACCTGGCCGACTCACCTCCCGAGGCTTATCGTCGGCCGGTTACCCCGGGTCCTGATGGCCCTTGTTCTCGCCGCCGCGCCCCCTCTCGTCTTGCACGGCTGGGGATCCAAGGCTTCGCGCACCGGATCGGGTGCAGGAACGGCGACGCCCGCAGGCTCCGCGGCGAGCGATACGGTGACATTGTCCGACTCGCAGCTCCATTCGATCACCGTGGCGGCGGTTGCCCTGCGCGAATTTCCGAACGAGAGGGAGGCGGTTGGCACCATCGATTTCAACGAGGATATGAGCGTTCAAGTATTCACTCCGTACCAGGGCCGCATCATTCGAGCCTTCGCGGACTTGGGCGACGAAGTCAAGAAGGGTCAAGTGCTCTTCACGATCGAAAGTTCCGATTTCATCACCGCCGAATCCGACCTCATCTCCGCGGCGGCGACCTTGGATCAGACGACGAGTGCTTTGACGCGCGCCAAGAAGCTCTATGCGGTAAAAGGCATCGACCAGAACGACTATGAGACCGCCGTCGCCAGTCAGGCGACTGCCGAGGGTGCCTTGCGTGCGGCGCGTCGCGCCGTCGCCATTTTCGGCAAGTCCGAGGTCGAGATCGATCACATCGTGGACAGCCGCCAGGTGCAAAGCGCTCTCGTGGTCAAAAGTCCCATTGAGGGCCGCATCACTGCGCGCAATGCAGCGCCTGGGCTGCTCGAGCTGCCCGGCAATTCGCCGGCTCCCTATTCGGTCGCCGATCTGTCGACCGTTTGGATGCTGGCAAACGTGCCGGAATCGCAGATTCCGGCCTTCAGGGTCGGGCAAACGGTTTCCGTATCGGTGGGAGCGCTTCCCGGCCGTGATTTCACCGGAACGATCAAGGCCATCGGCGCTGCCGTCGATCCGAACTCGCACCGCGTCACCCTGCGTTCCGTGATCAAGGATCCGAAACACGAGCTGTTACCGAACATGTTCGCAACCTTCGTCATTCGCACCGCGGCACCGACGCTCGCGCCCGCCGTGCCGATGAATGGCGTGTTGCGAGAAGGCGACGGCACGATGTCGATGTGGGTGGTGGGTACCGACCCCCATCGATTCATCCGACGCCCGGTCAAGATCGGCGGACAGCACGACGGCTACGACGAGATCGTGGACGGAGTGAAATCCGGTGAGCGGGTGGCGGTAGACGGCGCAATCTTCCTAAGCAACATCCTCTACGGCGGGGCTTCCTGAAGCGGCGGCGCGAGCCTCTACCGACGGCCTCCCAATCGAAAGTGAATCCCCGTGATTAGGGCTATTCTCGCCTTTGCGCTCAGCCGGCGCGCCGTGATTCTGCTCGGATTGTTCGTGTTCATCGCGGCCGGCCTGATCGCTTACTCGAAGTTGAATATCGAGGCCTATCCCAATCCTGCGCCGGTCATTCTCGAGATCACCGCGCAAGCCGCCGGTTTGTCGGCGGAGGAGATGGAAAAATATTACACGACACCGATGGAGATCGGGCTGTACTCGACACCCGGCATCGACAATATCCGTTCCACCTCGTTCTACGGCTTGTCGTTCGTGAGGGTCACCTTCAAGTACGGGGTGGATTATTATTTCGCTTACACGCAGGCGGCGCTCAGCCTGCAGCAAAATGTGCAGCTGCCCGGCAATCAGGTGCCGCAGATCCAGCAATCCAGCCTGGTCGGCGAGGTATATCGGTACCAAGTGGTCGGTCCACCGCATTTCGGACTGACGAATCTGCGCACGGTGCAGGACTGGATCGCGCTGCGCCGCTTGTCGACCATTCCCGGAGTCGCGGCGGTCAATAGCTGGGGAGGCACGACCAAGGAATTCGAGGTCGCGGCGGATCTGCACAAACTTCAGGCCTACAGCATCACCGTGCCGCAGTTGCTGACAGCGCTCGGAAATTCCAACACCAACGTCGGCGGCCGGGAGATCACCGTCGGCCAGCAGTCCGTCAATATCCGGGGAATCGGCCTGGTCGACGATGGCGGCAACGACGATTTGACCCAGGGTTATCACGTCGACGACATTCAAAACGTCGTGCTCGGCCAGTTCAATGGCGTGCCGGTGCTCGTGAAAGACGTGGCCCGAGTCTACGTAGGGTACGTACCGAGACTCGGCATCGCCGGCCGGGATCACGAGGACGACATCGTCGCCTCGATCGTGGTGATGGGTCGCACTCAGCATACGAACGACGTCGTGCCGCGCATCAGGGCCGCGGTCGAGGCGATGAACGTCGATGGAAGCCTGCCGCCCGGCGTCAAGCTCGTTCCCTATTATGACCGCACCACGCTCGTGAAGGTGACGACCCATACGGTTCTGCACAATTTGATTTTCGGCTGTTTGTTGGTGTTCTTGGTGCAATGGATTTTTCTCGGGGATTTGCGCAGCGCGATCATCGTCGGCGTCAACATCCCATTCGCACTGTTCTTCTCCATCATCATCCTGGTGCTGCAAGGCCAGGACGCGAACCTTTTGTCCATCGGCGCGGTCGACTTCGGCATCATCATCGACTCGGCGGTGATCTTGGTGGAGAACATATTCAGAAATCTCCAATCCATGCCGAACCTGCAGGCGCAGATGGTCGAGGGCCTGCGCCAAGGCACCTATGGGAACGATCCCTCCGTCGGCAGCGATGCTCACTGGACGGTGCGGTTACGTATGATTTATGTGTCGGCTCTTCAGGTCGACAAGGCCATCCTGTTCTCCACGGCGATCACGATCGCGGCGTTCGGGCCGCTGTTCACCATGCAGGGCGTCGAGGGGCAAATCTTCGGGCCGATGGCGCGGACGTATGGCTACGCACTGGCGGGGGCGCTCATCGCAACATTCACCGTGACGCCGGTACTGTCGTCCATCCTTTTGCCGGAGCGCATCAAGGAAACCGAAACCTTCATCGTGCGCGGACTGCATCGTCTCTATCGGCCCGGGCTCGATTTTGCGCTAAATCAGCGCGGACTCGTGGTCGGGATCGGCGTCTTATTTCTGGCGCTGGTCGGCATCATGGTACCGTTCTTGGGAAGCGAATTCCTGCCGGCGCTGGAGGAGGGCAACTATTGGATCCGCGCAGCGATGCCGCAAACCATGTCGCTGGACGCGGGCACGGAAGCGACACGCAAGATGCGCGAAATCCTGCTCAAGTATCCGGAAATCATCACGGTGGTATCGCAGCATGGGCGCCCGGACAACGGCAGCGATGCATCGCCGTTCTCAAACGTGGAGCTGTTTGCTCCGCTCAAATCCTATGACGAGTGGCCGGCTGGAATGACCAAGGACAAGCTCACGGCGCAGCTAAAAGCAGATTTCGATGCAGCATTGCCCGGAGTGGTATTCAATTTCTCGCAGTACATTCAGGACAACGTGGAAGAGGCCCTGTCGGGCGTCAAAGGCGCTAACTCCGTCAAGATCATAGGGCCGAATTTGAACGTGCTGGAGAAATATGCCGGCCGGATTCTTCTTGAAATACAGAAGGTCAAAGGCATGGAGGATCTCGGTATCTTCCACATCGTCGGCCAGCCGAACCTCAACATCAAAGTCAATCGCGTCAAGGCAGCGCGGTACGGGCTCAACACGGGGGACGTGAACACGGTCGTGCAGGCGGCGATGGCCGGCGCAGTGGCGACCAACGTGCTGGAAAGCGACCGTCAGTTCAATCTCACCCTGCGCCTGGAGCAGCAATACCGGGACAGTATCGACCAAGTACGCACCATCCCCGTCGCTTATCAAACTTCCGCAGGGACGACGACGTATATTCCGCTGAGCGAGCTTGCCGACATCAGCTTGGATTCCGGCGCGTCCTACATCTATCACGAGAGCACGCAGCGCTACATTCCGATCAAGTTCAGCGTGCGGGGCCGCGACCTCGGCAGCACCGTGGCCGACGCTCAACGGCGCATAGCGGAAAATATCCACCTGCCGACCGGATATCGCATCGTTTGGGCGGGTGAGTTCGAGGACTTGCAGACCGCGAAGAAGCGATTGGCGGTGTTCGTGCCGATGAGTCTGGCGCTGATCCTGGTACTGCTGTACAGCTTGTTCAACTCGGTCCGCGACAGCCTCTTGGCGTTGGCGGGGATACCTTTCGCGGTCGCAGGCGGCGTGCTCGCGCTATTCATCACGGGGCTGCCCTTCAGCGTGTCCGCGGCCATCGGATTCATATCGCTCATGGGAGTGTCGGTCATGAACGGCATCCTGGTGCTTACCTACTTCAACGAGCTCCATATGCAGGGAATGGGGCCTTTCGATGCCATGGAACGTGCCGCCGAGAAGCGGATGCGGCCGATGCTGATGACGGCGCTATCCGCATGCATCGGCCTCGTGCCGGCTGCCCTGTCGCATGGCATCGGCAGTCAGGTACAGCGTCCTCTCGCCACCGTCGTCGTCGGCGGAATGCTCGTGGGGCCGCTGATGCTGTTGATGGTGGTGCCGGCTCTTCAACTCGTTTTCCTTCGCAAATCGGAGCAGGGCGATACCGATCGCCCCTCCGACGAGGCACTCTGATGCGTCGACGAGATCGATCGTGACACCGAGACGTAGGCCGACGACGGTCGCATGCGCGCTCGCCTCGCTTCTTCCGGTGTGTCTCGCCGGCTGGAGCTTAGCGGCGGATGGTCACTCCGACGCACACGCGGTTTCAATTCCCGTGCCGTCTGCGACTCGCCATATTGCTGCGCCGACCGCTCGAGATCACCCGCTCGTTGCCACGAAGCCCCCGAGTACCGCACCCGCCGCGAGTACCGCGAGGCCTTTTAGGGCCCTTCAGGCTACACATTTCGTCGATAATCACGCACTGGCGGGGCCATCGCCGATTGCACCAAGGCACCAATCCGCATCCGCACTCGGCGGTCCGGCAAAGTATGATGCAAGAAAAGGCGCCGTCCTTGGAATCGCCATGGGACATCGGCGCTAGGCAAGGAGTGTCGATGTCAGACTACCCGGCGACGATGAAAGCCGTGCTCCTCAGAGGGCATGGCGGATTCGACCAGCTGGAGTTCCGCGAGGATGTCCCCGTGCCGCGGCCCGAGGAGGGCGCGGTCATCGTGCAGGTCGGGGCCGCAGGCGTCAACAATACGGACATCAATACGCGTACCGGCTGGTATTCCCGCACCGTGTCGGAGGGAACGACGGTAGCGGGGACCGCGGGCGGTTTCGATGGCGCGAGCAGCGAGGACGCCGGATGGACCGGCGAAAAACACCGGTTCCCGCGGATCCAAGGCGCCGACGGCTGCGGGCGGATCGTCGCCGTCGGCGGCGGGGTGGCCGCCGACCGAATCGGCGAGCGCGTCCTGATCGAGCCCATCATTCGCCTGAACCGGGAAGGCGTCACCCGCGTCCTTTATTTCGGTTCGGAGTGCAACGGCGCGTTTGCGCAATACACCTGCGTGCCCTCCGTCAACGCTCACGCGATCTCGAGCGGACTCTCGGATGCGGAACTCGCATCCTTTCCTTGCGCTTACGGAGCGGCCGAACACATGCTCGAACGCAGTAGTGTGGCGAGCGGCGACACCGTGCTGGTCACCGGTGCCTCGGGCGGTGTCGGCTCCGCGGCCGTGCAGCTGGCGATGCGCCGCGGCGCACGCGTGATCGCGGTCGCCAGCCTCGCGAAGGCAGAGAGCATCGAAGCGCTGGGCGCGGAGCGCGTGATCGGTCGTGACGCAGACCTCACGGAGACGCTCGGCCACGAAAGCGTCGATGTCGTCATCGACGTGGTCGGCGGGGAGCAGTTCGGTTCGCTGCTCGAGGTCCTGCGGAGGCGGGGACGCTATGCGGTGGCCGGCGCCATATCGGGGCCGGTCGTAGATCTCGATCTGCGAACCTTGTACCTGAAGGATCTGCGGATGGACGGCTGCACGGTGTTCGAGCCCAAGGTGTTTCGCAATCTGGTCGGATACATCGAGCGCGGCGAGATACGCCCTGTGGTCGCGAGCGTATACGCGCTCCATTCGATCGTCGCGGCTCAGCAGGAGTTCAGCGCCAAGAGGCATACCGGGAAGATTGTGCTCGAGCCTTGAGCGCGCTGCGACCGGAGTCCCGAGGGGCGGCCTATTTCAGCGGCTCGGCGACACGAACACCTTGACCGCCGATGCCTGCCCAGCGTTGTGATACAGCGTGTTTTCCACCGTCTTCGTAAGCCTGTTCAAGCCGAGAGGCTCGCCTGTGTTGGGATTCACGTCGAACCGAGGGAAGTTGCTGCTCGAGATATCGAGCCGCAGCCGGTGCCCTCGTTTTACGACGTTTGCGGTGTCGAACGGCCGTATCACC
>Ga0182015_10005884_pt1 | contig 12538 bp, 8 predicted proteins | sample 712P3MmetaG_FD_120478 | JGI IMG/M metagenome (GOLD analysis project Ga0182015, IMG submission 120478) | Permafrost microbial communities from Stordalen Mire, Sweden - 712P3M metaG | ecosystem: Environmental > Terrestrial > Soil > Wetlands > Permafrost | place: Sweden: Stordalen | collected...
CGAGCGCCATGAGAAAAAACCAGGCATGTAGGTCGGAGTGCAATCAAAAAATTCCGACTGGCGAAGAAGTGGACCAAATGGTAGGCCCGTGCGGGCTCGAACCGCAGACCTCCACCGTGTCAATTCCGGGCTGCAGGACACACCGACCCGCAAGGGCGAGCACCAAACTGCACCAAAGTCTAGAACTTGATGGGCGTTAGCGTCCGTCCGTTGTGCATGGCGCTGCACTCGGCCGCATACGCGCTTTCGTGCAAGAAACCCGAAGGTTATGACACAAAGCGTGGCACAATTTTTAATCTACGCCTGCAACGGAGGGCGCAGAAATTAGTCTGGGATGGCTTTCGTTGTCGGTAGGAAAGGCAAGGAAGATCGACGGATATCGCAAGGAATCCGATTTCCTCATCCAATCAATAACATCCTTTATAGTGGACACTATCCAACAGAAAGGGTACTATAGTGGTCATTATGAACAATGACTTCCAGCGACTCTCCACTCTCCCTCTTCCGGCACGGAGGGCTCTGCGTAAGTTGGGCAGCGACATCCGCGATGCCCGTCTTCGTCGCCGCATCCCTTCGGAAGTAATTGCGCAAAGGGCCTTCGTAAATCGAAAGACGGTTACGAAGGCCGAACAGGGAAACCCGACCGTTTCGATGGGGACGTATGCCACATTGCTGTTCATCCTCGGAATGACGGAGCGGCTTGCAGACCTGGCAGACGTTCGGAACGACCGTGTGGGGCTGTCGCTTGAAGACGAAAGGCTTCCCAAACGCGTTCGCAATCCCACCAAACACGCACCCGGAAAGCAGGGCCAGTCGTAATGGAAGAACACGTCTATGTCTATGTCGATCTGGAGGGCAAGGCCGTCCTCGTCGGAGAACTCTGGACGCGTACGCGCCGGACGGGGGACGAAAGTGCATCCTTCTCCTACGACCAAGACTGGCTGACAAATCCGGCTCGCTTCTCCCTCGAACCCGCGCTGCTCCTGACATCGGGTGCCCATCACACTCCCGCCGGAAAGGCCCTCTTTGCAGCGATTGGCGACTCGGCCCCTGACCGATGGGGACGGACCCTCATGGCCCGCGCCGAAAGGCGTGCGGCAGATACCGAAAAGCGCGCGCGTCGCACCCTTCACGAAATCGACTACCTCTTGCATGTCAACGACCTGGCGCGTCAGGGGGCCTTGCGCTTTGCAAAGGCGAAAGGAGGGCCTTTCCTCGCGGAAGGCGCACCCCACCAAATCCCGCCTCTGGTCAGATTGCCCGAATTGCTGGCCGCCGCCGCACATCTGGACGATGACAGAGAGACTGCCGAAGAGATTCAGTTGCTCCTGGCGCCGGGCTCATCGCTCGGAGGTGCTCGACCGAAGGCTTCTGTTGAAGATCGGAAAGGCCGATTGGCAATTGCAAAATTCCCGCGCGGAAGCGACACGACCAGCGCCACCCTTTGGGAAGCAGTCGCACTCAGCCTCGCGGTAAAAGCCGGCGTGCCTGTCTCGGAGTGGCGTCTCGAATTGGTCGCGGACAAGCCCGTTCTTCTTTTAGTTCGATTCGATCGGCAAGGAAAGATTCGTCTTCCGTTCCTCTCGGCCATGAGTATGCTGACCGCGAATGACAATGAGGAACACAGTTACCTGGAGTTGGCCGACGCGATCCGGCAGCACGGCGCTGCGCCCATCGAAGATCTCAAACAGCTTTGGCGAAGGATCGTACTGAATGTCCTCATTTCCAACACCGACGACCACCTCCGCAATCACGGGTTTCTGTATGCCGGAAATAACGGCTGGCGGCTTTCTCCCGCGTATGACCTGAACCCCGTCGCCGGCCCGCGCGTCCTTTCTCTCTCAATTGATTTGGAGGATAGAACAGCGTCGCTCGATTCCGCTTTGGCCGTTTCGGACCACTTTGGACTGGACACAAAGGAAGCTCGCAAAATCGCCGCCGAAGTAGGAAAAGCGGTCTCGGCTTGGCGCTCCGTCGCAAAAAAACTCGGGATCACGGCAAGCGAAGTCGAGGATATGTCGCCTGCCTTTGAGCACGACGATCTGAGCAAAGCCCTCAAGTCAGCATAATCGCAGTCTGGCCTAGAACACACCGCGGCCTTGACAGCGGTGGCATCGCCATTCATATCTCTCCGTTTTGCGGAACTCCCCTTTTACCAAGGCGGAAGGTTTGGGTTGAATTTCGTCATCCCCTTCCACCCGCTTCCCTCGTAGAACGGCGATTCCACCTTCCCGGCTGCGTTCCACACCGAATCAAAAACCGGCTTGAGCGTCGTTGCGACGTCAGCGCCATACGTCTCAAAGACGACCTCTGGCAGGATCAGCATGTCCCTGCCCAGTGGCTGAGGTTGATCGAATGGGCTTGGTTTAGCTGCTTCCATCGTGTGGCTCGCAACGCCCACCAGGCTCAACCCCGCGAATATAGGGGGCGGAACCCTTAGCTTCTGCAAGCACTTTAAGTAGCTGGGAACACTCTTTCGTACCAGATGCCCCTCCAACCATGCGCCATGTATCACGGTGCTTCCATACATCAGCTCCGCGCTGACACTTTCCACGATTCCGTTCTTAAACACTTGCAAGTAAGAAGTTGACTGTCCGTCTCCGAAAGTCGCAAATACAACCAGTCCGTCGAAATTGACCCTCACGGCAAAAGCATTGTCACTGTAGATCGGGAATGCTTCGCCCGGCTTAATAGTGTTTGTCAGCTCGATTGCCGAGAATGTTTGCCCCGTTTCAAAAGCGGTGAGCGGAATCATGTGAAGGACGACCGTGGTGCGCGCGATCAACTTTACCGGCATAATTCCCGCGGCGATTTTTGCAATCCGATCAGCTCGGAAATCACGAATTTTTTCAGCCAGCGAAGCCGAAAAAGCGAACGCACTGCGAAGTTGGCCAACATCCAATTGGTATTTCCCGGCCGAATTTCGCGCGTAAAACTTTGAAAGGCCCTTGAACGAAACCATGTGTGGCGAGATCAGGCTTCTCGGAATCCTGATGACGAATGCCGACGTCCCCGACGCCAATGGGATTCGCTCGCTGATTTCGATCCCAGAAATTCGAGGCAAAATTCCGTCGCGCAGCAAATTCTCCAAGCGGAGCTTCTCGGCATCGAAGTCTGAAATCACAACGCCGGGCAATCCGGTCGGGATACCAGCCGCTTCACTTATTCCGTAGACGAGGTGTCCGCCAGCCGTGTTGGCAAAGGAGCTGACGTCGGCAAGGAACTCCCTCTTGGCATCATCATTCGTGCCCGTAAGAGCTTCCTTGTAATCGATATTCTGGCGCTCTGTGACCCCATTGGAAATGAGTTCTTGAAGGTCAGCTTCGGCAAGTTCGTGGACTGGCTTATTCAGGGACATAGAAGATTGTACTCAGGAGTTGTCGCCCTCGTGCAAGTGCCTGGCCGTGACCCTCAACGCGAACGATTGAGCATCGACTTCATTGGCGATGCCGCCGGTGTAAGTCTCCGTCGTCTTACATTTCGCACATTGAACTTCGTACTGACCGGCGTCGTTGACCTTGCCGCTCAAGTGTGGATATTCAAAAGACCGCTTGTCGAGCAACTTCGCTGCCGCGAACCTTGCGTCACTTTCAGGCATCTTCTTCTCTCTTCCCTCCTAGCGCCAAAGCTCTTCGACCTCGCCGAATAGTTCGTTCACAATGCGGATCATATTCAGGACTTGTTCATGCGCATCGAGCGCCCTTCGTGGGATCGCACAGCGACGACAGGATCGAAGATGAACGGATTGTCCTTCGACTTCCGCGTAATCGTGCGGAACCGTTGCAATTGCCCCGAACAGCGAGCTAATCATAAGCGGCTATCACTTTGGAACCTTGACCCTGTTGCGTTGAGTCACGTCCCGCGGCTTCCGCCACTCTTTGCCAGCCACTCGTTAAACCTTGTCGTCTGCACTTTGTGTTCTACGCGAACGCTCGCGACCGCCACGCTTACTTCTTTTAGGTATGCAGGAAGCCCACCCGCAAAGGCACTCCCCCGTATAGCCCGCAGACCTAGAGCTACAGCTTCGTACAAGCTCGATGCCATCACATCTGCTACGTGAGTCACCCCCTCAATATCAGTGACCGCTACTTGGCAGCTCCGAGCCCCCATACTCGCACATGGTAGCATCTTCGCTTCCTATTCGCCCTGCTGTGCGGTCGATTAGAATTCACGAAAGATGGTTGCCGGGAGCGTCGGATAGCTGGTAGATATGACCTGCCGAGTATCAAAGTGCTTATTGAAAGCCAAGAGAACCTAAAGGCAAATCGCGACCTTATAGAGGCGATCCGTTCTGATAGCACGATAGCGTTCGCCGGAGCCGGAGTTTCAGCGCGTCTCGGCTACCCGGATTGGACTCGCTTGATAAATGACCTGGCTGACGAGGCGGAAAAAATAACCAACGGGAGGATTGTAGATAAGTTTGGCGCGGAACTAAATGTCGCAGACCTAAAAGCGATGAACGACCCACTGGTAAGCGCTGAGATTATTAAACTCAATCTTGGGACTAGATACGGCCAACTACTGGGTGAAATTTTTGCACCTCGTTACGGAGCTTCCGCAGACATCGTAAACATTTCGCGAATTCCTTTTCAGCACATCCTCACAAGCAACTACGACATATCCCTTGAGCTTGCACACAACGAGATACCCAAGAAATATGAATCATTTTCGCTTGAGGATGGGGCGGCGCTACGGTTTCTCAGCTCTATAGGCGACTACCGCTATTCTCGCTGCATAGTGCATGTGCATGGAAGATATGACGATCCCCAAAGCATCGTACTGACGAACGGCGAGTATGCGCGAATCTATCAAGGATTGGGAGTTTGCAGGAAGCTATGGGAGACATTGCCTCTTGCCAGGAAGTGCGTGTTCTTCGGCTTTTCCTTCTCCGACCAGGACATTGCAGAGAAATTTAGTCTTGGTGTGTTTCATGACGGCCAAAGGTCAGTTCTCGGAACCCGCCACTTCGCTTTGGTTGAACTCGCAAACGAGAGCCAGGAGGTCCGGCGAAGATCGATCTTTCGAGAGCGCTACGGAATTGAGCCGGTCTTTTTCAGCCGTGGAGATGCGTCGTATCGAGGATACTCAGAAGTCGTAGCCAAACTAGCATCTGCAACGGCAACTCTTGCCGATGATGTCGAAAGACTGAAGGCTCTTACTCGCGTAAATATACAGCGAACTAAGACAGGTGACTTGTAATGATCGAACTGCCACGCGAAGCACTCTTGACGTCCCTTGGTGTGGAGGCGGCCAAAGGGCATCTCTTGGTGGTCGGCGAACCCGGAGCGGGAAAAACATGGTTGCTCAATACCTTCGTGGATCAACGTGAGAAAGCTGGCGACAGCGTTGTTTACTTAAAGGCAGGCGACTATGGATCGAACTCTGTAAGCGAATTATTGAAGAGCCTGCCGACCGAGAACTTCCTTGCTACCCTGAAGAAATTTCCGGGAGACAGGAAGCTCCTGGTTATCGACTCGCTGGACTCGCTGCGCGCTGATTCTTCACAGAGAGCGTTTCGTGACCTTATACGAGTCTGTCAGAGTGATGCGCCCGACTTCACAATCGTCGCGAGCATCCGAACCTTTGACATGCAGCAATCGATGGAGCTGCAAACGCTGTTTCCGCCGATTGCTTCGAGCGAATATGGACTTGCGGGCGTCTCTGCCCATCACCTACTGGTCGATGTACTGACCGAAGCCGAGCTGGCACAGGCGACCAAGGGCAATGAGCCTTTGAGTGCGATTGTCAGTGCCGTTTCTCCAACGGTCAGAGCCCTATTGCGCAATCCTTTCAACTTGTGGCTCGTGCAACGTCTGATTGATGCAGGATCGCAAGTCGATTGGCTCTCGACCATTCAATCAGAGGTCCAATTGTTGGACGGCTATTGGAAAGCCAGGGTCCAACCTCGTGGCGATAGCGCGGCGACGCTTTTGACTCACCTCACGGAAGGCATGGTGCGCGCGCAATCGATGTCGCTGGCATCGCGCGATGTACCCGACGCCGACCTTTCGAGTGCGTCATTCGATGGGCTATTGAGCGACGAGATTTTGTCCAGGAGTGAAACTAGAAGGATCTCATACTCCCACAATATTTTCTTCGACTTCGCAGTGTCCAAACTGCTCATGGATGAAAGAACAGCCTTGGATTTCCTTCTGGCCGCGCCCGCAAGAAGCATCTTCTACAGGCCTAGCGTTTCGTATTTCATGGCGCGCCTGTGGTTCCGGGACCGTCCCCTGTTTTGGGAGGTGGCCAAGCAATTCTCCGAAAGGCGTCCCGGCGTGCCAGCGCTGGTGGCCATCACCGCCGCCAGGGCAACTTTCGATCTGACCCAGACGAATGACGATCTTTCACCGATTTTTGAGATGCCCCAAGAGTTGCGGATTCGAGTCATCGCGTTCCTGTTGCGAGCAATTCAAGCGATGAACGGTCTGGAATCGAAAAACCGCTATGTCTGGCTGTATTTTCTTATCCTGTCTCTGAAATTTGTTGATAAACAGTTCCTCAATGAGAGTGTGGCGGTTGTCGGGGCAGCGTTTGACGGCGCACGCTCGAAAGACGAAATAAAGCTGCTAACGCTGGCCACAATTAACTTGCTCCGCTGGATATGGGACAAGGCTGGAACCGAACCGGACATTTCAGACGCCAGGAACTTAGCAGATTTTGCCGCGGCCCGACTGATTCCAATAGTTATGCAGAACTATGCGACGGCTACTGTGGAAGCAAAAGCGATACTCACGGAAGCGCTGGGCCGTTTCGATAACCCCCGCTCATCTGCCAATGAGGCATTTCGGATCGCCAGCAACATTGAGTTCGTGATTCACGAAGACCCCGAACTCGCATCGACAATCTATAGCGCGATCTTTGGACACGAGGAGACTTCAAAGGACGAAACCCAGTTCGGCAGCGCAATACTTCCGATGCACAGCTTCCGCTCACAAGATTTTGAATTGTCGTACTACGTCCTGGGGACGAAGTTTAGACAGTTGGCAGTGCGCGATCCGGTTGTGGCGGCGAAAATGGTTGCGGTCACAGTAGCAGCGGAGGTGCGCCGCAAAGAGGGCGACACAATAGAAACTCTGCGAGCCTACCAGTGGACATTTTCATTTCTCGGCAAGACGATGCCCTTTAATTCAGATCGGAGCGAGATATGGGATCGATCCTACAGGGAGCACACTGCAATCCAATTGATAGATCAGCTCCTGTATAGCCTTAAAGCCCAATTAGAATCTGGCGAATTGTCCCGTGACGGCGTGCGCTTGGTTCTTTGTGAACTCGGACAATCAAACACATTTGCCGTGACCTGGAAGAGAATTTTGACCTATGCTTCCCATACCCCTGAGTTTTTGGCGGTCGTTCCAGACCTGTTGCGCGTCCCTGAACTCTTGGCCGCACCGGAGACGACGGAAGCGGCTGCGGCGGCGATTAGCAAAGCCTACGAGCAAGACCTCTTTGCGCCAGAGGATTTTGGCGCAATCCAAGACGCTATCCTCGAAATCCCCATGTTGCCGCTCGCCGAAATTTTTCGTGATCCACTTTATGTACGCGATCAACTCCTTCGTCAGATTCCTGTCGATAAACGCGGAGCAGCCGCAACCGCTGCGCTCGTGGCAAGAAAAGAAAAAGCCGAGATTCAATATCCCGCCGGCTTCTTTCAGGGAGGCGGAGCGGTTTGGGGACCAGACGCAGAAGATGGGTGGTTGAAGAGACAGGGAGTGCAAACTGATAAGCCTGAGAATAGAGCGTTATTGGATGCTGCGAAGGCGCTAAAGTCCTTTGAAGGTCGATTTTTGAATCAGACCCAGGTGCCGTCGGCAGAAGAGGCTGAGGAGGTCAAGGAGAACCTGTGGAAGGGCTACGAGCTTGCCAGGGACAATTCGACTGCCGATGAAAGAGTAGTGACGGACACTCTTACTACCGTGGCTGCCGTGGCGAAAAGCATTCTGCGAAATAAGGAATTGGCGGTAGATGCGGACGTAGTTAAGAAATGCAAAACAATCGTCGCTTACGCCGCAGTCTACCCATTACCATCGCCGAGCGCAGATGCCGACGCGAACTTTGACCGACCAGCGTGGAGCCCAACCCCAAAGATCGAAGCCGCGCAAGGAGTAATGAATTACCTGTTCCACTGCGGTTCTGACGAACAGATGGAATCCCTGGTCGTTGCGCTCAGCACCGATGCTAATCCGGCCGTCCGGTTGCAGATCACGATGTCTCTCGTCTATCTGTACGAGAACAATCGCGAATTCTTCTGGAAGATCGCCAATGACAGACTCAGAGCGGAAAACGCGATTGGGGTGTTGGACTCATTGGCACATGCTGTGACCAACAAATATGTCGCTGTCAGAGAACCCAAAAGAGTCGTTGATTGGGGGACTGCTCTTCTAGGGCGTGAATTACCTTCCGGCCGGATTGACGATGTGCTCAAGACGGTCGCGCACTCGTTAACCGATTCATATGTCTTTTCCGGTGACACCGATGCAAGCGCGGCGCTCGAAATCTTTTACAAGAGGCCCGCGAAGTATACGAAAGAGCTTACCCAGATCGCGTATTCCGCCACGTTCTATCTCGCGCACGGTATCGAAGAACAAGCTCAAGGGAAAACTGAAATGCGAAAGAGGGCAAGGGAGGTGTGGGGGCGAGCCCTTGCATGTGCCGATGTCGTGATATCGGAATATTTCAGCGCTCCGAAGCCTGCATCTGATGAGGAGCTTAAACGAGAACAAGAAATTCTAAAGGGAGCGCTCACGATAATCGATAGCGCGGTCTTCCAGCTTTACTTGCTGTTCCGCGTCAATGAGCACCTTGTTCGCGAGAACCTTCCGTCGCTCGATGATCCACAAAGACAAAAGCTCTTCAAAGAGCTTGACCCTATCTGGAAGCTCTTGCTGGGCCCGATTGGGCCAGGACACAAAGGGCTGCTACCGGCGCAAACCACCCACCATCTTGTGGAGCTTTTCAGGACAACTGTGTCATACGATCCGGCGCGTGTCTTGCAGCTAACTGCTGACCTCTTCAAAGGCTTCAACATGGGATACCAGTCCGACCAGATGGCTATTGCAGAAGTCGTTCGCTTCGCGGAAATAATCCTGGCGGATCACAAAGAGATTTTGAAGGAACCCACAAATGCGGCAAATCTCGCCTTCATTCTGGATCAGTTCGTCGAATTTGGTTGGCCACAGGCGATACAGCTTCTGATGAAGCTGGACAGCGCGGTGAGATGAGGGAGGGCGAGTCCGTTGACTGGCCAATCTGCGGCCTGTCGCCAGTCGTTTGGTTTGGAGGCGTGGGACGGCTTTCAGTGTTTTCAAGCGATCCAGTCCACTCCCGCTGCGGCCAACCTGCAACGCTGTAATCCGTATACGGACCTCGATAATCTATCAAGAGCATCACAAGCTCATTCAATAGGGTCAACGCGGTCTGATACTCCTTGTAGACCGATTCGATTTCAGCGGGATCAAGTCCAGACGCATGGACGGCTGAATTTCGCATGCCGGACCAAGCTCTCACCAACTCCGGTCGGATTATCCCCGCGTCCACAAATGCGAGAAGCTTGTCCTTTGCACGCGGAGATTCCATAGCGCCAAAGACTCCAGCAACGCGCTTTTTGAATGAGTCATCGAGTGAAGACTCCTCGATGAGCTTGGATGCTGTTTCGATTTGAGCGAGGTGCAGCGCGTCAGGGTGAGCAACAGTTGGATATCCTGTCTTTACGACTCCCTCAAGAGCCACTGAAAGTCCAATCAGTCGCGATTCAAGCGATCCGGCATCCGCCATAACTGCAAGATGTATGTTTTCAGATAATGCATGCCACTTGGGCTTGTCGTTTTTCAAGACAAACTGAAGATATGCCCCAAACAGAATCCAGACAGGACAATCGAATGGAGAAGAGCTCCCGAACCTGAGCGGATGAAAATGTGATCTCTTCGACGGTTTCTGAAAAGGACGAAGCGTGGTCTTGTATCGGTTGCCTTCAGTTACCACACGGATTACCCAGCGCTCATGCTGAAAAAAGGTGAACTCAAGCGATTCACATATTCGCAAGTCCAGATGGGCTGGCAGCTTCGGTGCCGTTGATTCGGCCGACACGAAGACCCCGCCGTGATCCTTGTGAAACTCGAATTCAAGGCCCGCGACTCTAAAACTCGCCGATGTCCAGTCGCCGGAAAATCCCCTTTCAACGTCATTAAGCGAACTCTTTGTAATGCGCTTAGCGTTGCCCGGAAAGTCAAACTCTCTTCCAAATCTCAGGGATAAGTATGCCGAATCGCCCTTCGCGTTCGGGTCGTTCGTTTCCTCCGTCAACTCGTACAGGGTGCCCGTCGCAACTGGCCCACCAATAACGCCCTGATTCAATTGTGGCGATACGACGTCACATCGCCAGTTGGCACCCTTCATAGATGTGGCTTCGAGCGTGAAATATTCTGTTCTGGGGACAACTTCTCCGGCTTTCAGAGCGTCCGGCCCAAAGATTCGCTTCAATATTTCCGTGTCAGGCGGGCCGGTAGAATAGAGTTTAAACAACAACTCGCCTTCGTCGTTTAGGTAGACAGTTCCCGGCCCTTCGTACACTCTCGCGCTTGATTCAATGTTTTGTCGCAAAACCATTCGCGGACAATCAAACGTAAACGACTTTTCCGTGTATTGCTTTATATCTTCAGAAGTCATGTCCCGCTCCAAATCAAGATCGTAGAAGGCAAACGAATCTCACGTTGAGGATCGCCTGTCGTAGTTATCAAGGGTGTTATGTATTATAGCTAAATAAAGCACCAAACATGTGGACGCGAACCGAGGAGTCCTGCTCATGGCTTGGGACACAGGCTTGCACGGAGTGCACCTTGCAATTGCGAGGTATCCCGGCACTCCGCTGAGAGTCGTTGCGGGTCCCGGAACCGGCAAGACCTTCGCATTGATGCGTCGTGTGGCGCGACTCCTGGAGGAGGGTGTTCAACCCGAACGGATTCTGGCCGTGACGTTTACCCGAACTGCGGCAAATGACTTGGTGGAGAAACTGGCCGCACTCGGCGCGGACGGCGCTATGAATGTCGCGGCCAAGACCTTGCACTCTCTGTGTTTCGGAATGCTCAGCAGGGCGGCGGTTCTTCATGCACTTGGGCGGGTTTCGCGCCCTCTGCTCGATTGCGAGCTTGATACTCTCGTATGTGACCTACAAGACCAATTCGGCGGAAAGAGAGAAGTCAAACGCTTCATTAAAGCGTTTGAGGCTTATTGGGCGAGGCTTCAACATCATCAACCCGGTTTTCCAACTGACCCCAATGAGCGAGCATTTAACCGCGCGCTTCACGACTGGCTGATTTTTCACGAGGCCATGCTAATCGGAGAAGTGGTGCCGGTCGCGCTCGATTTCGTGCGCCAAAATCCAGCCCATCCCGATGTCCCTTCTTACCAACATATAGTTGTCGACGAGTATCAGGACCTAAATCGTGCCGACCAGGCTCTAATTGACGCACTGGCTGGCAACGCTTCCGTCACCGTAGTCGGCGACGAAGATCAGTCGATTTACGGGTTCAGATTCGCTCACCCAGAAGGAATTGCCCAATATCCTCAAACCCATGTAAATACACACGACGAACTCTTGAACGAGTGTCGGAGGTGTCCACGAATAATTGTCGAGACGGCGAGTTCTCTGATCGGACACAATGTTCGGCTTGAACCGCGACCACTTATCGTGCGTCCTCAGAACGGGGACGGTGAAGTTTATATTGTCCAGCACGATTCGATAGAAGATGAGATTACAAACCTCGCCGCCTACGTCGAGTGGTATTTGGAAACACACGGGGGTGTGATGGCCGGAGAGGTTCTGGTACTGGCCAACCGCCGCCTAATAGGTAATGGAATCCGAGATCGCATCAACGACTTGGCGCGCCAAAACCACAGAGCTTGGGTCGCAGAGAGCTTTTATTTTGAAGATGCCCTCAAATCCGATCTTGCCGCGGAAGGTTTTACGCTTCTCACTCTTCTTGTCGATCGAAACGATAGGCCGGGTCTTCGTCATTCGCTTGGAGTGGACGCAGACGACTGTAGGCGAAGGCCTTATGGGAGATTGCGCGCTCACTGCGAAGCAAACGGTATTTCGCCCCGCGAGGCGCTTGAGCAAATACTTGCAGGGAATCTTCGTTTACCCTACACCGCCCCCCTGGTGCAAAGGTTTAGCTTGCTACAACAACGCCTCGCGGCCCTGGCGGGACTGAACATCTTGGAGCTTGTCGATGATCTATTTCCCGATGGAAATGATGGGGTGGCAACGGTTCGTCAGGCTGCACTTTTGATTGCTCCAAATGTTCAGACACCCGAAGAATTACTGAATGAGCTACGAGTGGCGATCACACAACCGGAATTGCCGGGGACACAAGGCAACGCAATCCGAATAATGAGCTTGCACAAATCGAAGGGCCTAACAGCTCGTCTAGTGGTGGTCGCTGGCTGTGTGGCTGGGATTATCCCAACCATTGAATTCGATGCCCCTTTAGACGAGCAAGAGAGGCAGCGCCAGGAACAGCGGCGGTTGTTTTATGTAGGC
>Ga0182015_10005885_pt1 | contig 12538 bp, 3 predicted proteins | sample 712P3MmetaG_FD_120478 | JGI IMG/M metagenome (GOLD analysis project Ga0182015, IMG submission 120478) | Permafrost microbial communities from Stordalen Mire, Sweden - 712P3M metaG | ecosystem: Environmental > Terrestrial > Soil > Wetlands > Permafrost | place: Sweden: Stordalen | collected...
AAAGCATAATTCAGAGATTCAATACGGGACTGGAAGGCGAGGGAATTCATGTCCGCGCCCAGCCAATTGACGGATCAAACCTCGCCCGTCGCGGTCAGGCGCAGCTTGAACCGGCGTTCCTCTATAACCCGGGTCTGGTCAATTCGTGGTTTATCGTCACCGGTGTACTCGGATTGCTGTTGATCTTGCAGAGCTCTCTCATTTGCTCCGCGGCCATGGTTCGCGAGCGGGAAGCCGGGACGCTTGAACAGCTGCTCATGTCCCCGGCCAGCACCTCCGAGATCATCATCGCCAAGGTCACACCCTTGTTCCTGTTGCTGTGCCTGATGATGTTCCTGGCCCTGGGCGTCCTCAAATTTGCATTCGGAGTCCCGTTCCACGGCAATGTTCTGCTCCTGCTCGCTGGTGGCGCCTTATGCATCTTGTCTGGCATCAGCATTGGCACCGTGGTCTCCACGTTCAGCAAGTCGGCTCAGCAGGCACAGCTAACCACATTTTTCGTCAATCCTCCTATCTCTTCGCTGTCTGGAGCGCTCAATCCTGTTGAGGCGATGCCGAAGTGGTTGCAGCCCTTCACAGTAGTGAACCCAGTTCACCATTTTGCAACCATCGCTCGTGGAAGCACGCTCAAGGGCAGCGGATTTATGGACCTTTGGCCGAACTTCCTTGGCTTGCTCATTATCACGCTGGTGCTTGGCTCGCTCAGTGTCTGGCGATTCCGAAAGCAGCTCAGTTAAGGACAGGGTACCTTGATATGAATCATCGGAAGAAAGAGACCGCACCAGGGTTCCGAATGCGGGGAACTGGCGCGATCGTCTGCTTGGGAACCCTCTTCATCACATCGCACTCAGGCATATCGCAGGCTACGCAGGCAACTCCGCTCCCCCTCTCCGGGCGCGCCGGACAGAGCGGGTCGGTGACTGCGGTGGAGACACCCATTGCGGGAACAACAACCAGCGTAGATACGATTAATCCCACAGTTCAGGTCCAGGGACCGTATACGGGAGGCGCTTCGAGCACGGCGAAGCTGCCGTTCTCAGGTAAGCTATCTCTCCGCGAAGCCATCGCGAGGGGACTCGACTATAACCTTGGCGCGGTGGGCCAGAGCAACGCTGTGCGTCAAGCTCAAGGGCAGAGTCAGGTTGCGCGAAGCGCCCTGCTTCCCAATGTGAGCGGCTATCTGGCCGAAACGATACAGCAAATCAGCCTCGGGGCGGAGGGGCTGCGCTTCACAATTCCGGGCTTTACCATCCCACCGACAATAGGACCCTTTAACAACATCGATATGCGCGGCAGCCTTTCTCAGTCAATCGTCGATCTCACCGCGTGGAACAACTATCGGTCGTCCAGAGAGGTATTTCGCGCCAGCCAGTTCGCCGCGCGAGACGCGCGAGAATTGGTCGTTCTTGCGGTGTGCGGTGCTTATCTGCAAGTGATCGCAACAAGAGAAAGGGTGAAGTCCGCGCACGCACAACTCGAGACTGCTACTGCTCTTTTTGAGCAGACCCAGCAAAAGCGAAGTGTGGGACTGGTGCCTCAGATTGACGTCGACCGGAGCGAAGTCGAACAGCTTACCCAGCAGCAACGAGTCATCTCGCTTGAGAACGAGGTAGCCAAGCAGAAGATCATTTTGGCCCGCATCGCTGGATTACCTCCGAGCGACGAATATGATCTTACCGACGAGGTACCCTTTTCGGCTGCGCCTGATCTTAGCTTTGATGTCGCACTCAGGCAGGCGTTTGAGCATCGTGCGGATATTATGGCGGCGCAGGCACAAATTCGCGCCGCCGAGCACACACTTGCCGGTGCTCGTGATGAGCGACTGCCCTCGCTTTCAGTAAGTGGCAACTACGGAGCAATCGGAACAAATCCGTCGCAGGCGCACACGACATATTTAGGCGCCGCTACCCTCAGCATTCCGATTTGGCCGGGAGGCCGAACCGAAGGTGAGATCACGGAGGCAAAGGCTTCATTGGCCCAGCGGCGAGCGGAACTCGAAGACACCAAAAGCCAGGTGGAGAGCGATGTCAGGAACGCTTATCTCGATCTTCGGGCGGCCACGAGAGAGGCGGAGGTGGCTCAGAGGAATCTCCGGGTAACAAGAGAAACATTGGACCTGACGCGACAGCGCTTCGATGCCGGCGTGACCGACAATGTGGAGGTTGTTCAGGCCCAGGAGTCGCTAACATCCGCCGAGCTTGACGTCATTAACAGTGTATTTGCCCACAACGTGGCAAAGCTCAGCCTGGCTCGATCAATTGCGAGCGCGGCCGATAGCCTGCAGCAGTTCCTGAGTCTCCAATAACGCTCTCGCCTCGGGGCACGAACAACGATGTCTCCGGCCTCTCGAACTATTGCACGCAACACTGCAGCGCTACAGGACATAGCTGTTCGATTTGGCCTGACGACAAAAGGTGAACGAGCAGATCCCATTAACCTCTATAACTTAATTTCAACCTCCGAGAGCCAATCTCTGTTCACGCTGAATGAATGGCGTTCGTACAGGATCTTCCACCTTCCTTTGGCTGGGTAACAAATCCAAAGGAAAAAGACCTTATGGGTGGCGAGACTAACGCATGGCACGCTGAAGGACTGGTGTGTTGTCAGTAAGGAATTCGGCCATCCATTTCACGGCATTATTCGATTCCATCCCCGCTTCCCTGCCGCCATGTTCGATCATCAGCGAGAGGATCAGCGTCTTCCGCGCGCCGCCGGGCCGCGAGTCGTGAGGAACGATCACCAACACGAGTCGCGCCATGTCTTCTGCTGGAACGTCCCGGCGATCTGTGTCCTGGTGTAATGTCCCCGTCTTTGCGTAGAACTCGCATCCGCAGCGGGTATCTTCGGCAAACTTGCGCGTGTGTCCCGGCAGATAGTCCCGGCCCGTACCCACGTCCACCATTCGTTTCAGGCCCTCCCGGATCAGGGCTGTTACCTCGGCGGACGGTGCCTCCCGCGCGCTCACGGCTGGTTTGTCGAGCATCGCAATGTGCGGTACCAGTCGCGTCCCCGCAGCAGCTGTGTAGATCGCCGACGGCAGATCTACGTTCGACCAGAGATTCGTCCCGCCTCCCAGCAGGTCGGTGATGTAGGCTCGCGGCGCGTGAATTCCATCGAGCGCCAGATTCGTGGTCTCCGGGCTCATATACACGTACGAACTCCAGGGGTCGTCTTCCGCCGCGGTTCCGTCTGGGAGGGCGCGATTATCATTCTCGTTTCCGGACCAGAAAGAGATCCGGTGCTGCCGCAATACTCCGTCCGTTGCCTCCAGCGAATAGTACTTCTGCATCGTCGCGGCAAGCGCGCTCGTTTGCACGTCATCCAGGCGATTCGGCGAGTCCGGCCCGAAGCCATACTTACTCAGGTCCGGGAATCGCTGCCAGAGCACGTTGTCGAAGGCCACGGAGCGATCGCCAGTCTGAATCGCGCGTCCCGACTGGTTCCTCTGTACCTCTACCGGATCGTTTCCGGCACCGGGCGGAGCAAGCGCTAAAAAGTTCAGGGTCACCTGATAACTGTTGTTGGACTTGGCGAGGTAGTCGGCAAAGTTCGTCGGCCCCGACGCTGTCCCGGTCCATGTCCTTCCCGGAATCTTCGTGCCGAAGAGGCTGTCCTCCACTTTGTTCCCGCTCACATCGAGGTGGGCGAGCTTCGGGTTCACCGCGAGGGCTGCAGCCGCCCACACCGGCTTGCTCGCCGAGCCCACAATCATCCGGTCGAAATTCCGCTCTCCGAGATACCGGCTGCGAATGGCCGCCGGGGCCTGTGTTGTAAGCCATCGCACAGGTGGACGTACATCGATCCAGTGCTCCCCGTCCGCGTCGGGAACCGGCTCCCACTCGTCGCTCGTGGAATTCCGGGGCCAGCCCCCCATCGCCTCCACTTCTCCTGATGGCGCGGTCATGATCGAAAATGCCACCCGCGGTGGAAGACTCCGCGGCGTCTCCGCAAGAAGCTTCGCCTGCAATTCACGTCCGCGCTGCTCCACAAATTGCTGTACGGTCGCCTGGAGGGTGCGGTCCAGTGTGAGGCGGCGGAACTGCGGAGGATGCTTCGAACGCATCGCCCACGCAAGCTCCTCCAGCCACGGGATTCCCGCTGTCCTGTTGTAGGCGGGCACCCACTCGCCCTCCACCCACGCCTCGCCGATGAGCGAGCCTTCGCTCGACCGCGAGAGCGTAAACGATGGATGCTGCGGCAATCTGCACACCCCATCCCTTGTTCTCACGCGCACATCGTTCGTTAGCTCGACCGGACCCTTCAGCGACTTGTACCAGCCTTTCCCCCCGCTCTGATACTCCAGCTTCACATCGCCTGGCAGTATCTTTATTTTGTCGGTATCGGCCACTACATCCATCAGAGAAGGCAGTTTCTGGTCGGGAACAACGCCCGGCTTGCGTCCAACTTTGCGTCGTGGCTGGTTCCTGGGTGCTATGGGTGTGACGCCGCACCCCAGCAGAAAACGCGTTACGCCCGGAGCGTCGTCGGTGTCTGAAAGCAAGCGCCGGCCCGTCAGCCTCAGCCTGACTCTTGCCTGTGCCTGGCCAGGCGCTGCCACCGGCGCAATGCGGATCTGGGCTCCCATCCCCTGCAGCAACCAGCTGGCACCCCCTCCGTCCCGCCACGCGATCGCTTTCAGTTTCCCAGGCTTGAGCTCAGTGTCCAGATTGACCGCCGCGTCGTACGCCGGATTCGCAGCGATGATGTAGTCGGGATCCGTATTCTCCAGCAATCCCTCTTCGTCCGCGAAGTCGTCCGGCGCAAAAACACGGAACAGTGGCGGATGCGGCGAGCGGGAAGGAGTGTCGCAATTCATCTGCGCCTGCATCCAGTCGCCGTAATCCTCGAGCGTTGCCGCGTCTCTGCTCCCACCGCATCCGGATGAAGATGCTTCGCCTCGCAGCGGAACCTTTTCGGCATCCGGCAACCGATTGAAGTGCTCCATCTCCTGATGGATTTCGTTGTACTCTTCCAACTCGGCGGCCTGCTTGCTCCGGAACGAGATTAGCCGTGACCGCGAATCGTACGTCAGCCGCTCCCGCGTCGCTTCAATCTGGTCCCGGATGCGCTGGTCCCGATCGTAGATGGCGGGGGGAGGATTCATCAGGGCCAGCGATGGCAAGGCGCCGGGCGCGATAACTACAAGCACAATTAACGTCGTATGCCAGGTCCTCGGCGTCGGGGCATTGCTCCCGCTTACCGAGCTCTCGCGATCCGTAACCATAAACACCGCGGCACATCCAAAGAGAGCGGTCCAGCGCAGCAGGTCCGATGTGGAATGGACCGAGAGCAGCGGCATGCTGCGCCCGGTGATGGGAACCAGCGGCAGCGCATTCATTACGATCTGGCACAGCGTCTCGATATAGAAGGCCGCGGCAACGATATATAAAAGGTCCGAGAGCCAGGTCGGCTGGCGGCTTTGGCGGTGCCTCCACCAGGCGAAGGCGACGGGGAGCGCAGCGAACAATAACAGGCAGGCGCCACCCACTGCGCCGTGCTCGCCGGCAATATAAAACGCGTAGGTGCTGTCCGACTGCAGCGTCTGCAGTGGAATTCCGGCCTTAGCGGCGCGAACCTGCCCGTAGCCGGTACCCCAGAAGCCGCCAATCGCGACCATGCGCCGGTTCGCCCAGATATGAGCGTCCGCGTCCGCGAGTTGCTGTGCGCGCGAATTACCGCCGGGGCTCCACGATTCCTCACCGAGCAGATGCGTGTGTATCCAGCCCTTGACGGTACCCCAGCCGCTGTCCGGAGTGTAGGCCTGCTCCCATAACAACTGGGACTGCACCCACTGCGACGTGTGCTTCCACAGCTGGAGCCGCGCATAGCTTCGTTGTCCGGGAACCTGTCCGGGAAAGTACCACAATAGAAACAATCCAACGATGAAGAGTGAAGCCAGCGGAGCCAGGAACCAGGCGGGCCGCCGCGCCTGGCGAAAGGCCAGGACAAATCCAAACGGAATCAGGAGAGAACACCCTGCGTAGATGCCGCCGATGTCGTTAAAGCAGAAGGGCAGGACAAAGAAAGGGACGAGGATCAGCATTGCCCGCAGCAGCCACCGCCGCGGGAACGTTACCCGACGCTCACCGCGCAGCGAATAAGGTTTAACGGCGAGCATAATGGCGATCGCTATCAGCTGATAAAGCGGCGCCAGCACTTCTTTGCCGATTCCGTTCAGCGGTCGAACGAGATTGCTTACGAGCGCGAGCCCACATATCGTCCCGGAGACCACAAAGCCGAAGAGGATATTGGCCTTCGGCCAACCTGCCTGCCATCGCTGCTCCACCCACCTCCGCACCGAGGCAAGACGGTTCTCCATCGGGACTGAAGGTTTCCATGACGCGCGCTGCATGCGCCGCCACTTTATCCATAACGCCATGGAGAGACACGCCCACAGAAGAAAGAGCGTTGAAACCGGCCAGAAACCCAGACTTCCTGACGAACCCCCGAGCCCCGGCCAAATCCCACGCGTTATCCAGGGCAGAAAGAAAATAACCGCGAGTGCGGGCAGCGACCATAGCCATGCCCGGCGTAGCGCTGCCGCATTATTCGTTCTCGCACGTACAAGCAACGTCAGACATGCGAGAAGCAGAATGAACCCGGGAAGTGCGGTGATCGCCGCCAGGGCTAATAGCAGCCCCCGTTGACCCAGTTCGTCCAGCGTTCCCGGATTCACCGCGTATCTGTAAGCCAGGGCCAACCGAAGGCACAGCGCGACCCAAACCACCAGGGAGAATCCCAGCAGGCTCAGCCGCGTCCGCGGCTCCAGTGAAAATGCCGGATCGCACACCGCCGCGACACAACACAAATAGCTGAGCCACGCAAGAAACAGCGGAAGGCTCAGCGGAACTCCCGATCCCTCGCGACCTGGAAGCCATACCGCCGGTACGTCGCGAATCGTGTCGAAATAGAAGTGGTAGCGATCGATCTGGGCGTCAATTGAAGAGGTGACTCCGGGGAAATTTTCAAACGACGGACGCTCCGCTTCCGGCAGAGGGACCGCAATCGTTGCGGATTTTTCGGGCTGTATGAACAAACCCTGCTCCATGTCCGCTTCATAACGCTGCTGGTGCAACAACGAGATCGGCAGTAAAAACGCCACGTCGCCGGGCGATGGGCTCGATACGATAGTGAGCCGCGCGTGCCCCGGATGCGCGAAGTCGGCTGGGGGCAGCGGGCTCGACTGGCGGAACGGCGGCAGAAAGACAAGCCGCGGAATTCCGCGGTCGGTCTCAAGACGCATCTTCAGCCTGAGGTGTGGCCAATGAATCGTCAGCTCTGATCCTGCTGGGACGCGCTGGCCGGGCGCCGCGGGCTCGAGGTTCGGGTTGTCGGCGATGTAGTACGCTTTATCGCCTGATCTCAACAGAAGCTGGATATGACTCGCCCACTCCATGAGTGGCCCCGACGCGGGATCAGAGTGCGCGCGCATCCGCCGGATGGTTCCATCCAGAGCCGGCAACAGCTCGATCACCGTTTCATCGCTGGCTCGCAAAACTCCTTCATTGCCAGCCAACAGCGAGTGGCCACCGCTGTCGTAGACCGCGATATGCCAGCTCGCCGTTCCTCCGATGACGCGCCTCGCGTGGGTCCACGGAACCGCGTACCAGTAATTCCGCACCAGCAGCTTGTAATTCCCCACCTGTGCCGGAGCGGTGGCAGTCAGCGGCGTGCCATATAGCAAGTGGTTACGATCGTCGAATACGAATCCGCCACCGCCACCGCAGTGCACGACAAATGCCGCTCCCCCATCCGGCGTAAAGCTCACACGCGGATTCGCATGCCGCAGCGGCCATCCCGGCGCAGCGTCCTGCACATTGCCGCCCATCACCAGCGGCACCTCGTCCGACGGTTCGATTCCCACCCAGGCGATTTGAGTCCGATCCGTCCATGGACCCGGGTGGTTCATCATCGCCAGCACCGCCAGCATTGCAACGAACGTCGCCGCTCCTGCGGCCGCCCCGGCCCAGCGCTCCCTCACTCCTCCAGCGGTTCGGCGGTGCCAGAGAAACACCATGTAGAGAAACGCAGGAAGACACAGCAGGGCCAGACTCATGCAAGCCAGCCCTTGTGGCGGATCATGTGCTCCGCGACCAGGGTCTCGTAAATTCCCTTGCGGATTCGTCGGATCGCCTCCGGACGTTCTGATGCGAACTCATCCACGCGCTTCGGATGGCTTCCCAGGTAAAGGAGCAACGCTCGATCGAAGCTCCCGAGCCCGCCCAGTGGACGATCGGCCGCGATCCTCTCCAGGAGATATTTCTCCCGCGAGAGAGCGTAAGAATTCTTTCCGCGCTCCAGCAACTGGTCCATCAGGTTGTCGAGGCGATCGTATTGCTCGCCCGGAAGATTCACGGTGTATCGCTGCGCCAGTGCGCGGCTCACTGAAAAGAAGATTGCACCCGCCAGAAACAGTCCCACGATCAACACCCGCGTCGATACGCCGGATATGGGATTCCTGAACTCCCCCGCCGCTGCAAGGCCCATGATCAATACTGCAGCGGTCATAAAAAAAACTGTTACGGCCAGCGGCACATAGCTGCCCTCCGGCCCATAATCGTGAGAGGCGCGCGTTTTTCCGCGCACGGCTGCCAGCTTTCGGAACCGCAATATGTCCACCAGAGCGTCCCACTCCGCGTCTCGATCCTTAGCGCTGGTCCCTTCGAACCGTACCCGCCTCTGTTCGAGTGCCTCGATCAACTCCGCCATGGAGCGTTGGATGGCGGCTGCTTCCTTCAGCGCGTTCAGGCCGCGCCAGCCCTGCGCACTTTCCTCCTTGTCCATCTCTCCCGCTACATCCTCATCAACAGGCGCTTCGCTCTCCCCTGGCTCAGCGGATCCGCTTGTCGCCCTCAGCCGCGCACTTACACCCTGCGTGGCCCGCGCAGGCCGCTCATTGATTCGCGCTCTGCGGCCCGGCTTCGGTGCATCGCGCTCACTCCTTCGGGTGTCGCCGCCCGAAATCTGCAGCCGCGCCTCGCCCTCCGTCACTGTCCCGCCCGGCGAATAGATTCGCGCAAATGCAACATTCCCTTTTGCGAGGACCCGCAGCCGTTTTTCGTATCCGTCGTCCAGGCGCAGCGACTTCACAATTGCCCCGAACGAGACCTTCGATATCCGCAGCCGTCCGGCATTTGCGTAGCTCTCTATAAGATCCATACTTTCTGGCGCCAATACTTCGCGGTCGCCCCTGAACCGCGTTGCGGGAAACTCTCCCCGCCCCTGCAGGCTTTCGGCGAGCAGCCACAGGCTCTCCCATCCCTCATGCACCTTCTCAGCGATCGCTGTCTTTAAGATCGTGCTCAGGCGAGGCCGCACCGCCGACTCCGCGAGGGATTGCAGGAGGTCTCTCGCTTCCACCGACAAAGGTCTCTCGTCAAGGAGGTTCCTCACGGGGAGATCCAAATCTTCCCGCGACGACTCAAGCTGCTCCATCACCCACTTCGCGCCGAGCAGACGCACTGCGTCGGCCAGCCAGCTCTTCCCCTGCCTCGTCCTGAATCGCCGCTCCGCTTCCGTATTCAATAGTTTCCTGAGCTTCGGGTCATCCCCGCGCGCCGCCCATGCTGTCAGCGGCGAAGACACATGCGGCGCAACCTGATCGAGCAGGGTGTCTTCAGCCCGCTCCGCTCGATTTTCGTGCAAATATCGGCGGTATCTCTCCACCGCTCCCGGTGTCCAACCCTCTGCTTCGATTTTGTCGAGGCACCGCGCCGACAATATCTCTGCCGGTATGTCAAAGCCTGGCGGAATCGGCTCCGGCGGGATATTGCGCGCCTCCAGCCAGCCCCGCAGCATCCCGGCGTCCAGATGTCGAAAGACCCCTTCATCGAGATACGCATCTCGTGCCTGTGCTGCCTCCAGTACGGCACGGCTCTGCATCGGACCCATACGCTGCCCTCGCCCCGCCATCAACTCCGCGCGGTGCAGTGCTGCGTCAAAAAGTGCGACGTTGAGCCGCCCCGTCAATGGCAACGGCTCTCGGTACGCCTCCTCGCCCCCTTGCCGCACCCGGTCCAGCAGGAGCAGCCGCCGGAATAATTCTGATACTCCCTCACGCCCGTCGCTCAGTTCCGGCGTGATTTCCCCTGAACGAATCGCTCCATCAAGCAAATTCAACACGCGTGATCCAGCCTCCATCGTCGTCCCTGGATCAGCGTCTGCGCCATAGGGCTGATCGTCGACCAGCAGCACAGCGCCAAACGCGGCCGCCTGCGTGAGGGAACCACCCACCATCCATCCTCGCCCGATTCGCGTCACCGACGGCATTCGCGCTGTCCATCCGGCCACTTCCCTCATGGACGGCCTGGCAGTCAGTCCAAGCGAACTCGGCGTTGCCACCGTTGGGTCCTCCTCGATCACCGATCCCGCCACCAGGCTCGCCCAGGAACCCGGCGTCCGCGCATCTGCCCCAGGCTCCCGGAACTCATCCAGGAACCGCTCTGCCAATAATTCGTTCAGCATCCCTTCCAGCACCGCGGAACTCAGATTTTCCGGCGCCAGAAGCAAAGCTCGCCAGCGGCTTTCTGCGCGAAACAAAAAATAAAGAAGTGCAGCCGCGTTGTACTGCGCAGCCGACCAATACCGGTCCTCGCGGCTCGCCGGCCCCAGCTCGAGCAGAATCGTGTAGGGATAACCCCCACTCCGCATCTCCACGTTCATGCGCTCGCGGTACAGCAGACACGGCGTCGTACCCGGGAAGACCACTCCAAAGCTGGCCTGGCCTGGCGGAATCCCATAAAAATCCCCCAACGACGCCGTCAATGTCTCCGGCCACTCGCCGATCTTCGCCCGTATCGAGTACTGGTTCCCGCCGTACGCGAGGATCTTCATCTCCACTATCTCCTGCCTGGCGGGCTCGATGGCGTCAGTCGATCCTCTGCATCAGTGTGTAATCCACCAATTCCGCCACCCCAAAAGGATTCACTGGCCGGGCCAGCACATAGGGTTCGGCCACCGTGGTCCCAGTCGTACCTCCGTCCCCGGCGCCGCCGGCCGAGGACTCCTGCGCTGGCCCCAGCAGGCTCGACTTCGCCGGCAACAGCCCCTCTGTCCATACGAAGAATGTTCCGTCCGCCCGATTCAGTTTTCCTGCAATGTCTCCCTCCACCGGATCAGTGGGATCCAGCAGCGCTGCCAGAGTTTCCTGTGAGGTGCGCGCCAAGCCGGCGAGGTCAGGTAGTGAAGTCCCCAGATACTGTCGCGCTGCACGCAGTTGCTCCGCGAGCTTTTCGAGTTGCCCGATGGCCTCCCGTTGCTTTTCGCTCAGGCCGGCCTTCCCGCGCGCTGTCTCCAGATCTACCAGGTCCAGTTTCGTCACTACGATCAGCTTGCGGATCCGGCTCGTAGCGGTCAGCCCGTCGATAAACGTCGAGAACCCTCGCGAAGCCTGCTCTGCATGGTCAGCCGGTTTCTGCCTGAGGAAGTCCCGGAAAATTGCCAGTTGCGTAATATCCAGAAATGCATACATCAGGTCCGAACTCCGAATGTGTTCGGCTACGTTTGCCCCTGGCGCCTGCTCCAGGTTTTCGCCCGCAATGTCGTAGAGTATCAGCGTCCACTCCTCCTCGGGAGCACTCCGGCGCGTATAAAATCCTGCCCTGACGATGCTGGTCACTCTCTGATCGGTCGCCCCCATGGCGAGCGGTTGGTATGTCCTGAGGTCCCGCAGCGACTGCAGCACGCTCGCATAGAAGGTAAAGGGCTGCGTCAGGTCGCCACTCGGGGTTGCATACGCGTAGTTCTCGACGTCCACGTCGCCGGTACCCCGAAACGCCTGACCCGACACGGCGACTGCGGACAGCACACTCTTGCCAACGCTCTTCGATCCCTTCACGAAAATCCGTCGCGCCCTGCCAGACCTGATTGAGAGCAGGAGGGTGGCTGGAAACCACATTGCTCGCTCCTCGGGTGCCACGATCCGTAGTTTGGCCGCCGCATCCAGAATCTTGGGCAGACTCCAGTGATCGACTACCCGCGTCAGATCGCGTTCTGCGTCGACCCAGCGAAGACGGCTTTCCTGCTCGAGCGTTTTCAGCCCGTTTTGCACATACAGTGGATTCAATCGCCGGCATCCTGCGTGCGCCAGCAACGGCTGATCGTGGAAGTCCCTGCCTCCATCGCAGTGCCGCCGGATCTCCTCGTCCGTCGCGTCTCCGTGTAATTGCCGAATCTCTCCGCACAAAGGGCAGAACTGGTACAGCACCGCCGTCCGGTCGATTACCCTGAAGCACAGGGGGCACAGGTTGGGATCCGCGGGATGAGGAGCTTCATCCTGAATGCTCACATTCTTTCCGACCCATCTGGTGATGGCCCGGCACGTTTCTCCGATCCGCGTGACCGTCGTTCCGATAAAGCTGCTCAAGCCCACATCCTCCGGCGGCAAACGAACCCGTGTTCGGCAGAGTTGCCACAGAGTATAGGATCGATCCCTCGGGCAGGCAAGAACCTCGACAAACGTGCTGCGCGACAGCACGGCATTTCCCCCCGCACCACTTGCTATTTCGAGGCAGGCCGCCTGGCGTCTGAGGAGACTTGT
>Ga0182015_10005886_pt1 | contig 12536 bp, 10 predicted proteins | sample 712P3MmetaG_FD_120478 | JGI IMG/M metagenome (GOLD analysis project Ga0182015, IMG submission 120478) | Permafrost microbial communities from Stordalen Mire, Sweden - 712P3M metaG | ecosystem: Environmental > Terrestrial > Soil > Wetlands > Permafrost | place: Sweden: Stordalen | collected...
AATTGGTAAGTACCGGGTCCGCAAACTCCGTTTGTGCACTGCGAATCAAGATTCCCAGTTGCCGTTACCGTTGCCGTAACGGTCCATACCCCCAGCATGGACGTACCTGATGGGGACGTACCTGATGAGCCTCCAGTCTTGTTGGAAGAATTACAACCAGCGGCGAAGACTACCAAGCTCAAGATCAGGACACGTTTCATGCTTCTCTCCTTAGCCTAAACGGACGAACCTCGGGTAGGTGTGGACGGGCTGTTTGCAGCAGGTCGGTGAGAATGTGGTCGATCTGCGCGATCTCCAGACGAACGTCCTTGACCACAGCACGCGCCGGGCTGGTCATAGGGCAGTTGCAAGTAAGGCGGCAGGGCTTATGATCCAAATTAAGATAGCCAAAGAGAAAATGCCTGTCTGTTCAGTATTGAACACGGTAAAGGTCCCGCACGAGTCATGCAGCGTCCGAACTGCTAAAGTCCTTCGATGCCCGGCGTATGCGATGCTATCCGGTGAGCACTCGGATCAACCACGTGGTTAACGACGACGCGGAATGCTGCCGTTCTGTGGAGCTTGCGGAAACTCAAAGTCGGCTGTTCTCGTAGTCAAGTTCGACACCGTTTTAGTCTGGGCAGCTGACCGCCTCGCTCGCAGCGTGCGGCATTTTCTTGAAGTGCTCGATACGCTGAACCATCTGGGCATCGAGTTCGTGTCATTCCGCGAGAACCTCGACACCGGCGGACCGTTGGGCAGGGCGGTCGTGATAATTGTCTCGGCGGTTGCTGAGCTGGAGCGCAACCTTATTATAGAGAGGGTCAGGGCCGGTCTAAGGCGGGCACGCCTCGAAGGTCGCGTGCTGGGCAGGAAGCCGATTGAGATTGATCGACGAGCTTTACTCCGCGACCGTGCCCGCGGACTAAGTTTGGCCCAGCTCGCAAAGGTTTACAAAATTTCGCGGACCAGTGTAGCAAGGGCGTTGAAGCAGTCGGAAAGAGTTATACGGGAGACCCCATTTCGACCCGCCTCAGCCGACATTCAGAGAACTCCGCTTAAGCCAGAATATCGCGCATCTTAAGTGGATGCGTGATCAGAACTGTTCTCGTCATAATCACTTCGATCAAGCACAGAACTGTTCGCCACGCCGCTCCGGTGGCGATGTTAGAAAACCTAGTCAGGATCGCCCCAGTTGGAACCCGCCAGTCCTGCATTTATTGGTCGCCCCTGCGGCGTTGGAATGTGCAGTTTTCTAATCAGGCAGGAGTCTACTCGTTTGGCCCCCCCTAAAACCCCACTCTCTCCTGCCCTCAGATGCCGAGAGAGGGAGGTCTATGGTCGGCGGGAGTCGTAGGCATAGATCGGAGTGCCGCTACCTCAATCGGGGTTGTGAGTTCCGGAAATTCTGACCTACCTAATTCCGGAAATTCTGGCACGCCTAAGGACCACCAAAAGGGTTAGAAAACTCCCAGTGCTCCGGCTGTGCCGGGAGCGGAGGGAGGAGGATGTTGGGAATGCTAAAACGACACGAAGTCGAGATTTTGCTGAAGGCCGGTCATGCCAAGACTGAGGTAGCGCGCTTGAGCGGGGTTTCGTTGCGCTCGGTACAACGCATCGCGGAAGAGAGACCGGTGGAGCATGTCGATGACGCCAGGGAGCGTGTCAAACGACTGATTGGCCGGCCCAGCACGGTCACGAATTTCCGGAAACAGGTGGTTGAGATCGTGCGGGAAACACCGGACCTGGCGTCGCTCGAGATTCTGCGGCGAGTTCGGGAAAGCGGCTACCAAGGAGGCAAGACCGCGCTCTACGCGCTGGTGGCCTCGCTTCGCCCGAGACCGGTGAAGCCGCTGGTTCGCTTCGAAGGTCTTCCCGGAGAGTTCAGTCAACACGATTTTGGGCAAGTGGAAGTGGAATTCCGCAATGGTGCCAGCCAGCGGATCCACTTTTTCGCTTCCCGGTTGAAGTACTCGCGTTGGGTACGGGTCAGTTTGGTGCCGGACGAGGCGGTGGAAAGTTTGGTGCGCACGTTGGCCGAGCATCTGGCCAGCTGGGGTGGACGTCCGCTGCTGTGTGTGTTTGATCGACCGAAGACGATCGCTCTGAAGTGGCACAAGAACGGGGAGGTGACGGAATGGAATCCGATCTTCGCATACGCCACGTTGGAGATGGGTGTGGGGGTGGAGTTGTGCTGGCCGTATCGAGCCCAGCAAAAAGGCAGTGTCGAAAACCTGGTTGGATTCGTAAAGTCTTCCTTCTTTAAAGTACGCCGGTTTCACGACGAGGAAGATCTTCGCCAGCAACTGCGCGATTGGCATCGCGAGGTGAACCAGGAACGTCCATGCCGGGCGACCGGAATCATTCCGGCGGTGCGACTGGCGGAAGAAGCGCCGCGACTGCGTGCCTTGAAAGTGCAGCCGGAGCAGCTGGCTCTACGGATTCCGGTCTATGTCGGTCCCACGGGGACGGTGCTGCACGACGGCCATGCGTATTCCATGCCGCCGGAGGCAATCAGCATGCCGGCCACGTTGTACTTGTATGCGCAACGAGTGCGCATTGTGGCGGCGCGATATGAAGCGGAACATCCCCGAAAGTTTGGTGCGCAGGAGAGTTCCTCGTTGCCGGAGCACCGCGCGGCGATGGTGGCGGCGGTGTCGGGGAAACGCGGCAAGCGTTATCTGAAACGGCAGCAGTTGTTGGAACTGGGAGAGCCGGCGATTCGCTATCTCACTGAGATCGTGCATCGCCGACCACGGCAGTGGTACGAGGATGTCGATCGGCTGCACCAGATTCTGCAGAACCACGGTCCGGAAGTTCTGCGGCGCGCCATGGAAGAAGGCCTGAAGCAGCAGATTTATGGTGCGATTTATGTAGAGAGATCTCTGGAACCCGGGTTGAGCTTTCCGCAGGGGGTGCAATGAAAACGGACAAAATGGGGGATGCTAGGGGTCGACCGAGTTGGGGATCGTCGTTCTTAGGCGATCCTGGTGCAAGATTTTCGGGTGGAAAACGGGACCGGGGCACAAAACAAGAAGAAGACCCTGGCTGCGAAGAAAACTGGGTAAGGTCTTTTTATTTTGGCATTTCCTCCCTAGCGGAGCCCCTTGCAGCGGCCCGCAGCGGTCAAGGGCGCGCCGCGGTTCAGGCGCGGCGCAGCGCACCCTTGACGGCGAGGACCGCTGCGAAAGCATGGGCGAGGGAGGAAAAGACCTGGTTCTTAAGGATGCAAGACGGTAAGACGGAGGAGCAAGGATGAGCAAGAATACGAGTCCTCACAAGCTCGGGTTGAACTCGACCATGCCGCAGCTTTCGGAAGGGCAACTGGAGTCTCTATTCCGACGGTTGAACCTGGCACATACTCGTCGTATCTACCAAGACCTGGCGGATCGAGCCGAGAAAGAAAATTGGAGCTATCGTGATTTTCTTGCTCTTCTGCTGGCCGAAGAAGTGGCCCATCGCAAGCAAACCCGCTTGCAACGTTTTACCCGCAAGGCCCACTTCCCCTTCTTCAAGACCATTGAGGAGTTCGACTTCAGTCTGCAGACGACACTGCGTCTATCCCTGCTCGGTTCCTGCCTCGGGCCGGATTTCGTCAGCGAAGGGCGCTCGCTGATTTTTTACGGCAAGACCGGCCGCGGCAAAACCCATCTGGCAGTAGCCATCGGCTATCGCGCTATCCAGAATGGCTTCGAGACCTTGTGCACGACGGCCGCAGAACTCGTGGAAGAGCTTTCCAATGCTAGCAAGAAGGGATGCTTGCAGGAATCATTGCTAACCTACACCCATCCTCACGTTTTGGTCGTCGACGAACTTGGTTATTTAACCTACGGTGCCGATGCCGCCAATGTCTTGTTTCATGTGGTCAACAATCGCCACCTGAGAAAACGACCTATGATCTTTACCACCAATAAGTCGCTGAGCGAGTGGGGAAAAGCTTTGCATGACGAAGACCTGGCGGCCGCCATCCTGGATCGCATCCTCGAGCGTGGACGCTTTATCCACCTCGATGGGCCCTCGTGGCGCTCGCGTCACCTGAACTTAGAGGAGGCCTTGCCGGCTGCTGCAGAACGTGCCAGAATTTCCGGAATTCGCGTGCCAGAATTTCCGGAACCCACAGGGGTTCTAAGCCGCAGTTTTCAGGCCTGCCATTCGTGGATCTGGGGAGATCTACGATTCAAGTCGGCGATTTTTACGAACATGACCCCTGTTGTGACCCCTCTTGCGAGCAAATGTCGCGTTACATGTTGAGACGCAGGACGGATATTGTATAGTTCCTGCTGCGCTTGGAGGCCAGAAGGCGATTCGTAGAACGCGGTACGTAAGTGGTTTCCGGGGTTACTTCCATAGCGAGTCGTTATTCGCATTTCAGAGGGCCTTAGAGTTGGCCCTCCAGCAGCATTAAAGGAGACAGCTCGATGCCAACGAGGTTAGTTCTCTTTTTCGCACCGTGTAGCGCGCTACTGTTTTTCGCTGCAAGTGGTTCAGGGTATGCACAACGTGCCCTCACCACCCGTCCTCTTGTTACAACGAGTATCGACGAAAAGAGAGTTGTTACTCTTTTCGGCAACACTCGGCCGGAGGTGCGAACCGCAAGGGATCTCGGCGCCGCACCAGAAGATCTGCTGCTCGAACACATATACCTGCTGATGAATCGCCCGCCAGAGCAAACGCAGGCAATCGATGAACTTGTCAATGAACTTCACGATCAGAATTCGTCACATTATCACCATTGGCTCTCGGCATCGCAGATAGCGGAGCGCTTCGCTCCAAACGACAAGGACATCAAGACCGTTATCGATTGGCTCAGAGCACATGACTTCACAGTGAATATGGTGTACCGCGCCAATGGAGTGATCGATTTCTCGGGTTCAGCACAGCAGGTAGCCGCAACGTTTCACACACAAATCCATAACCTCGACGTGAATGGCACACATCACATTGCGAATACTAGCGATCCCCAGATTCCGTCCGCGCTTGCGCCGGCAATAAATGGTATCGTCTCGCTGAACGATTTCCGGCCGCGTCCATCGTCTCGGGTTCGCGCTAGGCCGAATTATTCCGTCAGTATTGGTGGCTCCCCTTACCAGTTGGTCGTGCCTGGGGATCTGGAGAAAATTTATAACATGAATTCTCTATACGCCGCAGGTATTTCCGGCCAGGATCAAACGATTGTGGTGTTGGAAGACAGTGATGTCTTTGCTATTGCAGATTGGCATACATTCCGCAAAACGTTTGGCCTTGAAGCCAAATTCCCCAAAGGATCATTCAAACAGATTCACCCCCAGCCCGGTTTTTCCCCCGATAATGGGGGTGCTTGTGCCGATCCTGGGGTGAATCCAGATGATAGCGAAGCCATCGCCGATGCTGAATGGGCATCCGCTGCGGCGCCCAGTGCTGAAATCGTTGTGGCGTCGTGCGCGGACACAAACACGAATTTTGGCGGGTTCATTGCCATGCAAAACCTGCTCACTCGGCTCTCTCCTCCACCAGCGATCATGAGCATCAGTTATGGTGAGGATGAGGAGTCGCTGGGCGAAAGCTTCAACGCATATATTAGTTCGTTGTACGAGCTCGCTGTGTTGCAGGGTGTATCCGTGTTTGTTTCGGCTGGTGATGGCGGAGGGGCGGGTAGTGTTGATGTATTCACCTCGGCGGCCACTCACGGCATTGGCCATGTAAACGGCTTGGCCTCAACACCCCACAATGTTGGCGTGGGAGGAACGGACTTCGCGGATACATTCCTAAATCAAAATGCTACTTACTGGAGCTTGGAGAACGGTCCTTACTTCGAGTCGGCTCTATCCTACATCCCAGAAATTCCGTGGAACGAATCTTGTGCCAGCAGGTTGATTTCCCAATTCTTCGGATTCTCAGTGCCATACGGGCCGAGCGGGTTTTGCAACAGCACCATCGGTGAAGAGAATTACCTAGTCGTCGCAGCTGGAGTCGGCGGACCGAGCAGCTGCGCGTACGGGACCCCTAATATTCCCGACGTAGTTAGCGGAACTTGTTCGGGCCGCAAAAAGCCCTTGTATCAATATCTGGTCGCAGGTAACCCGAGGGATGGTGTGCGCGACGTTCCAGATGTGTCGCTATTTGCAGGCGGGGGAACTTGGGGCCACTTCTACAGCGACTGTTTTTCCGACACAGCAAACGGCGGCAGCCCTTGCGTCGGTCCTCCGGTGAACTGGACCCCCGACGGTGGAACTTCGCTCTCATCCCCGATCATGGCTGGCATTCAGTCCTTGGTGAATCAGGCGGTTGGCAAGCGACAGGGAAATCCGAACTTCATGTACTATTTGCTCGCCGGCTTCGAGTACAACTTCGGAGAGAATGTCAGCTGCAACTCCACGTTAGGTAATCAGATCAGCCCAAGATGCGTTTTCTACGACATCACATTGGGGGACAACGACGTGAATTGTCTGCCACTAACTGGGATTGAGACGTTCAATTGTTACTTTGACGGCGGTACGAACGGAGTCCTGTCGAGATCAAACTCTGCCTATGAGCCAACGTACGTCGCCACTCCAGGGTATGACTATCCAACCGGAATTGGCAGTGTGAACGCGTACAATTTGGCAAGAAGCTGGCCAGGTTCGCGACTACACTAGCTTGTTTTCTTGAAAGCCACGCTCTCATCGCTTCACTGGCCCCAGATATCTGTCCAGCCAGTCTAGTGTCTCCTTGATCATCTGATCTCGGGGGATGTCGTGCCCGGTCGCATAAATGACGCGGTGTATTTCTTCTTTGGGTGTCCCAAGCAAGCGAAACATTGGCTCCTGCGAAGGCCCTACCGGGAAGATGAAGTCGAAACGGCCATTTAACATCAAAACTGGAGCCTTCACTCGCGGTGCGAAATTGATTTGATCTGTTTCGGGCAATCGCTTGTTCAAGAAAAGGCCAGGTGCAATAAGTATCAAGACTTTGAGTCGATCCTCGACAGCTGGGAGCAACGCTCCCATAGCTGCTCCCATACTGTAGCCCTCGTAAGCCAATTTCTCGTGATCGATGTCAGGACGGCTTTCGAGATAATCGATCGAGCGACCCAGGTCTTTTGACCAAGCAATTACATGGTCCCTGTTGAAACTGGAAATTCTAGGCCTTGCGAGGACGTCATCCCAGCGTTCAAACGTTCCCTTGTACATTGGAAACATTACGGCTCGCCCGCTCTTAAGAACAAAATCAAAATATTGCAGATAACGTGAGTTGTCGCTCGATCGAGTCCGAAAAGCATTGGATCCTGGGAAAAACAGGACGGTTTGGAAGGGCGGGGATGCGTTCTTGGGGAGATAGAGGTAAGCTGCGACTCGTTCGTTTTCGTAGGGAGCATCAAATGTTATTTTCTCCTCTGTCCAGACGTCGGTCTGCTGAAGTGATTCCGCATTCGCATGCAGTGGTGTTTTGTCGTAGGAATAGAGGCGTTTGTACGCTTGGAACAGTTGATCTGAAACGGGCCGTTCCAAGCTGTAGTCCCGTGCTTGAAACGCAACATGCTCGGCAGCTTTTGCCGATTCCGCTGTTAAGAGATATCTGGCACATCGGAATCCGAAATTCGCGGAACGATCGAATGGCGAGCGTGCATCGGGATCGTTAAACGTGTACGATGGCTCGTTCCAAGCGCCACCTAATATGTAGCGTTTACCAGAATCCGCTTCGTTCAAAACCCATTCTTTGACATTCCCAGCCATGTCGAATGCGCCAGACCAGCTCATGCCATGATAGGTTCCCACTGGAGCGGGCCCGGTTCCCCCGAAGTTACTAACTGGGATAAGACTAGGGGCATCCTGGGGCGAGGCTGCAGCTATCCAGTGATACATGGTGGGTAGCGATTTGCCTGCGAATTCTGCGTACGCGGCAGCCTCGAACCAACTCACACCTGTTACAGGATACGCATCTTCCCCGCGCGGGTACTCCCCTTGCACCCAATTGGCAGGACCTGATCTGCCTGTCCTGTCTTTGAAAAACTTCATAGCCTCCGCCCACGGAGGTACGTGCCCACCCTTACGAAATTGCTCTCTCCAGTATTTCTGCTTCTGATAGCCTCCCTGATTGACAAACCGCTTATAGTCAGCGTTTGTGACCTCGAACTTATCGATCCAGTAGTTCCCAAGCGGAATAGCCGGAAGAGTTTCGAAACTAGCCAACCCGGAGAGCTGCACCGGTGCAGTTTCGGACTCAGAGCCAGCTAATTCGACGTGTACCATTCCGGCAGGAACGATACTTTCTTCATCCATCGTTACCGTCATGGAGTCCTCGGGGAAGGTGGCGCGTTCGACGGTGGAAAATCCCTTTAGCTCGAACTTCCACCGTGAATCCACTTTAGGAAATCTGCGGTTCTCGATGGGCGAACGTCCCACGAATTCCCAGGCACTGTCCGAAGCATTGTAGTTTTTTCGGTAGACGGAAACTCCAGGAGGCGTCGTCCGAATGGACCCAGACCAGGACATCTTGGGCCACAATTTGAAAAGCATCGGGTCATGAGGGGTGTACCGCTCCGCCTGAACGGCAACGGCATAGGCCTCGTCTAATTTCTCTTCCTCGACCAGGCGAGCGATTTGTGGTAATGCTTGATTCCTGGCCCAACCTGCTTTCGAACTGTTGTGAATCCACCAAGCAAAGAGGCTCACCAACATCAGCAAGCCGAGCAGGGCAGGGATGGCCACACTGGGCCGTTTGCCTTTCCGGAACAGCACTCTCAAGTTGATCCCGGTGGGAGCTTGAGCTGCTTTGCAGTCCTCAAGGTCTTGTTCGATCTCCGACACAGATGCATATCGTTCCGCAGGGATCTTTCGCAAACAGCGCCGGATAATTCGATCGAGATCCTCCGGTGTGTCTTTGACAAATTCGTGAAGGGGTTTGGGCTCGTCGTGATCTATCGCGGTGATCGTATCAATGTTCGACTGACGTTGAAACGCTCGCCTTCCCGTCAACATTTCATAAAGAACGGAGCCAAAGGAAAATATATCACTGCGCAGATCCACTTCTTTCCCATGCAACTGTTCGGGTGACATATAAGGTAGCGTGCCAACCACTTGAATCCGCCCGGTGAGCATCGAGGTAGTCTCTTCATCAGAGCCCACAGTCCGTTGGGGTTTTGCAAGACCAAAATCCAGCAGCATCGCCCCTGTGTCGGTGACCATGACGTTGCCAGGCTTGAGGTCGCGATGAATGATCCCTCTACGATGCGCCGTGGCGAGGGCGCCTGCAATGTCGGTAGCCAGCTGAAGAGCCTCGCCGAGTGAAAGCGGGCCTCTTTCAAGGCGAGAAGAGAGAGTCTCACCCTCCAGATATTCCATCGCGATGAAGGTTCTGCCACTATCTTCTCCAAAATCGTAAACAGTGCAGATGTTCGGATGATTCAAGGCAGAAGCAGCTTTGGCTTCGCGGCGAAACCGGTCCAAAGATTGGCGGTCTTCGGCAAGTCCCTTAGGCAGAAATTTAAGAGCAACCATTCGGTCGAGACGCGTGTCTTCTGCCTTATATACTTCGCCCATGCCCCCGGCCGCGATAAATTTGACGATCCGGAATCGGCCCGCCAGCATTTCGCCTGGTGAGTAATGCTCTGGGGAATACGCAGGACTGAGGCGAGAGTCAACAAATGCGGGAGTCGAAAGAAAACTATCTACTAGAGTATAGCTTTCATTCAGAAGCCGGCGGACTTCTTGACATACTACTTCGTCGTCGTTTTGCTGCAGCAACGCATTGCGCTCTGCGAGACTATACTCCAGCGCCGTCTCGTAAAGCTGCTTAACGCGCTCCCACTGGCTTGGAGATATCCCCATCTCTACACCTCAGTTCGCTGCGCAACCAGGTTTTTGCCACGGTCCAATCCCTCTTCACCGTTTTCGGAGAGATTTTGAGGAACTCAGCGGTTTCTTCGATACTCAATCCTCCAAAAAAACGCAACTCCACAATGCGACTCTGTCGTGCATCTAGTTTCGAGAGGCGTACCAAGGCCTCATCCAATTTCAAAATCTCCTCGGAGCGCTCGGGAGAGAATGTCAGTGCTTCGTTCAGCGGCACAACTACCTGTTCTCCGCCGCGTTTCTCGCGCAAGCGACCTTTCGCGTAATCGATGAGAATGCGCCTCATCAATTGTGCAGCAACCCCGATGAAATGAGCCCGACCCTGCCAATTCACGTCCTTTTGTCGAACCAGCTTCAAATAGGCCTCATGAACAAGGGCTGTGGTTTGCAGAGTATGACAAGGGTTCTCACGGCGCATGTAGTTGCGAGCCAGGTGCTTGAGTTCTTCATAAACCACTGGGATCAGCTTGTCGGCAGCTTCCTGGCTGCCCTGCGCGTACTCCAACAACAAACTTGTAACCTCTGCCTGGCTCGAACCCATCCGACCATTCTCCATCGTCCAAACTCCAGCGAAGTGGCCGTAATTTTACCCTTTTTTCTCTGCGGATCGTTAACCAAACTATGGATTCTGTACCGCTCTACGCAGATCGGTCAATTTTCGCCATGCGGTGACCCCTTTTTTCAGCAAATGTCGCGTTATATGTCTAAGAAGGAGGATAGATATTGAAGCCACTTCTCAAATGGTTGGTGGCCGCTTTCTTCGTTGCGACCGTCTTGGCCTTGCAAGAAAGACCAGTTTCCGTGCAAGCGGCGGCGGAGCGACACAACGAGTGCGTGAGAATTTCCCTGGGGTCTCTTGGGAACGTGATTCTCAAAAACGTCTGTAGCGATCGCGTGGACATGAAGTGGTGCCACATGACGATTGACGGCCGAAATATCGGTTGTCAAATAGAGAGGGATCTCAACCCTGGATGGCACGTCGAAACGGGGGCGTGTCTGAAGTGCAGGTGGAAAATCAACTATGAGATCTTCTTAGCTTCGAATCGAGCAGATGCGGAGTTCAGCTCCGACGCACAAATGCTGGCAAGCCTCAAGAACAAACAGGCGATAATGTAAAGCTCAATTTTGACGCGAAACTCAGGATCCAAGTCGGCATCGGCTGGAAATCCATAATTAAGGAGTAGCTATGACCACGACGAACAAGACTCTCTTTGCCCGATTCTGTTCAGCGGGCGTAGGCAAACTGATGTTTGCAATCTGTCTGACCCTCTGCACGCTGGGGCTAGGCGTTTCCGCCAGTGCTCAGGAACCACACATCATCACGTTCAACGCTCCGGGCGCGGACACGAAACCGGGGGACTTCAACGGTACCTACCCTGGTAGCATCAACTTCTGGGGAGTTATCACGGGCTCCTACCAAGACACGAACAGTACGTATCACGGGTTCGTGCGCAGTCCGGAAGGCACCTTCACTACGTTCGAGGCCCCCGGTGCGGATTTGGGTTCCTTCAACGGCACCGCTCCTTGCTGCATCAACGACCTGGGAGCGATCACGGGAGTCTATTACGACAAGACCGGCTTCAGCCACGGGTTCCTGCGGAGTCCCGAGGGCAAGTTTACGACCTTCGATGTTCCGGGCGTGGGCGGATACGGCACGACTCCCATAGCGATGAATCTGGAAGGAGCAATCGTAGGGAATTACACGGATTCGAATTTTTCGTTCCACGCTTTCCTGCGAAGTCCCGACGGCAAGTTTACGAGGTGGATTGGTCCAGACGCGTGCACAGGCAACGGTTCGGAAGGGTGTTTCGGTTCGGGGGCTTCCAACATCAATGCTTTTGGAATAATCGCGGGAGGCTTCGAGGACAACAGCGGCAACTTTGTTCACCACGGCTTCGTGCGCAATGCCGAGGGCAAATTGAAAACGTTTGACGTTCCCGGCGCGGGCATCGGCAGCTACCAAGGCACAGGTTGTCCCGGTTGTGCCCTAGGCCTCAATCAGTTGGGGGCGATCGCGGGGATCTACAGTGACGCGAACAGTGTGAATCACGGCTTCCTGCGGAGTCCCGACGGAAAGTTTACGACGTTCGACGCTCCCGGCGCGGGCACTGGCAGCTACCAAGGGACGGGCTGTCCCTCGGATTGTCCCGTAAGCCTCAACGACTGGGGAGCGATCACGGGAATCTACATTGACGCGAATTTTGTGTACCACGGCTATCTACGCAGTCCCGAGGGTAAGTTTGCGACGGTTGATCCTCTCGGCTCGGTCTTTACTTTCCCAGACGGCATCAACGACTTCGGAGCGATTACGGGATACTACATTGACGCGAGCAATGTCTATCATGGCTTCTTGGCAGTTCCATGTGACCACTGGTGCTCCGAGAACGACGAGGCCGCAACGACTGCAACTCGCGTAAGCCCTGCGACAACGACAAATAGGATTAATCCGGCTTTTCCTGGGGTGCTCAGTCCGAAGCCGCGCGTGATTCCTTGGTATCGCAGTGTCGGAGTGCAACCATCGAAGTAGCTTTCGCCGGAGATTCGAGACGATCACCGATTATGGATTCGAATGATGTGTCTGAGGTTTTCCTGGCTGGCGCGTCATGAAAGCGCAGAATCTTTCTACATCGCTGGTCGAGGGAAGGGATGCCGCCCCTTCCTTCGCGCACCCCCAAAAACAAACCCCCGGGACGCGTGCTACCGGGAATCAGGGAGCAGACCTCATTGCCAAGAGGAACGGGATAAAGA
>Ga0182015_10005888_pt1 | contig 12530 bp, 12 predicted proteins | sample 712P3MmetaG_FD_120478 | JGI IMG/M metagenome (GOLD analysis project Ga0182015, IMG submission 120478) | Permafrost microbial communities from Stordalen Mire, Sweden - 712P3M metaG | ecosystem: Environmental > Terrestrial > Soil > Wetlands > Permafrost | place: Sweden: Stordalen | collected...
CTCCAGAACTGGAAATCGACACGCCGGTGCAGTCGGGAGCAGCCTCCGCCCAGCCGCGCGCCGTCACGCTCGGGGGCCTCAAGCCCTCGCTCCCGGAATCCCATCGCTCCATTCCCATCGTTGCCGGAGCCTCGTGGCTCCGCAAAATTCTGGCCTTCGCCGGACCCGGTTATCTCGTCGCCGTCGGCTACATGGACCCCGGCAACTGGGCCACGGACATCGGCGGCGGCTCCAAATTCGGGTATACGCTGCTCAGCGTCATTGTCATCAGCAATTTCATGGCGATGATTCTGCAAGCGCTCTCCGCGAAGCTCGGCATTGCCACCGGCCGCGATCTCGCGCAGGCCTGCCGCGAACACTATTCGCGACGCACTTCCTTTGTTCTTTGGGTGCTGTGTGAGATCGCCATCGCTGCCTGCGACCTTGCCGAGGTGCTGGGCTCCGCCGTCGCGTTGAAGCTTCTGTTTGGCCTGCCGCTGCTCGCAGGCGTGCTGATCACCGGTCTCGATGTGCTGATCGTGCTGGCGCTGCAGGGCCGCGGTTTTCGTCTGATCGAGGCGTTCGTCGTCACCCTGATCGCCAGCATCGCCGCGTGCTTCGCTTACGAGATTTTCTTCGCGCAGCCGCTGTGGCGCGAAGCCGCCCGCGGGCTCATCCCCCACGCCGAAATTCTACGCAATCGCGAGATGCTGTACATCGCCATCGGCATCATCGGCGCCACGGTCATGCCGCACAATCTCTATCTCCATTCCAGCATCGTGCAGACGCGCGCTTTCGGCGCATCTGTTCGCGACCGGCGCGAAGCGCTCCGCTACACGGTCTTGGACTCCACCGTCGCTCTCGGTTTCGCGTTGTTCATCAACGCCGCCATCCTTATCCTCGGTGCCGCCGCATTTCACACCAGGGGCCTGCACGAAGTGGCCGAAATCGCCGACGCGTACAAACTCCTTAGCCCCGTTTTGGGCGCAAGCTTCGCGAGCACGCTTTTTGCCTGCGCGTTGCTCGCCTCGGGACAAAATTCAACGCTCACCGGAACACTCGCCGGACAAATTGTGATGGAAGGCTTTCTCGACATTCGCCTGAAACCGTGGTTCCGGCGCTTGATCACGCGCTCCATCGCGATCATCCCCGCGGTTCTGGTCATCGGCATTTCCGGGGAAGGCAAAGTCACTTCCCTGCTCATTCTCAGCCAGGTGGTTCTCAGTTTTCAGCTGCCGTTTGCCGTGATTCCGCTGATCCAATTCACCGGCAACCGCGCGCGAATGGGCGAATTCGCGAACTCGCGTCTCACCTCGGTGATCGCCTGGACGGTAGCCGCGATCATTCTGTTCCTCAATTTCGAATACCTCTGGCTCATCCTGCGCGCCTAGAGGGCAAGCTGAACGCACAGCGCGAGTCCACTCCGCGAGACGCTTCGCATATCGGCTTTCACGCACGTCGCCGGATATGCGAAAATTTCTTACTAACCAATGGCTACCCTCTCGCCGCAAAATCTAAAGGTACGCAAATCTCTTTTCGTCTTGCTTCTCCTCGTTATCGCCGGCGCCATCCTTTACACCGTCTACCAGAATCGTCCCTGGACCGTCCCTGTCGAAGCCAAACAACTGAAAAACCCTCTCCAGCCTTCCGACGCTGTTCTCCAATCCATCCGCCCGCTCTATCTCGACAAATGTGGTTCCTGCCACGGCAACACCGGCAAAGCCGACGGTCACGACGCCTCGCTCTACGATCCAAAGCCTACGAATTTCACCGACGCGGCGCGCATGAGTTCCGCGACCGACGGCGAACTCTTCTACAAAATCAGTCAGGGCCGCAAGCCCATGCCCTCGTTCAAAAAGCGCCTCACCGAAAATCAACGCTGGCAGCTAGTCCTGTTCCTTCGTTCGTTCGCGGCGTCCCCCGCCAGGCCGCCGACAACCTCCAACGCCGCGCCCGGCGCGCCGATTCCCCGCCCCTAAAGAGCAGCCGCGTGATACAGCATCAATTTGCACTCACACAGCTAACCAAAAATTTGATGACCACTTTCGTATCACCGCACTTGCACCCAACATAATTTCGCAACGCCTGTAGCCGCGGTCTTCCAGACCGCGGGGTCTAGATAAGAGTGGGGCGCAAAATTTGCTTAGAAGCAACATCGAGGCGTCACGTTCGAATGGCTGCATGGCACATAAGTTTCGCGCACGGTCACTGTCTAATCCCCGCCCTCTCAAAAAGGGCGGCTACAGGACCTTGGAACCGACGTTGGCGCTCACGATTCCAGCGCCCGAAGCGCGCCCAACGATACCCAAGACGTTGAAAAAAATAAATTTCTCAACCAAATCGGGATAACTTCTTCCAGCACCTCCGCAACATCAAATAGTTCCATTAACGCCCTGCATTCTTTGCGTTAGACAACTCAGTAATATGCCCGCAAGATTGTTTGTGTAGATAGCGCGTAGTTTCACAGGCAAACCACGACAAGAACCCCGAAGTTCTTTCGCTAGCCTCATCCAGCTGTCAACTGGATCGGCTCGGCCCTCCGGCCGAGCGGTCTGAAAAACGAATGGTGCAAAAGAAGTCTTGGCGCTTGCGGGCGAAGCTTGCCCATTTTTCAAAAACTAAATAAAAGGAAGGCATGAAATGACCACTCAAAATAAAACTCGGAATTACAGTTCTTTGACGCTGCGAACGCTGCTGTTCGGACTCTTACTTCTCTGCGGAATCGCAACGCCCACAAAGGCGCAGGAGCTCATTCGCGGCACCTTCACGCTGGACGAAGAGACTCGCTTCGGCTCGACGCTGCTCCCTGCCGGGCACTATACCGTCTCGATCGAACCGGTCACGGCCATCTCTGCCGCAAACAGCCGCGTTTCCGTCTTCGTGCGGTCCGACAGCAAGTCGGGTCCCGTGGCATCCGTGTTCGCCTTGGCTTCGCAACAGGGCTGCGAGACTCCCAGCGGCCTGAAGCTGCTGTCCAACGGCGCGGGGCTCGAAGCTCGCTCGCTCTGCCTGGGAAAACAGGGACTCCTTGTTGATTTCGACCTTTCGCGATCCGAAACGCCGAAGATCAAGGTCGCCATCGCTGCACCGCGACCCTAGTTTCTCGACCTACACCACGGACGGGCTCTCAGCGGGCCCGCCCATTTCTTTTGTCCCTCAGCAAGCACTGTGTTCCGGTTCCCCGCGCGTGTAGAATAATCTTCCGTGGCTTCCCAATCCCGCATGTTCGAATCCGGCCGCTCCGGCGAACTCGTCGAAACCTCGCTTCCGGTCGTCACTCTCCGCAACGCCTTCGCTCATCCTTATGATTCCGCCATCGCCGCCGCGCGCACCTGCTACGCGCAACGCCTGATCGGCCCCGAAGAAATCACCGACAAGCAGCGCCTCAACATTGGCGCCGCCACCTTTTACAGCGGCCACCACACCGTCTATCAGCATGCGCATTTCGAATTCGGCCTGGAAAATATCAGCCGCCAGTTCGTCTGGTCGTTTCTCCACGCGCACCCTTTCTACAATTCCGAGCAGCAGAGCCAACGTTACGTTCGCCTGAACAACGCGCACGCTTATGTTCCCGCGGAATCGCTTTTTTTCAACGAAGGCAGCCGCGCAATTTACGAGCGCTCCATCGCTTGCTCGTGGAATTATTACCGCGAACTTTCGGCGCTGCTCACCGGCGATGCCCGCGACATCCTCAACGACATCTGGCATGTGGGCCCGATGTCGCACGTAAATCGCATTCAGAAAATCGAACGCTCCGCCGAAAAGCGCTCCATCGAAATCGCGCGCTACGTGCTGCCCCTCGCCGCGTTCACGACGATGGTGCACACCATCTCCGGCATCGTCCTGCATCGTTTGTGGCGCATGTGCTCGGCCTCCGACACGCCCACCGAAGCGCGCGAGGTCATCGGCCAGATGGTGGCGCTGGCCCGCGACATCGACCCGCAATTTTTCGAACGCTTCGGCACCGAGCCACTGGAAGAATTGCCCGAGTGGGCCAACCGCTCAGCGGTCGCCCACGAAAATAACGGAACCGCTACGCAATCCGTTCCCGATGGCGAAGCTTTCGCGCGCGAATTCGACGCCAAGCTCGGCGGCCGAACTTCGAAGTTGGTGGATTATTCTCCCAACGCGCCGCGGATTGCCGCCGCAGCCTACCGCGCCGTCCTCGGCCAAACCGAATCGCAGTGCAGCGACTCCGAAGCCATCGATCGCCTGCTCAACCCCGCGCGCAATCTCTATCGCCTGGAAACTCTAAACGTCGGCGTTCACGCGCCCGCCATGCGCGCGCTGCAGCACGCCAATTACACCTTCGCCAAAAAAATCAGCCACACCGCCGACAGCCAGGACCAGCGCCACCGCATGGTCCCCGGCTCGCGCCCGCTGCTCACGCTTTCCGACACCCGCCAACCCGACTACATCACGCCGATGCTGCTCGACAAAAATCCCCGCGCCAAAGAACTCTACGAGCGCGCCATGCACGAAGCCTGGCAAGCCAAAAACGAACTTCTCGATCGCGGCGTCCCGCCCGAAATGGCCCTCTACGTTTTGCCCAACGCCAAAGCCATCCGCGTCGTCGAATCCGGCTCGCTGCTCCACCTTCTCCACAAGTGGACCATGCGTACCTGCTTCAACGCCCAGGAAGAAATTTATCGCGCCTCGATGGACGAAGTCGCGCAACTCCGCGAAGTCCATCCGCAATTCGCCCGCTACGTAGGCCCACCCTGCTATGTCCGCGCCGGCATCACCACGCCCATCTGCACCGAAGGCTCGCACTTCTGCGGCGTAAAAGTCTGGCTCGACTTTCCCAATGTCGAACGCCGCATCTGAAGCACGTTAACCGAATGGTAGCGCCAGCTTCCCACCGGCTCCGGTACTCTGCTCTCACCAGTTGACTCGTTGAATGCCCGGCACCAGGTCGAAGTGGTGATCCCGGCTCAGTAGCGGAAGTTCATATTGACGGCAAAGCGCCGCGATCCAGAGGTCGTTCGTGGGTATCGGTTTTCCGGCTTTCTTGAGATGAAGCCGAACAGCCGCATAGTGAAGCGTAGTTTGTTCGGCGATGTCGAGCACGGTGGAATCGGTGATCAGTCCGTCCAGCCAGCCTCGATACCTGGCGCTGAGACGCGATTGCGCGATTCCGTAGCGATATTCGCCGATAACAATCACAGGCAGCGCCAGTCGCTCGACAGCCGCCAATATGCACATAACGCCAGGCTCTTCTTCGGCGAACGCGGAGAGTGCGTTCGTATCCAGGATCACCCTCTTGCCTTCGATTCCTTCGACGTCCACATCTCGTGATCGATCTCCTCGAACGTTTCCTCGATGATCTTGCCGATTCGTCGAGTCTCTCTACGCAGATCTTTCAGCTTGCCGGCGTGCTTCATCCACGGCTTCTGCTCGCCTACTGGAGCGGCCTTCAATTTGTCCTGCACAGCCTCGGTGACGAACTGTCGCAGTGGTATCCCCCGTTCAGCCGCCCTCGACTTTGCACGGCGGAAGATCGTGTCAGGTATCTCTAACGTGGTCTTCATCAAAACAATATTCCCATATTTATGGGTCAAAGGAAAGCGCCAGCTTCCAGGAGGCTCTTGTGGTGGATGCACCGCCTGTAAGCCCCCAATAAAACTGTTCGCCGCCAGGTGAAGCGATTTCACAGGCGCGATATAAGAGTTTTCTAACGCTTCCGAGCTCTCGCCACCTTCTTCGTTTAGTGCGATCCCATAAAGCGACCGCCCGCCACTGTGTCTCCATTTTCCAATGCGCATCGCATCCCGCGCCGCAACTTAACCAAATCGGCACACACCTCTGGATGAAAACGTGCACTCGTAAACAAGCGTGTTAATTTAGCAGTGTAGTTCCCCCCTTCGCACGGCCCCCGTCTAAACGTTCGTTGATTTTCTACGCGAGAGCGGAAAGTAATGAAGAGAAAGCGCCTGGGTGAAGTATTACGCGAGCGCGGACAAGTGTCCGCTATCGACTTGACGAGTGCGCTGGAAGCTCAACGGGGGCAAGGTGGTGCACCTGGGCGAGCTCCTGCCGCAAAAGGGCATGGGGTCCAAAGAAGACTTGATCGCGGCCATGGATGAAGTCACCACCGTGCCCTACGTCGACTGCGCAAGTTTGCAAATACCCGCCGATGCCTTGAAAGCCATTCCCGCCGCCATGGCGCGCCTCCTGATCATCCTGCCGATTAAGCTGGACGGTAACAAACTCACCGTGGCGATGGCGGAACCTCAGAACCTGCGAGTCATCGACGAATTGCGATTCAAGACCGGCAAGGAAATCGTCCCGCGGCTCGGCTTCAAGAGCGAACTCCGTGAAGCGGTGGACAAGCACTACGGACCCGAAGAGATGTCTTCAGCAGAGAATTCTGGCGAGCATACGACCCTCGGCGTCGAGAACATGGAGTTCATTTCCTCCAGCGCGCAGCAGCGCAACGTCAAAGCCATGCGGGAGATGCAAGCGGAGTTGTCGCAAAAATCCAAGACCACTCCGGCCGTAATGGAGTCGCCAACCGATGAACCCTCGGAAAAGGGAGAAAAACTGGGATTTCGCTCGAGCCAGTGAACGCATTCACAGTCTCCACGATATTTCGCTGAACTATGAAGGGCAGACCGCAGAGATTGCCGTTCGGCCGCCGGATGTCAGCCGTAGCGGGATGTTCATCAGCACCAGCCGCAAATTTCCCGAAGGCGCCGTGCTGAACCTGAGGTTTCGGCTGGCGCTGACACAAGCGGAAATCCGCACCAGGTGTGAGGTGCGCTATTGCATGACCGGCGTCGGCGTGGGCGTCGAGTTCGTGGGCATATCGCCGGAGTCGGTATCTGAAATTGAGCGCGAGATCAAACCGTGCGAACACGAAAAGCCCCGGCGCAAGAAATCGCGAGCCAAAGCAAGAAAAAGGTAGCGTTCCCATCGAATTCGTGGTAGGCTACTTTGGCCTAGAATCTCGTCTCTCAAGCGCCGCTGATGGGCGCTTTTTTCATTTCCAGTCCGCAAAAGTAGAGAGCTAACCCTTTTACTATCAATAGATTGCAGCTCCCCACTCCAACGTCAAATCGCGAACTTAGCGTCTAAGCTATTTTGAATCAGTTAGTTACACACATGACGAGAAACAGCGGGGATAACCGCACCGACAGACGAAACAAAGGCGAACATGCCTCAGAAATCTAAACCAAGCAATGTCAGATACTTACAAACTGCCCTGCAAATAAGTGCTTTCTCTTGATAGTCTTACAAATCCCCGGGGGGGGGTAAGCGCCCCTAAATTTTGGCACCGGACGAGCCGCCGCGAAGATCCTAAGACCGCCAGTGCAAAGTCACCGGTCCGCTCATCGGATGCGGAACGGGGGCACCGGTCCGCCGCGACTCCAGCAAATTGGCCTTCAACGCGAAATACCACTTCGCTGGACGGTCCGCGTCGTCGATCAGCATCAGGCGCGGATTGTGCTTCAAACCCTCCGCCTGCTGGATCATCGTTTCCTGGTCCTGGCGCAAGAAGGTCTTCCCAAACATGCGGAAGATCGGCACCGGCAGGAAGAAAACATTCCACGCCGCCACGAAATCGATGCGGCACAAATCGCGCCGCACCGGCGTCACCGTCGTCTGGCTGGTGAACCACAGCTTGCCGCTGCGAATTTCCTCCAGCCGCCGGTTCGGCAAAATAAAATCAATAGTCGTCGTCACCAGCTCGCCGGTCCTTTTTTTCAGCAATTGATACGGCAAGCTGTTCGAGCTCGGCGAGTGCGGGCTCATGCGGAATCCGTCGGGAATCGGCTCAAACTGTTTCTGCTTTTCGTGAATGCTGCCGCGGCTCCGCCAGAACCACGATTGGTGTACGAACGGCCCGTGCGCCGGGTCCATCAGTCCGATAATTCCGTGATCGACGTGCGCCGGCAAATCGCAAGCTAGGTGCGTGATCTTGAATTTATCGCTGAAGGTCGCCAGCTTCGGCGCCGCCGGAATTTTTTCTCCCGGCCGCGCTCCCGCAGCCTGCATAAACACCCAGACGTAGCCGTCGTGCTCTTCGCACGGATAGTGCCCGGCGAAAATGCGATCCACTTTGAGTTTGTCCTGGCTGCTCAGCGACGGAATTTCCACGCATTGCCCGCTGCAAGCATCGAAACGCCAGCCGTGGTAACTGCACTCCACGGTCTTGCCGTCGAAATGTCCGTACGAAAGCGGAATTCCGCGATGAGGGCAGGAATCGCGCACGGCAAACGCTTTGCCCTCCGAAGTCCGCCCCAAAACCAGCGGCACTTCCAGCAACATCGCCGTAGCCAGCCGCTCGCCAACAATTTCCGTACTCCGCAGCGCCGGATACCAGAAATCCCAAAGAAATCCGAGATCGGTGTCACCGCCCGGTTCGCCAATTCCTGCGCCGTTTGCCTGCTGCAAAATGGTAGGGAGAGCTTCGCTCATGGATTCCAACCGCATCGTAGTACATCGCCTGGCGCGCCAGCAACCAACACTCCTCCAGGTACCAACCCGATGCTACTCTTGCGATCTCGCCCCTGTGGCCACGGTCTTCCAGACCGCGGGGTTTAGACGCAAGTGGCGACCACAATTAGCGGGCGGTGCAGGTCATAAGTTTAGACCCAAATGGTGACCAAATCAGCGAGTGACGCAGGCCGTAAAAAAATCCCAGCCCACCAACTCCAATGATCAAACTCTTGGCCAACATATTTCGCGGCTTTTCCTTCGTCTTCGGCATCACCGCCCCGCCGCCAGATCAAGACGAGCGCCCCTTCGTGCTCCTGTGGCTGGGAATCATCGCCGTGGTCATCGTATTTTGCGTGCTCCTGTTCTTCGTAGTCTCCAAGTTGCACGTAGGATAGCTACATACCCCGCGCCGAATCGCTGAAACGGCACCGCGCATCCAATTGCGTGCCACCCGATTCCAGCGTATTCTTGAAGCTGAGAGTATCGATGTACGCCACCTTCTATTAGCCGACCCGCACTCCGCTAGCCGCCACCGGCGAGCAACCCTCCGCTTTTCATCAGTCACGAATCACCAGTCACCCATATCGAGGTTCTCCATGGCCGCACTGACGTTTACGGAAAAACTGAACCAGCTGGGCACGCGCTACGACGAACTGACGCAGCAACTTTCGACGGCCGAGCTCGTCACCGACTCCTCGAAGTTTCAGAAGGTGGCCAAGCAGCACGCCGAGCTCGAGCAAATCGTCGAAAAACATCGCGAGTTCAAACAGATTGAAAAGGATCGCGCCGGCGCGCACCAGATGTTTCTGGAAGCCGAAGACGCCGAGATGAAGCAGATGGCGCACGACGAAGAAAAGCAGTTGAGCGCGCGCATGGAAATCGTCGAGCGCGACCTGAAACTGCTGCTACTCCCCAAAGATCCCAACGACGACAAGAGCGTCATCGTCGAAATCCGCGCCGGCACGGGAGGCGACGAAGCCGCGCTCTTCGCGGGAGATTTATTCCGTATGTACTCGCGCTACGCCGAATCGCAAGGCTGGAAAGTCGAAGTGTTGGACAGTTCTCCGTCTTCACTCGGCGGACTGAAAGAAATCGTAGTGGCTATTCAAGGAAGCAAGGTTTATTCCAAGTTGAAATACGAAAGCGGTGTGCACCGCGTGCAGCGCGTCCCCGCCACCGAAACACAAGGCCGCATTCACACTTCAGCGGCAACCGTTGCCGTGCTGCCGGAAGCCGACGATATCGACATCAAGATTGAAGCGAAAGATTTGCGCATCGACACGTTCTGCTCCTCGGGTCCGGGCGGACAATCGGTGAACACAACGTATTCGGCGGTGCGCATCACGCACATCCCCAGCGGCCTGGTCGTCTCGCAACAAGACGAAAAATCACAAATCAAGAATCGCGCCAAGGCCATGCGCGTTCTTCGCACCCGTCTGTACGAATTGGAAATGGCCAAGCAGCAAGCCGCGATCGGCGCCGAGCGCCGTGGACAAATCAAAACCGGGGACCGCTCCGAAAAAATCCGCACCTATAATTTCCGCGAAAACCGCGTCAGCGACCATCGCATCGGCCTTACGCTGCATCAATTGAACGAAGTGATCGACGGAAAACTCGGTCCGCTGGTCGACGGTCTGATGTCACACTACGAATCCGAGCGCCTTCAGCAGGAACTGTCGCACGCGTGAGTTTCGCGGCGAAACATTCCGTGCCCGCGCTGTTTCAGCAAGACGCATTGAACTGCAAGCAAGCCTGTCGGTCTGAATCCGTATGGACGCCCGCAGCGCACTGAAAATCGGAATCACGCAACTTCGGGAAGCGGGCGTGCCATCCTTCACGCTGGCCGCCGAACTTCTTCTGCTTCACGCCGCAAGCCACGATCGCATCTGGCTATACGCACACCCCGAAGACCCTTTGACCGATCAACAGGAAAAACTATTTCTTGGTTTGCTCGCCCGCCGCATCGCCGGCGAACCCACGCAATATCTCACCGGCAAACAGGAATTCTGGGGCCTGGAATTTGAAGTGAATCCAGCGGTCCTGATTCCCCGCCCCGAAACCGAACACGTAATCGAAGTAGCCCTGGACCGCCTGGCCCTCCGCGAAATCCGCGCCGGCCGCCCGCAAAAAACCATCGGTGAAAATTTGCGGATCGCCGACATTGGCACGGGTTCCGGCTGCATCGCCATAGCGCTGGCGAAAGAACTCCCCTTGGCAAAATTCACAGCAACCGACACTTCACGCGCGGCCCTCCAGGTAGCCGCCCGCAACGCCGCGCGCCACAACCTGGCCGACCGCATCGCATTCGTCGAAGCCAACGTGCTCCAAGCAATCCCCGCGAACCTTGTTGGGGCGCAGCAAGCTGCGCTCCAACCCGGCAAGATTGCAGATCCTAAGTCCCCGGCCGTGGCAAACAACAATCCGGTCGGCGAGCCTCCCATCGCCAGTCACCAACCACCGCTCTTCGATCTCATCGCCAGCAACCCGCCCTATATCGGCCGCCGCGAAGCCCCAACGCTCGCTCGCGAAGTTCGCGACCACGAACCGCACGCTGCCCTGTTCGGAGGCGAAGAAGGCTACGAACTGTACGCCGACTTGATCTCACAAGCCGCGCAACACCTGACGCCCGGCGGAATCCTCGTCCTCGAACTCGGCCACGAGAGCCTGCCGGCAGTTCAGCCGCTACTGGAAGTCGAGAGATGGACCAACGTCGGCGTCACCAATGACCTGGCAGGCATCCCCCGCGTAATCGCCGCCCAGCGCACATAACTCTCCCGCCCTGTAGCCGCGGTCTTCCAGACCGCGGGGTTTAGAGGAAGCGCAAGCAAGGTCGTCGCAAGATGCGCGGTCTCGAGGTCAAGGTCAACGTGAACGTCAATCCCAACGCCACGAACACTCAAAATGCGCTGCGAGACGACCAGCGACCGTCGCGCCTTCACCGCAAGATTGCAGCGGCGTGTAATCTAAACCCCGCCCTCTGAAAGAGGGCGGCTACAGGTTGCGCGTTTACTTCTTGGGCCGGGATTCCGGCGGCACCAATCCGGCCACGCGGTAATACACCACCAACTGTCCGTAGTGTTCGCCCGAATGTTCCGTAAGTCCGTACGCAAGGTCGGACACCGGTATCTTCTGCCCACTTTCCGACCCGACGACTAATTCACTCATGCCCTTGTCGCCCTTCGCCTTGATTTCCGCGGCGCCATCCTCGACGCACTTTTTCACGAACGCCACGATCTGGGCCTTGGTCTTCAAATCGTCGCGCTTGGGGTCATCCGGATAGCGAGGTTTCTTTCCCTCCGCGGGATCCGTAAAGTAATACATCGACGAAGCCGCGTGAATCAGTTGCGAGGCGAACGAACGCTGCGCCGGCACCGGTTTGAACTCATACTTGTCTTCCGGAAAATCCTCCGCCATCGCAATCAATTTGCGCCCGATGTCATTCCATTGTTCCAGCACCAGCTGAGACGCGGTAAGCGTATCCGCCTTAGGCGAACCGCCGTTCCGGCGCGCTCCCGCAGCCGACGCCGTGGAAACGCCCAGAGCAACAGCCAGCACTACCGCTGCAATCGACAATATTGTTCGCATATCTCTCTCCTTAAATCGCAAGTACCCGCCCCGTTTGGTTCTCTCCGCGGCAAAGCCTCGTCCCCCTGCCTGCGCGCGAGCCAACTCTTCGATTCTGACGCGCCAGCCCCTGGAAAGGCTTCCATGCAGGCGGGTGACGGCGCAACGCCGGGAGGCATCATACGCAGGAAACATGCCTCCGTCATTCGCAATCCCCACGGAACCACACACCTTTCGGCGACTGCCGGATGCTGGGAGACTGGGCAGCGCCGGCTTGCTCCGTCGAACCGGGCCGATCCTTGCCAGATCCTAAGTCACCTCAAAAATCTCATGAGGCAACCCGCCAACCCCCATTCCAGCGTCGCAAACCCGCGCATGGTAAACTTAGGGGTGACTAAACCAGTGAGACTTCAATGAACTGGGGCTGGCTGATTCTGCGCATCGCCCTGGGTCTGACCATTCTGACCACGCTGTTTCTTTCCCAGCGTTTTTGGTATCGCGCCATCTGGCGCGCGACCGGGCGTTGGCGCACCAATTGGCTGCGC
>Ga0182015_10005889_pt1 | contig 12528 bp, 7 predicted proteins | sample 712P3MmetaG_FD_120478 | JGI IMG/M metagenome (GOLD analysis project Ga0182015, IMG submission 120478) | Permafrost microbial communities from Stordalen Mire, Sweden - 712P3M metaG | ecosystem: Environmental > Terrestrial > Soil > Wetlands > Permafrost | place: Sweden: Stordalen | collected...
AAGCGACCGTCGCTGCGATAGGCGCGCGCAAGATCGATCCGGGCATGCGCGAAATGGGGCGCCGCGGCGAGCGCCCGCTCGAGGATCTCGACGGCCTGCTTCACCTTGTCCTGGGCCAGCAGCGCCTGCCCGAGAAGGCGCAGGCTGTTGACATCGCCGGGCGCGGCATCCTGAATCTCGCGCAGCTGCCGCTCAGCGGTTTCGGCGCGGCCGGCGCGCAATGCGCCGAGGGCCCTCCCGTAGGCATCCCGCAGCGCCGCTTGCGTGTCGTCGGCCATCGCTTCGGTCCCCCGCCCTCAACCGGTGCCGAACTGCTGTTCGAGAAGCGCGTGCTCGAGGGACGGCTTGGCGCTCGGCTTGCGCTCGGCGCTCGGCGGGTAGCCGAACTGGTTGCGGTAGCACTTGGAAAAATGCGGGGGCGACTGAAACCCGCAGGCAGCGGTGATGTCCATGATGGGCATCGCGGTTTGCTGCAGAAGTTCCCTCGCGCGGCGCAGCCGCATCTCGAGATAATAGCGCTTGGGCACGCAGTTCAGGTCGCGCTTGAACAGGCGTTCGATTTGCCGGCGGGACAATCCCGTCGCCTTCGCGATCTGTTCCAGGGAAAGGGGCTTTTCGATGTTTTCCTCCATGAGCTGCGCAACCCTGATGAGGCCCCGGTGCGAAATGCCGATTTGCGCGCGCAGCGGAATGTACTGCCGGTCGGTGTCCTTGCGCACGCGCTCCACGATGAATTGTTCCGACACCAACTGCGAGATCCGCGGCCCGAGCTTCGATTGAATGAGGTGCAGCATGAGATCCAGCGGCGCCGTACCGCCGGAGCAGGTGTAACGGTCGCGATCGATGGTAAAGAGCTGATCGTTGATCCGCACACGGGGAAACTCTTCGCGCAGCGCCGAAAGATTTTCCCAGTGAATGGTCGCGCGAAAATTGTCGAGAAGCCCAGCGCGGGCGAGCGCATAGCCGCCGGTGCACAGCGCGCCCAAGGGAACGCGCCGTTCCGCCAAGCGGCGCAGGGCGCCGATCAGCGCCGGTGAGACCGCCTCGCGAATGTTGATCCCGCCGCAGACGAACAAGACATCCACTGCCGGCAATTTATCGAGCGTACCGGTCGGGGATAAGCTCATGCCGCTGCTCGCGTCGGTGGTACGACCGTCGATGCTGATCACCGACCACTCGTAGACTTCCCTGCCCACCAGGCGATTGGCCATGCGCAGGGGTTCGAGCGCATTAGCCACCGCAATCAAGGAATAATTCGGCAGCGTCAGAAACGCGTACTTGCACTTGCGCAGCACAACCGGCGCATCCACGGGGCCTCCGATGCAAATCAAATGGGTCGACGTACCGCGATTATGCATTCAATGGCACCAAGATGCCTAATTCCGACAAAAGTGTGTCGTTTCCAGACAGACGGCGGGGTTGCCCTTCCGGTCGAAATCCTCGTCCGGCCACACGTCTGGCGCATTTCAATAAGTGGCTGTCGCAATTAGCCTCATCTTCGGCCCAGTGCTCGCTACACTGCGGAACGCATTTGCGTTGGGGAGCTCAAGCACATGAAAAGTCATGCCCGCGTCGTTGTCATAGGCGGCGGCGTGGTCGGCGTCAGCACGCTGTACCACCTCGCCCTGAAGGGATGGACCGACGCCGTGTTGTTGGAGCGGGCCGAGTTGACCGCCGGGTCGACGTGGCACGCGGCGGGGCTGCTGCCCTTGTTCAACATGAGCTACACGGTCGGGCAGCTGCACAAATATTCCGTGGACCTCTACAAGCGATTGCCGGCAGAAACGGGCCAGGATGTCAGTTTTCACGTCACCGGCAACCTGCGGCTCGCCACCAACCGCGACCGCATGGACGAATACCAGAAGTACTGCGGGACGGCGAACACCATCGGCGTGCCGTTCCAAGTGATCGGCCCTGGGCAAGTGCGCGAGCTGTGGCCGCTGGTCGAGATCGGCAACGGCCACGACACGCCCAACATCATCGGTGCGCTGTATCACCCGGATGACGGGCACATTGCGCCGGCGGATCTGACCATGGCGCTGCGCAAGGGCGCGCGCGCGCGCGGCGCCGAGATTCATGAGCACACCGAGGTCACCGCCGTGCGGCGCACGCCCTCGGGCGAGTGGGACCTGACCACCAACAAGGGCAACATCGTCGCTGAACATGTGGTTTGCGCCACCGGCAACTACGCGCGCCAGACCGGCCGGCTCTTCGGCCTGAACGTTCCGTCGATTCCGGTCGAACACCAATACATCGTGTACGACGAATCGCCCGAATTGAAGGCCTATCGCCAACAAGGCGGGCGTGAGCTCGCGGTGCTGCGCGAGTCGGACCAGTCCTACTATCTGCGCGAGGAGCGCATGGGCTGGATTTTGGGTCCCTACGAGGCGGGCGCTCCCGCTCGATTCGCCGACGGCGTGCCCGATTGGTTCGGCAAGAGCCTGTTCGAGGGCGATCTCGAGCGGCTGCTGCCGCACGTCGAGGCTGCGCAGCGGCGCGTTCCTTCGCTCGCCAATTGCGGCATCAAGGATATCGTCAATGGACCGATCGCCTACACCCCGGATGGCAGCCCGCTGATCGGCCCGGCCTGGGGCGCCACGAACCTGTGGCTCAACGAGGGCCACAGCTTCGGCATTACAGCGGCCGGCGGTTCCGGATGGCAGCTCGCGGAATGGATCGTCGAGGGAGAGCCTGGCATCGACATGATGGCCGTCGACCCGCGGCGCTACGGTCCCTACACCAGCAAGCGCCACGTGGTCCAGAAGAACGAGGAAACCTACCGCAACGTGTTCGTCATCCATTATCCGGACGAGGAACGCCCGGATGCACGACCCGCGAAGACCAGTCCGATATACGACAAGCTCGCGCGAATGGGTGCGGTTTTCGGGCAGCGCTACGGCTGGGAGCGCGCCAACTGGTTCGCTCCCGCGGGCGTCTCCCCGACCGACAAATGGAGCTTTCGCCGCTCGAACTATTTCGAGCACGTGGGAGCGGAGGCGCGGCACCTGCGCCGGCACGTCGGCGTGATAGACCTTACTCCCTTCACCAAACACGAAGTGAGCGGTCCCGGCGCGGAAGCATGGCTCGACGGTCTGGTCGCCAACAAGGTGCCCACGAAAATTGGACGCATCGCCCTGTGCCACGCGCTGACACGGCGCGGCGGAATCCGCTCGGAATTCACGATCACCAAGGTTGCCGACGAGCATTTCTACGTGGTGAGCGCCGGCGCGGCGGAGCGCTACGACAGCGACTATCTGCAAAAAATGCTTCCCGCGGATGCGGCGGCCGGCGGCCCGCCGAGCCGTGTTTCGATCAGGAACATCACGACGAGCCGCGGCTGCTTCGTGCTGGCCGGGCCGCGTTCGCGCGAGGTGTTGGCGAAGCTCACCGACCTGCCGCTCGACAACGCCGCGTTTCCGTGGCTCACCGGCCAGGTGGCCGAAGTCGGCCTGGCCGTGGACGTGTATCTGCTGCGCGTGAATTTCGTGGGCGCCCTCGGCTGGGAGCTGCATTTTCCGATCGAGTATGCACACCACCTGTTCGACGCCCTGTTCGCCGCCGGCGAGGAATTCGGCATCCGGATGGCCGGAATGCGCGCAATGGAATCGCTTCGCCTGGAGAAATCGTACCGCATGTGGGGCACGGATCTGAGCCCCGATTACACCCCATTCGAGGCAGGACTGGATCGCTTCGTGAGATTGAACAAGGGTCCCTTCATCGGCAAGGAGGCGCTCGAACGGCAATTGAAACAGGGTGTGCCGCATCGCTTCATCACCTTCGAGGTCCACGACGTCCGGGACGCGGACCCGCTGGGGAACGAACCGCTGTTCGACACCATGGGCGCGCTCATCGGCCGCGCAACCGCCGGCTACTATGGGCACGCCCTCGGCAAGAGCCTGGGTCTGGGTTACGTCAAACCCGGGTTCGCGGGCATCGGGAGTGAACTCAAGATCGAAATCCTCGGCGAACGCAAGCGCGCCACCGTGCTCGTGGATTCGCCGTACGATCCTGAAAACAAGGAACTTCGGGCCTGATGGAAGCCATACCGACGTCATGAGCAGGCAATCATTTTCTGCGCTGGCGCTGATCCGGCGCGGTCTCTCCGGCCATCTCAACTGGCAGAAACAGTGGCGCAAGGCGGCACCCAAGGCGGCTTATGACGCCGTCATCGTCGGCGGCGGCGGGCACGGACTGGGTGCGGCCTACTATCTGGCGAGGGAACATGGCCTGACCAATGTCGCTGTTCTCGAGAAGGGCTGGATCGGCGGCGGCAACACGGGTCGCAACACCACCATCATCCGGTCCAATTATTTGTTCCAGGAAAGCGCAGCTCTTTACGACCATTCGGTGAAATTGTGGGAGACCTTGTCGCAGGTGCTCAACTACAACGTCATGTTCTCGCAGCGCGGGGTCATGATGCTGGCGCACACCGTTCACGACATTCAGGTGTTCAAGCGGCACGTTCACGCCAACCGGTGCAGCGGCGTCGACAACGAGTGGCTGGAACCGGTGCAGGCAAAGGAGTTCTGTCCGCCGCTCAACATCGGGGACGACATCCGGTATCCCGTGCTCGGAGCGGCGCTGCAGCGGCGCGGCGGCACCGCGCGGCACGATGCGGTCGCGTGGGGATATGCGCGCGCCGCTGACGCCTTGGGCGTCGACATCGTCGAGAATTGCGAAGTCACGGGCATCAAGCGGGACGCCGCCGGTGCGGTCGAAGCGCTGGAAACCTCGCGAGGCCTCATCCGCACACGGAAGGTTGGCGTCGCGGCGGCGGGCAACACCAGCGTGGTCTTGAAACTGGCCGGTGTGCGCCTGCCCTTGGAGAGCTATCCGTTGCAGGCCCTGGTGAGCGAACCGATCAAGCCGATTTTTCCCTGCGTGGTCATGTCCAACACCATTCACGCCTACATCAGCCAATCGGACAAGGGCGAGCTTGTGATCGGCGCCGGCACCGATGCGTATACGTCCTACACGCAGCGCGGAGCACTGCACGTGAACAGCCATACGTTGGATGCCATCTGCGAACTGTTTCCGACGTTTCGCCGCATGCGAATGATGCGCAACTGGGGCGGCATCGTCGACGTCACCCCCGACCGCTCGCCCATCATCGCGAAGACACCGGTGCAGGGTCTGTACGTCAATTGCGGCTGGGGCACGGGCGGCTTCAAGGCGACGCCGGGCTCGGCCCACGTGTTTGCATGGACCATCGCGCGCGACGAACCGCATCCGATCAATGCGCCGTTCACCATCGAGCGGTTTCGCGACGGCCACCTGATCGACGAGGCCGCGGCCGCCGCCGTGGCCCACTGAGAATCGCAAGGATGCTGCTCATCACCTGTCCATTCTGCGGCAAACGGCCGGAGATCGAATTCACCTACGGCGGCCAGGCGCATCTCGCACGGGCCGAAAGACCCTCGGAACTCGACGACCAGGCATGGACCGACTATCTCTACGTGCGCGCCAACACCAAGGGCATCCACGCCGAACGGTGGCGCCACGCGCGCGGTTGCGGACGCTTTTTCAACGCGGTGCGCGACACGACCACGGATCATTTCCTGGCGACGTATAAGACGGGCGAACCGCCGCCGGGGAAAGGGCCGTGAATTCGCGCAATGCCCGCGGCGGTCGCGTCGATCGATCCGCCCCATTGCGATTCACGTTCGATGGAATCTCCCGTGCGGCATTTGCGGGCGACACGCTGGCCTCGGGGCTGCTCGCCAATGGAGTACACCTGGTCGGGCGATCGTTCAAGTACCACCGCCCGCGCGGAGTATTGTCGGCGGGATCCGAGGAGCCTAACGCGCTGGTGACGGTGATCCGCGACGCGGCTCGCTGCACGCCGAACCTTCGCGCCACCCAGGTCGAGCTGTACGACGGATTGGTGGCGACGAGTCAAAATCGTTGGCCCAGCCTCCGTACGGACTTCGGCCGGGTGAACGACGCGCTATCGGCGTTTTTTCCCACTGGCTTCTACTACAAGACCTTCATGTGGCCCCGAAAGGCCTGGAAGGCTTTGTACGAACCTATCATTCGCCGCGCTGCCGGTCTCGGCGAGGCTCCGAAGCGACCGGATCCCGACCGCTACGCGCAGCGCTATGCGCACTGCGACGTGCTCGTCGTCGGCGCGGGTCCCACCGGCATCGCCGCCGCAATGACGGCCGCCGACCTCGGCGCCCGGGTCATCCTGTGCGATGAACAGTCAGAGTTCGGCGGCAGCCTGCTCGGCGACCCGGCCGCACGCATCGACGGGGACTCGAGCTCCGCGTGGCTGCAGCGATCCATCGACGCCCTGCGATCGAATCCGCGCGTCACCCTACTCGCCCGCGCCACGGCGTTCGGCTACTTTCCGCACAATTTCGTCGGCCTGAACGAGCGCCTTACCGACCATCTGCGAGAGCCGCCTCGGCACCGTCCGCGCGAACGCTTGTGGCAGGTTCGGGCCCGCGAGGTGGTGCTGGCCACGGGCGCCATCGAACGGCCCTTGGTATTTCCAGGCAATGACCGGCCCGGCATCATGCTGGCAGGCGCCGGCCAGACTTACCTGAACCGCTACGGCCTGCGGGTGGGCAATCGTGTGGTCGTCGTGACTGCGGCCGATGCCGCCTACCAGGCGGCGCTCGATCTGCATGCGGCCGGCGTTACGGTGGCCGCGGTGGCCGACTTGAGGCCGGCGCCGACCGGCGCACTGCCCGATGCGGTGCGCCTGGCCGGCATCGACGTCATCCCAGGCTCGACCGTACTCGGCACCGGGGGCGACTTGCGCGTCAGCCGCATCACGCTCGGAAAATGCGCGGGCGCCACGGTGCAACCCGGGAGGGTTTTGGATTGTGATTCGGTATTGATGTCGGGCGGCTTTACGCCGAGCGTGCATTTATTTTCCCAATCCCGCGGCAAATTGATTTGGAATGACGTACTGCAAGCGTTCTTACCCGGTCAGTCCGCGGAGAACGAGCGTTCGGCCGGTGCCTGTCGAGGCCTGTTCGGACTGGCCGAGGCGCTGGCCGATGGTGTGGCGGCCGGCGCGGCAGCGGCAGATGCAGCGGCAGGAGCCTCCGCTGCCGCTTCGAGCCGATCGATTCGCCGCTTCGCGGTGGAGGCCGAGACCCGGGGCAGCGATGGGTATCTTGGCGCCCTGCCGGCTGCGGCGACTCCGCCTTCGGACAAGTCATTCGTTGATTGGCAGCACGACGTGACCACCAAGGATCTGGCCCTCGCTACGCGCGAGGGCTTCCAATCCATCGAGCACGTCAAACGCTATACGACCACCGGCATGGCCACCGACCAGGGCAAGACGTCGAATCTCAACGCAATGTCGATCGTTGCAGGGAAGCTCGATCTCGCCATCCCGCAGGTGGGTCACACCACGTTTCGCATGCCCTACACGCCGGTGAGCTTCGGGGTGTTCGCCGGGATCTCCCGTGGCGACCTGTTCGATCCGGTGCGCACCACGCCCATGCATGAGTGGGCATCGGCCAAGGGGGCCGTCTTCGAGAATGTGGGTCTCTGGAAGCGTGCGCGCTATTTTCCGCGCGCCGGTGAAGACATGCACGCCGCGGTGGCCCGCGAGTGTTTCGCCGTGCGCAACGCCTGCGGCATTTTCGACGCCTCGACGCTGGGCAAGATCGAGATCGTCGGCGCGGACGCCGCGGAGTTCATGAACCGGCTGTATGTCAACAACTGGGCCAACCTCGGATTGAACCGCTCGCGCTACGGCATACTCTGCCGCGACGATGGATTCATTTACGATGACGGCGTGGTCGCACGTCTTGCCGCCGACCGCTTTCACGTGACCACCACCACCGGCGGCGCGCCGCGAGTTCTCGCCATGATGGAGGACTATCGTCAGACCGAATGGGCGCATCTCGAGGTATGGCTCACGTCGACCACCGAGCAATGGGCCGTGATCGCCGTGCAAGGGCCCCGGGCCCGCAACGTGCTCGCACCGTTGATCGGAGGCCTCGACATCGGCGCGGCGGCGCTGCCGCACATGAGCGTGGGCCTGGGGTCGATCTGCGGCGTGCCCATGATGCTGTTCAGAGTCAGCTTCACCGGTGAATTGGGCTTTGAAGTGAATGTGCCCGCCGATCATGGCGCCGCGGTGTGGGAAGCGATCCACGCCGCCGGGTGCGCCCAAGGCATGGTGGAGTATGGAACCGAAGCCATGCATGTGCTGCGCGCCGAAAAGGGCTACATCATCGTCGGCCAGGACACCGATGGCACGGTGACACCCGACGACGCGGGCCTCTCCTGGGCGGTCGGCAAGACCAAGCCCGACTTCGTCGGCAAGCGTTCCTTGGAGCGCCCATCGATGAAGGATCCAAACCGCAAGCAACTCGTCGGGCTGCGACCGCGCAATCGCGGCGTGGTTCTCGAGGAAGGCGCGCAGGTCGCCGCCAAGCCGGGCCAGAGGCCGCCCATGGAACTCATCGGGCACGTGACCTCATCCTACGCCAGCAGCGTACTGGGATATCCCATCGCGCTGGCGCTGGTCGCCGGCGGCCGCGGGAGAATGGGGCAAACGCTGCACGTGCCGATGCCCGCCGGCGATCTCGAGGTTGAGGTCACCTCGCCCATTTTCTACGATCCCGCCGGAGCGCGCATCAATGGCTGACACCGCCACCCGCCGCCGGCCCACGGTGCCCGCCGCCGAATGGCTCGAAGCGCTTTCCCCCGCCACCCGCATCGCGTTCTACGGCGGCGCCGCGGCACGAACGGCCGCGGCTGCGGTGTGGGGTCCGGAATTTTCGGCAGCCGTTTGTCGGGCACACGCCAGCGGCGCCCGGGCGACGCTGTGGATGGGGCCCGATGAGTATCTGCTCCTGGAGGTGGGTTCGAACCCATCGGCCGCCACGGCGGCGGAAACCGTGGCCGCCCTCGAGCGCGCCTTGGCCGGCATCCCCCACGCGCTGGTGGACGTGAGCCACCGGCAGTTCGCGCTGCAAGTGAGCGGCCCGCACGCGGCCACCATTCTTTCCGGCGCCTGTCCGCTGGATCTGGACCCCAGTGAATTTCCGGTCGGCATGTGTACCCGCACCGTGCTCGCCAAGGCGGACATCGTGCTGTGGCGGACGCGGGAGCTGGCATTCCATCTGGAAGTATGGCGCTCGTTCGCCGGCTACGTCACCGGCGTTCTAGGGGAAATCGCGGCGGAGTTTTATCCGGGCTGACCTGCGATCTCGAGCGCCATCCAGCGTCCGCCCGTTTGCATCCCTCCCAGCCCGCCCCCCGGTCGGCAGTTCTCCGCATCGCCGGAACCCCCGAATTCATTCTATTGAAGGGTTATATTCCCCTTCGTCGATGTGTCGCCCATTCATGCTTCTTCTGGATGTCGTATTTCTCCAGGTGATTCCGTTTTAGTTACTAGGAATGATGAGTGACCTGCGACGGATTTTTCGGAAACGGCGGATGCCCATGACAAATCTCGGGATGATCACAATCCTCGCCCGCCGGCGCGTCGCCAGGGCGCGAGTGTTCGCGGCCGCATCCCGGCTGGGATGCGCCGCCGCGGTGGCCACGTTGGCGGCCGGGTGCGCCACACCCACACAGAACACCGACCAATTCGCCGGCGAATGGCACTTCCAAAGGGACGTCGAATCCGGCAACGATTTTCGCCACGTCGTGTACCGCAATAATGCACCAGTACGGGGCGCCGTTTTGCATGTGTACATCGACGGCGACGGCACGCCCTACTGGCAGCGAAATCTCAGCGCAACCGATCCCACGCCCCGCGATCCGGTCATGCTGCGATTAATGGCGCTGGATCCCGACCGGAGCGTCTATATCGGTCGACCCTGCTACTTCGGCCTGTATCGAGACCCCCCTTGTACGGCGGCCTATTGGACCACGCGCCGCTATGCACCCGAGGTTGTGGAAAGTCTCGAGGCCGTGCTGCGCGCCGAAACCGCTAGAGCAGGTGCGCTGCATGTGGAATTATTTGGACACAGCGGCGGCGGCACCTTGGCCGTCCTGTTGGCCCAGCGTGTCGGCAGCGTGACACGCGTGGTGACCCTCGGGGCAAACCTCGATATTTCGGCGTGGTGCAAATTACACGGCTACTCGCCGCTCGCCGGCTCACTCAACCCGGTGGACGAGCACGCGCTGCGCACGGGGGTCCAGGTGCTGCACTTGGTCGGGGATCGCGACAACAACACGCCGCCGTCGCTGGTCGACTCCGCCGCCCGTGCTCGCGGCGGCGAGCCGGTGCGCGTCATGGCTGGCTTCGATCATAGCTGTTGTTGGGAAACGGTGTGGCGCAGCATTTTACGGGAGCCGCTCGAGTTGACAGGGCGAGATCCCAGCGATAACGTGATATGAAAATAATCGGCTATGCGCGCTGGGATGCTCGCTCCGCGATTAGCCGAGCAGAGCCGCTTCGGTCGGCCAGGGATGGGAAGATGACTAATTGCGCTGGGAGTGCCACCACAGCCGATTGCTCCAGTTCGGGACCCGCACTGCGCGCGGCCCCTTTCCCCGGGTTGCGGACCGCGTGCGTCCTCGTGGCCATCTCCGTGCTCGGCGCCTGTTCCGGCGGCGTGGGCACCACTGACACGTCGAGCAGCGTCACGGCATATCAGTACACGGCCGGCGGTAGCGTCGCCGGGCTCTCCGGCAGCGGATTGATGTTGCAGAATAATAACGGCGACAACCTGCCCGTCACCGCAAACGGCACGTTCACATTCCCGACGTCGCTCGTGACCGGCGACTCGTACAACATATCCGTGCTCACACAGCCAGGTACGCCCAGCCAGACCTGCGTCGCCACGAACGGCAATGGCACAGTCGGGGAAGCCAACGTCACCGCAGTAAGCGTCACCTGCGCCAACAATCCAACTCCCGTGGGCGGAATCGTCACCGATACGATAGGCGGCACGGTGGTCGGCATCTTGGGTGCTGGGTTGGTGTTGCAGAACGACGGCGTCGACAACCTGAGCATCCCCTCGAATGGATCATTCACGTTCGCCACGGCCCTTCCGAGCGGCCTGCCGTATGCGGTAACGGTGCTGTCGCCGCCGATCAATCCTTATCAAAATTGCGTGGTCACCAGCGGCACCGGCATGGCGGGCGCCAGTAACGTGACCAACGTTTCCGTGTCGTGCACGACCAACGTGAATACGGCCTATACCATCGGTGGGACGGTGACCGGAGTATCCGGCGCCGGGCCCATCGTTCTCGAGGACAACGGCCGGGATTCTCTGACCGTCTCGACCGATGGCCCGTTCACGTTCAAGCTTCCGATCCCGAGCGGCAGCAGCTACAGCGTCACGGCAACCAGCGTCAGCGGACAGCAAAGCGAAACTTGCACCTTCGCCAACGCCAGCGGCACGGTTGGCTCCGGTAGCATCACCAATGTTGCGATCAGCTGTCAGGCTAATGTCGTCATCGGCCTCACGGTGTCGGGCCTGACCGGAACGGGACTGGTGCTGCAAGACAATGCCGGCGACAATCTCGCGGTCGCGAAGAACGGCACGTATACGTTCGCGACGGCAATCCCGAGTGGAACTCGTTATGCCGTCACGGTGCAGGCGCAACCGACGAATCAATCCTGCACCGTATCCAATGGTGCCGGCACCGCCACGGCCGGAGCCGCCATCAATGTGTCCGTGACCTGCATCGCCCCTTCGTACACCGTGGGCGGCACGGTTACCGGTCTTGCCGGTGCGGGCCTGATTCTGCTGGACAATGGCGGAAATAACCTGCCCATCACGGCCAATGGCGCGTTCACCTTTAGGGCGCCGGTGGCGAGCGGGAGTACATACGCCGTAACCGTGTTGACGCAGCCGAGTTCGGTAACTCAGGTGTGCACGGTCGCCGGCGGGAGCGGCACGGTAACCACCGGCCCCATCACCACTGTCGCGGTTGCGTGTACCACCAGCACATTCGCCATTGGCGGCAATTTGGCCAGATACTTAGTGCCCGCCGGTCCCTTGGGGATCGTGCTGGCGAATGGTCAAGACACCATAACACCCGCTGCTAATGCCACGACTTTCACTTTCCCGACGCCTGTCGCCTCTGGTCAACCGTACGCCGTAACAATCAAGACGCAGCCAATCGGTCAAAGCTGCCAGTTGACCAACGGCACAGGGACCGTTGGATCAATGAACGTAACGACCGTGCAGATCAATTGCACCGACTTGGAGTGGCTGGGTGGAAGTTCCGCAAACAACGTCGCCGGCGTTTACGGCACGATCGGAACGCCAGCGACCACCAACCAACCCGGCTCGCGCCTCGGGGGCATGAGATGGACTGACGCCGCAGGCAATCTGTGGCTGTTCGGCGGCTACGGTTATGACTCGGCGGCCACCCTTGGCTATTTGAGCGACCTGTGGAAATACAACCCGACAAACAATGAGTGGACCTGGATAAGCGGGTCCAATTTCGCCAATGTGGAAAGCGCCTACACAACTCCCTTCGCCCCCGGAGGACGCGAGTTCGCCGTGTCGTGGGTCGACGGTGCAGGCAATTTCTGGCTATTCGGCGGCTACGGCATGACTGTCGATGGTGACGACGGTACCGACCACGGCGATC
>Ga0182015_10005892_pt1 | contig 12522 bp, 11 predicted proteins | sample 712P3MmetaG_FD_120478 | JGI IMG/M metagenome (GOLD analysis project Ga0182015, IMG submission 120478) | Permafrost microbial communities from Stordalen Mire, Sweden - 712P3M metaG | ecosystem: Environmental > Terrestrial > Soil > Wetlands > Permafrost | place: Sweden: Stordalen | collected...
AACCGGACGATCCGTAGACCTCAAATTTCTGGCGAATGCCATCGGAGAAAACTTCAACCTTCGTGCCGATAGCGGACTTGTTGTCGTTGAGTCCCTTAAGCGCAAGCCGCAAAGAGTTGTTCTCGTTGCCGCCTTCGTTGTGGAGCAGCACGGCAGGCCCATGGTTTTGCGTGATCAGCAGATCGACGGCTCCGTCGTTCTCGTAATCGCCGACAATGATGGCGCGCGGCTCCTTAAGCTGAATCTTGTCGAGTCCGACGTCGGCGGTAACGTCTTTCCATCCGTCGGGCCCGAGATTGCGGAAGAGGCGGACTTCGCCTTTGCCATCTTTGGTCTCGCCGACAGCGACTAGGTCAACCCAGCCGTCGTTGTCATAGTCGATGGCGGCGACACCGTAAGCGCGGACCCAGTTGATTTCGGGTAATGGAACTCGATCGAAGCTCTTGCCTTGATTGTTGCGCCAGAGGGTGATGCCGGGCGGTCCTGTGTGTGTAAAGGCAAAGTCCATCCAACCATCGTGATTGAAATCAAGAACGGCGAGTCCGGTCGTTGGCGCTGGCATGGCTGAAGACCAGGGCTGCCGCACAAGAAATTCTCCTTCGCGCTGGTTTTCAAAGATGCTGGGAGCCTCCTCTGAACTGGTAACCACAACGTCGACGGCCCGGTCATTGTTGTAGTCGGTGCCTATGCTGTTGGTCGCGGTCGCTCGCCATAACCCGAGATCGCTGGTCACGTTCGTGAAGGTGCTATTCCCGTTGTTACGCCACATCTCCGCGGGAAGTGGTGACAAGTGCCACTCTAAGCCCATAACTGGGGACCAAGCTTCCCTAATGCCCAGCAAATCCAAGTCCCCGTCATGGTCGTAGTCAACAAAATTCAGACTCCTCCAACCGACTACGCTGCCGCCAGCGGTTCTGTCACTAATGATTCCAGCAGCCTGTGTCACGTCGACAAACTTCATCGCTTTATCATTGCGCAGCAAATGAATCCCGTTCGATGTGCTAATTGCGAGATCAGGGAAGCCGTCGTTGTCGTAGTCGCCCACCGTGCATCCCGCAGCTTGCTCCGTCGCACTAATACCGAGCTTCTGTGTAGCATCCTCAAACTTTCCTTCTCCGAGGTTGTGGAAGAGAGCTGATCCGCCGAGCGCCCCCCCACCCCCGAGGAACAGATCGATTTTGCCGTCATTGTCATAATCGATGAAACAAGCGGCGGAATTTCCGTCCGTGGACAGCCCCGCTTTCTTCGTCACATCTACAAACCTCACCGGAGTCTGCGGCGGCACTTTCTGCATCGCCATCGGCGATTCTTCCGCGCGCGAATACTTTCCCTGTTCGCCATAGGCGAGGCTAATCGGTGCGCCCAGCTTGTTTTGCGTGATGTACTGGAACTTCTTCATCGCTTCATGCGCGGGATCGAGCTGGCCGGATTGCTGGTAGGCTCGCGCCAGTCCGAACTGGGCGGAGGCGTGGAGAGAATTGATCTTTAGCGCGCGCTTGAAGGCCGCGATCGCTTCGGGAAATTGTTTAAGCTGCGCGTAAGTCGATCCAAGGAAGTACCAGGTATCGGCGTCGTTCGGGTCGATCTCGATAGCACGGCGAAACGCATCGACGGCCGCGCTCGCATCGGCGGAATTTTTGTAATAGAGGCCGAGGTTGTACCAGGCGTGCACATCTTTGGGATTGGACTTCGCTGCTCTTTCGATCAGCGTCTTTGCTTCATCGAGTCGCTGCAGGTTGAGGAGGGCGACTCCACGATTCACGGTGGTGACATCGAGCGACGGGTCTTTGGTTGCTGCATCTTCGAAAGACTTGAGCGCCTTTTCGAACAGCTGCTGGTTCATGTAGGCGACGCCGAGGTTATTGAGGCGTGCGGCTTCTTGCGGATTGGCAACGGGATTGGTCGCGGCGAGGAGCGCGAGAAAGCAGGCTGCGACGAGAACTGAGATGAGAACCGAGACGACAACAAGGGTGAGTAACCTGAGCATCGGCGTTGCGAGTGATTCTATATCAGGATTCTGATTGCGGTTTACTTGCAGGAAGCGCTGTTCTTGGCTGGGCTACTTCGGCTGCATGGTCTGCGCAACCATCACCTGGCGCTTGAAATCTTCCATCATCTGCGATTCGAGCCGCACTTCGGTGGGACGCTTGGCAAGGGTCATGGTGTCAATCTTGTCCTGCAGTTTGAGCAGGGCGTAAAACAAATTTTCCGGACGCGGCGGACAGCCGATCACATACACATCCACCGGAACGAGGCGGTCGATGCCCTGCAGGACGGCGTAGGTATTAAACGGTCCGCCGACCGACGAGCAGGCGCCCATCGAAATCACCCACTTTGGCTCGGGCATCTGGTCGTAAATTCGCTTCACCACCGGCGCCATCTTGAGCGTGACTGTGCCGGAAACAATCATCAGGTCTGCCTGCCGCGGGCTGGGGCGAAACACTTCCGAGCCAAAGCGCGCGATATCAAAACGGGCGGTCGAAGAAGCGATCATCTCAATGGCGCAGCACGCCAGACCAAACGTCATCGGCCAGAGCGCCGATTTGCGCGCCCAGTTGAAGACGTAGTCCACCGTCGAGATCATGAAATTCTTCTCGAATTTGTTCTGCAGCCAGCTCATGAGGCCTCTTGCGATACGGGGTTGTCTAACATCATACGCCGGAAAATGACGCTGGTTGGCCGTGAGCTTCGAGCCGCGAAGTGCACGCAAACAATCCAATTCGCACTCGCCCGGTTGCTCGTAGTTTCAATAAGTAGCTCAGTAAATCGTGTACCCCGGCGCGGGATTCCGCACGTCGGGCTTGGACGCCATCAGCAGCAGCGCGCCGATGCGCTTGAATGCTTTCAGGTCGTCGAGCGAATGGAAGGACGTGGTCTGGTAATTTTCGGGCGTGGGCGTGTCGTCAGGAATTTGCGCATACTCGACGTTTTGGAACGCATGCGCCTTCAACAACTCGACATACTCCGCCGCCGAGCGCACATGCACCGGCACCTTCAACTTCGGCACCCATTGCAGCGAATAGGGATTATCCTTGTAGAGGTTAATCAAAATGAAGAGCCGCCCGTGCGGCGCCATCACGCGAAACAGCTCGGCCAGCGCGCGTTCCTGGTCAGGATAGTAGTAAAACGACTCCACCGACAGCACCTTGTCGAAGAAATTTTCTTCCCACGGAATTTGCGCCGACGAGCCGACGACGAACATCACGTTGTCGAATTCTTTCGAAGCAGTTCGCGCCTGCCGGACCATCTCATCGGAAATGTCGACCCCGACGACCTGCCCACATCCCTGTGGGCCATCGCTCACCAGGCGCGACAACAAACGTGTCGCCCAGCCCGATCCGCAGCCGAGATCGAGAATACGCTCGCCGGGACGCAGGTCCATGCGGCGCATGGTTTTCTCGGTGATGTCGAGATGATGGCGCTCCATCTTCGCGCCTTCGCCCTCATCGGCCCAGCGGTTGAACTCGTTTTGCAGGCGTTGTTCGGGAGATTGTTGTTTGTCGTTCGACACTGAATTTTCCTCAAGCGAAAAAATCGACTAGCGGCCAGCGACCTTCTCCAACTCCTCAAAAAATACCGGGTATGACACTCCCGCCGCATCTGCGCCATGGATGATCGTATCGCCTTCGGCGCGCAGCGCGGCCACGGCAAAAGCCATGGCGATGCGGTGATCGCCGAACGAATCCAGCTCCGCGCCGTGCAGATGTTGGCCGCCTGGGATGCGCATTCCATCGGGACGCTCTTCAATCTCCGCGCCCATCTTGCGCAGGTTCGCCGCAACTGCGTCGATTCTGTCCGATTCCTTCGCGCGCAATTCCTTGGCGTCGCGCACTTCGAGGCCGCCTCGAGAATACGGCGCAACCGCTGCCATCACCGGAATCTCATCGATCAGGGCCGCCGCATCGGCGCCCGCGACCAACCCACCTTTCCACTCGGCGCCGCGCGCTTCAATCGTTCCGGCCAACTCGCCTTGATGTTCTTCGAGATGCCCGATCGAGATCTTCAATCCCATCTGCGTCAGGATGTCGAGCAACCGCGCCCGGGTCGGATTCATCAGAATTCCGGGCAAAGTGATTTGCGATCCGGGAAACAACGCGGCCGCGCAGAGAAAAAATGCAGCGCTCGAGAGATCTCCGGCAACATGCGCCTCGATGGCGCGCAGCCGCTGTCCGCCGGCAATGCGCGATGCATTCCCTGTTCGCCCGACTTCCGCGCCGAATGCTTGCAGCGCGATTTCTCCGTGGTCGCGCGTGCGAATTGACTCCTCGACGACTGTTTCGCCGTCGGCAAAGAGGCCGGCAAACAGGACGCACGATTTGACCTGCGCGCTGGCCACTTCGGGCCGGTAGTGGATTGCCTTGAGCGATCCGCCGTGAATCTTCAGCGGAGGGCGTCCACCCTCGCTCGACGAAATCTTCGCGCCCATCTCGGTAAGGGGAGTCATAATGCGCGCCATCGGACGCCGCGAGAGCGATTCGTCGCCAAACAACTCGCTGGCAAATGGCTGGCCGGCGAGAATCCCGCTGAGCATGCGCATGGTCGAGCCGGAGTTGCCGCAGTCGAGCGGCTCGCTCGGCGGGCGCAGGCGCGGCCCCACTCCCTGCACTTCAATCGCCCCGTCGTCGAGTTGCTTCCACGCGGAACCGAGTTTCGCGACGCAGTTGAGCGTGCTGGCGCAATCCCGCGCGGCGGAAAAATTATGGAAGCGGCTGACGCCTTCCGCAATCGCCGCCAGCATGGCATAGCGATGCGAGATCGATTTATCTCCCGGAATGCGAACGACACCGCCCACAGTGCTTGCCGGGTGGATGGTGACGCTCGCGCCCTCGCGCGTTGAATCATGAGCCATGAAATTAATATAACGGAGATCTTGTGGGAGGTCAGAGGTGAGAGGTCAGATTGCAGAGGTGAAAATCGGCGGTCTTGCCTTCGCAATCTGACCTCTTACCTCTACTGCGTCCGAGCGCGCCCGGCGGCTTCGGCGAGAATCTCCTGCGGAACCTCGCGAAGGGTGACATGGAATTCGAACATCGGTATTTCGGAGCCGCGTCCCCAGCGGCCGACTTCCCAGTGCGCGCGGATGAATTTGACTTCTGGCCGCGCCGAGAGGTCGAGCAGCAGCGGTACTTCCTCGCGATAGAACTTCTGCGGAAAAGCCGCGACTGGCTTGGCGTCCCATGCAGCTCCATCGGCCGAGGCGTAAATGGCGACGTCGAGTGATTCCTGCTCAACAATGTTGGTGATGGCGAGCGTCAGCAGAAAAACCCGGCCCTCGGCCTGGCCCACATCGAGCGCGGGCCCGTCACCCTTGGCATTGACTACGGTTTTTTCGGGGACAAGGAAGGCTTCCAGCATGACGCCGAAATTCTAGCAGACAGAGTACGCGCGGCGGCGACAGACTTCGGTGAAATGCACCGCCGCGTCACTTCGCATATCATCGTTCGCATACGGAGTTCGCATACGGAGTTCGCATACGGAGTTCGCATACGGACTTACGATGAAAACAATTTTGCTAAATTCGCTGCTGGGAATAATTTTCTCGATGCACTTCGCCTTCGCTCAGCCCACCAAGCCATCCCAGATGCCTCCCGACTCCGAAATCCGCCAGCTTCTTGTGGACCGGATCGACAGAGATCATCAGAGCGTTGGCATCGTCGTCGGCGTCATCGACCCCTCGGGACGCAGAATCGTCTCTTACGGAAATCTCGACAAAGGCGACAAGCGTCCGCTCGACGGCAACACTGTGTTTGAGATCGGCTCCATCACCAAGGTCTTCACCTCGTTGTTGCTGGCGGATATGGTGCAGCGCGGAGAAGTGAGGCTCACCGATCCCGTGGCCAAGTATCTTCCGCCGACCGTCAAAATGCCGGAGCGCAACGGCCGGCAAATTACGCTCGAAGATCTTGCGACTCATACCTCGGGCCTGCCGCGGCTTCCATCGAATCTCAAGCCGAAGGATCCGGCGAACCCGTATGCGGATTACACCGTCGACCAGCTGTATCAGTTTCTTTCGGGTTACACTCTGACCCGCGACATTGGGTCGCAGTATGAGTATTCCAATCTGGGCGGCGGGCTCTTGGGACACGTGCTCGCGCGCCGCGCCGGCATGGATTACGAAACGTTGGTGCGGACGCGCATCTGCGATCCTCTGGGTATGAAAAGCACGGGCATTGCGCTTTCCGCGGACGAAAAGGCGCGCTTTGCTGCCGGACACAATCAGTCGCTCGACACGGTTGCATATTGGGACTTGCCTACGCTGGCGGGGGCTGGCGCATTGCGATCCGACGCCAACGATATGTTGACGTTTGTGGCGGCGAATCTCGGCTATGTCAAGTCGCCGCTGGCCCCGGCGATGGCGGCCATGCTGGCAACGCGCCGTCCGACCGGTATGCCGGATTTGGAAATCGGGCTGGGATGGCACATCCTGACGAAAGATGGGAACGAGATTGTCTGGCACAACGGCGGAACCGGCGGGTTCCGGACATTCATTGGCTTCGATCTGAAGAACCGGCGTGGCGTTGTCGCGTTGTCTAACACATCGACGACGGCGGGAGTGGATGATATTGGACGGCATTTGCTTGACGCCAACCTGCCGCTGGTCCAACCGGCCAAGGAACACAAGCAAGTTGCCGTTGACCCTAAGCTTTTCGATGGATACACCGGGCGATATGAACTGGCGCCGAATTTCATCCTGACCATTACGCGCGAGGGAACGCAACTTTTCGGGCAGGCCACTGGGCAGCCGAAATTCGAGTTGTTTCCCGAGGGCGAGCGGGATTATTTTTTGAAGGTCGTCGATGCTCAGATAACCTTCGAAACCGACGAGCACGGAAAAGCCACGGGATTAGTACTTCACCAGGGCGGCGATAACCACGCGAAGCGGATCGAATAGCTACCTCGCGATCACTTCGTCCAAAAACTGCCGCAACACCGTGGCGACCGCGTCCGGCTGCTCCCAGGGCGTGTAGTGTCCCGCTTTCGGGATCACTTTCAACCGGCTGCCGCGAATATTCTGCTGCATCAGTTCGCCGTCAGCGACGGGCGAGAGCACATCTTCGTCTCCCATTATGATCAGCGTGGGGACGTCGATCGACTTCAAATCCGTGACTGAGTCTTGACGCTCCGCCATTCCGCGCAGGACGAGGTTGATATCCTCGGCTGACATTTTGCGCATCATGGCGCGCGCGCCTTCGACTAAATCGGGACGCGCAGCGACGGTGGTGCGGCCGATCAGCTTCAGAATCATAGCTTCGAAAAACGGCTCGGTTCCCTGCTCCAGCACGGCGGATGCCGTCTTCAGCCGATTTGCGCGGGCTTCAGGCGTATCGGCTTGCGGGCGCGTGTCACAGAGCACGAGCCCGCTCACGCGCGCGCGAAAGCGGCGCCAGAATTCAAACAGGATGTAGCCGCCGATGGAACATCCGATGAACACGGCCCCGCCAACGCCCGCCGCATCGAGCACGCGCGCAATGTCACTGGCGTGCTTTTGCATGAGCGCCGGCCCGTCACCAATTCCAGAATCGCCGTGGCCGCGAAGATCGGGAAGAACCAGTTGGTAACGCGATTCGAGCATTGCGGCTACGGGATCCCAAAATTCGTGATGACAGGGAAAAGGATGGAGAAGAACGACCGGCGGGCCCTTCCCGCGAATTTCATAGAAAATTTCGGCGTCGTCGCTGCGCACGCATTGCATGGGAGGGAATCAGAATACAGCGAAATGCAAACGGAAGCGATTCTACGTAGAGACGAGCTTTGCCGCGTCTGTGATTGCAAGGTCCGTGCGCTGGCTGGCTCGGGAGACAGGCAAGCCCCGTCTCCTACCGCCAACCGCTAGCTCGCTACCGGCTGTTGCACGGGAGCACGCAGGAGCAGCGGTTCTTCCGGAATGATGATCCACGCCAGAATGTAGGCGACGATGCCGGGAAAAAATCCGCAGCACAGGGTAATGAAGAACCAGAGGATGCGCACCAGAGAAGTGTCGAGCTCAAAATAGTGCGCTAGTCCGGCACAAACGCCGCCGATTTTTCGGTCGGCGCGCGAGCGCATCAATTTTTTCGGAATGGGCGAAACTCCCACCAGGATGCCGCAGTGAGAGCAATATCGCGCCTCGTCAGCGATAATCTTGCCGCAAGCGTTGCAGTACATGATTGTCTCCCCCTAGTCTATGATACGACGGCTGCCGGGAAAAAGTTCCCAGGCAGTTTCTAGCTTCTTCTATTCGCGATACGCTTCTTTCATTAGCTTCCGAGCCTTGTCAGCTTCCGCGTTGCTGGAATTCGCGGCCACAACAGCCTCGTATTTCTTCACCGCCAGATCGCGCTGCTGCAGCTGGTCGTACATTTCACCCGCTCCCAGGTTTGCCTTTTGCAGCAATTCGGGATCGGCATCTTTCACCTCGTTCACCATCTCATAAGCGGCCAACGCAGCCTGATATTTCTTCTCGCTGCGCAGCAGGTCGCCCAATCCGATGGCCGAGATTTCATAATGCAGACTCCCGTACTTGCCCTCGTGCCCATCCTGCCACACGCGCCGGTACTCCTCTTCGGCCTCGCTCATTTTGCCGGAGGTACGCAGCAGGTTCGCGTGTTCGAGCGGAAAAAGATAGTTGTGCGGGAACCGGTCGCCGAGCGCACTCGCGATCTGCAGGGCATCGGAGTAGCGATGTTCGCGCCGCAGAAAAACCATGAGCACGACGCCTGCGTCCACGCTGGTTTCGCCGTTCGCGCGGTATGCGTCGTTCAAATACTGCAGTCCCTTGTTCTTGTCGCCGCTCAGTCCCACCAGCGACACAGCGATCTTTACCGCGAACGGCAGATTTCCCATCACGTAGTAGTGCGCTCCCACGACCAACTTAGCATCGGCATATTTCGGGTCGAGTTCGAGGACGCGCTCATGGTCGCGCCGCGCTCCGACCGCATTGCGCAGGGCGGAAAACCAGGCGCGCTCGATGAGCGCGGTATAAAGCGCGAACTGTCCGCGCGTCACGCCGCGGGCGTAAAGCATGTCGACGTTGTCGGGATTCCGCGCCAGTTCGGCGTTTTCCAGCTTCTCGGCCTGCTCCACCAACTGCTTGATGCGCTGCTTCGTGGCCGGATCGGCCGTACGATGGGCGATTCCGATGAAGTTGTCATTCGAGTAGTCGCCCGTATTCATCGCGCCCATGCGGTAGAGTTCGCGCACCAGAATCGTGGAGAGCAGATGGTTTACGGCGAAGGGATCGTTCGGATGGCGCTGCAGGATCTTCTCAAAATCCTGCACGGCGGCGTCGTTGTCGAGGTTGTAATAGTGCTCGAAGGCTGCTTGGTTCAATGGATCCTGCGGACGATAAATGATCGAATTCCCGGAATCGTTAGCCTGGCACAGCTGGGCGAGCAACAGCACTGCGATGACGGTAAGTGCGGAGCGAAAGCGGGCAAGAGGCAAGAGCACGCCTATTCAGTTTAGCTGATTGGGGCCTGTCATCGCCTGCTTCGGACAAACCTACACCGGCAGTTCTTCCTGCATCCAGCCGACGGTAGGTTCCAGCTTAGGCTCGGCGGCCAGGTCGAGCACCAGCTTTTCCAGGATCAGGCGTTTGCCAGGAGGGTTCGAGCGCAGGGCGAGATCAGCTTTGGCTACCAGGCGGATGGCCCGGGTCAGCTCACGCTTCGATTTGTAGCGGCGTGCCTGGCGGATGATATCGTCGGCGGCAAAGGGGGGTACGCGGAAACCTTGCCACAGCGCCGCCCACAACATGCGCTGGTCGCGGACGTTGCGCTCGAGTATCACCAGCATCTGGCGGAAAGTTTTGGCCAGCATATAAAGATGGCCGATGGCGGCTTCTTCTCCGTCTCCGGTGGAGAGCAGGCCGTCGAGGATTTGCAGCGCGCGGACGCGGTCTTTGGCAGAGATGGCGTCGGTCAGCTCGTAAAGTGAGCGCTGCTTGGCGGCGAGCACCATGGTCTCGACATCGCCGAGCGTAATTTTTTTCTTTTCGCCGACGTAGAGAATCAGCTTCTCCAGTTCGTTTGAGACCATCATCATGTCGCCGCCGAGGGCGTCAACTAATTCTCTGGCGCCATCGGCGTCGATCTTGACGGTGCGGGTCACGCAATACTCGCTGATCCAGCGGACGGCCTCGCCTTCTTCGACGCGCGAGAGCTCGACAATGCCGCAAAACGGGCCGAGGTCTTCGCGGATCTTCTGATACCGGTCCCTGTCGGTCATCTCCATGCGGCGGGCGTCGGCAGGGATGCTGATGTGATCGGCGACGAACACCAGGAGCGCGTCGGGATTCGGGTTTTTGCAATAGGCTTCGATGGCCCCAATTTTTTCGTCGTTGGAGTTCGAACTGCGGCCGAATAATGTCTTCACACCGCGTACGAAGAAGACCTGAAACGGCGCCATGAGAGAAGGCGTGCGGGCACGGTCGAGAACCTCGTTCAACGAGCTTTCGGCCAAGTCAAATTCGAAGAGGCCGAAGTCGCGCGTATCGGGCGCGATCAGGTGTTCGAGGATGGCATCGCGGCAACGTTTGCGAAAAAACGCTTCATCGCCGACCAGGACATAGGCGGGCTTGAGCTTGCGCGACTCCAGTTCGGAAAAGAAGCGGTCGGCTTGGCTAAAGGCGCGCACTCAGTCATCTTCTAACATCGGGGACGGGGATACAAGTACGGACCAGGGGCACGGAAAACCAGTCCCTTCGCTTCGCTCAGCGGTGACAGATTTATCCGCAGGAATAGCAAGGTTAGTGAGGCAAGGTTAGTATGCTTCCAGAATATTGGCCACCAGAGTGCGCGCGAAATCCCGCGACAGGCGGTCTACGGCAGGGGAATCCTCCTGAAAGAAGCTGGTAAGGTCACTCGATATTTCGTATTGCTCATGGAAAAGGTAGGCCGGATTTTCGAAAAGCACTTTGCCCTGGCGATCGGTGAGGGTGACCTTGACGCTGACGGTGACAAGGGCGCTAACCGCGCGTCCGGTTTGCGAGTCGTAGGCTAGAGGCGCGGCGCTGGCCGACGTTACCGTCGCTTTCAGTACGGCATCGGCGTCGCTGTTTGTATTGTGGACGACATGATACTGCGTCCGGGCATCGAACTCGCGCACGACCGCGTCGGTAAGCAGTTGCTCGATGCGGAAGGTCTGGCTCTGGCTGACGAATCCGGGTATAGCAATGGTGTGGATGTTCTGCGGGAGTTCGGCGGCGGTTCCGGTGGTGTGGTAACCACACCCGGTTACGGCGAAGACGAGCGCAAGCATCGAGAAGCCGGTCATCCTCCCGATCATGCCTCGCCAAATCATGCTTCGCCGACCCATCCCTCGCCAGTTCATTGAACCTGGCCTCGCGGGCGGGAGGCGGTCATGGTTTCGGCGCACTCTACAGCGGACAGGGCCGATACTCGCAGATTGTCGGTCGTGGCCCAGAGCCATACTCCGTTCCCTTCATTTTTCGACAATGAGACCAGGATGTCGCCTTGGCCGGCGGCGCTCACGCTGGTGGGAGCGTCTTCGGAGCTTATAACTACGTGTTCTCCGGCCATGGCTCGGGAAAAATCAGCGAGCGCGACGGGTTTCTCGAACTCCAAATAGACAGAAAAGCCGTGGCCGTGGAAGACGGGCGCCTGCAAGACCTGGAGCGAAAGCTCGACCGCGGCGGGAGCGATCTGTCGGTAATGCCGGTGGATGCGCCGCGCCACGGCTTCGAGCGACAGGTTCGAGCGCTCCCCATACCGCGCCACCATGTTGAAAGCGAGCTGGATGTCGAAGACATTCTTCGGCAGTTCCTGAAAAGACAGCAGATTGACGGTCTGCTCGTGCAGTTCGTCCATTGCCTTCTGTCCGTTTTCGGATGCGGGTTCAAGGACAGTCGCGACGATGCGCCGGATTCTGGCGAATTGTTCGGTGCGCAAAGCGAGAAGGGCAAGAACGGTGGCAGCGGGGTGGGCCACGACCACCGGTCCGGGTTGCAGATTGGGAACGCGGGGCTGCGCCGTCTGGCGCGTAATCCAGTCTTCAATCCAAGGCGAGCGGATGGAAATTCCCGGCTCATCTTCGAGCGCGTAAGTGAGATCGAGGATGGCAGCGCCCAAATCGCACGCCGCTTTCCAGTGCATGCGGGTGGAGCGCTGGTCGCTGGCAAAGAAGGCAAAGTCAACGCGTTCGAACTGCTCGGGGCGGATGCTCTGGATAAAGTTCATCTCGTCGCCGACAGCTTCGAGCTGTCCCAGAGACTCGTCGTCATCGAGCAGGCGGACATCGACAGCCGGAAAACTACGCTCCCGCAGGATTTCAGCGACTTCTTTTCCCTTGAGCGAGGCGGCGCCAACAATGGCTACGCGAAAGAGGTTGATGCCGCGGAGATCGGATTGCAAGGCGGCAGATTTCGACACGGGGCTTTTTGAAGTGGAACTCATAGTAAGAAACTCACATCAGTGAAACTCATGGAGTCTGAGATGCTTCGCGGTAGGCTGGAGGTGCAGGCGGGCTCTTGCGGCGAAAGATCCACTGCAGTCGCCAAAGGACTCCGGAAGCCATGTAGAGAAT
>Ga0182015_10005895_pt1 | contig 12518 bp, 10 predicted proteins | sample 712P3MmetaG_FD_120478 | JGI IMG/M metagenome (GOLD analysis project Ga0182015, IMG submission 120478) | Permafrost microbial communities from Stordalen Mire, Sweden - 712P3M metaG | ecosystem: Environmental > Terrestrial > Soil > Wetlands > Permafrost | place: Sweden: Stordalen | collected...
GCATCCAGGCAGCACAACCCCATATGGATTGCCGCCGCCACATCGTCTTCCGCAACGCTCTCGTCGGGATGATGGCTGATCCCCCCTGGGTTCCTCAGAAACACCATCGCCGACGGCACATGCAGCGCAATCACCATAGCATCGTGGCCTGCACCGCTCGTCATCCGCATCGTGGAGTATCCAGCCTGCCCCGTCGCTCGCTCCGTCAGCTCGACCAAACCCGCATTCAGCCGTACGGCAGGCTGCTCGTGATACTGGGCCGTCTCCGCGCGCAATCCACGGCGCGACGCCACCGCGCGTGCCTCGTCAAAGATAGCCTGCACCAGGGCTGCGCGCACAGAATCCTCGGCGTGGCGAACGTCAAGGCTGCACTTCACCATTCCCGGAATCACGTTCACGCCTCCCGGTTCGGCTGTAATTTGCCCTACTGTAGCCACCGCATTCTCAAAACGCTTCGTGATCGTCTCGATTCCTGTCATCCACTCTGCAGTCCCAGCCAGCGCGTCCTTCCGCAGCTTCATTGGATTCGTGCCCGCGTGCCCGGCGACCCCGCGAAATTCCACGGTGCAGCGACTCTGCCCTGCCAATCCCTCCACAATGCCCAACGCGAGGTTCCTGTTTTCGAGCACCGGTCCCTGCTCGATATGAAACTCGAGATACGCCGCGCTCGTCGCGGACAACATCGCCTCGACCGTCTCCGGCCGCCGAGCCGCATATTCCCGCAATGCCTGCGCCACCGAAATACCAGTGGCGTCGACGCATTCCAGCAGGCGTCCTCTCAATTCGCCAACGGCCGCGCGACTTCCCAGAAACGGCGCCCCAAACCGCGTCCCCTCTTCATCGGAGAATCCGAGAACCTCAACCGCGAACGGATATTTTTTCTCGCCGCTCGCTTCAACCAGAGCCAGACCCATCAAAACGCCCAAAACGCCGTCATACGCTCCCGCATTCGGCACCGTGTCGAGATGCGACCCGATCAGAAGCCGTGGTGCATCCGCATCTCCGTGCAAGCCGCGCAGGTTCCCAGCCCGATCCACAGCGACCTTCATCCCCGCGGCCTCCATCCACGGCCGCATCGTCCGATGTACCTCATCCATCGCCGGCGACAGGAACGTCCGCAGAATCTCGCCGGGTTTCTCCGTACACCGCGCCAATATCTGGCACCGATGCATCAACCTGGTTGCAGCTTCGCCAGCCACAACACTCGCCGCCTCTCGCGTTGTCGTACTACTCAAACCGCTCTCCTCACGCACGCTTCAATCGAACCATGTGGCTCATCGGTCGGCACAAAGATATGGTTGGGATTGTCGAGTCCAAACGGCGACAGATCCACCAGATTGCAGTGTTTGTTTGGCATCGACAACTTGATCTCCGAAATTCCGGGCTCAGCCTCCAGTGCCGCTTTTCCCATCGCGTAGAGCGTCTGTTGCACCGAAAGACTATCGTGCACCGCAAACGTATTCAGGAGCGCGTCCATGATCCGGCGTCGTGCTGTCTTATAGTCCACTTCCTCTCCCGAGTACCTCCACTCACCCGCCGCCAGCGTGCCCAGCAACCGGTCATGCGTTTCCTTCAGCGTCGTCAGCTTGTCTTTGATGTATCCCGCAAAACCGGACTTCGCCGTCTTCAGGATCGCCAGATCCCGAAACCCCGCAGCCACACGTCCCGTTTCGCCTTTGCGCCGCGTTACAGTCGCGGTATCGGACGCAGTACCGGCCTGAATAAATGCCGTGTCGTGCACCTGTCCGCCTCCGGCCAAAGGTCCCCATAGGCTAGCCACCACCGTCGCTCCCGCCTCTTCGACCTGAGAATTATTCTCAAGCAAATATGTAACAAGGTCCGTTGCAAATCGCTCGATATCTGTCGCCTTCGACAATCGTGCCAAATAATAGACGGTGTTTTTCATCGTATCCGTGGGCAGAATCCGGCTGTTATCCCCCTCTTCAAAGCAGCTGAGAAAGTCGCCCTTCAGCCACACCTCGACGTTCCACTCCTGCACCTTGTGGCGCTCGCCCCCGCGTTCCACCCGCATCACGCGCACACGGGATTTGCCGTAGCGATTCTCCCCCAGCTCAATCATCGTCAGCTTCCCCTGTACGTGGAATAACTATGCGGTGTCACCAGCAAGGGAACATGATACTTCTCCGTTGGATCGGCGATCTCAAAGGCGATCTCTATATAAGGATGGAAGCAGTTCGATCCCTGCGCGCGAAAATACGATCCCGTCTCAAATCCCAGGCGATAACGGCCGCTTTCAGGCGCGACATTCGCCGGCAACAGGTCCCTGATCCTGCCGTCTGCATCGGTCTGCTGCTCCGAAATCCGTTGCCACACACCGTCGCTTTCGCGTTCCAGCCGCACCACCACACCAGCGGCCGGCCTGCCGAGCGTCAAATCCAGAACGTGGGTCGAAATTCCGCTCATGCTCCCAACCACTTCCGTAGTCTCAACTGTGTAATCTGCCGCTGTTGTTCCGCTGCCTCGTGCAATTCAGCCTCTGCATCGTTATCAAGCCGGGCCTTCAGGATCCCCAGCATCTCCGCTGCAGACTTCCCAGTCGCGCATACCAGGAACACCCGCCCAAAGCACGCCTTATACTCCTCGTTACGCCGCGCCAGTTCAGCCAGCATACTCGAGTCCTGCTCGTGGACCCCGTACTGTTCCTGCCGCGACCAAGTCGCTGACTGTTTCGTTGCCGCCGCGGGAGCCTTGCGTTCGCCAATTCGCGGATGACTCCGAAACGCTTTCTCCCAATCCTCGCGCGCCAGCCCTCGCCAAACACGATCCGAAGCCTCAAACAGCTCTGCCGAAGTCCCAAAAGGCCGCAGCCGCACCAACTCCTGCGCCCAGTGCTGTGAACCGCAACACGGCAAAATCTCCTCCTCCGCTTCCATCTCCGGCAAAGCATTCCACCGCGCCAACACAGGACTCGATGTCGCACCGGAGGCGCCGAGATCGCGCAAAAACTCCTCGAGCAAATTCCCAGCGACAAATCTCCGATACTCAGCAACCGACCTAATATCATCGATGGGCGCAATCGCGGCATCCAGTGCCTTCCGTGCCTTCACAATCACCACATCGCCGATCGGTCCCCCGCGAACCACGTCTTCGACGCCGATCAGCCGCAGCGGAATGGGTGCAACCGCCCCGATCGCGATGCGCAAATCGTCGATCCTGCCATCCCTCGCCCTGCCGACACCCGCCATGCACACCTTCGAAATCGCCTGTGCATTCCGCGCTCCCGTCTTCCGTCCATAAGAAAAGTAACCGTCAAAGTGCTTTTTTAGGACGATGGACAGAATCAGCTCGCCCGGCGCCAGCGCGGTTCGCTTGTACCCGAGGTGAAAATCTCTATATAGAATCCGGCGCTTTCCCCGAGCCGACACCAGCTCCAACTCCGCGTCATACGCCAGTAGTGCGGGAGGAGAATCCGCCGCCGGCGAAGCGTTCGCGATATTTCCGGCAATCGTAGCCCGATTCTGATTGGCGATGCTCCCTGTCCACGAAGCAGCCTGCGCCAGCAGAGGAAAGTGTTTTCGCACCACCTCGCAATTCCGAATCTGGCTGAAAGTGCAGCCGCCGCCCAGGATCAGCGTTTCCGCCTCTTCGCGAATCTCCCGCAGTTCCCTCAGGCCCCAAACGTTCACCAGCCGGCGCGCGCCCAGTTTCCCCGCGCTGAACATCACCATCACTTCGGTTGCGCCGGCCACCGGGAGCCACTGTCCCGGCTCCTGATCCATCAGCCGCAGCACGCCCTCTAGACTTTCCGGCGAAACCATCTCGTACTCAGCCGGGTGCGACCTCATCCGCGGACCTCGTCCGCTCCACTCACGGCGCGCTCTACTGCCTCAAAGATGCGCATGTAACCCGTGCACCGGCACAGATTCCCATTCAGCCCCTCTCGTATTTCCGCGAGATCCGGCCGCGGATTCTTCTTCAACAAATGCGCCGACGCCACCAGCATCCCCGGCGTGCACATCCCGCATTGTGCTCCACCGCATTCCAGAAACGCGCGCTGCACCGCATGCAGCCGCTCGTCCGCGCCCAGCCCTTCGACCGTCTCGATCTCTGCACCATCCGCCTGTTCCACAGGAACCAGGCAGCTGTTCACCAGTTCGCCATTCAGCAGTACGCTGCAAGCGCCGCATTCGCCCTCGCCGCATCCTTCTTTGGTGCCTGTAAGTTGCAGCTCATACCGCAACACATCCAGCAACCGCGCCATCGGATGCGTCGCAACCTTATATAGAGTTCCATTTACGTGCAGCTCATAATGTTCAAGACTCACAGAGCAACGACCTCCCGCTCTGGTTCCCGCACCGCGATCTGTCGAAAAATATCCTCGGGCAACAGCGGCACGCTGTCGAATTGTCTTCCCGTTGCATGCGCAATTGCGTTCAGAATCGCCGGCGCCGGTCCATCCATAGGCAACTCGCCGATGCCCTTCGCACCGTACGCCCCGTGTCCGAACGGCCGTTCCTCAAAGAAGACGCGAATCGGTGGAATATCCTGCGAAGTCGGAATAATGTAGTTCGTCATCTGATTGTTCTGCATCCGCCCACGATTCCACATCACCTTTTCGTACAGGGCCCAGCCAATCCCCTGCGCAACGCCGCCTTCAATCTGCCCCGTCGCGAGCACCGGATTCAGCACACGCCCCACTTCCTGCACCGCGACAAAATCGTCGACGTTCACCCCGCAAGTTGCCAGGTCCACCGTCACCTCGGCCACGTACACGGCCCACGCATAGGCCGCGTAAGCCTCACCACGATACTTCTGATCGTCCCAGTGGACGCCCGGCGGAGCCTCGTAGCGGCTTTCCGACCGCAGGGCTCCATATTGCGCAACATAGGTGCGAGCTGCAGTTACAAAATCTTCCGTCGTGTACGCCTCACGCAGCAGTCCGCTCGCAACCAGCGTCTTCTTCAGCCCCACCCCCGCCGAATGCACCAGCTTTCCCACTACCATCGACGTCCGCGACGCCACCGTTGGCCCGGTGTTCGGAACCACGCTTGTGTCCGGCGGCCCCATCTCCACCGCGTCGTAATCGACGCCCAGCGACTCGGCGGCAATTTGGCAAAGAATCGTATTCGTCCCCTGTCCAAATTCCGTGCTCGACACCAGCACGCGGGCCTTTCCTTCCGTGGTCACATCCATCGCCGCAAGCGAATTCAGATACCGCTCTCCCGAGCCCGTGAATCCCGATCCATGCAGGAACGCCGCCAGGCCTATCCCCTTCTTCTTCATTCCTGGCCCAGTATTCTCGCGCGCAAATCGCTCGCGCTTGGCGTGGTAATCCGATTCGGCCAATGCGCGCCCCATCAACTGATCGAGATTGATATCTTCCTGGATCCGCTGCCCGGTCGTGGTTTCCTGCCCTGGCTGCAGAAAATTTCTCCGCCGCAATTCATCTGGCGCAATCCCCAACTCTTCAGCAATGTGATCCATGTGCCGTTCGATCGCAAACAGACTCTGCGGCGCGCCGAATCCGCGAAAAGCCCCATACGGGGGATAATTCGTAGCGAACGCCTTCGACCGCACCCGAATATTCGGCCAAAAATAAGCTCCGCCCGCATGGATCGTCGCCCGCGACAGCACCGTCGACGAAAGTGTCGAATACGCACCACCGTCGAGCGCAATCTCAATCTCGGCCCCCAGCAGCTTCCCCTCCCGCGTCACCGCGGTCCTGTGCCGGATACGCGAAGGATGCCGCTTCGTTGTCGCCGCCATATCCTCCGCACGATCGTAAATAATCTTCACCGGCTTGCCGGACTTCATCGCCAGCAGCGCCGCATGCGCACCAATCATCGACGGATAATCTTCCTTCCCACCAAACGCGCCACCCGTCTCCACCTGGACAATCCGTACCTTCTCTTCCGGCAGCCCCGTCATCTTCACCAACGACTTGTGCACGTAGAACGGGCACTGCAGCGACCCCCATACCGTCAGCCCGTCATCGGCCGAATACACAGCGATCGCGCCGTTGTTCTCGATATAGAGGTGCTCCTGCGCACCGGTCGTGTACTCGCCTTCGATGATGTGGTCGGCCTGCGACCATACGGCATCCACATCGCCTTTCTCCATCAGGAACGCCTTAAAGATGTTGTCCTCGCCCCAAACAATGGGGTCGCGACGCTCGCTCTCTTCTATCGAGAACACCGCCGGCCATTCCTCATACGTCACGCGCACTGCCGCCACGGCTTTCGGTAGCAAATGTCGATCCGGATGCGCCAGCAGCAGAATCGCCTCTTCCGGATGATTCACGGCCTCGCCGGCCAGGCACGGCCAGTCGTGGTTGATCAGTGCAATTTCATTAGCACCCGGAATATCCGTCGCCGTGACGATTACAAATTCTTCCCACGGAATGCCCGCGCCGAACTCGATCCCCAGAATGCGCCCGCGCGCGATGCTGCTTCGCACCGTTGCGCCGTGCAACATCCCAGGCAGCGTCAGATCGTCGACATACTGCGCCCGGCCGCGCACTTTCGCCACACCTTCTTTGCGCAATACCGGTTTGCCGACGATCTTTTCCTCTCCCAATCGCACTCCCACTCGGCCCAAAACGCAGTCCGGGAAAATTTCCTTATGTTACTACGGACTCCGTGCTCCCCAAACAAGTAACTGCACCCGTGTGTTCCTGCCTTTACAAACTCATCGTGCTCTGCGAGTCTGGTGGGCGTTGTTTTGAGGTATCCCGTTGCGCAATCAAACGTTTCACATCGCAGCCCCGCTTCTTTGCTGCGTTCTCTCTCTTGTTCCCGGCCATCTTCAGGCGCAGGCTCCGGTTCCCGATAGTCCCGCGATCGAACAACGCGTCGACGCGATGATCGCGAAGCTCACCCTCCAGCAGAAACTCGAGCTCATCGGCGGCCTCGACAATATGTTTATCCGCGCCGAGCCCTCCGCCGGCTTCCCCATTCTCAAGATGAGCGACGGCCCTGAAGGTGTACGCACCTGGGGCCCGGACACCGCGTACGCCGGCGGCATCGCTCTGGCTGCCTCGTGGGATCCCACGCTCGCGGACAAGATGGGCCAGTCCATCGCGAAGGATGCGCGCGCTCGCGGAGTGCATTTCATCCTGGGTCCCGGCATCAATATCTATCGCGCCCCCATGTGCGGCCGCAATTTTGAATACTTTGGTGAAGATCCGTACCTCTCCGGACAAACCGCCGCCGCTTACATTCGCGGCGTCCAGAGCGAAGGCGTCATAGCCACCGTCAAACATTTCGCCGCCAACAACGAGGAATACGACCGCCACAACGTCAGCTCCGATCTGGACGAGCGAACGCTGCGCGAAATCTATCTCCCTGCGTTTGAAGCCGCTGTTCGCGAAGGCCATGTCGGCGCCGTCATGAACTCCTACAACCTGCTCAACGGCGTTCACGCCACGCAAAACCCGCACCTCAATAAGGACATCCTCAAAGGCGACTGGAAATTCGACGGCATCCTCATGTCCGACTGGGACGCAACGTACTCCGCGGTCGGCGCGGCCAACAATGGCCTCGACCTCGAAATGCCGTCCGGCAAATTCATGAATCCTCAAAATCTATTGCCCGCAGTCAAGAGCGGCGACGTTTCTGAGGCTACCATCGATGAGAAGCTCCGCCGCATCTTCCGCACCGCCATCCGCTTCGGCTTCCTCGACCGCGACCAGACCGATTCGGAGCTTCCACCCTTCAGTCAGGAAGGTCGCGCTGTCGCATTGCAGGAGGCCCTCGAGAGCATCACTCTGCTGAAGAATGAAGGGAACCTGCTTCCGCTCGACCCCAATAAGATTCACACCATCGCTGTCATAGGTCCCGACGCCTGGCCGGCGGTTCCTGGCGCCGGCGGCAGTTCGCATGTCGACGCATACTCCCCAGTCAGCATCATGACTGGGCTCTCTGACGCACTTGCCGGCAAGGTCAAAGTCCTCTACGCCGGCGGTCTTCCGTCTGCTTCCGAATTGATGCAGCAGACCGAGTTCTACGATCCTTCGGGCAAAGCGCCCGACAATCCGTGGGTTGGCTCGCAGGTCAAAATCGAAACCTTCCAGAATCCCGATTTCAGCGGCACACCCACCGTCTCCGCCGCCCGCCGTATCGCGTTGTTCCGTTCTGAGGAATGGACCCCGCCTGCGAGGGAACGCCACAGCATTCGCTACACAATGCAGTACATGCCGGCGAAAACCGAAAGCTATCTTTTCCTTGTCGGTGCCGGTGGTGCCGATGCTTACAAGCTCGTCGTCGACGGCAAAAGCGTCCTCGACCAACCCTCACGCGAGGGCCAGGCGCCACGATATGTCGAAGTGCCCCTCACTGCCGGGAAAGCCGCCGCGATCGAGCTTGACTATTGGCCCGACGCAGCCTATCCGCGCATTGGCCTCGGCGTTCGTGGCGTCAACGAACTTGTCACGCCCGAGACCACGAAGGTCGCCTCGCTAGCCGATGCTGTCGTTGTCGCCGTCGGATTCGACTCTACGAATGAAAGCGAAGGCTATGACCGTAGCTATGAGTTGCCCTTTGGACAGGACCAGCTGATTCAGGCAGTCTCCCAAGCCAACCCGCACACCATCGTCTCGATCACCGCTGGCGGAAACGTCGACATGCACCGCTGGCTTTCCGGCGTGCCCGCGCTCCTCCATAACTGGTATCCCGGACAGGAGGGCGGCCGTGCCCTCGCCGACATTCTCACTGGCCAGCATTCTCCGGAAGGCCATCTCCCCGTCAGCTTCGAACGCTCGTGGGAAGAAAATCCCGTCCACGATAACTACTACGCACCGCCGGTGCCCAAAGGCCAGACGCCGCACGTCGCTTACAAGGAAGGCGTTTTTGTCGGCTATCGCTACTACACTTCGTTCGACAAGAACCCGCTATTTCCCTTTGGCTTCGGGCTTTCCTACACTACGTTTTCCTTCTCGAACCTGAAAGTTTCCCCGGAGCAAGCCAGCGCCGACGGCAGCATCACCGTCTCCTTCGACGTAACCAACACCGGCCACCGCGAAAGTGCCACCGTCGCCCAGGTTTACGTTGGGGATCCTTCGGCAAAGGTCAAGCGCCCCGCAAAAGAACTCAAGGGATTCGAAAAGGTTCGCCTCGGTCCAGGGGACACGCATCACGTCAGCATCGCCCTCGATCGCCGGGCCCTGGCGTATTGGAGCACCGCCGAAAATGGTTGGCAGGTCGATCCCGGCAAATTCGTCGTCTTCGTCGGCGATTCGTCGGAAAACACGCCTCTGACGCAGGATTTCAAAGTCCAATAAGACCGCGGGTGCGTCCACAAAGTGGCAACCGCCCGTCTCACACGTACCCAGTAAAGCGTTACGAAGAATGCGCGGCAACCGGCAGCCAATCCGCAGCCGCCTCAGAGGTCATTAAACAGACTCTGCTTGCCCAGCGTCGCAATCACCTGGCTCAGCGCGGCCTGCTGGGTTTCCGCCGTACTGAGCCCGGTCGCCACTTGTCCCACGTCGGCTTGCAATAGCGTCGTTTGTGCAGAAGTCAGCTGCGTCGACTCGCTCTGCGTGTAATTCTCCGCAGCCTGCAGCCGCGTCAGCGAGTTGTCGATGATGACCCGCTGTTGCGACACATATCCCAGCGCCGTACTCAACGATTGAGCATCCGCCTCGGCCGTCGGCGACGCCGTTCCCGATGAGAAATCCGCAATCAGAACATTCAGTGTCCCCAGCACATTGCTCCCATTCGCTGTAAAGATCTGACTCCCGGGAATATTCAGCTGGATCTTCTGGCCATTTGGCGTCTCCAGATACCTCGTGGCTGTGGGAGTACTGTCTCCGTTGTATGTCACTCCCGACGGCGCTGCCGGATTCAGTGTGAAGGGTTGTGTCGTTCCCTGGCTCCCCGAAAACACGTACTGGCCCAGATAGGTCGTGTTCGCCAGCGACAGGACCTCATCTCGAATTCCCGTCAGCTGATTGCTCATTGCTTCCATGTCGCTGGAGTTCATCGTGCCGCTGTTCGCCTCAGTCGCCAGAGAAATCGCCGACGTCATCTGGCTCACCACGGTGCCCAGCGCAGAATCGGTGACCTGCAGCATGCTCTGCGTCGACGCCGCGGTCTGCGAAAACGTGTCATCGCTGCCGATCTGCGCGCTCAGCAGCACGTTCTGTCCCACCGCAACCGGATCGTCGCTCAGCGCGTTCACCCGCGAACCGCTGGCCAGTTCCTCCGTTAGCTGCGCCTCGCTGGCCGACGTCGTGTCCAGCGACCCAACAAGATCGTTAATGTAGAGCGGATTGACCCTCATCCCGCAACTCCTCTGTTCGCTCTTTCCGCCCACCTTGCTGTGGACGTCCCGGCAGCTTACGAGTAGGTCGTCTGAACTCCCAGGTTCAGCGCCGACACCATTACTTGATCCAGCGTTGTGAATAGTTTTGACGCCGCCTGGTAAGACTGCTCATACGTTTCCAAAGCGGCCGCCTCATCGTTCAGATTGACCCCGGAGATGGAGCCGACCTGGTCGTTGAGCTGCGTCAGCGCCGCCTGCTGAGCCGTATTCTCGCTGGATACTTCCGACGTCAAACTCCCCAGCGTGGTCACCATGTCCGAGAAGTACGCCGTCGGCGAAATCCCATTCACGATTCCGGCATTCTGCTCGTTCGCCATCGCCACCAGGTTGGCGTTGTCCGAAGGTCCGGCACCCAGCGCCGCCGCTGCAATCTGCGTCGGATCCGTCATCACCACGGTAATCTGCGCTGCCGATCCGGCTGGATTCGCGGCCGTCGCGCCGTTCGGCAAACTGAATATCGCCGCACCCGCATTGCCGTTCAGATCGGAACCCTGCGCATTCATTTGATTCATCGTCGATCCCACCGCATAGGCCAGCGCATCCAGCGATTTCTCCACCTGGGGAATGTCCTGATCGCGCGCCGTCAGGATTCCTCCCAGCTGTCCCCCGCCGGAAGTCAGATCCGAAGTAATGTCCTTGCCGCTGTTGTCGAAGAAATGCGTCACTCCTCCGACTTCCCCGGTCGTGATCGGCGTCGCCTGCCCTTCGGAAACCAGCAGAGCACCGCCCATCGTTGTCACCGTCAGCCCGTTGTTTTCGGTTGGCACCGTGCGAATTCCAATCAACTGCGACAAATTCGTCAGGTCCTGCTGCCGCTGATCCTCCAGAGTTCCGGCATCCGCATTAGGACTCTGCGATTCAATTTGGACGTTGAGCTGGGCGATGTTCTGCAGAAGAGTGTTGGCCTGGCCCGCCACGCTCGTGCTTTGCTCATCCAGCGACTGCCGTTGGCTATCCAGTTGGGCTGCAGCACTGTTAAGGTCCGATGCCAGCGTCCCGGCCGCACTCAGCACGCTTTGCCGTGAAGCCACCTCCGCGGGGTTGGCTTCGAGGGAAGAAAGAGAGTCAAAGAAATTCGACAAGTCACTGCCGATTCCGCTGGCTGCGTTTTCAGCTGTGCCTGCACTGGTCGCACCGGTAAAGAGCGCCTGCATTTGGTTCAGTGCTGTCAGCCGCGCTGCTGACCCGCTCTCGGTCTGGGTTTGCTGCTGCACCGCTTGCTCCAGAACGCGGTCTCGCTGCGATTGCGCGCCCGTCATTTCCACGCCCATTCCGAAGTTCAGGCCATTAAGCGACGCCGAGTCGGCGGACTCCCAGGTGGGCGTCTCCAGGGTATAGCCCGGCGTATTCACGTTGGCCGTATTGTTCGCGACAATGTCCAGCGCTGCCTGATTCGCGTCAAGCGCCCCCGTCGCGATGTTGAATGCTGTGCCAATCGTGGCCATGAAAGTTCGCTCTCAGATCCTCGCCCCTATTTCGCCGCCCTGCTTCTTTCCCCGCGACTTGCGACTCGGCATTCGTCTCCTCCTCGCGTCTCAATCCCGCTTCGCTTCTACAGCGCCGCCGCGCGCCCCGCTTCACCCGAGAAACACCGTGTCGCCGCTGGCCCCCGCAACAATCGCAGATTGCGCCGTGTCAGCGTAATCAGGTACCCCAACGTTCGCAACCCCTCGCGCACCAGTTCCCGCTCTTCCGCCGTCTGCGGGATTCTCACTCCCTGAGCTGCCTCCGCCAGCCCCTCCAACTGAGCCACGTCGGCATGGGCCAGGGCGTTAATCCCGGCTGCCAGTACTTCGACCGCCGATCCTGGAGCTGCCATTTTCATCCCCCGAACTCCCGTCTTCATGGTTCCATCGCAATCGCGCCCTTGTCCGCGCCCAGACCCGCACCGCTTTCTTCGCCGAAAATTTCTAACCTCCTGAGGAATGCCGACCCAGCCGTCCGTCTCATTTGCCCAGCATGTGATCGATCATCTTTCCCGCGACTTCCGACGCTGGAACGTTATAGGCACCGCTGGCCAGCGCCTGCTGCACGGCATTCACTTTCTCCATCCTCACATCCGAATCCGGCGCCGCCGCCGCGGCCACGCTGGCTGCCGAGCTCAGCGTCGCTTGATCCGTTTCCGCATGCGCTGCCTGCGCATCACTCGCCCCCGCCTTGCCTGCCTGTTGGCTCACTTCCTGGCTCGAAAACAGCTGCTGCAATCCCTGGAGGTTGTTGTTTACGTTCATACC
>Ga0182015_10005896_pt1 | contig 12517 bp, 11 predicted proteins | sample 712P3MmetaG_FD_120478 | JGI IMG/M metagenome (GOLD analysis project Ga0182015, IMG submission 120478) | Permafrost microbial communities from Stordalen Mire, Sweden - 712P3M metaG | ecosystem: Environmental > Terrestrial > Soil > Wetlands > Permafrost | place: Sweden: Stordalen | collected...
ATGCAGTCCGAACAGATTCTAGGAATTGGCCAGAAAATCAACAGGGCCGAAAAACATATCGCTGATTTCAGGGTGCAATTGAGCACCTTCACTGGCACTGATCCGTATGCCATCCACATAGATGTGGATACAGACCCCGCGCAGCCAACTGTCCATGTCCTTAAGGCTGATCCTATCCCGCCAGAGTTGCTTTGCATCGTCGGGGATGCCATTCACAACCTGCGAAGCGCCCTCGATCATCTCGCATGCGCCCTTGTTATCGCTAACCGGCAGAAAGTCACGAATCAGGTCGAATTCCCAATTCTCGACGGACCGATTACGACCCCGAAGCTCGAAACCCGTTTTGCGACAAAAGTACATGGCATGCGGAAGGAAGCTATAGATGCGATCCGGAATATCCACCCATACCAGGGAGGGAATAACACGCTCTGGAGACTCCATCGCCTTGACGCCATCGACAAGCACAATGTGCTGCTCGCTGGCTTCGGAAACATCACTGCTATAAATGGTTATCCCCTCATCGCCGATCAATGGAATGGAAATAGATGGGCACACTTCGGGGAACTTGCTGTATTGAAAGAGGGCCAACAGTTCCAATTCCTGGACACGAAAATCGATAAGGACACAAAGTTCTTTTCGGAGGTAGTTTTCAATCAGCCCGATGTCGCTGAAGGCTACCCTGTGATTCTCGCGCTTTCTCAGTTCCGAAGAGAAGTCCTCAAAGTGATCAACGCGTTGAGGTTTTGGGCACTCGGTTGACATAAGCATGCGCCTTTCCGCCGTTTTGATACACTACGGCTAGAAGGGGGCTGAGAGCGACCATGAGCGGCAACTCAAGTAGCGATCGACCCCACGCGGAAATGCTCGAAGGTCCAGAAGCGGGAGCGCGATTCGTGGATGCGCTTAAGGCCGTGCTTTCCGTCCCAAAAAATGCCGTTCCAAATCCTTTCAGTAAACCTAAGACTCCGTCCATGACACGCACACGAAAAGCCAACACACAAAAGGGGAACAAGAGCTAGGCAGCCGCCTTGCGCTTGCCTCTTCTTTGCCGTTTCAGTTCGCCAACGCTCGATCTTCCCGATCCTTGCCGGTGAGGTGCTTGTAGGTTAAGCGCTTTTCTGTGATCTGCGACAGCGCCAAAATGAAGCGGTCTGCATCGTCCAACGGATTCCCTTTAGTAGCACGGTTGTTGTACCGGAAGCTCTGCTCGTCAAGGTAGCGGAACAGGTGGAAGGGTTCGACGCTGACGTAGGTGCCACCCAAGCCCCGCTTTAATAGGCTCCAAAAGTTTTCTAAGCCGTTCGTGTGAATCTTGCCGTCAACATAAGCAACAGCGTGGTCAATGACTCCGTGCGCAAAGTCTCCATCCAGGCCGCGATAGCCGAGCATGGCATCGGTGAACAATGCTGCACCGGCGGCAACGTGTTCTTTGATTACGGGTTGAACGGTTCTCTTTTGACGATCTGGAAGAACCAATCGTCCGCACCTTCCCGCCGCGCTCCAGCATTCCGAATGCCATGGCTTTATCCTTGCCGCCTGTCCCGGTGATCTTGGCTTCGCGCTTGCTCTTGTGCATGTTGCGGGCCTTTCCACCGATAAAAGTCTCGTCTGCCTCAACCTCGCCAGAGAGCAACCCAAATCCGCCTTCAGTCAATGCGAAGCGCAGACGATGGGCCATAAACCATGCAGTCTTTTGCGTCACCCCAAGACCGCGGGCGAGTTCGCACGAGCTAATCCCATTCTTGCAATTCACCACTAGCCACAAAGCCGGGAGCCACTTCTCCAGCGGGAGCGGTGAGTCCTCGAAAATGGTGCCGGTCTTCAGTGAAAACTTCGGCTTCGGATGGCCGGTATAGCATTTCCATACCCGGTTCTTTGCCAAATACGTAACTTTCTCGGAGCCGCAATGCGGGCACTTCACCACGCCGTCCGTCCAGCGAAGCTGCACCATTAGAGTCTTGCAGTTTTCAAACTCGCTGAAGTGGATGATTGCTTGCTGAAGTGTTTTTATGTTGCCCATGAAGAAAGTTTATGACTTTGATCGCGGTATGTCAAGTATATAGTCACCCAAATTAGCTTGTTCTGACTGGGCTCTCTGAAGAAGAAACGCGGGCCCGATTTTACAGGTGCCGAAAAGGACCTTGAAGGAGAAGCACGGCTTTACAGGCTGCCGAAAAGCCTGTTTTGTATCCGGGCAGTTCTTTCAGCAAATCACGATATGTATTTAGCCACCGCCGCCCTGCGACAATCATCGCAGAGCCATTCATAATGTGCTTTATGAGCATCGGTGACTAGCACTCGGGCTAAGCCGCCAAGCGGTGGGTGGTCCTCCGAGCGCCGGCTGTCCTCTTCTTGGACCAAGGCTCCAATGTGCAAGTGAAGGCTGCTGCCGCCCTCCAGGATAGTTAACTCTCCTTCTCTAAGCTCTGTTTGTAGATCCGCCATCCCAGTATCCAATTTAGTCGCGTACACCACAATATCTGCATCCTTTAAGTGTTTATTCCAAAAATGGAAAAGCTTCTCTGTCGCGCGTTCAGCGGAAAGGTGAGCAATAAAGTCTCGCGCGGTCTCACTGGTGTATCTGAGGATTTGGTCCTCAAGTTCCTTCGCGACATGCTGGACGGGTGGCGAAGTGTGATGAAGGAGTACAGCGTGGGCCACCCCCGCGTGGCCAACTGCATACACAACCGGAATCATAAGCCCGGTTCTGAGATAAAAGGCGAGCGCTGCTCTATCCATTTTCAGCTCAAAGAATGGGAGTTCGTAAGCGACTTTTGTGTAATCATAGTGATTCTTCATTTCATGCTCACGATCACAAAGAAGATGAACCCGGAAGGAAGCGGCAAGCTTGATACCAAACTTATCCGCAACCCATCTCAACACTCCGCCGCCGTTGGGAATGGCAAGTCTTAGAGTTTTAGGGTAAGGAGTATGTAGCCAAGATCTACTCATGCTGCAGATTAGAAAGGTCACTCCTTGCATCTCTGCCGCGTAAATGGCCGCTGCTTTTGTTAATTCACCAGCTGCTCGCTCAAGCCTCGCAGCGACTTCGTCGCTCCTGGTGAGGGACGACGAGATCTCTTCGCGCTCAAGTTGAAGCGTGCTCATGGATGATTTCAGAAATTCGCTTAGCCTTGATAAGGCCGCATCGCTCTTGTCGACCACACCGGAAACACCTTGCAGCGATCGCGAAATGGTCCCGAGGCCTGTGTCTCCGTTAAGAACATGCAAAACCTCCTTGACTGGTGGATCCCGACTCTCGATTTGCCCCCGGGCCTCTTCGGTTCCACGCTCGATCTCCTTGCTCTTCTCCAATCTCTCTGATTCGTTCTGTTTTTCGGATTCTAGTCTCGCGAGGGTACGGCCATGCTTCGCCCGTTGAACTAGGATGGCGGCAATCGACGCCACCAACAAACACATGGCGGCTACTTGGACATATTGCTCGGGTGAAAGCATTCTGAATTGTATTGTGCTTATCCAGACAAGGGCAGACCTATTTTATTAATAGGGCGCAAATCTTGAGGAAACCTGGTGGGCATACTCTGGGCGTTTTGGGGCCAGGAGGATTTAAAGAAATTGATTTAGCGGAGTTTTCGCGATTTCAGTTTGAACCCAAATGTATGCCGGCATCGCATCGGTCGCTCCTAGGGCATCCTGGAGCAGCTTTTTCGGCGCCCATCTCTCTCAGCAGCTGAAATCAATTTTTTCACATCCTCCTGTCCACGAAACTCGAGCTGAATCCCCAAAGGGCCGGATTGGTTCGCGAAGCAGAATCCTTGACGGAATGGGGGAATGGACGGAATGGGGGACAGCCTGATCCGAGCGTTTTTCTCCTACCCTCAAGGCAAATAAATCACGCAGGTCAGGCTGTCCCCCGTTCCCCCTTTGGAGTTCGTCGCACAGTAGTGCGTGAACCCGAGAAACGTGAACGTCTCCGGTTTTCTTTCACCACGCTGTTGCCGATTCACTTGCGCGAAACGACCAAATTCGATCAATCGCGTCTTGTCCGGGTGGAGTTCCAACGCAAAGCTCGCCAGCCGTTTCCGAAACTCGCTCAGAAATCGCTCCGCGTCTTCGCGCTGTTCAAAGCCGACCACCAGATCGTCAGCGTAACGGACAAACACCATCGCTCCGCTCGCACGCTTCCGGCGCCATGCTTCAACCCAGAGGTCGAATACATAGTGCAGATACACATTCGCTAAAAGCGGCGAAATCACCGCTCCCTGCGGCGTACCTGCCGTCGTCTCTGACCACGTACCGTCCTCCGACACACCAGCCTTCAGCCATTTACGTATCAGCCGAAGTATCCTGGTGTCGGCCACTCGATGCTCGACAAACTTCATCATCCACTCGTGGCTCAAATGATCGAAGAATCCACGAATGTCCGCATCGAGTATCCAGTTCACTCGCTTCCGTGAGATCCCCACATGCAGCGCGTCCAGCGCCTGATGGGGACTGCGGCCCGGTCGAAATCCATACGAAAAGCCCCGAAAGTCCACCTCGTAGATCTGGTTGAGGATAGACACCACCGCCTGCTGGACAATCTTGTCTTCCAGCGAAGCGATGCCCAGTGGCCGTTGCCGGCCATCAGCCTTCGGTATGTACACTCTTCGCGAGGCTTGCGCACGATACGCTCCACGGTGCACTCGGCCATGGAGTTCGGCTAACCGAGCCTCCAGGTCTTGCTCATACTGCTGCCAACTTACTCCGTCTACTCCGGGCGCTGCACTCCGCTGTAAGGCGTAGTAGCTCTCCCTGAGTAAGTCAATCGTAAGGTGGTGCAGTAAAGCGGTGAACCGCTCCTGCTTCCTGGCCCGCGCCGTCTGGCGCACGCCGCCTAACCCCTGGGACACGCGTGCTCCGCTCTGTGTCGGATGCGTGTGTGGCTGGGCGTCGTTCTCCTGGTCTGCGCCCTTCCCTCCGCTGGCTCCGCGGAAGTTTTACCTCGTTGTTCGTCAGCTTCATAGGTACTATGGCGCAGTCCGACTCCTCCAAAACGTACATGTCCGGATGATGGGTCTTTCACCTTCCCGGACCGGTCTGCTTGCGCAGACGCTCTGGAGGTCTCCCGGTTCTCGTGCACACTGTTTGCTGACGTGCCTGGACTCTTCGACTACGCCGGGCCCAGCGGCCACTCGCGAATAACGCGGCTCGCTGATGTTGCCTTCCCACTGACAGAAAAGGGTCGGCACCCGAGTACTTGTTTCCGGAGCTCAATGATCCCGCCCGCCAGCCCTCTGTCTACGCTTCGCTATGATCCCTCACGAGATCACAGGCAAGACTCGAGGCCAGAATGGAGTCGCTTCTCCTTTTCCGTAGGGCCCTCTCATCCCCTACAATGTGCCGGTTTATCCCGGCGCTCTCTGTCACCGATCATGCCAGAATTGATTACCTCGAACCTCTCGGAGCTAACTCGCCTGATTGGTTGGTGATTGTTCCGTCCGTCCCCGAAAAAGGTCCTGAAAACGACACCACAAAGGTTACGTTCCGTCTGGAGGACGTGAAAAAATTGATTATGCGGAGTTTTCGCGATTTTAGTTTTGAAACCAAATGTATGCCGACATCGCAGCGGTCGCCCCTAGGGCATCCTGGAGCAGCTTTTTTCGATGCCGAATTCTCTCAGTGGCTGAAAATCAATTTTTTCACATCCTCCTGTCCCCCCTGAGTTCCCCCTGAGTTGTGTGCTTCACACATGGGTACCTTTCGTCTCTCCCCGGCCGTCCGAAATCACCCGTCAAAACCGTCACCCGTCAAAATCCCGTCGGTCCACACATACCGGTCGCCCCCTAGGGGACGCTGCGTTCGTCTCGGAGCTTGAGAAGATTCTTCGGAGCCGGCTCGGGTTCCCTTGCTACCAGACCTTCGTCCAATTTTGGCAACGTGTCCCGGATGTCCTCCGAAAGAGCCACAACTTCAGCTTGAGACACAGCCTCGATTGCTGCTTGAGAATTGGCATCACCAGCTGCTTGCAAGATCGTCTTCGCTGCTTGCTCCACGGTGTCGGAAATAACTCCAATCGCAGGGTCTGGTTTCTCATCAGCCGCCGGCTGAGTCATGAATTCAACAGCCTTTTTGACCGCTTCAGCTTTCTCTCGCTCCAATACGTCAATGACCCTTTGCGGCATAGCTTCTATGGGGATCTTGGGCAGCCCCGGGCGCATTAGATAGGAAGAGTAGCGTTGTAGGATGTGAGTAAGAAACGGCGGAAGTAAACGTCCGATTCGATCCTTCTTAATCTCTGTCCAAGACTTTTTGTACAGGCTCTTTAGCTTGAATGAGAAGGTACTACGTTCGTGCATCGCAAAAACAAGCGCCTCGTCGTTACGCTCGATCAATCGGCCCGCAAAAGGATTCTCCCCCTTCTTGGCTGTATCCGAGGGACCGAGTTTCTTACCAATGATTAAATAGAGTTCCAGATCGCACGCACCATCGCGCAAAACACAATCGCACTCTGGTCGAATATTTAGAAAATATTCTGAACCGATTTTGAATATATCCCCTGGCGCAATCGAGTCCTCGTGCAGCCGATCCGAAGACACGAATCGCTCACCTTGCAACACGTCTAAGAGCGTGTTCCGATAATTTGTGCGGTCGCTCTGGATCATTTCATCGATGGAGCCCATAAAGGGTGACATATCGATCCTCGACGGCACCATCCGGGAGAGCAGGTTGCTACTCAACAACCTGATCAGTTCATCCGAAGGGGGAACTCCATCATCATGAAAATTCTTCCAGAGAATTGCAGGCCATAGGGGGCTCGCGTTGAAGAAATCCACGAATAACGCATTCTTTGCAGTCTGGTAGGCTTGCTCCCAAGACTTCAGAGCGAGCGCGGAGGCGTTCTCGTTGGTCCATTTGTTAAGGACGGTGAACACTCCTTCTCTCAATACATCGCTCTTACTCATCACCAGAATGTGCGATAAATCACTTTCGGAACCTGATCGAGGGTTCTTCTTGAGACTCTTCGTGAGAGCTTGCTTCACAGAGTCGACCCCCGCAGCGGTAAATATAAAGACGGGTGCAACTCGATGCTCCTTGAGTTTCAGCAGGAACTCGATCTTTTCTTGGACTTGCTCCTTTGAGAGTTGGTCCGGGATGGGAATAGACTCTCCCAACTCTACATTCGTTAGTGTGGAGCTCTCCAAATGCCAGTCGAGTATGAAGAATGACGCACCCTCAAAATTTACCAGAGAATCATCGGCAACTGGCAACGCGGTGTGCTCTACAATGTGGCCGCCCTCCTTCCTGATCGCGGCCACGATCCGACCAATTTCGGAATCATTCTCGTGTATCTGGTCGTCGATGACCACGGCGATGCCGGTATACAGACCTTGAGTATCTGACATGGCTAGTCTTCCTTAACAAAGGACACTACGAAATTTGCCCCCGATAGGCGCTTCTGAGCTTTGAGGTCTGCCAGCGCAATGGAGTATTCGTTCCGCTCTAACAGCTGACGAGCAATGTAGAGACCCAGCCCGCGGCCATCTTCGCCCTTGCCAGAAAAGAACGGCTCGAAGATGTAGGGAGCATCCTCTGGTCTGACTCCCGGCCCGTTGTCGCTGAAGATCAGGTTGCCATCATTGCCATTCAATTCGATTAAGATCTTGCGTGGGGGCCGCGAACTTTGAAGCCAGTAGAGGGAATTGTCAAACAGGTTCAAGAATAGTTGAAGGATCACAGCATCCGTGGCCTTAGCAGTCAGCGGGCCACCAATCGTGTTCGTAATGACCTCGATGTTTGACCGATCCAGAGCCGACTGAAACAGCCGCAGCACCTTGGTCAAAATTTCCTCAACACGAATATCCTTGCGCCGTTGCTTCGAAGATTTAAACAGGAGCTGTAGGTCTCTCATCTGCGTCTGTACGAATGACAGCATCCCTCGCAACATCGTGAGATCGCGATTGACAAGGTCTTTATCAAGCTCACCGGCCCGCAGCGATTGAGCCACTAGGGAGTCAATCACAGTGAGCGACTTGGCCAACGCCAACATTAAGTCATGGGACGCGGTCTCGACTGAGAGTCCGACACCGGCAAGATTCTCTGTGCTTTCGGCACGCTGAATCAGGTAGCCGCGTTCGGCGCGATACAAGCGGGAAACTTCGCCAATCTTCGATCGGATAGTGGCATCGTTGACAGCAGCGGCCTCTGCTTCATCCAGTGCGTGCTGTACCTGTTCCTTCTTGAATACTTCTACTTCCTTTCCCTTTTGAAGCGAGGCGCGATACCTTGCGTATGGTTTGGAGCGGACCCAAGACAAGAATAATCGCAGCAACAACACGAAGTCTTCGTTTGGCTGGCCATTGTCAATCAGCCCTTCCCGGCTTGTTTTGTCTTGTAGTCGTGGATTGTGTTCTTGCGTGATGTTGATGTAACCCACAACTTGGTCATTGCTCAAGAATGCGCTTGCTTTGACCGTACCTCTATATACATCAATTAGCAGCCAGTCGTCGTCGGGATCGCCATACGGATATACACGTATGCCATCTCGATATAGGTAAACACGATGCTCCTTGATCAGCTCCTTCTCCGTTCGATCAAGCAAGAACTTAGGACTTGCATCGGAGCTAATATCGAATACAAAAAAGGCAAAGGAAAAAGGCCCACAACGAGAGCCATTTTGGAACGGGGGTGATTCATGTTCTTTTACGTAGTCTCGATAAATCTTGAGTTCAGTCAATTCAGCGCTATCAAGTGCCAACTCTCGAGACTTGCCGCCGAGGTTAAATGTGAAAGACTTTGACGACTCATCATATTTCCCGTTCTCAATTTTCAACACCGTGCTGGTTTGTACCAGGCGCGCTAATTCTCCCCGGTATGCATCTGAAAGCTGCAGGAATTGTGTACCTTGGTAGATCGCCAATTCGAAGTCAGGATTTGCCTTGGCTGCAGTCTCAGGAACAAAGAGTGATTGCAATCTCGTAATGTCATTGAATATCTCTTCGACCTTGGCGCTAGACCAAGTGCCCGAAAGGTGTGTGATCTCGATTCGCGTCCCCGTGGGTTTGCGCTTGAGTGTGCGCGATCCCAAGTGAATCTTTTCGGGAACTATGGCAGTAGCTGGATCACGCTCGGACAATGAGGCCCTTAGCTCATCAAGGAAAAGAGGCTTGCCCGTGCTTCGAATAAAATCAGTGTCAAAAGACGACAAGTCGTATGTGAGAACGAGTTCAGACTTACTTTTCTCGGGCCGGGTGATTACCGTTATCTTCCGGCCCAGCTTTAGCAACGCGAATCGACCAATCCCTTTCTCGCCCTGGATAACGCGGCCGCTCTCAGTTGTCGGTTTTGTGCGCTTGCCAATCAACTTCACAGGTGTAGCAGGGTTGACCCAATGGTTTTCGAGCGTGTCACGGGTCATTCCAATCCCATCATCTTCGATGATGATTTTCGAAACGTCTTTCAGCTCGAAGTTCGGCCCGAAGCGTTCAAAAGTTACCTTCACCCAGCTGGCGTCGGCGTCATAGGAATTCTTAATTATTTCAACGAGAGCGATGCGCTCATTCTTGATGAGTTGGTCGCCCAACATGGTCAGGAGTCGCGCATAGGGCTTGAATTTGAGCTCCTTTGGCTTAATCATCGATGAGCCACGAGAATGAATTCTTCAGCATAGATTTCCTTTTGACTTTGGACACTTGAGAATCGACCGTTGCCATGACGAAATGGCGTATGAGCCTTATTTGAAATTCGGCGCTTTGCGGCTCTGACGCGCGTAAATCCTGCGTCAAAGAGAGCTTCGGCTAGATGTGATGCATTGTCCACATGTATCCCGCCGTATTCGGTATTACCTATAACAAAGAACGCAATACCTTCATCGCGCAAGAAGTCATAGCATCGCTTTGCGACGTGTTGCATGTCGAGATAGTAGTTCGCGATTGATCTTGCTGCTGAATGATTCTTGTCATAGAGACTGAATACGACTTGCATGCCAACTTCATTTAGCTTGCTGAACTCCCGGCCAAAATTTAGGTCATGTTGCGTACTTCCGATGGAGCCTTTGCGAAGGCTACGGTAGTCACTGGCGAATCCCAGCCAAAGCGATGAAAGTTGATGAAGATCGGCATATTCGTAGGACGTAACGTAAGGCGGGCTACTAATGATCAGGTCCACGGGCTTCGCCGGCGGCCTAACTGACATGACATTGGCATTATGGATATGAGAAGCATGCGCGCCAGTCGGCCGCGCCTCAGTCCAAGCCGTCACCATGAGGTTACATTGTCTTTCGAACGCAGGAAGTACATCGGAACAACGTTTAGAGCAATCCCTTGCTGGTTTAGTCGAGCGTTGCTTCCATCTCGAGGTGGTCTTGAGAATCGCTGAGAAGATGCAATGAAATGCTTCGCGGTACTTCGAACGCTCTGGCACGGTTTGGTTAATTGCATTGAGCAATCGGGCCAGGTCGGAAAACTGGCGATTCTCATACCAGTAATGCAGCCGTCTGCTCGCATCGTCAGACAGCTTTACCCTATCATCCACGCTACTAAAGTTGGTCAATATCCGTTGGGCGTACAGGCGGAGACGCTTTGGATCATAGTCAGAGCTTTTCACCTTTGCGATGAGCGTGGCAACCGGATTTATGTCGCAACCCCAGAACTCCAGACCTTCTCGGGCTGCCTCATGAGCAACAGTCCCGCATCCGCAAAACACATCGGCCACCCGCTCCACCTTGACTCCGCTTGAGCGTGCGTAAGCGAGTGCCTTGGTCGTAAGAAATGCTGGAAATTTTGCAGGATAGGCATGAATGCGGTGAATAAGAGGTTCAGCGCACTGCGGCGTATCCCAAGAACCGGACGACCGGGCCTCTGCTAAGCGATATCGGGCAGCGCGGTGCGAGTTTCCTATTTCCAGCAAACGATCCGTCATAGGGGCGCCTTTTATCGTCTCATCCAAACTGGTGGGGAAGGAGCAGAGCACATTTTACAACTGTAGCCGGAAGGGGCGCCGCCTCCCTATTCCTCTTGCCTCGGCCGGCCGGCTGGCTCAGTTTGCGCGCTACAATGAGACAGCCAATTGAAATGCAAGTTCAATCGATACACCCGTTCCCTGCGCGCATGGCCCCGGAGCTAGCACTGAATTCGCTGGCAGATCTCCCAGCCCAAAGTACGGTGCTAGACCCGATGTCAGGTTCTGGGACCGTACTTCGGCAGGCATTGGCGCTTGGCCACAACGCGATTGGCTTCGATATGGACCCCTTAGCCGTGCTCATGACCCGAGTTTGGACGACCTGCGTAAATGATTCAATCATCGCCAGCGAATTCAACTCCGTCTTATCTGAGGCCCGGAAGGTAGATTTGCGCTCGACGAACCTAATCTGGCAACGAGATGAAGAAACTGCCGCCTTCGTAAGATTCTGGTTCTTCGGTCCCCAGCGCAGGGACCTCACTCGGATCGCGGCGGTACTCGACCGCCGCCTTCGAACTCGCCTGGCTCCAATTCGACGAGCCGCCCTGGATGTTCTTCGCATCGCCCTGAGCCGAATCATAATAACGAAGGAACAATGCGCATCGCTTGCCCGTGACACGTCCCATAGTCGACCCCATCGGGTCAGTGAGTCCTCAAATTTCAATGTTTTTGACAACTTCGAGCGTTCAGTCACCCAGTTGCGTAAACGTCTCCTCGATTTGCCGTCGGCGGGTCGCGTCAGAGTACATCTCGGTGATGCTCGTAAATTGAGGCTAAAGGACGCCAGCGTTGACGCCGTTGTGACCTCGCCGCCTTATCTGAACGCAATTGACTATATGCGGGGTCACCGAATGTCGCTTGTATGGCTTGGATATTCCATTGAAGAGCTTCGGCGGCTACGTTCGGGCGTGATCGGTACTGAGCGTGCTGCGGATTCGCGCGTCCACCACAAGGATGTGGAAGCTGTCGTAACGAGTATGTGCCGGCTTTCTGAACTTCCTCCCCGTTCCCAAAGAATGATTTCACGTTACGCTCACGACGTCCTCGGGATGACGGCTCAGATCGCGCGAGTACTCAAGCCTGGCAGCAAAGCTACCTATGTTGTAGGAGACTCATGTCTGAAAGGAATTCCTATCTCGAATGCCCAGGGAATCTCCCAAGCGGCTGAAATGGCTGGTATGAGTCTAGTCCGCGAACATACACGTGAGCTTCCCGCAAGCAGTCGCTATCTTCCAATGACTTCCAAGGGATCACTTTCCAAAAGAATGCGCACCGAGACGGTGCTTACATTTCACATCCGGGACGCCACAACGCGATAGAAGTGACACAGATTTGGCGGGTCGCGTCGCATCCGATTTTCGGCTTTGCTGTGAGACCATTCCCCACTTTTGCTTAGTCCACCCGTTCTGGGGGGTCGAATCCGACGTTTCGCCATCCGGCATAGCGCGCAGAAACCTGCACGCTCATCAGATGGATGCCATGCCCAATGAAATTCGAACAATGACCGATCATCGTCGATCAGGGTCAGAGTTCGTTCGATTTATATTCCGATCAGCTGCTGTACCCTCGTTCTCCTAGGCCGTCAGGATTAGGAGCATTTCGGGGACAGATAGTTCAA
>Ga0182015_10005897_pt1 | contig 12515 bp, 11 predicted proteins | sample 712P3MmetaG_FD_120478 | JGI IMG/M metagenome (GOLD analysis project Ga0182015, IMG submission 120478) | Permafrost microbial communities from Stordalen Mire, Sweden - 712P3M metaG | ecosystem: Environmental > Terrestrial > Soil > Wetlands > Permafrost | place: Sweden: Stordalen | collected...
TTCGCTCAGCTGCCTTGGGACCAGTCGCCACGTCCGCAGGTATTGGACTCAGCAGCTTTTCAATCGCCCGTTCCATCGTGCGGTTCATCTCAGAAACCACCGCCGGGACATCGCGCTTATTTACGTCCCCTACCTCCGAAACAGCGTTGGCCCAAACGGTCATCCCCGTCGCGAGATTTGTCATCTGGGCGGACATTGCGACTTCAACCTTGACGCCACCCGCGTAGTCGATTTCCTCGAGCTTCTCCAATCGCCCGCTAAGCACATATTCCGTGTCAGGGCGACCGTCGTATTGCTTGACACGGGAAAAGTCTCCGCTGGCGCGAAGCCGCTCGATTACCGAGTTGGTCACGAACTCACACGGGTTAATTGCCCAACGATGGTAAGCATAAAAGCCGACTTGCTCCGGAGATGGTTTGTACACAATGGCTCCCTGCCTCAGGTAGGCGGGCGCCCGAAATTCACGGATTGCCACCGTGGCGTGTACGTTTTCTGCAGGAGGCGGATCCGGCGGCGCAGGCAGGTTGAGAGTGTAGTAGTTTGGGTACCTCACCCTTCCTCCGCAGCTGGCCAGGATCATGAGAACCGCCAGAGAGAAAACAATCGTTGTCACAGTTCTTCTCATACTCATCCGACGGCGCAGCGCGCCGAAACGGGTGAGGACACCTGTCCCTTCACTCGCCCTCATCATTTCGGCACCTTCCTGTCTTCGGGCTGTTTGACACGAATCAAACTCCACGGACGCTGTTTCACTGATTCGGTCAACTGGTCAATGTTTTCCGTTGCCGTCCTCAGGTTTTCGATCGTGTCATCTATCTTGTAATCATTCGCCCTCACCAGTACCTGCATGTCAGCAAGCAATCGCTTGGCTTCGAGCAAAGTGCTCTGCAGTTCCGCTAGATCTCTACGGACGGGCTCGCGGACATCGCTGACAGTGCTATTCACGTTTTGGACGGTCTCATCAGCGTGCTGGCTCAGTGCATTCAACTGATCGGTGAGACGATCGATCTTTGGCCGTTCGGTCGCCAGGATTTCGTTGACGTTATCCAAGACGGCTCGAATCCTCTGCTGGTTGGGCTTCCCGGTCACAGTATTCAGGTTGGCAAGCAGACTGCGCGCATCTCCGTTGATTCCTTCCAGTTCACCCCGCGCCTGCGTGATCAATCCGTTTGCGTTGTCCGCAACAATGGCCATCTTGCCGGCAATCTCGTCCAAGCTGGCAGCTTCCTGTGATGAAATGGTTGAGCCCGGTGGAAGACGTCTGGCGTCGTTGCCGCCTGTTGTAATGGACAATGCGGCTCCACTCATCACGCTGACTAGCCCCAACTTGGCTACAGACTTTGCGTTCACTGGGGTGTTTTGTTTCACATCAAGAAGAATTTCAATCTTGGTAGGGTCAGACACGGCAGGCCGCACCGCCGTCACCTTTCCCACGTTGATGCCGCCAAACAGCACTGAGGCCCCCGGCTCCAGCCCACCGGCGTAGCGCAGATACGTGCGGTAGGGAACGGTGTGTCCACTAAACTGCGCATTGATGAGGTAGATGAGCGTGAATGCCAGGATCGAGAAGCATCCAAGGACAAAGGCTCCAACCTTTGCTTGTGTGGTCACGAGTATGTCTCCTGAGACTGCATATACTTGTCGAAGTACGCGGCCACGGCCGGCGCTTTCGCTACGTTCTCGGGAACGCGATCCAGAAACTGGCGCACGCGCGGATTTTGGCTGGCTTTAAGTTCTTCTTTCGTGCCGACCGAGCTGAATGAGCCCTGATACAACATGGCGATGCGGTCAGCGATGCGGAACGCGCTCGGCAACTCGTGAGTAACGACGATGACTGTCATTTGTAAAGCTTCCTTAAGGAGCAGAATCAACTCATCGAGTTCCGCTGCGACGATAGGATCGAGTCCGGCCGATGGCTCATCGAGCACGAGGATTTCAGGGCCGAGAGCGAGTGCGCGCGCCACGGCCGCGCGCTTTTTCATACCACCCGAGAGTTCGTTGGGAAGTAACTTGCCAAACTCCGCGAGACCGACCGCGGCCAGCTTCATCCACACCACAAGATCAATGATTGAGGGTACGAGCCGCGTATGCTCTCGCAACGGCAGGGCCACGTTGTCTTCCACAGTCAGCGAATTGAACAAGGCTGCGCTTTGGAAGGCGACCCCAATCGAGCGGTGGATTTTCTTCAATTCGGAATGTGAGCAGCGCGTGATATCCATTCCCTTCACGTGAACGCTACCCGACTTGGGCCGCTCCAACCCAATGATCTGGCGCAACAAGGTACTCTTTCCCGAGCCGCTGCCACCCAGTAACACCATTGTTTCCCCGTGTTCGATGTCAAGATTCAATCCATTCAGCACCCTGCGGCCGTCGTATTCAACCACAAGATCACGGACAGAAATGATGGGCATCAACTTTTCACCGTGAAATAAAAGATGGTAGTGAAGACCGCGTCTGCGACGATGACGAGGAACGTTGATTTCACCACCGCACTCGTAGTGGAGTGCCCTACCGAATCGGGGCCGCCGCGGACACGGAACCCTTCCAGGCATCCGACATGAGCAATGATGGTTGCGAACACCACGCTCTTGATCAATCCGGTGATCACGTCGCGCAAGGTGATGGAATTGAAGACATAGTGGATGTACAACAGTGGCGCCAGGCGAGTGCTCAAGAACATGAACAATCCGCCGGCCAAAATACCGAAAACATTCGAGATGACGCTGAGGCAGGGGACCGAAATCAAAGCTGCCAGATACTTGGGTGCGAGCACGAACTCCACAGGCTCCAGCGCCATGACCCGGAGGGAATCGAGCTCCTCGGTGACCTTCATGGTCCCGATTTCAGCCGCGAATGCCGAGCCGGATCGTCCGCTCACCGCAATCGCTGTGAGCAGTGGGCCGAGTTCGCGCGTAAAGCCAACCGCGACCAAGTCAATCACGTAGTGCATAGCTCCAAAGCGACGCAGTTCCGAGGCTCCCTGCATGGCAAGAATGAATCCAGTGCAGATTGCCATCAGGGAAACCATGGGCATGGCATCGACGCCGATTTCCAGCACTTGCCTCACGGTAGCCTGCCAGCGGTAACGATTCCCGACAAACGGCAGCGCTCGTCCCATGGCTCGGATGGTGGCCCACCACTGAATATTCAGACTTCCGACATAGTCGAGATGTTCGATCGTTCTTTCGCCCACGTTTTCGAGAGCATTGGCCATCAAGACACCTTTTCTCCGCTGCCGGCGAGGTCGAACAGCGATAGCACCCCGGTGACCTCGAACAACCGGAACACGGAGCCACCGATTCCCTGTAAGCAAAATCCGATCTGGTGATGGCGGGCGATTCTAAGAGCTTCGATGAGGGTCGCGATCCCGGACGTCTCAATGTAGGAAACGCCGGCTAAGTCCACGGTGACTGTCTGAGGCAATGGCTGTTTCGACAAGATGGCTTGTAGGGAATCGCGAAGGTCGGGCGAGGAATAGACATTGATTTGGCCGCTCGGGCGGACGATAGCGTCCTTTCCCACTTGATCTACTGAGATCTCGAAGTTGCTTTCTGAAGTCATTGCAACTTGTGTCACCGGCATCTTCCCGCTTCCAATTTGATTGCCTGATCCTGAGTCATGCCCGAACCATTCAGCCTTGGTGCTTGCATGTAGCCTTCCACAACAACGCTCGATGAGGCGGTTCATCGATCTCCTTCTGCTAGCTGGGTATTGAAGACTCTGGAACATCGACGCAATCGCCGGACGGTGGTGGCCATTGGCAACACAAGTGCTTTGCATAGCGCATGGACACTATCACTGACGTCAAGCGGTCTCGGGTTTCAGAAAGATGGTGGCTCTGATGTCACCAGCTGTGACGCTCCTGTCAAATCGAGTGACACCAGTTGGAGCACGCTCTAGGCTTTTGGTGGCGCTGATTTGCTGCGGCCTGACGGCCGCAGCGCAGAACTCAACGCAGCTAAAGGCAAGCACAGCGTTCAGGATTCGGGTCACTCATCTGGTGGGATTCGAGGATGCGAAAAACAACTGCAGCGGGGCTCTATCCATCCAAAACGATTCCCTGCAATTTCAGAAGACCCGAAAATCGGGAGCACATATAAAGATCAGTTCCGTTCGGGATATCTTCCTGGGCGAGCAGAGCCGGCAGGTGGGCGGCCTTCCGCTAACCTTAGGCGAGGCTGCGGCTCCGTTTGGCAGTGGCCGAGTCGTCAGTCTCTTTGCCCACAAGAAGTACGACACCTTCAGTTTTGAATATGTCGACTCTAATGGAGGAATTCACGGTGCTGTCTTCCAGCTAAAGAAGGGGCAGGCTGCGATTGTAAAGAAAGAACTGATAGCTCATGGCGTAACGATCAGTTCCTTCCGAGTTCAGTCGGGAACACAAGGCGCTACGGAGGTAGGGCATGTGGACAAATAAATGCGGTTCATCGATCGCCTTGGTCGTCGCCCTCGTGGCCGCGACTTTTGCACTTCCCGGCCGGCTGTCTGGACAAACGTTTCCTGTGACATCGTCTGATAGAAGCGGTGGGTTTGCGACGCAGTGGAGCGTGCAAGTCGACCAGGTCGACACCGGCAATCTCGACATCTCGTATTCGTTTCAAATCGCAATTTACGAGAATCTCGTGTTCGAATTGAAGAAGACAAAGCAATTCGAGCAGGTGTTCCGCGACGGCGACATTAGAGCCGGCGAGTTCTCGAATCTGCTGGTGCTGAAAACAACCGTTGAGAAATACACGCCGGGCAGCGAAACGCGGCGTGCTGTGACCACTGTAAGTGGCGCCACGAAGTTAACTGTGCGGAGTCAACTCCTCACACGCGAGGGAAAAGTCGTTCTTGAGCGCTCCGTGAATGGTAACGTTCGCTTCTTCGGCAGTAATCTGCGGGCTACACACAACCTAGCGCACAACATCGCGAAAACGATCAAGCAAACATCCTTGTCAGGTTCCGGGCAACCGCCAGCGATACTCACCGGCCAACTCTGAGTCAGGGAAAAAGCATAGGCAGGCTTTTAGAGGCGTAGACATGGGGCGAAAAGATAGAACGACATCTCACCGCAAACGCGTACTTTCGCTGGGAGCAGCCACCATAGTTGCGCTGGCCATGTTCGCGGTAGAGATGATGGCTCAGACTAGTGGTGAGGGCTTACCGAGCCTGGAGGCTCGGGTCGAGCCTTTGAGGCCGGGAGTCACAGAAAGCCAGGTTCTCGCCGAACTCGCCGCCCATAACGAGAAGCGCAAGGCCGCTCTGCACGACTACACCGTCTTGAGAACTTATCAAGTCGTTGATCTCAAGGGAAAGGTGCATGCCGAGGAAATCGGACGCATGGATTTTTTTTCGCCCGACAAAAAGACCTTTACAGTCACCTCCGAGTCTGGCTCGGGATTGGTCCGGCATATGGCCCTGAATCCGCTGATTAATAGCGAGATCGAAGCCGCCGCCGGCAAAGAGCATCATGACAGCGCCATTTCCACCGACAACTATTCCTTGAACCTTTTGGGCGAACAGCAGCTAGGACCATACCGCTGTTTCGTCGCCGAAGCTGTACCCAAGCGGAAAACCAAGTATTTGTTTGAAGGTAAAGTCTGGATTGATGCAAACGACTACTCCGTGGTGCGCATCGAAGGGCATCCCGCGACGAAGCTCTCCTTCTGGATCCAGCACGCAGACTTTCTGCGGCAGTATCAGAAAGTTGATGGTTTCTGGCTCCCAGAACAGGACCAGACTCTTGTTCAGGTACGGCTGTACGGTAAGAAGATCCTGAAGATCGAACACCGCAACTATGTCGTGAACGCAGGCCCGAGCACAGACAAGCACAGAGCAGATCCACCCGACGACAGCGCAGACATGAGGTTGATATGGCGACCCTGACGACAGCGGGCACTTCACAGGTTAAAGAGCGGACCACAACAGTCGAGCGGGTCCTCTTCGTCGAAGACGACGTAACTCTGCAGAATATAATCCGTGGAGCTTTCATCTCCGAAGGCTATACAGTCGAGACCCTCTCAAGTGGACCTATTGGGCTCATACTGGTTCGGCGAGAGAAACTATCGGCCCTAATTATTCATTTGCAATTTCCTGCATCTCCGGAACATGATCTCTGCCGTGAGTTCATGCAAGCCGTTCCGCCAAATCCTTTTGTGCTTCTGAGCGCTACCCCTTACATCGGAGACAATGCATTTTTCTCAGGAACGGAAAGTGACGCTCCTCCGTTTATCGTCAAAGAACTTGTCGCTCGCCTGGGTTGTCAGCCAAGGCGGGGGTGTCAGTCACTATCAGAGAGTCTCTACCGTTTTGGCGACATCATTGTGGACTTTGTGAGAATGGAAGTCGTTCGTGGGCAGGTGCAGATTCCGCTCACGATGAAAGAGTTCCGGACCTTGGAATTCCTGATAAAGAATGCACGACGGGCGATTAGCCGAGATGAACTTCTAAATAGGGTCTGGGGATACAACAGTTATCCGTGTACTCGTACTGTAGACAATCACATCCTCAGGCTTCGGCAGAAATTGGAGAACGATCCCGCTAATCCGGCTCATCTGGTGACTATGCATGGTCTCGGCTACAAGTTCGTGCCCTAGGGTGGTTTGCACACCTGATTCTTGTTCTCGTCATGGATTTGCCTCTCTCCGAGCGACTGCGACGGCTAGAAATTCGCGGTCCACCGTCCGAGAGACTGCGGTCACTCAGACCAATTAGTTGGCGCAAACCAGCCTGCAGCACGCCTGCGCACATTTCCCCTCGCAGAATTGTGACAAGCCTTTGACGCGTCAAGTCCATCTCGCTCAAATGACACTTTGGGCTCCGCTGTGAGTTTGGGCTCGAACATCCCACATCTAGTCTCCTCAATGTGTTGGAACAATTCCCATCTCCTGCCCCACGTTTGGACGCCGTATTGCATTACATGTGACAAGGAGGAGCGGGATGCGAGAGTGGGGTGCTTTCGCTGTATCGATCCTGCTGTTCGTGCTTCCTGCTTTCGCTCAAAACAGTTCGCTCGCATCTGGATCGATCAGAGGTAATGCATTCACGAAGGGCACCAACGGTGAACCTGCCGCTTTGCTCGGCGTGGTCATCGTCCTTCACGGGCCCCTAACCAAGGAGACCGAGTCGGACGCAAAGGGAGCATTCGCTGTCGACGGCCTTCCCCCGGGAACTTATCAGATCGAAGCGAATGCTCCCGGCTTGCATGCTGCGCTAGCGGTGGATGTCGGCGCCGGCACGTCTTCTACCGTTTCAGTCGAAATGAATGTGGCAGCGGTCACCAGCACCGTCAACGTCACTGCAAGTGATCCGGCTCAAGGCGAAGAGTCCGCCCAGCACAACACCCTTAATCAATCAGTCGTGGAAAAAGCACCAAATCAAGAAGAAAAGATCGAAAGTCTGCTTCCGCTAGTCCCCGGAGTGGTCCGGGGACCGGACGGCCGGATCAACATGAAAGGCGCGCAAGCGACGCAGGCCGGATGGCTGGTGAATTCAACGAACGCGACTGATCCGGCAACTGGCGGCCAAGCCATCAGCTTGCCGATTGATGTGGTCTCATCCGTCCAGGTTATTTCCAACCCTTATGACCCCGAATATGGAAAATTCACCGGAGCAGTCTCTAGCGTAGAAACCCGTACGAGCAACTTCGACAAATTTCACTTCTCCATACAAAACCTTGCTCCGCGGGCCAGAGACCGCGATGGGCACATTGTTGGCATTGGCGGTTTCACTCCGCGCACCACCATCACCGGGCCGCTAATAAAAGACCGGCTCGCACTCACCCAGTCTCTGGAATACCGCTTCATCCGAACGCCGGTCGAGAGTCTGCCGCCGCTGCAGCGTGACACAACACTTGAAAGCTTTGATTCTTTCAGCCAATTCGATTTGAAGATTACAGACAGACAAACCGCTACTCTGTCGGTCGCCGTTTTCCCACAGCAGTTTGACTACCTCGGGCTGAACACGTTCACCCCACAGCCATCGACCACAAACTTGCACCAGCGCGGAGACCAGGTTTCCGCGCAACACACCTATGCTTCAGAATCGGGTGCTCTGCTTTCCTCGCAATTCGCGTACGAGGAGTTCGATGCGGACACATTTCCCAACAGTCAAGCTCCGTATCAGATGCTGGTCGAAACCACACAAGGTGGCTTCTTTAATCGGCAAAATCGAGATACGCGTCGAGTCGAATGGCAAGAGATCTACCATTTCAGCCCAAAGCATTTTCTGGGCGAACACCAACTAAAGGTCGGCTTTGACTTTTCTCACAGCTCGTACGATGGGCGTCAGCAGTTTCTCCCAGTGTCGATCGTCGGCACTGCAGGTTCGACACTCGAACAAATCAACTTTGGCGCGCCAATTACCTTTTCTATCGAACAAAACGAAGTCTCATGGTTTGGTGGAGATCAATGGACGATTGGATCCCGACTCACTCTGGATTTCGGCCTGCGCTTCGACAACGACTCCATTACTAGCTCGACACATGCTGCCCCGCGCGCCCACTTGACGTTCGTGTTGACAAGTGATCGCAGAACTCTCCTAAAGGCTGGTTCTGGGTTGTTTTACGATCGCGTGCCGTTGAATGCCCCGGCCTTCCCCAACTTTCCCGATCGCACAATTCTCACCTTTGATCCAGCGGGCAGTGTGACTTCTTCAGTCCCATACTCCAATGTGATTTCTGGCGCATTGAAGAACCCACGAAGCGAGAGTTGGAACGTGGAAGTAGACCGCCAGGTTCGGGAAAACCTGCTGCTCCGGGTGGCTTATCAACAACGAAACACCGTTGATGACTTGGTCCTAAATCCCGAAACGATTGGTGGGGACAGGTTCCTGTCGTTGGCCAGCTCTGGGAGGGATTTTTATCGCGAGTTTCAGTTCACTGGCCAATACAAGATATACCGACAAACTCTGAACGCCTCCTACGTGCGTTCGAAGGCTACCGGCGACCTCAACGACTTCAACCAGTTCTTCGGAAATGACCCTCAGGCCGTGATCCAACCCAACTCTCGCGGTCCGCTGGCCTTCGATGCGCCCAACCGCTTCCTGGCATGGGGAGAGCTCAACGCGCCTTGGAAATTGACGCTCATGCCAGTCCTGGATATTCACACCGGATTCCCTTATTCCGTGGTGAACCAAGAGCGTGATTTTGTTGGTCCACGAAACGAGGAGCGATTCCCGCAGTTTGAGTCGTTCGATCTTCAGGTACTTAGGAATTTCGAGCTGCCTTTTCACGGCAAGGATCACACCGTGAAGTTGGGGTTTGGAGTGTTCAACCTGTTCAATCACGCCAACTATCGCGATGTGCAGAACGATTTGGACAGCTACCGCTACGGTCAGTTTTTCAACAGCGCCGTTCGCACTTTCAGGGGGAAGTTGGTTTTCGGGTTTTAGTGGCCCGACGCAAGTCTTTCGGGATTCGATGCGAAGGTGTCCTATGAAGAAAGTACACCAGTGTCTCATTCTCGCGGCCGGTAACGGGACGCGAATCAGGACGATCTCCGGCGGTCTTCCCAAACCTTTGGTTGATTTTCGCGGCAAGCCGATACTCGAGCACATTGTTCAACGCGCGCACCGGGCCGGTATCGAGAGCTTCGTGATTGTCGTGGGATATCGCTCGGACTTGATTCGCAACTGGTTTGAAGGCCGGTCGCTCGGTGTGTCTGTGACCTTTGTGGAGAACCCCGACTACCACAAAGCTAACGGGGTCTCTGCTCTAAAAGCCAGAAACGCAATTCACGAGAATTTCTTGCTGCTCATGGCGGATCATCTCTTTGAGCCGGAAACGGCAAAGAGACTCATGCAGCAACCGCTCGAATCCGACGAAGTGATTCTCGCGGTAGATCCCAACATCGATCGCGTTTTTGACCTTGACGATGCCACCAAAGTCCTCAGAAACGGCGACCGGATTGTGGATATTGGCAAGGAGATTGCTCATTACGACGCGTTGGATACTGGAATGTTCCTTTGTAGTAGTCCGGCTTTGTTTGACCGGCTCGAACTCGCAGCCAAAGAAGGCAACTGCTCTCTTTCCGACGGCATGCGGCAACTGATCGTTGAAGGGCGATTGCGTGCCCTTGAGATTGGCGAGGGACGATGGCAGGACCTGGACACACCTGAGGCATTAGCACATGCCGAAGCCGAATTTGATTCGGAGGAGCGCGCAAAAGCCGAGACCTTATTAGGCACTTCAGGAGCGATGTATGGCTAGATTTACCCTACGTGACATGCTGATCGGCGGAGCCGCGGCATTGGCGGCCACCACATTGCCGGCCGTAGTAATTTCGAGATCAATAAAGGATTCACTATCACTGAATAACCAAAAGGAGACGATTCCATGGCAACGATCACAGGAAAAGATGGCACAACGATTTTCTATAAAGATTGGGGCCCGAAGGATGCTCAGCCCATTGTTTTTCACCACGGCTGGCCTCTTTCGTCGGACGACTGGGACACTCAGATGCTGTTCTTCCTTGCCAACGGCTATCGCGTGGTTGCGCACGACAGGCGCGGTCACGGTCGCTCCTCGCAGGTGGCCACTGGCCACGACATGGACCATTATGCGTCCGACGCCTCAGCAGTGGCCGAGCATCTCGACCTGAGAAATGCGATTCATATCGGGCATTCGACGGGGGGTGGCGAGGTAGCGCGCTATGTCGCGAAGTACGGCGAGCCCCAGCGCCGCGTAGCCAAGGCCGTGCTTATCGCCGCTGTTCCCCCGCTCATGGTCAAGACCGAGAAAAACCCGGGCGGCACTCCGATCGAAGTGTTCGACAGCTTGCGCAACGCGCTGGCTGCGAACCGTGCGCAGTTCTTTCTCGATGTGGCTACGGGTCCGTTTTACGGCTTCAACAGGCCCGGCGCGAAGTCCTCGCAAGGAACCATCCACAACTGGTGGCGTCAGGGGATGATGGGCAGCGCACTCGCTCATTACGAAGGCATCAAGGCTTTCTCGGAGACAGACCAAACGGACGATCTGCAAGCGATCACGGTTCCGACTCTCGTCATGCAGGGTGACGATGACCAAATCGTGCCCTACAAAGATGCTTCAGTGCTGCAGGCCAAGCTGCTCAAGCACGGCACGCTCAAGATTTATCCAGGCTTCCCACACGGCATGATGACCACGAATGCCGACGTGATCAACGCGGACATTCTCGCATTTATCAAAGGGGCGGCAGTCAAGGCTGACTGATGCTTAGACCACAGCCAGTGGCGGTCTATTTTTGTGCGGCACAGTCCGGTTGTTCTAGGGAGAGGAGAAGGTGATGTCTCAAAACAACCGTGCAGCAAGAGCGCGACTTCCTCTCCGCGTACTCGGAGTCATCCTTGGCATTCTGCTATTCCTTCATCTGATCCACCGCGCCGGTCCGGCCAAGCTCCTCGCAAGCATGTCCGCTTTAGGTTGGGGACTGGCGTTAGTAATCGCCTGGGGTGGAGTCCCCCACATTCTTAAGGCTTGGGCTTGGCGTCTTGCCCTGCTCGATGGGAAGCACCATGTATCGTTCGCGCGCATGCTTGGGTTGCGCCTCAGCTCTGAGGCGGTCGGGCAGTTTGGCGGCCTCGCACAATTGTTCGGCGAAGGACTGCGCGCGTCGCTGCTGGGCTCGACAATTCCACTCTCGCACCGTATTGCGTCAGTGACGATTGACCGTGCGTTCTTCGTCGTCAGCGCTGCCATCGTGAGCTTCCTCGGGCTCTCCGCGGTCCTGATTGTGTTACCGCTGCCTCACAAGTTCATTCTTTATGCGATTGTCTCTGCGTGCCTCCTTCTGGGCTTCGTGCTGCTAAGTGCGATTGCAATCAGAAACCGCTGGCCGCTGTTTTCACGAACCGGTGAGGTCTTAGGTCGGATTCGCTACCTGAGACCGTTGATCGACCATAAGCGCGCACTGATTCACTCGGTCGAGGAGACTCTTATCGACTTCTGTCACCGTACGCCCAAAGCGTTTTGGGCAAGCCTCCTGCTGAACCTTGCATGCCACGCCGCCGCGATCGTCGAGGTCTATATGATTGTGCGGCTGATGGGCGCCAAACTCACCTTGTTCTGCACACTCGCAATTGAGGCCTTGACCAAGTTGCTCAACATTGCTGGCATATTCAATCCGGGAAATATCGGAACCTATGAAGGCGGGAACATCCTTATTACAAAAATGTTCGGCCTCACAGCTGCGGCGGGTTTGACGCTGGCTTTTGCCCGTCGACTGCGCGCTCTATTCTGGACTGGTGTGGGCATTCTCTGCCTGATCATCTTGTCGAAGCGCACAAAGCGAGAAAAGATCAACGAGGACATCATGCTGGTTGCACGCGAACAGATTTCCTCACAAGGGCTTGAGACTATTTCTGCATCGCAACGCCACCCCGCTCACCTGGCCATCGTTCTTGCCAACGATCCGGGATTCGGCTCTCCGCTGCCCCAGGTGGGCTCCGTACCGGTTTTACTTCGAAGCATCGTGGGAGCAGAAAAAGCCGGCGCTGCGCGAATCCTAGTTGCTATTGATCGTGTCAAGGGTCTACTGGTACAGCAAGAGCTGCTGAAA
>Ga0182015_10005898_pt1 | contig 12514 bp, 17 predicted proteins | sample 712P3MmetaG_FD_120478 | JGI IMG/M metagenome (GOLD analysis project Ga0182015, IMG submission 120478) | Permafrost microbial communities from Stordalen Mire, Sweden - 712P3M metaG | ecosystem: Environmental > Terrestrial > Soil > Wetlands > Permafrost | place: Sweden: Stordalen | collected...
CGGCCTGCTGTTCACCGCTTTCAACTCCTTGCGCCACGCAGTGCTGGTGTTGGCCATGCTGCCCTTTGGACTCACAGGAGGAGTATTGTCGCTGCTGGTTACGCACACGCCGTTCAGCATCTCCGCCGCCGTCGGTTTCGCCTCTGTGATCGGAGTCTGTACGCTGGGTGGCGTTGTTTTCATCTCGGGAATCCGCCGAAAGGAACGGGGTGCGCCGTCTAAACTCTGGGCGATCAAAGCAGGCGGCCTCGCAGAAATGAGGCCGGTGGTAATGGCGTGCGCCGCGGCTGGCTTGGGTCTATTGCCGGCTGCGCTTTCTTCGGGCATTGGAGTGCAAGCGCAGCAGCCTTTAGCTCGTGTGGTCGTGGGCGGCATGATCACTTCGCCGCTCGCGATCTTGTTTGTGATCCCAGTTCTCGCCAGCTACTGGCTCCCCTCGCCTTCACGCGCCTCCGCGAAAGCAGCGGCCGATGCGGATGCCGACGCTCCAGCAACATAATGCAGCTTCCGCTGGAACAGGTTAGGCGCCTCTTCGCTGGTTTGTTAGAATAAAACGCTGAGTAGCGTGCAGTTCAGTTGGGGAGCACGGTCCGATCTGTATCGGCCGGCGCGGTAAGCAACAAAATGGGCGTGTAGCTCAGTTGGGAGAGCGCATCGTTCGCAACGATGAGGCCGGGGGTTCGAGCCCCCCCACGTCCACCATCAAATCGTCAAGCAGGCGTGCGTTTCATTGATGTTGATTTGCTCGTGTTTCAGAATTGTATCGTTGCTGCGCAGCCCGAACCGTGGCTTCGAGTTGGTCTTGGCGAGCCTTAACCCAAGGGGAGTAATGCTTTTCAGTGACTTTGATTGATTGATGTCCCAGCAGAACGGAAACATCGGAAAGCGACACCCCAGCGAGCAGCAATTCAACGGCGAACGTATCGCGCCAACGGTGTGCATGCCCGTTCTCGACCTTGGCTAGTTCGTATAGCGTCTTAAACGCCCGCTGATAATCGCGGACACACGACTTTGTTGTGGAAAGCCCCGTCCAAAAATAATACCCATTCGGCTGCACTTCAGCATCCAGTGCTAACACAGCATCTTTCGGCAACGGGACTCGAATGTCCGTTCCCGTCTTTGCGGTTCGTAGAATCAGAATTCCGTCTTTCAATTGGCGTTTCGAGAGTGTCACTGCGTCTGTGATTCTCAGTCCCGAGTGCCGCAATAGCAGAACAAGTGCCTTTAGTCGTGAGCCCCAGTGAGCATTGGGGTGCTTCGCACTCGGGTATTTATCGCACGCCGCCAGCACTCGATTAAATTCGTCTCTCGTGTACGGCATCGTTGGCGGCTGATTTACTTTCGGTGGAGTAATCGACAGAGCGTAATTCTTCGCAACCCACCCAGACTCCAAGCAAAAGCGAAAGAATGTCCTGAGTGCTTCCAGCTTCTTTCGCGCCGAGAAATTCTTATTTTTCCATGACTCACGAAAGAGCCGCAGTTCGTGGACGCCCAATTCATCGAGATGGGTCATGCCCTTCTCTTCAGCAAATGCATTCAATTGCTTGAAGAGCAATCGGTACTTGTAGACGCTCGGTGGACGTAGCCCCCTTGCTTCGGCGTCACGAATGAAAGATTGAGTAGCTTCGAGAATTGTCTTCTGAGCCTTATCGCCGTCCGTCTCCATCTTGAGAACTCGCTTCATAGCGACTTCCCAGTTGCGTGTTCTAAGAGACTGCAATGTTCGTTTCGTTTTGAAGACCTTGTCCACCCAAATTGGGCATGAGCAGCGGCGGTAATTTCTGTCTCGGTGCGGACAGGTTCGGCTGTGCCTGCGAAATGCTTTAATCATTTCTTCGCCCGCTTGCGCTTCACTCGCTCCACAACTTCCCGTGGAATTCGCAGGGTGATGCGCTTTCTCTTTCCGCGTGGATGTTCTTCCCCGAGCGCAATGACGCCAGGTTCGTCGGTGAACAGTCTTCGGATTGTATCGGGTGAGAGATTCAGAAGAGCGGCGACTTCAGCGACCGAGTAGAAATCCTTGACGCCGGGGGACTCAGCCGAAGTTCTCTTCGCTTGGGGCTTCTCGGCGAGCGCACGAATTCTTTCGATGGCGGCATCATCAAACATATGGCAGGCAGGGAACGCAAAATCCTCCCGCACTTCGTTGGGACGCTTTGGAACCGGGAGATACACGGCGGGATTGCTATCGGTCGGTTTTACCCTGCCAGTTGAAATCCACAATTGGAGCAATTCCACGGTTACGCCAGCACGCCGAGCGGCTTCTTTGATGCTGTGCATGGGCGGGATGATACCACGCGACTGCTGCACGGGGTCAGAACGTGTGTCGAACCTAAACAGTACATCGGTACCAATGAAGGCGGAAAAGTAGCACTGCATTCCCCTCCGATTAGCAAAGGCGGAAACCCGCTGTGCGGGACGATTCAAATTCTCCAGAGGACAACCAAGATAATGCTACGCCCATACCAATCCAAAACGCTCGACGCCATTCGCTCAAACTATCAAGCAGGAATCCGACGCCAAGTCGTAAGCGCAGCAACGGGCACGGGGAAATCAAGAATCTTCGCGCACATTCCAAAACTGCAGGGAATGCCTGAAGGTCAGGTGTTGGTGCATACGGAAGAACTCATCGAGCAAAACGCGGAAGCGAACTTAGTTCGCTTGTGGCAAATTTGCCCTACCCATCACGCAACATCTCATATGGGCGTTGGAACCGAGGCTATCCCGCAGTGAATACAGCGGTTGGGCGGATTCGTTAGATGGGTACAAGATGCCGCAAAGATGGGTCATAATTGAACTCGATGCGGACTTTCCACAAAGTAAACTAAGTGGGACGTGACTGCGCAGTAATTTCCCCTTGACTTGTGGCCACTTTTTTGGTACACTGGATATAACGTTTGAATGAAGTTTTGTCCCGCCGGGAATAACCTTCCCAGCAGGACACTCCCAAACAGCACGTTCCACTTAGTAGACTTTTGATGTAACCGTGGTCGCCAACGGGCAAAGCATGGGCGACGGTCGGGCTGACCGTGATGGTTGCACTGGATTCTGCATGCGCCGCGTACTCCCAGATTTCTTTAATCACGATGTTCTTGCGCGCCCGCGCAGAATCCAAGCGAACAGCCAGTGGCTGCGTAGACTCTAACGAGTTGCGCGGTCATTGGCTGTTCGTGTTTATGGGCTAAAAGCAGACGAGTTTTTCAGGGTTCGCAGATTACCCCGCAGCACAATCCGCAGTGCCCATCACTTGCACTCTAATCCCGAAGTGAAATCCAAAGAAGGAATCACCTATGACCGCAGAAATTGAAGCAGCAGTGCGTGAAGCCGAAGAGTCAAAAATGTTCGGCAATATCACGTTCGATTATCAGGATGGCAAATTAGTGCTCATTCGCAAAACGGCAACATACAGACCTGCCAGTGCGCAGAATCCTCCACGTTCGGGAAACCCCAATGTCAAACAATATCGCTAAGAAGCAGGTCACCAAATGCAGTCAAGAAATCGAACGCCTGCCGCTCGAAGCCTTCAGACTCCCCGGTGATGGGCGCAATTGGAAGTACAAAGCGGGTCAGCGTTCCGCCTTCCTGTTGAGGTTGTCAGTCCGAGCCAACCCAGATGGCACCTTCATCAACGGGCGAGATTACTCCCCGAGCCTCAAGACCTTACTGAAGCACGTAAACAAGGCGGCCTACTATCGTCTAACCCAGGACTTGCAAGACCTTGGGCTGCTGTCTTGGACGCGGCAGAATCATTACACCCAGCGGTCCTATGTGATTCACCTTCCAAAACAGGTTCCAGATACACCAGAAACACCAGGTTCCAGATTGGATGATGAAACGCCAAATCAGGTTCCAGTTACGATAAATCAGGTTCCAGTTACACCAATAACAGGTTCCAACGGTGTGAACCATCCGTCTTGTCCGTCTGAAGAACCGACAAAAACAAGAACCGTCAGAACCTTGACCCCTGGCGAAGATTCAAAACCAAAGGCATCGGACAAGAAGGATATTAAGAGCCTGGTTGACTATGTACTCCAAGAACTCTACCTGATTGGCGAAGGTAGATTGAGACTCAGCATGAAACACGTCGCCTTGGTGACCGAAGCTATCACAGAGCATCTTCCTACCCGCGATGCCTTATCCAAGGTGATTCACAAACTCGCAGGTCAGATGACCGACGATGAGATGAAGTTCGGCGGCGCGGGACAGTTCGCCTTGAACCTGGGACCAGCTTTGTCCGCTGAAGTCGTTCAAGCTGCACGAGACAAGCAACAAGAACTGGATATCGCACGGTCTATTGAAGCGGGACTTGCGCAGTCTGCGTTGGAATGCGCACAACGCCTAGCTGCCATCGAAGAAGAAGAGCGCATCGCCGATGCAAGCAAACCATTCTAAGGCAGGGACGATGAATCGAGAGTGGATGGACAAACTCGCGCCAGAACACCGAGCCAAACTGGCTGAGCATCTCGCTCGCATCCGCGAGGATTTGTCGAAGCCGAAACCGAAGCGTCCGAGGGGAAGGCCGCGCAAAACTGCGGAAGAGAAACGCCGACGCAAGACCGAAACACAGCGTCACCGGCGCGCAGGGAAACGCATAGCCCGGGAACTGAGTGACGCCGTTTAATACGACATTCCACATAATGTACTGACGTTGGAATCGCGGCCCGTCGAGATTATCCTGCCCGCGCCTTTGACTTAGCCCGCGCAGCGCATGCACGACGGACCCCTGGAGGGGATGAGAGCCACAAGCGTCGAACGGGCGATAGTGGGGAATCCAGCGGACCCGTTTCGATGTGGGTCAGGCATTTCATTCCGGCGCGGGAACCACCAGTTGTTTACTTTGTGGACGGTCAACCGGCGAGCGTGCATTTTGCGCACGATTCGGAGAGATAGCAGGGGCTGAGTAGAGTTCCGTACAACCCACCTGTCTAAGGATTCAAATCGTCAGAAATATCCGCGAAAATCCGTCGAAATTTTGTAAGCGCCTTTGTTTTGTTCAAAATTAGCGTGATTGTGACGTTGTCACGGGCTTGTTACGGTTTGTTACGGCTGTAACACCCTGTTTGCGTGACAAATCGCCGCAGCGGGCTTCCAAGCGCGAGGAAACGGCATCCTGGTGGGCTATTCCGAACGGCTGGGTTATTGGCAAGCCGAACCTATCCGCTGGGATTTGTCCACTTAATAGACAGGTGGGTCCACAGATGACTCCCGCGAATGATACACAAGACCCAAGAGTTACATTGGGGGTCTGAAACGCAGGAGTTAGGCGGCGGGAATCAGGAGTTTTGAAGCCCCTGATTTTGGGTAGTGTTACATTCGGACGGACAGCAATGCGGCGTGCTTGGCAGCGTCCGCCTGGTCTTGCGATATCTCGAAATAGTGCTGAGTCGAGGTAATCAGTTTGTGGCCCATGATAACTCGCAGTTCCTTGATATCGGCTCCCCGGTCCGCCAGCTTTTGTCCGAGCGTATGCTTGAGGGCGTGGACGCCGCGCTTTGAATCTGGCAAACCAGCCTTCTCGGCATAGTAGCGAAACAAACGATAGACCTGGACCCGGCTCAGAACGGCATTCTTTCGCGATGGGAACAGGTACGGCGATTCAGGCTTAACTCGCAGCCAGTTCTCAATCGCCCTCCGCTGGTCGAGCAGGGCATTGCTGTGAGGAGCCAGTTTTTCCGTTGTGGTCAATGAGCCCTTCGAGCGTTGAACCCGAATCGTCTGGTCTTTGACCGAGATGTCGGACACAAGCAACTTGCCGCATTCGTTGGCTCTCATCGCATGGCTATAGCAAATCAGGAGCAATGCGTGGTCGCGTGCACTCTCCTTCTTGGCGGCAGAGAGAACGGCGAGTAACTCACGGTCTGACAACGGCTGCATTCTAATCATGGTTTCTTCCTCGGACGACCGCCGAGTTTGCCGTTCGCACGAGAAGACTTCGCTTTCTTCTTCGAGGTTCGGCTTCCCAACAGCCGCATGGCTCTGGAGATTAATTCTTTCTCGTTCACGAAGGAAGACTATCCTAGTCGTTAGGTTATGTCAAGCCTAATCTGGGGGGGGGGGAGCCACCCGTCGCCGTTGATTTCACTGGCGTGCTTTTCGGCGTGCGATATTTCCCCACGGATGGTTTTCAGTTTTGGATTTGTGTCAGCAAATGTGCTCTGGGTTTTCTGTAGGCTCGTGGGAATTCTTCGCTAGGAGGGACCCAGCGATAGGGGAGCACAAGCCCCCGACCTGCCTTTGACGCACCGCTGAAAGTTACCAATTCGTACCAATCGCACCCAAATTATTCGGCAGTAGAGGGACCCAAACTTTCCGCAATTGTTTCCACAAAGTTCGGGACTCCTAGATGGGGCCCGAAGCACCGGGGGGACATACAAATAATTTCAAGAGGGAGCCATCATGGCAATTCACGTCCATAACACGAAAGAGGAAATCGCGGAACGAAAACGTCTGGAGGCGATTCTTGTCGACGAGACGAAGACAGAGGCTGACCGCGACTTCTGCAGAGAACGTCTGCAAGCTATCCGTGAAGCCGCTGTCGGTCGTGCCAAAGTCCGTGCCGAACGTCGTGCCGATTACATCGAAGCCGAACCTGCGGACGAGCCTGAACCTGCAGCACTGCCCGAGAAGCCGACGCAGTCAGAAGACGAATCAGATGCCGCCTATGAAAATCGTCTCGCCCATTGGCGACTGGATTTGGATTTGCGTGCCGCCGGTCAAGTTCTAAACGACGTGACCGCATCGCTTGCAAAACGCCAATCCGCCAAAGCCACGATTCGTAGAGCCCACAAAGACCGCGAAGCACTCAAGCCGCAGATTCCAACCGTGTCCGGTATCGCGCTGGCTCCTGCGCCGAAGGCGGAACCATTCAGAACCCCGCACGAGGCAGGCACTGCAGGCTACGAAGACGCGATGAACCAATGGATGAAAGTTCATGGCGTGCTTGCGGCGTGGAGGTGGAAAGACACGGACCCCGAGGCGTTTGCAAAGCATGATGCTTTTTACAACAAGCCCAAGACCGATAATTCGTTAGCCATCTGGTCGCCGGACCCGAACGCGCCGAAGCCGTTCATTGCTTCACCGTTGCAGAAACAGGTGTGGGGCGAGCAATCAAAAGAATTTGCACGGCAGCGCGGTGAAGCTGTCGCCGAACCAACAACTGCGCCCATCGTTGCGCCGCGCAGTTATCGAACCGCCTACAAGATTCTGCTCGACGGCTTAATTGTCTGGCCATGGGGCGAAGTTGTGCAGTCGCAGTCTCTATCGAATGTGCAGGTGTTCTCGATTACCGCGCCGCCCGGATATGTCAGCGGCAGTGGTGCAGTGCCTCAGGGCTGGCAGATAGATGAAATCGACATGTTGTGGCGGAAGCAGTAAGAGTTTTTGGCTCCGAATGGACTGCACGGTAGACCACGGAGTCTTGTTGAGGAGAACGAAATTGGAAAATAATACCAGTCACGTCCAAACAAAGCCGTCAACCTCGTCTTCGGAAGTTGAATACATCTGCAAGATGAATTCTTTAGGGATGCTCACCGCCGACGGAAGGGTTCTACCGTTGAATCTGGATAGTAAGACCGTTGGGCGTTTGTCCCTCGAAGAGTTAGCCGAGTGGAAGAAGTGGGCAAAGGTCTTTGCTGTTCCCCTCAAAGGCGATGGACACGGCGCGAAGGCGCTTCACATGCGAAAACGCATCCTCTTGGCTCGGGCTGGTAGACAGACGGCTAGGATGCGCAAAAACGTGGCTGGGGTCGCCTGATTCTAAAGGTATTTAGTAGGGGGGTATGCGTGTTTTGGACTAAATCCCCATGCCCCCGTACGGAACCCCTAGAAACGCCGTAATCGAAAGAATGACCTAGGAGGCATGCCAATGCCGGATTCACCCCAATCTGAGGTAGCACGACGACGAGCCTTGCGCGAGAACACCCTGCGGGGAAAGCAGCAATATCATGGCAAGCCCAGGGTGCCCGCTATCGGCGGGAACACACACCTGCCTGCTGATGAACGTCAGACGGTATCGAAATTTTACTTGGAAGATTATCCAGATTCTTCCGAAGACAAAGATGGCAAGTCGTGAAGACCCCAACTGCTGCACGACTTTTAGCGACGGACTCGCGTCGCGCACCCTTGTCCCGCAGGGTAGCCGTCGACTCCGATAACTTGCGCTCGATTGGCTTCAACCCTCGCACTCTTGAGCTAAGTATTCGGTTTTGGTCTGGACCTGAGGTCTACGTGTTCCGAAATGTGCCAGCCGCGGTTCACAAGCGCTTGATGGAGGCACCGAGTCACGGGAAATTCTTTGCAGAGCATGTGAAAAACGTCTACCCGTTCACTCTGAGAAAACCATGAGCGTCAAAAAAGACTCCATCGCCCTCACGAAAATCGGACTGAATACGAAGGCTGCAACCGAAATGCTGCCGGTTCGAGTTTTGGAAGTGAATACTACGGCGGAATTCGGTTCCTTCGAGTACGAGCACGCTGTGACGGCAGCAGTCTTGGCCGCGAAGCGAGCGGAGCAGGAAGGACTTCAGGAGCAGCAATCAAACTCGCATGGCTGCTCAGGCAGCATAAATGAAAAGGAGAAATAAAATGCAGACAGCACCCCAAGCACCGAAACATCGCGACCACCGAACCCCTTTCGATATCGCGAATGACCAGCGGAAAAGTTTCAAGGACTTCAAACAATCCCTGGCCGACAATCCCGAGCCTGAGCCAGCACCCGCTGTTGCTCCACGTACTCGAACAGGGCTAGTGGAATCACCAGCCCTGACTCTCGCCCGCCAAAATATGGAAGCGGGAAAAGTTGTGGCCAAAGAAAACGCAGCACGCGATGCACGGGCGCGTTCTTTTGTTTCCGACCCCGATGTCATTAAAGGGTTGATGGTGATTTGGCTGCAGCGTCATCCAGAATATGTCCAGTGTCGCCACAATTTAATTTCGTTTGAGCGGGCACTGCGGGAGCATTTGTACAAAGTTGATGCGCCGCCGTCGCTTGCAATGTTTGACGCCATTTTCACCATCCTGAAAGAAAACGGCTACTACGTTGACAACTCGCCGACAGTGCGCGGCGTGAGTTTCTTCAACGGGCGACCAGTCGAGCTATATCCCGACTTCATCGCGCCCGATGAACAGGCGGATGCGCAGGTTCAGGCGGCTGCTCCCGTTACCAGAATTGACCGCGCGACGGAAGACCGCCTTGCTCGTTCAATGTCAACGGAAGAACTTGCGGCAATCGAGCGGCGTCGCAGACAAGAACGGGCGAAAAGCAAACCCAAAGGGAGAGTCTGATGAAAATCGATAAGAACGAATTACCCAAACGGGGATTAAGGCTTCACTACACCATCCCCGACACTCCCGCCAATCGCGAGGGCATGGAAAGAGAATTTGCGAGCCGTCGTGCGATGTGCGCGGTCGGCGAAGACCCGCGGAAAACAGAACTCGGTCATCAAAATGTGCTGACGGCGAATGCGGAACGCCGCGGGCACGACCGTGAAGGCAATCCAATCATGCCTGATAGATGGCAAGAAGCGAGACTGCTCGTGAGAATCCACAGACCGAAATTGCGCCCCGACTCGGCGGCTTTCAATGCTGAAGTCGCGCGCATCGTCGCGGGAGGGGCGGAGTAAGGAAACACATGGGGTGAGGAGTCTCATGACGCATCAATTTAATTTGCTTCAAAGAAGGATTCACAATGGCAAAACTTACCGACATGCGCTGATGGTTTTGTTTCATGCCTATTCGTTCGGAACGATTGCCTTGCCATACTCTCGCTTCCTTAAAGTGCTGAAGCTACCACCGATTACACACGAACGAAATGCTTTCAGGAATTGGATTAGATTGTACTCGTCCACATGCCTGATTAACGCGCTCACCGGCCAAGTCAAGTCCTAGTACGGTACTTGTCCGGTAATCCGACTAATCAGGAGTTGGTGATTCTCGCACACCGTTTGCGTCTATAATCGCGTACGCTTCTAGCTTGCGAGAGAGATTTGAATCGCTATGTCGAAAGCCGTTGAGGCAGCAATTCGCTCGGAGAAATGGAAAAGCGTTCGTCAGCTAATAAGGGCCGAGCTTAAGGAAAAGCCTGATAGTCATTGGCTTCTTACGCGGCTTGGTCTTACTTACTACGAAGAACGAGCTTATCGTAAGTCTCTGTCATATTCCCGAAAAGCACTCAGGCTCGCGCCTCATTGCCCTCTAGCCCTTTGGGACTACGCTGGCAGTCTTCAAATGCTTGGTAGACATAGCATGGCTCTCCGGGTTTATCGTCAACTCCTTTCACGCGGTGTTGAACGAATCGCTCACGGCGACTGTGGCGAGGGACGCGCCTGGGCGCGTGGTTTAATGGCCGACTGCCTCTATCGTCAGGCGCAGTCTTATACAGAGCTTAAAGAACAAAAGGCAGCCATTGATGCCTATCGGAAGCACTTGAAAATGCGCGGTCCTGGGTGTCGGTCCATCTACGCAGTTCGGACCGTTAAGAAAGAACTGTCCGAATTAGTTTAAATACCTTCACTGCCCTCTGCTAATTGCCCAGTGCCTGATTGATGTCATAACGACGTCGGCCTCCTTCGGTCCGAGCACTGTTGGGGTGAACACCGAACAGTCTACTCGGGCCGTCGCGAGGCCGACGTCGTTATGACATCAATCAGGAGTTGGAGCAAAGAGCGATGCCCATTACGGGGTAACGCTGCGCTAGCAGATGGCTCTACGACAGATTATCGGACAAAGGTAGAGCATGGGCAGTCCGGCCTTGCTTGGAGGCCGCCCCGATTTTTCGCCTCAATTGCCTTAGGTGAACAGTTCCGATCAGCGCACCCACGAGAGCGCCTATTGCTGCGGCTGTAGGGAGTTTCGCGGCGTAAGAAGAAAATGGTACGAAACCTGAAAACAGCAGAGCCCCCAACGCGAGAGTGATAATCCAATAGATAATCAGGCTCTTCCTTGGAACAATCTGACCGAAGATATTTCCGAATCCATATCCGATGGAACAGCCCCACAAAGTAAAAATGGTGAGCGGTGCTAGGAATGCTAGGTCAATGGTGTGTGCTTCTTGTCCAAGCCCTTGACCAAACCAACCGACCCCGAAACCAACTAGGCCGACGCCCGCTGTCCATAAAACTCGTCTCATAGATTCCGCTTCCTTAAGTAAAAGAATAGCGCACTCAGACGCTCGGTATGTTGTTCCCAAAAGATTAGATTTCTATAAACGATAACGCGCTAACTCCTGATTAGTCGGATTACCGGACAAGTCCTTTCCTAGTACCCCACTTGTCCGGTTAGCGCGTTTACCAGGCACTAGCACGTCAGTTCTCCGTGACGGCGTGGCTTAAGGGCGATTGTTGCGTGTCGCGTCACGCTCTAGAGTTAGCCTGCAAGCTTATTGACAATTTGATATGCCGAGCGAGTAGAATGGCGCATTGCTTGTTCGCGAGTTAAAGCAGGAGTTTTCGCCGTGCCTTTACCATCGCACTCCGAACTCTTCAAAAAAATCCTAGTTGTTGCAAGTCTTCTTTTTCTTGGCGCTACGCCCTTCAAAACTCCATTGCCACAAATCGTTAACGATACTAAATCGCTGGTTGTAGAGCGCGTGGACGAAGATGAAGCCGGGTACCACCTAACAGTACGCAGCACTTCCCCGGTCGATGTATACGGCCTCGCGCTCGCCGTGATTGGACAGAACGGTATTTGTGATTCGCATACGTTCGGTGCGTGGTCTGGTTCATGGCTACGTTCTCAGGAAATCAGCAGAATTCCTCCGCTACAGTTTCCTAACGCCGAAGAGGGCGAATTTGGCGCAAGACGGGGTGTTTGCTCTGAGGCAGTCGATCACAAATCTGAATTGGACGTGCAGGAGTTGTCTGTCACACCCCGCATCGTTATCGAGGCACTGGTTTTCGAAGATGGAACCTTCGACGGGGACCCAACTCGGGCCGAGATGATAGAGGCCAAGCATATTGGACGGGAGCGACAGTTCCAACGGATTGCCGCTCAGGTTGAAGCAGAACTGGGCCGCCCGGAGGGTCGCGATTGGATTGGCGATTTGCTTGCGCGAGTTTCGACGCTTACCGTGGAAGCCGAGCCAGAACTGGTTCAGTCCCTGCAGTCTCGATTCGGTGCGACAGGTACGTCGGAAGAGCTGACCAAGAGGGACATCGCAGAAGGGCTCCTCATGGAAAGGGCCTTCTTCCTGAACAATTTGAAAATTTATGCATTAGTGAGTTCCAAGCGGAGCCAGACAATTGTTTCGCTACAAACTTGGTGGGCAGCTACTCACGGAAAATGTGATTTCTACCTACCGCAATGCGCGAACGAAACGAAGTGACGAGCACATCTGAAGTCCACAATGCATTCTCACTCCTGAGCACTGCTCACCGCTAACTCCTGATTAGTCGGATTACCGGACAAGTGGAGTACTAGAACTTCGCATTTCTAGCCGCGCATTCATAATCCCTGTACTACTCAACCACGCAACTCGCCGCAAGGTTCTGTCGCATGGCACTCTGGTGCGATTCGTAAA
>Ga0182015_10005899_pt1 | contig 12513 bp, 10 predicted proteins | sample 712P3MmetaG_FD_120478 | JGI IMG/M metagenome (GOLD analysis project Ga0182015, IMG submission 120478) | Permafrost microbial communities from Stordalen Mire, Sweden - 712P3M metaG | ecosystem: Environmental > Terrestrial > Soil > Wetlands > Permafrost | place: Sweden: Stordalen | collected...
AAAAATGGGAAAGAAGCCACCATCGCGCTTCTCTCCATGGGCGACTTCATTGGGGAGGAGTCACTGGCAACCGTGGGTGGTCGGCATCTGACGACTGCCACCGCCATCACCGCATGTAAAGCACTGGAAATCGAGCGAGAGGAGATGGTTCGCGTGATGCACGAGGAGCCTTCGTTCTCCGACCTGTTTCTGAAATTTTTGCTGGCCCGCAGCATGCGAACCCAGGCCGATCTGATCGATCAGCTTTTCAACTCCAGCGAGAAGCGTTTGGCGAGGGTTCTCTTGTTGCTGGCCGAGTTTGGCATGCCTGGGGAACCGGAATCGTTGATTCCGGAGATCACTCAGGAAACTCTGGCAGAAATGATCGGCACTACCCGGTCCCGCGTCAGCTTCTTCATGAATCGGTTTCGCACGCTCGGCTTTATTGAATACAACGGCCGCATTCGGGTTCATAAATCGCTGCTTAATGTAATTCTGCACGAGTGAATACTCTCCACCAAGCCTGGTGCCCGCTCCTATGCTTTTGGCCGAGCAGAGACTCGCACCCTCCTGGAACGGGCAGAAACTTGTTCCGCGGCCGGCACGGCCTGTTCTCTCTCACCATCGCGGACGGACGCCGTCAATCGCGGCTTCTGCATCTCCTCATGAACGCTGGCGATGGTTGTCTTTGCCGGTGTGATTGAGTACTTTCTCTTCTTTGTCATGCCGAGATATAAACACGGATTGGGCGCGGAATCTGTTCCCAATCGCTCACAAGGTGTCCTGGTTGCAGGCCTTGAGAGTGAGGGCAAGATCTAAACTGCTGATGCAGCGCGGGCCTGGGTTGGCGACCCTGAGCAATTTTGACCAGTAAACGGATCAGGGCGAGGGACATAATGAATTACAGCCCTCCGTTGCATAGCGGTATCTGATGCTACGCAAGCGCAAGCGCGTCCCCTCGCCTGCAAGCGTTTTGCGATACGACAACATATTTGGAAGAGGATTTATGTGTTATCCGATCCAGCCGCACGGATTTTCGTCGTGGACGATGAACCTGTCATTGCATCCACTCTTGCCACCATACTGCAGATGAACGGGTTCTCCGCCACGTTCTTCACCAGTCCACTCGAGGCGCTGGCTGCAGCCCGGTCGAAGGCTCCAGATTTGCTCATATCGGACGTTACGATGCCGAGCATTTCGGGAATTGATTTAGCGATCAAGATGAGAGCGCAGTACCCTAAGTGCAAGATCCTGCTCTTTTCAGGGCACCCAGCCACCCTGGGTTTAGTGGAAGTCGCCCGCGCTCAGGGTCATGAATTTCATTTACTGTTGAAACCCGTCCCGCCGGCTGAGCTTCTGGTAGAGGTAGGGAAAATGGTCGACGCCACGGTCCTAAATCCCGTCGGCTAGCGCGACCATTGGTCCGTGTACGGCGGCAATCCTGATGGCGCATGCAAACATCGCGGTAGCCGCGGGAAAAAAGGGTTGAATTTCATCAAAAAGCGGTCAATTTTGACCATACCTGGGACTCCCCGCAGGGATAGGCTCGCGATTAAGATTCTCCGAAATGTAACCCGTAGCTCGCCCATTTGGGTGCTTGCGGGCCCTGTCGCAGTGTGTCTCTGAGAGCAGAGACCAGGGGGTATGCGATGACCTTTGACCTGGAAGAGGATTTTGAGAACGAGCGTTGGAGACTCCTGGCTTTGGTTGATTGGAGGAAGAGCCTTCGCGACGGGTCTCAGGGTGCGATCAAGACTGATTTAGAGATCGTCGCCACTCGCGAGCTCGTCCGGAGCTACGAGACGCGAAAAGGACTCTGGTCCCGGAAAGTATCGCCACGGGGAAGACAAAGACAGGGCGAATCTCGGCCCGGAGTAAGTGAAGCCTGAGAACCGGAAGCCCCCACTCCGGCGTTGAGAAACGTTGCAAATAGGTCGTTCGTGCATTCGCGGCATATCGAGTAAGACGCCGTGAAGGTTGCAATTATCCCCACGCAATGCGGTTAATGCATTTTCGTGGTGGGCCGGCGAACCTTGAGGTGCTACGTCATGACTGACAGAACGTTCATCGTTCGGTTCAAGGCTGGCGTCCTAAGCCCCGAAGCCGTGGTAGCGGCGAACGCTGAAATTCACGCCGAGCATATTGTCTTGCTGAACGCAGCCGGCAAACTAGCTGCTTTGTTCATGCTGGAGGTTGTCGAAAGCTGGACCGTGCTACCGTTATGCCGGAACCTTCCTCGCACATGAGGCTTCAGAGGTTATCTACCAATCCGCTTGGATTTCTTCAAACTTCTCCTTTCTCAGTTTTCTCGAATGGTCGGTAGGAGTGCTTGCACGAATCTGAGCAAGATTCCTACGAAATGCTCGTCGCCGCTGCCACTGAGATGGCAACATCTTGCTCCCCAGATCCGCCTGATACTCCCACCCCGCCCACGACTTCGCCCTTAAACTGGATCGGCAAGCCCCCCTGAAGGGCACACACTTCCGGTAGAGAAAGCGCATGTTGGGCTAGTTGGGCTGGTATGGTCTTCAGAAACTCTGCTGTTGTATGAGTGGCTGTGCGATATCGAGATGCACCTTTAGCCTTCATGATGGAGGCCTCAGATGCTCCGGGCGGGGCGGAGTCTGCGGTTTCCATCAGCAATATGACCCCGGCTCGATCCACAACTACGACAGACACAGGTATGCCCAGCTCCGACGCCTTGAGCAGCGCGCGATTGCGCACTTCCTTTGCTCCTTCCAACGTGATGTTGTGCCAGGCCTTGCAAAATTCGCTCATAACGAAATATCTCCTCTGTAGGGGGGACCTTACAGGAGAGGGATGCGCTTGTCACCCCGGGCAACACTCTGTTGTTTGTGGCGCAAGGTGCATTGGTGGCTTAACAGCTTATGGTGTGAACTGAACCCGAAAACGTAGTTAGTCCAACCTTGATCTGCACCGTGCTGTTGTCCGAGATGGGGTCTTCGATCGCCGGTTCTATCGTGGTGTATTACGGCTGGCCATCGGCGAATGTCTCCAACACCAGCGGGCGCGTGCCAGCCGGCAGTTTCGGGAAAGGGCAGCAGCCTTATACCTGAAGTCCGTCCCATGACCAGTGTGGGATGCTGAGGCCGTTCGGCACGTCATCGGCGGACTGGTGGTAGCGAGACGTCATTGTCGTAGTCGCCCAGGCGAAGTAGTCGTGCAGCACTTGTCGCAAAGCACCGTCGTTGGCTAGTCCGACATCGGCTAGAGCCTGGTCGAAGCAGGCGATCGCGCGGCGATCCATTTCATGATGCTCTCCGTTCCCGCTGTGCATCTTGACGACGGTGGTCTCGTCACCGTAGGAATCGGAATACGTGGCCGGGCCACCGAGCGCCTCAGCCCAGTAAGCGGCGAGCCGCTCAACATGGTGGGGGTGGAAGCCGTGGCTGAACGCATGGGCGACCACCTCGTCGGCCATCACCCGGCGGTGCCAGGCGTCGGCAAGACTGCGCAGGCCGGCGATGCCACCCGCCGCCTCGAAGACAGTTTGCATGCATCCATGATGACAATCCTCCCGTGTCAATGCAAGCATGTTCACCCCTGATACAAGGCATTCATGTCGAGGCCCGATAGGAAGCACTGACGTTCCGGAACCACTACTAAAATGCCTTGCGATAACGCACTGTTCATTGGCTCCTCGCCCTATCTGAAGAGTTCGCCTCCTTCCTTCCTTTGCATCGCCGCCAGCGTGCCCGTGGCCTCGGTCAAACTGCTGCGGCCACATGGATTCATTTAGAGGTCGCCTTCACACCCCGCAGCGGCGATAATGGGCCCTATACCCTTCGTGGGCCCCAGATGCTCCAGGTACCGAAATTCGTCCCGGGAGGGACTGTGGCGGAAAACAGGTTCGCTCTACTGGCCCAGTACCGGCGGGCACTCGTCTATGTGACGCCCTACTGGCGCGGACTGCTGCTGGTGATGGTCCTCGGGCTTTTTTCAACCATCGTTGGTTTGGCACAACCCTACATTTCAAGATTGCTGATCGATGACGCGCTCATTCGGCGCAATGTTCACGCCCTTTTTGAGATAGCCATCCTGATGGTCGTGGTGACCGTCGTGGGTTTCGTGCTCAATATTCTCTCGAGTTATCGTTACGTCAGGATCTCAGCAGAGTGCCTGTTTACTATGCGGCTGTCGGTCTACCGCCACCTGCAGCGCCTTGCACCGCGGTACTACAACAAGACCAAGCTTGGCGATCTGGTCTCGCGCATCAACAACGACATTAGTGAAGTGCAGCGCATATGTTCCGATACTCTACTCTCGGTATTCTCCAACGTCCTGTTCTTCGTTGGCAGTGTCGCCATGATGATCTGGCTGAACTGGCACTTGTTTCTGCTCAGTGTGGTGCTCCTGCCGGTGGGAATCATAGCCCTGAGACACTACCAGGGAAGGCTGACGGTTCAAACGCGCACTCTACGCGAACGGAGCGCCGACTTAGGCAGCTTTCTGATCGAGAGTCTCCTGGGCATGCGGCTTATTGTTGCTTCGGGCAACGAAGGGCATGAAGCAGAGCGATTTCGCCGCCTCAATGCAAGCTTCGTGCAATCCATGTTGTCGATGCAAATCACATCGTTTCTGGCCAGCGCCCTGCCGAGCACCGTCCTGGCGCTTTCGACTGCCCTGGTGTTTTTGTACGGGGGCAAGCTGGTGATCGACGGCCATCTCACCGTGGGCGGGTTGGTCGCCTTTATGGCCTACCATATGCGGTTGCTTTCGCCGGTGCAGAGTCTGCTGGCGATCTACACCAACCTTCTAACCGGAGGGGTCGCTCTCAGCCGCGTGTTTGAAGTTCTGGATGCGCCGGTCGAGGTTCATGAGTCTCCCCATGCGCTGGCGTTGGATGATGTGCGCGGCGCAATTGATTTTGACCATGTTTACTTTCGCTATTCTGAGAACGTCCCGGTCATCGATCAGGTCTCGTTTCATGTTCCTGCCGGGGCGCTGTGCGTAGTGGTGGGGTCCAGCGGAGCAGGGAAGTCAACGCTGGCTGACCTGCTGTTGCGCTTCTACGACCCGCAATCGGGAACCATCAGGGTCGACGGACACGACCTGCGGGATCTTCGGTTTCAAGACTTGCGCCGGCATATTGCCGTGGTGGAGCAAACCCCTTATTTCTTTCGAGCGAGCGTGCGGGAGAATATTGCGTATGGCAGGCCTGATGCTTCGCTCGAGGAGATCCGTGACTGTTGCAAGGCGGCTGCCATCGACGAGTTCATTCAGTCGTTGCCCGATCGTTACGAGACCATGCTTGGAGAACGCGGTTCGACCCTGTCCGTCGGCGAACGCCAACGCATCGCCCTGGCTCGTGCCCTCCTTCGAGATCCGGCTATTCTGATTATGGACGAACCGAGCTCCGCGCTCGATCCGGTTTCGGAGGCCGCTATTACGAGCGTGTTTAGCCGTGTTCTTCGCGGCCGGACCGCGATTCTCATCACCCACCGCATGTCCCTGGTGGAACGGGCGGACATGGTGGTGGTACTCGACCAGGGAAGCATTGTAGAGATGGGTCCGCCGGCGGAACTGCTCGCGAGCGTCGGCTTCCTTGCTCGTCAGTTTCAACATTCACGACTGAGCATGCACGGGGCCACGCAGGACTAAACGCTGATCATATGGCAACCAGTTCGAATCCGACCAGGCGATACCGGGGCGAAGGCCGGGGATGAAGACGCTCGGAGAGCCATTCGATCCCCAGCTGCAAGAGCTGAAGCTCCGAACTCCAGAAAGAGCCTGTCCCCCCGGTGCTGTAATAGTGATGGCACATCTGCAGATGACGGAGAAAGCCGCTCATCAGGCGTGAATTGTAGTGAGCGAGCAAGCTCTCCACGTCGGAACCCTTCACCGCAGCACGTATGACTGCTGACGCGAGGATAGCCTCGCGAACCGCATTGGCCACACCTTCCCCGCACAATGGGTCGAACGCCACGGCGGCCGTTCCGCACGCCAGCCAACCCGATCCGCAAAGCTCAGAAAGAATCCGCGGGTAAGCGGGGAATTCTGCTGCCGAGGTGATGGGCGCCTCAACCTGAGCCGCAATGAGGCGGCTTTGGGCGATCAGCAAGGGAGCAGGCCCTCCCACGGAAATCAGGCAAGCCGATGCGCCGTGCACCGGAAAAAGGAAGAGCCAGCCGTCATCGAGAGACTCTGCCCAACAAGACTCGCGATCGGCATCAGTCTTTAGCTGAACGTTGCTGACAAAGGCGCTGCGAGAACCGAACCGTCTTTCGTCCCGTCCGGGATTTTCCATACGCGAAGAGATAATTTCCCAGGCGGCCGTATCGCGAGGCTCTTGGATCGGCTTCTGTATCCTGGCCCAAAGGCGCTGCAGAAGATCGTGCTCCGAGATGACGAGGGCGGAGTGTGGCAGCACGGTAGTCTGTGAACCTGGACCCCACGCAACCACCCGTTTGCGGATGCACGGCAGCCCCTGAAGAAGCTTTTGATCCATGAAGAGATCGGTGAGGAGAGACTGGGTCGCTTCACCCAGAAGAACCGCCGATAATTTAGGACGGCCTGCCCTCAGGATAGAAACAGGCAGATCATATGCGGAAAGCGACCGCACGCAACAGGCTGCTGCGACGCCATCCCCGCGAACCAGGACTGTGCCATTCATCTGGACACACACAAATCAGTTCGCCGCATCCATTCGATCCGGGTGCAGCCCGGGAACGAATAGGTCGCTGCCCCGCTGTTATGCTCAAGCTGCATCAGGTGAAACCCCTTGTAGAAGCTTACACCGATAGCCGTGAGCCCCTTATGAGCAGACATACTGTAACCGGACGAAACCCGCACAATGGAAGGCCGCTTGCGATTACCGTATACGACGGACTGATACGAGAGATTCAGGATGGCCGAAGGGATGAGGACGTCTGGCTATCACCCGGGTTAGTGGATCTGCAAGTCAACGGATACAGTGGCGATGATGTGAATCATGAGGAGCCGGATCCCGCAACGATCATCTCGCTGACGAGAAAGATGATCGCAATGGGAGTCACGACTTATCTTCCAACCATCATCACCGCGCCAGAAGTCAGGATCACGGCGGCTCTCCGCGCGATCGCGGAGGCGCGGCGACGCAGCAGCCTGGTGGCCAATGCGGTCCCCTTTGTTCATGTGGAGGGGCCGAGCATCAGCCCAACGGAGGGTTTCCGCGGAGCTCACCCGGTGGAGCATGTCCGCCCTCCCACCCTGGCTGAATTTGACCGATGGCAGGATGCTTCAGGCGGTCTCGTTGGTATGGTCACGCTCTCTCCTCACTTCAGGGAGGTGGAAGAGTATGTGCCGGCGTTGACGGCACGGGGTCTGCATGTCGCGCTGGGGCATACCGACGCGTCCGCAGAAGAAATCGAGCGAGCAGTCAATGCCGGGGCAAGGTTGTCAACCCACCTTGGCAACGGCATCGCGGGCCTTATCCCCAGGCACTCGAATGTGCTTTGGCCGCAACTTGCTGAAGATCGCTTGACCGCGACCATGATCGCAGACGGCCACCACATTCCAGCAGATATGTTCAAGGTCATGGTGCGTACGAAAGGGTTTGATCGCTGCATACTGGTCTCCGATACCGTTGCTGTTGCCGGCATGCCGCCCGGGACCTATACCGCGCCGGTCGGTGGTCGAGTGGAACTCCATGCCGATGGCCGCCTGAGTCTCGCTGGGACGGAGTTTCTCGCGGGCGCTGCGGTTCCGCTTAAAGATGGGCTCGCGCGAGCCATGTCCATGATGGGATCCTCATTGGCGGATAGTCTCCGCATGGCGACGGAGAACCCCGGGCGGTTGGTGGGTGGCCTGAGTATGCTGAGAATCGGTTCTCCCGCCGATTTGGTGAGATTCACCATCGAGAGTGGAGGTACTGCGCTCAAAATCGCATCGGTGATGGTCAAAGGGCTTGAATGGCAGTAGGACTGTTAGGAGTAAGGGGAATTCTTCGTAGCAGGAACGCGAGTAGACTGTTTAGAGCATCGGAGCCGAATCCACAATGACCAAACAAGTATTAGCCGCGACAGATTTGCCCACAATCGATGAGATCAAAGATGCGCAGCAGTTGGTATACGCGATCATGCCACCCACACCGCAAATTGTTTGGCCTCTGCTGTGTGAACGTCTGGGAGCCGACGTGTGGGTAAAGCATGAGAACCATACTCCGATCGGAGCGTTCAAGGCTCGCACCGCGGTCGTGTATACGGCCGAACTGTTCCGTACATCGGCAAACATATCCGGATTGGTCACCGCGACGCGCGGCAATCACGGCCAGTCGGTCGCGCTGGCCGCGAGCAGGTTCAAGGTGCCGGCGCACGTCGTGGCGCCGCGAGGCAACAGTGCAGAGAAAAACGCCGCCATGCGCGCACAGGGAGCCGATCTCATAGAGTTTGGCAGCGACTTTCAGGAAGCGAAAGAGCACGCGCAGAAGCTCGCGGATCAACACGGCTGGCACTTTATTCCCCCGTATCATCGCGACATCGTTAAAGGAGTGGCTACCTATTGGCTGGAGTTCTTCTCTGCAGTGGCCGATCTGGATGTGGTCTACGTACCCATCGGGCAGGGATCGGGTATCTGCTCCTGCAGCGCGGTTCGCAACGGAATGAATTTAAAGACGCGGATCGTGGGAGTCGTAGCCGAGGGTGCGCCCGCTTATGCCCTCTCGTTCGAGGCAAAACGCAACATAGCCGCTCCGGTAAGCACCTTGCTGGGCGACGGGATGGCTTGCCGCGTCCCCGATGATGCTGCGCTGGAAGTGGTGCTCGAGAACGTCGACCACGTGGTACGCGTGAGCGAGGAAGAAATCCGCCTGGCCATGAAGTTTTACTTTACCGACACGCACAATGTAGTCGAGGGCGCGGGCGCGGCAGGACTGGCTGCCGCTCTGAAAGAGAAGCACACGCTGCAGGGAAGGCGCGTGGGCCTGGTGGCCACCGGTGGCAATGTCGATCACGATGTGTTCGCCAGGGTTTTGCTGGACTAGGCTCGACTTCCGTCCATGCCAGGTCACGCAGTGCTGAGTGCCAACCTGATTTCATCCACGTTGTGTGGTGTGGGATCTTCGTGTCAACCCCAAAAAAGCCTCTGCGATTATAGCTCAAACTTTTATCTAAGCGGTGTTGCAAGATCGACGATCTAACCTGCCCCAGTTTTAAAGTTGCCGTGGCGGCAAGCACCCGCACCCCCACCCTGTTTGATGGCAGAACGCCCAAACTCCATTTGCCATCGGACGATGAGCGGTGTTCTTCGCGCACTCCATTACTTTTGGAATCTTAACGTTACTTTGGGCGACCGCAAGTCCTTTGTTTGCGCGGGCCGCAGAGTGCCTACCACTTTCGCGATATAGATTCTCTCCCGCATGTGAACCAGCGTTAGAGAAAGAGCGCGCCACATGAGCAGGGAACACGGCGTTGATTCTTATGTTCTGCTCTTGCAGTTTTTGGTACGCGACCTCTTCTTTGCTGCGGTTCGATCGTCGCCTGAGCCAGTCTTCAGACGGGGTTTTTAATGACGGTCGTACCCACTTCCCCAAAAAGTACCAGCACGTTCAAAATCGATTTGACAGAGTTGGCGGCATACGCTGAACAGCAGTTTGCCGTTATCGACGGAGTTACCAAGGTAACGTCTGGTACCCGCCTCAAGAACTTTTTATTGTTGTCACCGCGGAGTGGCTTCGAGAGATGTTGCGCCAAGTTACGAGCTAAGCCCAGCACACAGCGTTACCCGTTACTCTTGATTGTGATTCTTGCGGCGATTACATTGGCGCTGGCGACCGGGTGCGGGTATTCGGGATCGGGAGCAGCTGTTGCCATTGGGGGCAGCGTCCATGGCGGCCACCGGCCAGTCACCGGCGCGACCGTCGAACTCTATGCCGCGGGTACCGGTGGCCTTGGTTCTGCCTCGGCCCCTCTGCTGCGCAAAGCTGTTGCCTCCGATAGCAACGGCAACTTCACCATACCGGCGGAGTACGGCTGTCCTTCCCCATCTTCCCAGATCTATGTCGTCGCCCGCGGCGGTAATGCCACCGCCTCGGCGGGAGCGAACTCTGCGCTTATGCTTACGGCACTACTTGGTCCATGCAGCGGCCTCTCGAAACTAGGTTCTGTGGCCGTGAATGAGGTCACCACCGTCGGGTCTGTTTGGCCTCTGGCGCACTACTGGAAGTCCCCGACTCATCTCGGATCTGCATCGAATGATGCGTCGTTTCGCGACGCAGTTGACACCGTACCCGAATTTATCAATCTCGTGCAAGGAAGCTCTCCCGGCACGCCCACGGCTACCAGCTACTTCGCCGAGAACAACAAGCTGTATAGCCTGGCCGACGTTTTCGCGGCTTGTGTCAACTCCTCCGGTGGAAAAGCGGGCGACGGCAGCCCCTGCGGTCAACTGTTTTCGATGGCCAGTACGGCAGGCAGCAGCGCCCCGACCGACACGATGACTGCAGCAATTCAAATCGCGCAGCAGCCAGACAGTAATGTGGCGGGCATTTTCGACCTGGTTAACGGTTCCACATCCTTCCAGCCTGCACTGACGGCTGTTCCTGCCGATTGGACCCTGACTCTCAGCTACGTGGTGGCTACTCCTTCGATCTCACTCATCACGGGGACGTACACGGGCACACAAGAGGTGACGATCAGTGACGCGACCGAGGCATCCGTCATCTACTACACCACGGACGGAACCACCCCGACGAACTCTTCGAACCTGTATACAGGTCCGATTTCGATAGGTGTCTCATCGACCATCAAGGCGATGGCGTTTCTGGCGGGATCGTCCAGTGCGGTTGCCTCGTCGACGCTTACGATTACTACGACACTTCCTGCGGCGAAGCTGGCTTTCTTGCAGCAGCCCTCCAATTCGTTGACTGGCGCAACCATCTCCCCGGCGGTCCAGGTGGTGGTCGAGGACGCCAACGGAAATCCGGACTCGAGCGCCACTAATCCCATTACCCTCTCCCTGGTGGGCGGCACAGGTCTAGGTGGAACACTAACCGTCACGCCACAAAATGGTGTTGCTACCTTCGGGAACCTCATGGTGAGTACTGCTGGAGCGGGGTATGCACTCTTGGCCACCAGCCCCAGCCTCACTTCGGCGACCAGCGCCGGCTTTACTATCAGCGCGCCGTCAACCGGGTCCGCTCCATCACCGGCGAGATTGGTTTTCGTGCAGCAGCCCTCAAATGGTCTGACCGGGAACCCTATTTCGCCGGCAGTTCAAGTAGCGGTAGAGGATGCTGACGGAAATGTTGTGACCACAGCTCTTACTCCGGTCACGGTCACCCTTACGTCCAGCAAAGGCATCGGAGGAACGCTGTGGACAGCGCTTCCTCAAAATGGCATCGCGACCTTTAGCAATGTCACCGTGGGTACAGCCGGTAGCGGATACACGCTCTTCGCCAGCAGCCCAGTTCTTACCTCGGCGACCAGCGCGCCCTTCACCATAAGTGCGCCGGGAAGCGGAACCCCTCCTTCGCCGTTCAAGCTGGCTTTCCTGCAGCAGCCAATGAATGCGCAAACTCAAGCCACGATCAAACCGGCAGTCCAGGTGGTGGTTGAGGATGCGAACGGAAATGCTGTTCAAGCAGCTAACAATCCGATCACGCTCCTTCTTCCCAGCGGATCGGGCCTCAACGGAACGCTTACGGCAACCCCGCAGAATGGGGTCGCGTCCTTTATGGACCTCAGCGTCAGCAATGCGGGGACGTACACCCTGCAGGCCACGAGCTCCGGCCTGCAATCGGCCGCTAGTGCAAGCTTTACCATCACCGCGCCGAGCAGCGGCACCTCAGCGGCGCAGCTGGCCTTTATCCAACAACCGTCGAATGCGCAGACCGGGGCTACCATTTCACCGGCCGTCCAGGTGGAGGTACAGGATTCGAAGGGGAATGTGGTAACCACTGCGGTAAGTCCGATCACGATCTCCCTGGCCGGTGGCACTGGGTTGGGAGGTACGCTGACCGTCAGCCCGCAGAACGGGGTCGCCACCTTCAGCAATCTCAGCGTGAGCGCAGCAGGTAGCGGATTGACGCTCACTGCCGCCAGTGCGAATCTTCTCCCGGCGACGAGCACTCCTTTTAACATCAGCGTACCGGGGGGAGGGAACCCACCTGCTTCACCGGTTAAACTGGCATTCCTGCAGCAGCCCTCGAACGCGTTAACGGGCGCCACCCTCTCGCCGGCAGTTCAGGTGGTGGTGGAAGATGCCAATGGCAATCCTGTGCCGGCTGCCACCAATCCAATTAGTCTCACCCTGGCCGGTGGTACCGGTCTGGGAGGAACGCTCACCGTCACTCCGCAAAACGGAATTGCCACGTTCAGCAATCTGACTGTGAGCACAGCCGGGACTGGGCTGACTCTGTTGGCCGCCAGTCCGAACCTCACCTCAGCGACCAGCGTAGCGTTCACCATCAATGTGCCTAGCAGCGGGCCGCCCCCGACACCCACCAGGCTGGCCTACCTAAAGCAGCCGTCGAATGCATTGACGGGCACGGCAATCTCGCCCGCCGTCCAGGTGGCGGTAGAGGATGCCTCTGGAAAC
>Ga0182015_10005900_pt1 | contig 12513 bp, 11 predicted proteins | sample 712P3MmetaG_FD_120478 | JGI IMG/M metagenome (GOLD analysis project Ga0182015, IMG submission 120478) | Permafrost microbial communities from Stordalen Mire, Sweden - 712P3M metaG | ecosystem: Environmental > Terrestrial > Soil > Wetlands > Permafrost | place: Sweden: Stordalen | collected...
GCTGGGTTTTTACCGCAAATGAGTCTTGGCCGGACCACCCAGGTCTCCTAAGGAACAAGTCTGCTTTCCGCGGGAGGTCAGGGGGGTGAGACCTGACTATCCCACCCTTCGCAAAGAGCGCGAAGGATGGGGCACCCGTCGATTGGTGAAGGGGATCGAGCCTAAAAGCGCGTTCCTTCCGCCCTCCGCTCGCTAGTTTTTGGCTAGTTCTTTTTCCAGGGCACTCACCAGCGCCGGGTCATCGGGTGTGGTGTTGGGGGCAAATCGGGCGGTCACTTTCCCTGTGCGATCGACGATGAACTTCTCGAAGTTCCAAAGAATCTCCGGCTCAACATTTGGCTCGATCCCATGGCCTTTTAACCTCTCGCTAAACGGCTGCTCCGATGTGCTGATCGCCTTCGGCTGGGCTGCGATCAGCTCCTTGTAGAGCGGATGCTTGCCTTCCCCAACCACGGTGATTTTTTCAAAGAGAGGAAAATCGACCCCGAAGGTGCCGGTACAAAAACTCTCGATTTCGGCATTACTACCGGGTTCCTGCTCTCTGAAATCGTTGGCAGGAAAACCAGCGACCACCAGGCCGCGATCGCGATAATCGCGATAAAGCTTTTCCAGAGACTCGTATTGCTTGGTGAGTCCACATTTAGAGGCAACATTGACGACGAGGAGAACCTTACCGCGGTACTCGCCAAGTTTGGTGTCTTCGCCAGTGATGCGGCGTACGGGAATGTCATGGATCGAAGTGCTCATGCCTTTCATTGTAGTGGCAGCCGGTAGAATTCATCGACTTTGAAACAGACTTTTACTTGATCTAGAATGCCGCAGGCTTTCGATCGAGGTCTATCTTGGCTGGTAACAAGTTACTTTGTGCACTCTGCCTGCTCTCGGCGCTCCCATTGGGCATCTTACCCGTGCGTCCGTTGACGGCGCAGACAGCGATCGCCGATCTCAAAACCCATTTTGAAAATCCGCCGGACGACACCAGGCCCATGATGCGGTGGTGGTGGTTCGGCGCGGCCGTTGAAAAGCCCGAGATTCTCCGCGAGCTTCAGCAAATGAAAGCAGATGGCATCGGGGGCGCAGAGCTCGCCTTCGTTTATCCCCAGGTTGTCGACGATCCTGCCAGGGGCCTGGTTAATGAGCCGTTCCTGAGTTCGGCGATGCTTGAGAACGTGGCGTATGCCGCTCGAGGAGCCCGCACATTGGGTCTTCGCCTGGACGTAACGTTAGGCAGCGGCTGGCCCTACGGAGGCCCGGCGACGACCCTGGCAGAAGCAGCCGGACGCCTGCGCGTTCTGGAGCTTCCGCTTGCTCCGGGAGCAACCAGCCTGCCACCGTTCCAATTGGAGGATGGAGAAACATTGCTTTCGATCGCGCTGGCATATGGCGATCCAAAAAACTGGCAGGCAGCCTCGTCTTTACAACTAAAGCCGGAACAAGAACAGAATCTCCCTTCGAGCACGGTGCTGCGCACCGCGCTCGTCTTCATCGCCGGCCATACCGGCCAGAAGGTAAAACGAGCAGCCGTGGGCGCCGAAGGCTGGGTCCTCGATCCGTTCAGCCACCAGGCCGTAGCCACCCATCTCTATGCAGTCGGTGAACCGCTGCTTAAAGCGTTCGGTGCAACGCCGCCTTATGCGGTGTTCTCCGATTCGCTCGAAGCCTATGGAGCGGATTGGACAGCCAACCTGCCCGCGCAATTTAGCAAGCGCCGCGGTTACGATTTATTGCCCCATTTGCCGGAGCTGGTTGCCGGCGGCACCCCTGAAGCGGAATCCGTCCGCCACGACTGGGGGAAAACACTCACCGAACTGGTCGACGAAAATTACCTGACTCAAATCAATACCTGGGCGATTGATCATCACACGCGGTTCCGCTCTCAAACCTACGGAGAGCCGGCAGTGAGTCTGTTCAGCCAGCGGTTGGTCGCGCTTCCTGAGGGAGAAGGTCCGCAATGGCGGGCATTTTCCACTTTGCGCTGGGCCACATCGGCAAACCACCTCCTGGGCAACAAAGTGACGTCTGCCGAGACATTCACCTGGCTTCATTCACCAGCCTTTCGCGCAACACCGCTGGATATGAAAGCAGAGGTGGATCTTCATTTTCTGATCGGCGTCAACCAGATCATCGGTCACGGCTGGCCCTATTCCCCTGCCCAGGTTGGCGAGCCCGGCTGGTCCCTCTATGCGGCAGCCGTGTTCAACGACCACAATCCGTGGCATCCCGTAATGCCCGAGGTCGCGCGCTACATCCAGCGCACCAGTTTCCTCATGCGTCAGGGTGAACCCGCCAACCAGGTGGCGTTGCTCTTGCCGACCGATGATGCGTGGGCCGCCTTTTCGCCAGGTAAGGTGAGCGTCACCCAGGAAATGGAGCGCTTGATTTCTCCGGCGCTCATGTCCGCCATCCTCTCCGCAGGCTACAACATCGATTACATCGACGCTGATGCCATCAACAAACTCGGGATCCATTACCCGGTGTTGGTGATTCCGCCCACGACCCGGATACCCGCTCAAACATTGGCTAACATTCGGCATTACGTGGCAGGCGGAGGAAAGGTGATCTGTGTTGGCGGCACGCCGCCTATGGAGGGCGGTGCACAATACGTAACCGATGAATCGTCTCTCGGAGACGCCCTGCACAAGGCCGTGGCTCCCGACTTTCAGTTGGAAAGCAACAACGATGAGATCGGGTTTATTCGCCGCGCGCTTCCGGGTGCAGACATTTATTTCGTAGCGAATACATCGAATCATCCAGTGACGGTGCAAGCTGCCTTCGCGACCACTCACAAATTCGGCCAGCGCTGGGACGCTGAAACCGGAACCACTGTTGCTGTTCCGGGTCCGGCAGCCATACCTCTAAATCTGGCTGCGTACGAATCAGCTATCTTTGTTTTCAGTGACACACCTTCGCGCGGCTTCGTTCCGGCAGGCGCAGAGAAGCCGCTCGCCGATCTCAGCACGGATTGGAAAGTCACCTTCACCTCGACCAGGAAAACCATCTCGGAACATGTTCTGGCCGATTGGACCAGTGTCCCTGACACCAGGTTCTACTCCGGCGAGGCAATTTACGAACGCGATCTAACCCTTGGCAAATTACCTGCTGGCGAGGTTTTTCTTGAAGTCCAAGGCGGCTCTCCGGTGACTCAGCCAACCGACCGCGGAGGTCCAGGTATGAGAGCCTGGTACGATCCCCCGGTGCGGGATGCAGCAATTGTAACTATCAATGGCCGTCGCGTCGGATCGCTCTGGCATCCGCCATACAGGCTGCCTGTCGGAGGCTTTTTAAAACCGGGAAACAATCATATTGTGATCAAGGTATACAACACCGCCATTAATGCCTGGGCAGCTTTACCGCCGCATGATTACCAGCCACTGATCGCAAAATATGGAGACCGCTTTCAAATGCAGGATCTCGACCAGGTCAAACCTGTGCCGTCGGGCCTGCTGGGAACGATCCGCCTGGTCACTCGATGATGATTCGTCTTCGCTGTCGATTCTTTGCTTTTGCATTGATCCTCTGTAGCGCGCAGGCAAACGCGAAGACTTTTCTCGCCAATGATTACGGAGCCAGGGGTGATGGTGCGACTCTCGACACCGTCCCTATCCAGAAAGCGATCGACGCAGCGGCAAAGGAAGGCGGTACGGTGACCCTGAAGCCGGGCAATTATCTGACCGGCTCTCTTTTCCTGAAATCCGGAACCACTCTGCAGATCGATGAAGGAGTTGCCCTGACCGGCTCGCAGAAACTGGATGACTATCCGATGCTGCCGACACGTATCGCGGGAATCGAAATGACGTGGCCGGCGGCGTTGATCAACGTCCGCGACCAGCAACACGTTACCATCTGCGGCAAAGGAACCATTGACGGCGATGGGCCGATATGGTGGAAGTCTTATTGGGATTTACGCGCCGCCTACGAACCGAAGGGACTGCGTTGGGCTGCGGACTACGATGCCCGCCGCCCGCGTTTGATTCTGCTGCAGAATTCGTCCGGCATTCACCTCGGCGGCGGCATTCTGCTGAAACGCTCCGGCTTCTGGACGGTTCAGGTGCTCTACTCCGAGGAGGTGACCATCGATGGGGTGGTTATTCGGAACAATGAGGGTGGCAAAGGCCCGTCTACCGACGGCATTGACATTGACTCTTCAAGGAAGGTGCTGGTGGAGCATGCCGACATCGATGTGAACGACGATGCCCTTTGCCTCAAAGCGGGCCGCGATGCGGACGGGCTGCGGGTGAACCGGCCGACCGAAGACGTCGTCATTCGCGACTCCATCATTCGTCGCGGCGCAGCAGCAATCACGATTGGCAGCGAGACCTCCGGTGGCTTTCACAACATCGAAGCTTATAACCTTACCGCCCTGGCCGGAGTTCACTCAGGAGTGCTCTTCAAGTCTTCGCATACACGCGGGGGGACCGCCAGCGATATCCGCATCCATGATCTGACGCTGGAAGGGGTTGCCATTCCCATTCACATCACGATGAACTGGAACCCCAGCTACAGTTACGCCACGCTGCCCCCCGGATCGAAAAATGTCCCTGCTTATTGGATTGTGCTCACGACCAAGGTTCCAGAGCAGCAGGGATTGCCGCATTTCCGCAACGTTCACATCTGGAACGTGAAGGCAGCGGGCGCAACCCAGGCATTCGAAGTCAGGGCGTATCCGAATGCCACCTTGGACGACTTCCAGATCAACAACCTCAACATAGAAGCCAAAACCGCCGGCTTCATCGCCAACGCAAGCGACTGGACCCTTACCGGCAACCAAATCAAAACAGCTGACGGAAGCAAGCTGAGTTTCACAGACGTAATAAATTCGCACGTGAGCCCTTAAAGGGGCAGTGAAAACTGCTACGGCTGAACGTTCGTAACCCGAGTAAGGTCGAAACCCGAGCCTTCCGCATCATGTTCGCTGGTGCGGAACAATTTTGCGTGGTTTGCATCAGTTAACTCGACCCGGAAGCTCATCACCGACCCGTCCCGGCGGTACATATCGAAGCTCAGCTTTCCCGGTTGGTAATTCAAGTTCTCCATAGGACCGGCAACCTGGCCCTCCACCTGAGGAGCGCTATCCTCACTGTCTTTCTTGAGCATGTAGAAGACGGCACTGCCCGTTGCCCGGTCTGCGTTCTGTTCGACCGTAAGTTCGATATTAGGAACATTGCCGTCCATACCGCGCCACTTCCCGCGCAGAGAACTCTGTGCGTGAGCAACGACCGAGCCGGCCACCAACAACAAAACGACTGTGTATCGGTGAAGGTTTCTCATTGGAATACTCCTGACTAAACGGCTACCGTTCGCGGCCAATGGCCGCGGTAGCCAGCGTTCCGCCAAGACCCATGGTCTCGACGGCGGTTGAGGGGACAATGACCATCGCTCCCTTTTCTTTCATTGCTTCGTAGAGCATGTTCATCGCGCGTAGATGCAGGGCGCCGGGGTTATCGCCGTAGGTCCTGGCAGCCTCCGCAAACTTGATAGCGACCTGGGTCTCGGCATCGCCAAGAATCAAGCGAGCCTGACGCTCGCGCTCCGCCTGGGCTTGCTGAGACATAGCGTTTTCCAGAGCTTGCGGGATGCGGACATCGCGGATCTCCACTGATTGAATGGTGATGCCCCAAGGGTTGGTCTTGGCATCAAGGATCAGTTGCAGTTGCTGACCCATACTCTCGCGTTCGGTGATCATCTGCGCCAGTTCGTGGCGGCCGATGGATTCACGAAGAGCCGTTTGCGCGCTCATGTTCACCGCATCGCTGAAGTTCTCGACTTCAAGAATGGATTTCTCCGCATTCCACACCATCCAGAACACAATGGCGTCCACATTGACCGGGACCGTGTCGCGGGTGAGAGTGGATTCGGCAGTCACCGTAGCCACCCGGACGCGCTGATCCACAAAGCGGCTGAGTGTGTCCATGATGGGCACAATGAAGAAGATGCCCGGGCCGCGCAGGCCACGGTACCTTCCAAAACGCAGGATCGCAACCCGCTGCCATTGCTGCACGACCTTGATCGAAAACATGAGATAAACGCCGATGGCCAGACCGGCAACGAGTGGAACCGGCGAGTGAACTAGTTTGCCGCCCGCAAACCCACAAGCAAGGCACGCGAGGAAGGCTGCTATTCCCGGTCCGCTTATATCGACATCTAAGATTTTGCCTGAGCTGTTCATCGTTTATCTCCTTTTGATTTCGGGCCCTTTCCCGGTTTGCCTTCTGCCAGCCGGTCGCGCAGGGCCATAAGAAGCTCTTCCAGGTTGAAGCCCCCGGCGCCGGCTCGGGCCGCGAATTCATCCACCAGTTGCTCCAGGCCGCGGGAGTGCTCGACCGCATCCCGTTCGACAGTCTGCTGGGACACAAAGGTGCCCGTACCCTGCTGCGTGTCGAGGATCCCGCGAATTTCCATTTCGCGATACGCGCGCACCACCGTGTTGGGGTTGATCTCAAGATCGACAGCCACCTGGCGCACAGTCGGAAGCTGATCCCCAGCGACCAAAGCTCCCATGGCAACAGCGGCTTGAACCTGATCAATCAGTTGGCGGTAGAGAGGGACGCCGCTGCGCATATCCAAACGGAAGGTAAAAGGGCGCCGGACTGGAACCGGTGTTTTCATGCAGAACAATGGTGTACTAGTGTACTAGTACATGTCAAGCAAAAAAGAGTGCCCTATGATCGATGAGGGAACGGTCCCACTTACCCGAAGGAGATCTGTATGAAACTCCTGCTATCGTTACTCATTGCCTGTGTGCTCTTGCTGCTGAGCGCGAACGGGGCGGAGGCGAAACCCTTGCCCGAATCTTTGACCGATGCTGATCGAGTAGTGGTGGTGGAAGGCAACGACGCCTTTGCGGTTGCCCTATACCACCAGTTGTCTCATCAAGCCGGCAATCTCTTCTTGTCGCCCGAGAGCATTTCGACCGCGCTCGCCATGGCCTACGCGGGGGCCCGCGGCAACACTGCATCCGAAATGGCCAAGGCCTTGCACTTCACCCTCCCCCCAGGCCAGCTGCACCCTGCGATGGGCGCGCTGCTACGCGATCTCAATGCCGCCCATTCTGACTATCAACTCAATGTGGCGAATGCTCTCTGGGCCCAGCAGGGCTACACCTTTCTTGACCAATTTCTTAACCTGCTCAAGGGCGATTACGGCGCAGGACTGCAGCAGGTAGATTTCAAGGGCGCACCAGAAGCGGCTCGTTCGACCATTAACCAATGGGTCGAGCAGAAAACACAGGATAAGATCAAGGACCTGCTCGCGGCCGGTGCACTCAGACCCGATACACGGTTGGTGCTGACCAATGCGATCTACTTCAAGGGTAACTGGCAGACCCAATTCGATAAGGCGCAGACGAGGAATGAAGACTTCTATCTCTCGCAGACGAAGTCGGCCGCCGCGCCGCTGATGCACCGCGAGGGAAGCTTCGGTTATTTTGATGGAGGGACCTTTCAGATTCTGGAGATTCCCTACAAGAGCAATGCGCTTTCGCTGATAGTTCTTCTGCCCAAAGAACGCAGCGGCTTGTCTGGGCTGGAAGACTCGATGACTGCTTCGAATATGCAGCAATGGCTTAGCCAGGTAGCGCCCGTTTCCAAAGTGATCGTGACCATCCCAAAGTTCAAATCCACCCAAGAGTTTGAGCTGAGCACCGCCTTGCGCGCGCTGGGGATGCCGGAGGCGTTCAGCGCCGGCGCGGATTTTTCAGCAATGACGGGCCAACGTGATTTCGCGATCTCAGCAGTGATTCACAAAGCCTTTGTGGACGTAAATGAGGAAGGAACCGAAGCGGCCGCAGCTACAGCTGTGACGATGAGAGCCCTGGCCATGCGTGCGCCGGGACCACCACCCCCAGTGTTCCGCGCCGATCACCCATTTATCTTTTTCATCCGCGACAATGGCTCGCGAAGCATTCTGTTCATGGGCCGCATGACCGATCCAACGACTTAAGGGAAAAGAGCCCCGCCACCAGGGCTAAAGCCCTAAATTTTTATACCGGGGCGTTTCCGCGGGTTTAAAAACCCGCTCCCCCGGACTAAAGTCCGGGGCTGGCACCGGTTGTGCTGCGCGTTGACTGGCACTTTTCGACAGGATCAAGGCCGGTACAGCCGCCATTTCGTGCGCGTATACGCAATGCGAAAACCCTTGCGCTCGGCATTCCGTTGAGACTGGCTGCCCGCTTCCGTCACCATCATGGCGAGTGGACAACGATGCTCATACGCATAGCGCATTCTTGCTTCGAGTAGCGAGGCCTGAAGTCCGCACCGCCTCATCTCCGGAATGGTCGACGCCCCGGCAAACAGCGCGACCCCATCATGCAGACATAGCATGCCGGTCGCTCCAGGCTTACCATCTAACTCCGCGATAAAATTCACGCTCGCCTCCCGGGCAAAGGCAAGGGAGCCGAATTGTTCAAGCAAGCCCAGCAGCTCCGGATTTCCCTGGGCCCATCCCCGCGCGCTGAGATCCGCAAACAACGCCGCCTCATGCTTAAAAGCCACCCTAACATTTATCCCGCCGTCCTCTCTCGTGCCGGGCAGTTCTACGGGACGATGCAACACACTGCTGAGTTCGATCGGACGATATCCCCGGGAGCAGAGCAGGTCCAGGGTCGCAATGCCGGCGAGCGGGCTGACCTCATGCACAACGGCCGCCCCTCGTTCGAGAAAAAACCCTTCTATCCGGTCCAACGAGGCCGGGCTCAACTCCTCAAAAAGCCCCAGGCCGAAGCTTTGTGTGACCGGGGAATCCACTCCATCAAAGACGGCGTACGCTCCCGCGCACTCTATCCACGCCGCCCCGCTCCCGGGGAACAGACGAGCGCGGGATTCGGCAAATTGGAGGCACGCCTGGCCCTCGGTCCGCTCCAACCGCCGGGAAAGATCAAGATCCGCAAATACCATCGCACCGTACACCGTACACAGCTCAAACTTGTTCCGCAATATATCTGTCCGAAGGCGAACACCTATTTTCGATTTCGAACGTTTCCGTCTTAACGTAAGTCTCGCCAAACAATCTGCATTCAATCTCTTGCGTATTGGCGCTTCGCTTGCTCGTTAGCTATGCCGAACTTGCGAGAAGGAGATCGACATATGGCGCACTTTGAGCGGATAAGAGACGTAGTTTCAGGGCCGTTTAGCCAGTCCCTGATGCAGCAGCGTACAGCAGCCGGGTGGCAATTAGTCTCCATCGAGTGGCGGCGGGAACTCCCAGGGGACGAAGCCCCCAGTGAGGGCGCCTTTAACGAGGAGATTCCCTATGGCCTGCGTATCTCCGACGACTGCCAGCGGCTGGAGTTCGATGCCCGCGAGCGCATGGTGCTCACCCAGATGATGAACCTGGTGGTTCAAGATTTTCCGTTCTCCAGCATAGCCAGTGATCTGAACGAGAAGGGCTTTCGCACCCGCGAGGGAAAACTGTGGAACCAGGTTTCAGTCTTCCAGATGATTCCGCGGCTCATCGAAATAGGTCCGGGGCTGTTCTCGACCGCAGAGTGGGCGGCGCGCCGCGAACGAATGAAATGGCCTGCTGGTCGGTAATATTGCCCGGAAAATCGAAATCCATGGCTACACTGGTCTCCTGATTAACCAGCAGGAGATCAACATGCTGCAGCCTCTGAAACCAGCGCTGGAGTTTACCTTCATCGCCCTGCAAGCGGTGGTTGTGGCCTTTCTCTTACTTCATGACTGGGTGCCGCTCGGCCGTTTGAACAACCTGGGTGCGATCCGGGTCGAGGACACCTTGCTACGCAGCGTGTTCGTGACCCTCCTGCCGGGCGCGCCGGCGGCTCTCGGCCTGTTCTTCAGCGTCCGGTACTTGGGGCGGCCTTATCCAGACTGGCTGGAGATGTTGCTCTGGATTACCTATGGGATTTTCCTCCTCGGCATGCTTCGGGCATGGTGGATTCCCTATCTTGTCTACCCCGACAAGGAGCGGGCGGCGCGCTATCAGGCAATCTTCGCCGGCACTCACTCCTTCCTCCCAAAGCGCAATGGAATGGCGCCGGACACACTCCATACCCTGTTTCACCTGGTCACCGTCAGCACGGTGTTCCTGCTCTTCCTGAGGGATCGCATCATGGCGTCGGGATCTGCGTGGCATTGAGGTACATTCGCAGAAGCACAAGATGGAGGGTATTCCGGGTGAAAATCGCTCTTTCCAACAAAGTCTTGTTGGCGATGACTCTTGCCGGCGGAGTCGCTCTTGCGCAAACCCCTGACTGGAACGCACTCGGCAAAACCTGGTGGTCCCATGTTCAGTTCCTTGCCGACGACAGCCTTGAAGGCAGAGATACCGGGAGCCGCGGCTTCGAAAAAGCCGCCGATTACATGGTCGAGCAATTTCGCGCCGCGGGATTGGAGCCTGCCGGGGTCGAGGGTTATCGCCAGTCTATGGACTTTCAGGTGGTGAAGATTGACGAATCACGCTGCTCGCTCGATCTGGTGCGCGACGGCAAAACGCAGCCGGTCAAACTGGGGGACGATGCCACGCTGGGCGTAAGTTCGCATGCCGCGGAAAATGTGGAAGCCGGCGTTGTGTTCGTTGGCTACGGCTTGACGGTTCCCGAATCTCATTATGACGATCTGGCCGGCCAGGACCTGAAGGGTAAAGTCGTGGCCCTGGTTACCGGCGGCCCCAGGGACATGCCCGGCCCGGTAAAAGCACATTATCAATCAGGGGAAGAGCGGCGAAAGGCGCTGGCGAAAGCCGGCGTGATTGGCACCATCACCATCCAGAATCCCAAGACCGCTGAGGTGCCCTGGTCGCGCATCGCGGCGTCACGCTTCCAGCCTCGCATGGAACTGAGTGATCCTGGTAAAGACACGCCGCCTCCGCTATCTCTAAGCATCACATTCAATCCTGCGCGTGCTGAGATGCTCTTCGCCGGCAGCGGCCACACCTTTCAGGAGATTCTTGCTGCCCTTGAGGCGGATAAGCCCCTGCCCCATTTTCCGCTGGCGGTAACGGTCCACGCGCGAGTAGGTCTGATTCGTTCGCAGGCAAAATCTGAGAACGTTGTGGGCCTTCTTCCTGGCAGTGACCCGCAGCTCAAGAAAGAATACGTGGTTGTCAGCGCCCACCTCGACCACCTTGGCATTGGCGCCCCGGTCAAAGGCGACAGCATTTACAACGGCGCGATGGACGATGCTTCCGGGGATGCATCCCTGATTGAGATTGCTCGTTCCATGAAAGATGCGCGGCCAAAGCGCTCGATTTTGTTTCTCTCTGTTACCGGGGAAGAAAAAGGAGAGCTCGGCTCTCAGTATTTCGCTGCGCACCCCACCGTTCCCGGGCCCATAGTCGCTGACATCAACATGGATATGTATCTTCCACTGTTTCCATTGAAGTATCTTGAAGTACAGGGTCTGGATGAGTCCACGCTTGGCGACGATATCCGCGCCGTTGCGGGAGGCGCGGGAGTGCAGATACAGGCCGACAAGGAACCCGAGCACAACCGCTTCATCCGCAGCGATCAGTACAGTTTCATCAAGAAGGGTGTGCCGGCGCTGGCCTTCAAATTCGGCTGGGTGGCTGGCACATCTGAAGAGAAGACCTTCAAAGCCTGGTATGCCGGGCGCTACCATGGCCCTGCTGGCGACCTCACCCAACCGGTCAACCTGGCAGCCGCAGCACAGTTCGACGCTATTCTCAAATCCTTAGTCCTGCGTGTTGCCGATGCGGATCAGCGCCCGGCATGGAAGTCGACAAGTTTCTTCCGCCGCTTCGCCCAGTGAGCCAATGCACGAACACAGGGGCTAAAGCCCGTCGTTTTCTGTATCGTGTGCGGCCCGACAAAAGTCGTGCCCTGATACAAAACAGAGCTTTTCCGCAGACCGTAAAGTCGTCCCCTGAGACAAATGTTCTCACGCGGTCTCTAAAGCCCGTCATATTCTCAGTTGTTTACGGCCCGACTAAAGTCGTGCCCTGATACAAAATGGTTTTTCCCGCAGCCTGTTTAGCCCCTGAGGGCATCTTTTTTATCGGTGCATAAGAGAATCTAGTGGATGGAAGAAACGTACCTCAGCGGCTGCAGCCGGGTATGGCAGTGTCATTTTCGGCACGGCTGAAGCCGTGCCCTTCCAGGAGATTCAGTTCTCACGCAGACTCTTTAGCCCAACGAAACACGATGAAAATGGCCGGAGCTGGTCACCTGCGGGAAGCTGAACCGGTGTATCCGTGCTGCGCCATGCCGGCCGCGCGCTCGCGGTAGAAGTCCGGATCGTCGGGAGTCCAGGTGGCGAGACCGTCGACGTATCGGTTCATCATGCAGAAATTTGCAGCGATCAGAACCGTGTCGTGGATTTCAAGGTCGGTCGCGCCCTGCCGCCGGGCGTCGGCAATGTCCTCGGCGGTGACCTGCTTGCCGCCCTGTTGCACATGACCGGCAATGTTGAGGAGCGCTTTGAGCTTGCCAGAAATCGGAGCGGTGGAAGGATCGCTCTTGATCTGCAGGACCAACTTCTCCTGCTCTTCAGTGGCGCCCAAATAATGAGCAGCCACGGCGCCATGAATGGTTTGGCAATA
>Ga0182015_10005902_pt1 | contig 12511 bp, 12 predicted proteins | sample 712P3MmetaG_FD_120478 | JGI IMG/M metagenome (GOLD analysis project Ga0182015, IMG submission 120478) | Permafrost microbial communities from Stordalen Mire, Sweden - 712P3M metaG | ecosystem: Environmental > Terrestrial > Soil > Wetlands > Permafrost | place: Sweden: Stordalen | collected...
AAACTGCCGATTGAACTTTGCAATCAGTCCGGTTTGGATTCGCCATGCATTCGGATCCGGAAGGCGAATGCCAGGCGATTCTGTGGCTAGAAACGGTCAGTTTGAATACTATTCACGTCCAGTCGGTTAGCGCCTGACTGCGTGCCCTAGCGGGCAGTCGTCAAGTTTCGGACCTAGACTTCGTCACCAGAACTAGGCGTTTTTGTGGAGCGGTACCCCGTCGGATGATAAGCAATCCCGAAAACTACTCCGCCCCAGAAGTCGGCTTGTGGTGAAATTCGCAGGGATCGATACTTGAAACCTTTGGCCCAGACTGCGTGCCCGCCGGGTAGTCGGGAAGTCAAAATATCTCCGCTAATGATTGGCGGCAAACTGACGTTCTCATCGAACCTCCGATTCGTGTGGCCTCTGCTTATTTTTGTGGCCGTTCAGAGATCCTTGCGCGAGAATAGCAGCGGCTCGAAGTGCAATTGCGGTCCCAAGAGCGCGGAGTGGCGGACACACAACTGGTTGCTGTTCGATGCGTGGTGAAGACTGTCCGGACGAGCGTGCTTATTCTCGCGATCGTCGCACTAATCCTTTGCTCTACAGCGTCCGCACTTGCTCCGAACCGCCGAATTTCGCAGTACGCGCACACGGCGTGGCGCATTCAGGATGGATTCTTCGGCGGAACCCCACAGGCAATTACGCAGACGTCGGACGGATATTTGTGGATTGGAACGGAAGCAGGATTGGTGCGCTTTGATGGAATAAGTTTCGTTCCCTGGACGCCACCGAACGGCGAGGTATTGCCGAGTTCCCGGATTCATTCTCTGCTCGGGACAAGCAATGGAAGCCTATGGATTGGAACCTCGCGGGGACTGGCGCACTGGAGTAAGGGAGGGCTGTTCACGTTTTCCGCGGAACCAGCATTTGTCGAAGCCATCGTACAAGATCCAGAGGGCAGAGTCTGGATGACGCGCAGCCAGGTGCGGGACGCGGAGGGCAGTCTTTGCGAAGTCGTCGGCAGCACGCAGCGCTGCCACGGCGCGGCAGACGGAATCGCGTTTACATACGCTCAGCCGCTGCTCAGTGACGCCCACGGGAACCTCTGGATTGGCAGCTCCGCTGGCCTTTGCCGGTGGAAATCTGGTGACGCGAAGACATACATCGTCAAAGCCCTAATGCAGGTCAAAGGTTTGGCTGGAGTGAGCGCGATTGCTCTCGGCGACGACGGCTCGATCCTGGTGGGCATGAGGCAGCAAGGTAAAGGAGTCGGACTCCAGGAATTGCGTGATGGCGTTTGGCGAGACTATATCTTGCCAGGATTAGACGGTCCGGAGATGAATGTATCGACGATGTTGAGAGACCATGAAGGCGACCTGTGGATCGGCACCGCCAACGATGGACTCTACAGGGTTCACGCTGGCCAGGCCGACCACTTCGGCAGCGTCGAGGGATTGTCAAGCGATGCAATCCAGGGGCTTTACGAGGATCGCGAGGGCGATCTATGGGTGGCAACTTCCAGAGGCATCGACCGCTTTCGCGATACTCGCGTCGTGACCTATTCAATCCGGGAGGGACTGACATCAGAAGACGTGGATTCGGTACTGGCATCCCGTGACGGCACGGTGTGGATCGGGAACTCAAATGCGTTGGATGTGCTTCGCCACGACCGGTTCAGTCACGACAAGGTCAATGGAATCGGACCGCGGAAAGGGCTGCCGGGAACCTTAATCACCTCACTATTCGAAGACCACAGCGGACGGGTGTGGGTTGGAGTGGATAGCGGACTCACCGTCTACGAGAACGCTCGATTTCGCTGGGTCAACAAACCTGACGGTAGTTCTCTTGGAGTCGTCACCGCTATCGTCGAAGATGTTGATCACAACATCTGGGTAGCAACGACGCAACCAGCCCTTTTTCGCATCCAGGATCTGGCGGTCCGTGAAGAAATCCCGCCGCCTCGAATTCCGCGTGTGCTCTCTTTGGCGGCTGACCCGAAGGATGGCATCTGGCTAGGATTATCGAACGGGAGTTTAGCCCGCTACAAGCGCGGTCAGTTGGACATGATGACGACGAATCATCCCGGCAGTTTCTCCGTTCGAAACCTGCTGGTAGATGCAGACGCCGATGGCTCGGCCTGGTGGGTCACCCAACAGGGCTTGTTCCGTTGGAAGCAAGGTAAGGTAGAAACCCTGAATTCTCATAATGGACTCCCTTGCGATGACATGTTCGCTCTTATAAAGGATAGCCATGGTTCTCTTTGGCTTGATACGCAATGCGGACTCATCGCCATCGATTCGGCCGAGCTGGAACGTTGGTGGCAACAACCCGATCTTAAGTTACGAGTAAAGATCTTGGATGTCTTCGACGGTGCGCAGCCCGGTCTGACTAACTTCCGGCCGGAAGTCTCAAGAGCGCCCGACGGCAAGCTATGGTTTGCCAACGAAAACATCTTGCAGGTGGTTGATCCCGAGCATCTGGATGGGAACAGCATTGCACCTCCCGTGGTTGTGGAACAGATCATTGCTGACCGAACGAAGTATCCTGTGAGCGAGAAGCTTCAGCTCCCTGCGCGCACTCGGGATATTGAGATCGACTACACGGGACTCAGCTTTGTAGTTCCGGAAAAAGTGAAATTTCGCTATAAGCTCGAGGGGCGCGATGCCGACTGGCAGGATCCAGAGAATCGTCGCCGAGCTTTCTACAGCGATCTGCCTCCCGGAAACTATCAATTCCATGTAATTGCTTGCAACAACGATGGAGTATGGAACGAACAGGGCGCGACCGCTCGCTTTACTATTCTTCCGGCGTTCTTTCAGACTACTTGGTTTCAGGTGTTAAGCGTTTTGGCGGGGGCTGGAGTGCTATGGTTGCTCTACGCTCTTCGAGTGCGCCGTTTGGCGACGAGCATACAAGCCCGGTTCGATGACCGCCTTGAGGAACGCGAGAGGATAGCGCGCGATCTGCATGACACACTCTTGCAGGGGATTTTCAGTGCTTCCATCCACTTTGATGTTGCGAATAACCGCTTACCCGCCGATTCCCCGGCAAAGCCTTCGGTCGAACGTGGCATGGAGTTATTGACGCAGGTTAGCAAAGAAGGCCGAAATACTCTGTTGGCCTTGCGCACGGCCGCGTCGTCTCAGAGCGATCTGGAAGAAGCCCTTTCGCGGCTCCGCGGCGAATTTTCCTTCCCCGCGAACATTGACTTCCGGGTCATTGCCGAGGGCGATCCCGAACTCTTGCGCCCTCTCATTCGGGATGAGGTCTACCTCATCGTTCGCGAAGCTGTGATCAATGCGTTTCGACACTCCAAAGCGAGCGCGATTGAAGTCAAAGTGGGCTACATTTCACGCAACTTGCGCGTCTCGGTTCGAGACAATGGTTGCGGTATCGATGAAGAACTGCTGAAGTCAGGAAGAGAAGGACATTGGGGTTTAGCGAATATGCGGGAGCGAGCGGAACGGATCGGCGGCCGATTAAAGGTATCAAGTCGGGCCAAGGCTGGAACCGTCGTGCGACTTTGGATTCCAGGCAAGCTCGCATTCGAGCGCGTCTCCTCGAACCCATTTTGGAGTTGGCTGACCAGACTGTATCCTTGGCGGTCAGAGCGGATCATCCCGAAATCTGGCGAGGAGCCACCTAAGTGAGCGATGTCGAGCGTATCCGTGTTCTCAGTATCGATGATCATCCGCTGGTGCGCGAAGGGATTGCCGCACTGATCAACAATCAGGCTGGGATGCAGCTGGCGGCCCAGGGATCGACGGGCAAGGAAGCGATTCAACTTTTTCGGGAGCATCGACCGGATGTCGTGCTCCTGGATGTAAGACTGCCGGACATTAACGGAATCGACGCTATGATCACGATTCGAAGCGAGTTTCCAGAAGCCCGGATCATCATCGTCACTTCGTCAGAAGGTGATGTTGAAATGCAGCGAGCTCTTGAGGGTGGAGCGGCAGGCTACATCCTCAAGAGCATGCCGCCCCAGACCTTGCTGGAGGCTATTCGTAAAGTGCATAGCGGTAAGAAAGCAATTCCCGCCGAAGTAGCTGCCCGGCTTGCTGACCACTACAGCGACGAAGGGCTGACGGCCCGCGAGATTGAGATTTTGCAGCAGGTTGCCGAAGGCAACCGTAACCGGGATATCGCCGAAAAACTCTTTATCTCGGAAGGGACCGTCAAGGTTCACATCCAACACATCATGGCCAAGTTGGGGGCCAACGACCGCACACAGGCCATCACGATTGCCATGCGTCGCGGCATCATCCATCTGTGAGCCTCAGATCGTGTAGGGCGGACACTCCTGTCCGCCGCCGTTGATCTTGAACTTGATCTTGAACTTGATACCTTACTTCAACTTCGAGATCAAGATCACAGTCAAGATCAACTTCAACATCAGCGGACAGGAGTGTCCGCTCTACACTGGCCATTCAATCGGGCGTATTACGGACTATCACTTTAGTAGTAGTTCAAAACCTGAGATCCGGCAGATTCACTTCCCGCGAACACTCGATAGCCTTTCTTTGCGGCATTTACGAGCAGTTGAGGAGGCCACTCTTGCGGCGGTTGTATTCCACATTTCCAGGCAGCTTGCCGGGAGCCGGTCTGTTGCTCTTGCGAATCACAATCGGCGGAGGGCTGTTGATTCACGCTTCCTCCTGGTTGATTGAGCCGCAAACCTCCAGCAATGGAATGTGGGCTCCGGGCTTGCTCGCTCTCGTAGTCGGCATCTCCTTTACATTGGGTTTTTTGACCCCACTGGCAAGTTCCGTTTCAGCCCTGGCGGGCATTGCGATTCGCTTCTCGCATCCGCAGTGGGGTGCTTCGATGACAGGCCTTTTAGGTGTGAGCCCGCTGGCTACGGTCCTTGCCATCACATTGCTGGGGCCGGGAGCCTTCTCGATCGACGCCTACTTTTTTGGGCGCCGCAAAATCATTGTCCCTCGCGTAACACCTAACTAAGCGTTTACCCAGGCTTCTCCAGCCCACTCGGTTTTCGTTACCCCTGCTTCCTTCGTCGACAGTGTCTCGTCAGACGACGCCTGTTGACTGTTGTGATAGCCGAAAGTGGTATCCCGTATATCTCCCGCAGCATTATCGAAAAAACTTCTTATCGTGAGATGCCCTGTCCCTGCAAGAAACGGCATAGTACCTGCAGCGAACACGCAGATTCCTGACTACGCAATTATCCCGATAGCGACAGGATGAAGCGAATAGTCGCAAATCGAACGGTAGTTAGAGGAGGATGTCATGAAGAAAATGAACGCAACATTGAACGCGACGCTGAAGCTTACTGGTTTTGTTCTCGCATCGCTGATTCTTTGCAGCATTGCTTTGGCCCAGCAGCCGCCAGACAACGTGCAAGGCAACTGGACAATTTACTCAACCAGGATCGACGACGGCGCGGTTGAGATCAAGCACGTCCAGATTGCGCAGTACGGCAATCACATCACCGGGTACTTCGAGGGTCCCGTCCAATCCGGTCCAATCGAGGGTGAGATCCATGGCCATCACATCCGGTTCAACACGGTGACTCGCAATGTTCTCCACTTTTCGGCGGACGTCTTTGGAGACACCATGACGGGATCGTACGGGATCCGCGGCAAGCACGCGCCGTGGCAGGCCACGCGTCCGGCTACGACTCCAACTCCAGCTCCGCCCACCGGGGCAGCGTATCAGAGTCAGCCAATGTTAGCTCCGCCGGTAGCGCAAACCACATATGTAGCACCGGCGCAGACCGCCTATGAAGCTCCGACGCAGGCCTACTCGTCTGCGCCTCAGACTTCGGCATACGCGACGACGAGCAATACGGCGCCAACCACTTCGGTACCGGCGGCTGGACAGGGTCCAGCGCCAGCGCCGCTGTCGTCGGATCAACTGGACGCTCTGGTTGCTCCCATCGCGCTGTATCCCGACGCGCTGGTAGCGCAGGTGCTCGCAGCTTCTACGAATCCGGATCAGTTGGCATACGCGGATGACTGGCTGGCACAAAACAGAAGCCTCACCGGCGCCGCACTCGCGCAGGCTGTCGACCAGCAATCCTGGGATCCCAGCATCAAGGCTCTGACGCAGTTTTCTTCTGTGCTGGATAACCTCGCGCACAACCTCTCGTGGACGTCGAGCCTGGGACAGGCGTTCGCGAATCAACAGTCCGATGTGATGGCGGCGGTGCAAGCGATGCGCGCGAAAGCGCAAGCGGCAGGGACGCTGCAATCCAATTCGCAGATCATAGTTACACAGCCAGCGTCCTCCACGATCGTGATTCAGCCGGCGAATCCACAGGTTGTCTATGTTCCACAGTACAACCCAGCCGTGGTTTACGGCGCGCCCGTGGTGGTGCCGATGTATGTGGCTCCGCCGCTGCCCGTTGCTTCCTTTGGCCTCTACTTTGGAAGTGGTATCACAATTGGCGCAACGTTCGGTGGCGGCGGTTGGGGTGGAGGCTGGGGTTGGCATGCATGGAATGTGAACTGGGGCGGCGGCTGGGGTGGTGGCGGCGGTTCCACCATCATCTATAACCACAACACCTATATCAACAACCACACCTGGAACAACACGCACTACAACGGCTATCACCCCTGGGCAAATAATTCTGGCTATCATCCTGGCACCGACACTCATTACGGACCAAACGGCGGCTATCACCCGAATGGCTATTACGGCCCTAACGGTCACTTTCATCATGATGTTCCTGGCTCCAACCCGAGCGATCAACCCAATGGCGGACACAACGGAGATCACGGGCTAATTGGCGGCAACGGCGGCGTTCAGCATCCGTCCGGAACACAGCCTCACGCTGACGGCACTTCCTGGGGAGACCGCGGTCCTAACGGGGGGCATAACGGCGATCACGGAATGATCGGCGGCAATGGCGGTGTCGAGCGTGCAGCTGCGGATAATCGCGATCCTAACTCTTCGCGCATGAGTGGAGACGGCCGGGCAAAGCGCATGGAAAGTAATCGCGGCCGAGGAAGCATGGAAGGACGACGCTCCCAGCCACATATGGCAAGAGCGCACGCACCGGCCGAGCACCACTCGGGCGGAGGCGGACGCCGTCGGTAATAGGCCCGTCATTCATATTGGCCATTGAACAGAGAAAAAACAAATCAGAACTTTCATAAGGAGATTGAAAATGGAATCGAATGCGAACAAAACGACGAAGAAGTGGAAGCGGGTTGTAATCGGAGTGCTGGCGCTCGCCGCCTTTGCCCTCGTGGTTGTACAACTCAAGACAAAAACCTCGGCGTTTGCCGAAGAGACTCAGATAACGTTCTCGTCACCAGCCGAGGCCGGCGCCGCGCTGGCCAAGGCGGCAAAGGCGGGCAATGAGACTGCTGTTGCGGAAATCCTCCGCCTCGACCCCAAGGTCCTGCTAAGCGCGGGAGACAAAGAAGCAGACAAGGCCGCGTTAGAGGCCTTTGCGTCAAAGTACGAGAAGATGAATCGTTGGGTCGACATGACCGACGGCAGTCGCGTGCTCTACATTGGAGCGGACAACTTTGCTTTCCCAGTGCCGCTGGCGAAAAATACTTCACGCCAGTGGTACTTCGATGCCGTCGCCGGCGCCGAGGAAATCAGGGCTCGCGACATTGGGCGCAACGAGCTGTTAACGATCGACGCTTGCTCCGCGCTCGCCAACGCGCAGGAGGTTTATTTTTCCGGCGGTGGTGATTCGGCTGAATTCGCCCAGCGCATCATTAGCACTTCCGGTAAGCAGGATGGGCTCTATTGGGCGGCGTCAGAGCAGCAGGGCTCGAGCCCGCTCGCGAACATCGGCGAATTCGCCGGGCCGCCGCTCACGACGCTCTATCCCAGTGAACCTCTCATCATCGATGGCTACGCGCTGCGCATCCTGACTGCTCAAGGCGACGACGCCCCCGGCGGCGCCCAGAGCTACATCGTGAATGGCAAGATGACTGGCGGCTTCGCAATCCTGGCAACGCCCCTCAAGTACGCAGAAACCGGCATCATGACTTTCATCACTGGCCGCGATGGCGTGGTCTATGAGCGCGACTTAGGTCCCGACACGGTCAAGATCGCGGCCTCCATTCAGGAATACAATCCGACTGACGATTGGTCGCATGTCGAGTAGCGCTTCCGTCGAGCCAAGTACGGGCGAGCGACGCGAAAGGAACGCGTTTCCCGGTTTTGGCGTTTCCGAACCGAGATGCACCTATGATCGGTTTTCTTGATCGTCTTATACCGAGTGCAGGGAGTCGTGATGACAATAACTAGAACGCCTCGACAGAAATTTTTCCATCCGCAAATGAGCGAGTTCTGGTCTGGCGACCTCGGACTCACTCTACTGACCATTTCGCTGGTCGTGCTCGTCTTCATAATTACGCCGCTCTGCGAGGCGGGCATTCCAGGGCGCATGTTCTTCGAGCTAATCGTGGGATCTCTAATGGTTTTCGGAGTCCTTGCCATAGAGCAGAGCCGCGCTGCAAAATTCTCGCTGATCGCTTTCGTTCTGCTGACCGCAGCCTGCCTGGGTGCGGGACGCTTCCACCCGATGCCGCTCCTGCACCAGTTCGGCAGCATTCTCTCCACAATTACTTTGCTTCTTTATGTTCGCATTGTACTTATGGTGATGTTTCGCGGAGGCCCTGTGACCTGGAGCCGCATCCAGGGTGGCGTTTGTGCATATTTGCTTCTGGGAATGGCTTGGGCTTCCGCTTTTCAGGTGGTCGAACAATTCCGGCCCGGTTCTCTTCGTTTCGTCAGTGCTCCTGTGGATTTTGACCAGCTGATCTCGAAGCTGACTTACTTCAGTTTCTGCACTCTCACGACTGTTGGCGGCGAGGTCTCTCCGGTCTCTCCAATCGCCCGTTCACTTACCGTCGCCGAGTCGATGGTTGGTCAGCTCTTCCCAGCGATCCTGATCGGTGCGCTCGTCGCCATGGCGATGCAATCGCGCACCAAATCCTGAACTCCTTGTTCGGGCATTAGCCACATGAATCGCACGAAGTGTTCAGACTGCGAATGTGGTAAGTGACGGGCAATCCAGAATTGACTGCGCTTTTGGATTCGTACCGTGCCAACCAAAGCTCTCAGGCTTGCTACCTCAACGAGACATCCAGAGACGGCTTGACGGACACACCGACTTTCCGCCATCCCCAAGTTGGCGAAGTCCTCGTCCATAACTTATATCCCTTTACATAAGGTAGCAACCTTTCGCATAATTCGGGCATGTCAACCAGCATTTCGATCATCGGAGCTTCTGGTGCCGTCGGCAGCATGCTTGCCGTCCACCTTCTTCGCGGTGGTCTGTTGAAAAGTGCAGATCGTCTGCAGCTCGTCGGTCACGGTATTGCTTCCAGCTCAGCCCAACTCCTAAGCAACAGGATCGATCTTCTGGACGCGTTTGATGACGAAGGGGTGGACATCGAGGTTGTCGCGAATATTGAAGACGTCGACGGTGATATTGTCCTCATTTGCGCGGGTGTATCCCTGCCGGGAAATCTTGTTGATCGTCGCGACTGGGGAAAAACCAATCTCGCTTTGTTCGAGCAGATCGCGCGAGTATGTTGTCGGCGCGTCCCAGATGCCTTGTTCGTTGTCGTCAGCAATCCTGTGGAACTCGCTGTGAAGGTTTTTTCTGAAAAACTGGGACGCGAGAGAGTCATCGGAATGGGTGCGGAACAGGACTCATTAGGTTTTGCCCGAGCGATCGCTCACGATTTGGACATCAGTCGACAATATGTCATGGCAACAGTCCTCGGAGAGCACGGCCAGGCGATGGTTCCCGTCTGGAGTTCAGTGCAATTGAAGTCAATGGACCAACGGCTCTCTAATAAGCTCGCGCGAATGAAAGAAGAAAGTGCCACTGTTCCTTGACGGAACGAGTATTGGACCTTAGGGCAAAAGTGTTGGAGTTTATTGAAGCACAGCGAGTCAGTGAAGCCTATGAGACCACCAGACAAGCACTCCCAGATGCCAGAATCTTTGTGCAACCATTTATCACTTGGTACACCATGCACTCGACGCCGAACGCAACCGCGAATTCCACACTCAGATTCCTAACTGCTGCTCGGGACGACGGTGCGACTCCCCTTCATGGGCAGGTACTGCTGCGTGGAGAGTTTCTGGGAATTGAAGGCGTATGCGGTGTCCCCCTCGCTGTGAGCCGTCAGGGATGGGAGGCAGATGCAGGAGACAGCCTATCACCGGAAGAACAATACCGAGTGCTTCAGGCCGCGAGATCGATTGACATGTATATCTCTAGTGTCCTCCTCAGTTGATGCCAGCATCGAGAGATCATTGACCCCGGCCCGATTCTCAATTGCGTGTAATCGCCTTCCATGAGAAGGCCGGTCGGAGTCAAGTGGGTTCTTTTGTTTTTTCGTTAGACAAGGTTTTTTCTCCCGCCGAGTCGCCACTGTCGCCACCCTTCCATCCGCACTCTTCGATGAGCGATTATCGCTCGGTGCAAGTTGGGTGTTCTCGTTTCAGCCGGTGCTGCCACCTGATTGTCGACCTCTGTTTCCATCTCGGATGGAAACGGGGCCAGGCGATTAACGCAGTCACCGGAACTCGGCTTTGGGCTTTGCTTTTCCTTTCGAAGAACGTTTTTGACTTTATGCCGCCGCCGGCATCGCTCTCTGGTTGCTGTTGCGCAAGGGCTCGTAGACTTCTCCACTCACCCACAAGTGATGGAGCAATACCGCTAGCTTTCGCGCGACGGCAATAATGGCTCGTTTCTTCCCGCTTTTGCCGCCACGTTCGGCCAGCTTCAATCCCCAACGGCGCAGATCGCTGTCCGCTCCAAATGGGCCCAGAATGTGATGCGCTCCCTGCACCAGCAGCGTGCGCAGATAGGGATCGCCTTCCTTGCTGATGTGCATTTGCGGTTCGCTCTGGCCAGAGTTCCTTCGTCCCGGCTGCAGCCCCAGGTAACAGCCTACGTCGCGGCTTTTACGAAATCGTTGCGCGTCTTCCAGCGTCAGCAGTAGGTCAGCGCGATCAGCGTGCCCACTCCCTTCACTTGCTTTAGCCGCGCCACCTGCGGATAACTTTCCTGCGCCAGCTCTTCGATCCGTTCGTTGCACTCCACGATGCGTTCACTCAACAACTCGATCGCGGCCAGCAATGGCTCCAGTGCGCGTTGCAGTTCCGGACTCAGCCCTTCCGCTTTCTCCGGATTCATGTTGCGCACGTTGCACCCGCGCAGCCGCTCCCCATAGCTCTTGGCCAGCCCGCGGGCCGTGTTCACTAGAGCCGTCCGCGCTCGTACCAATCCCGCTCGCGCCCGGATCACGGTCAGATCCGCTTGCGCTTTCGCGCTGCGATGCTTCAACGGACTCAGCAACTGCGGATCGATCCTCGCCAGCCGTCCCAAAGTCTGCGCATCCATGCGGTCATCTTTCTTTCGACTCTCTCCAATCAACCGCACGTTGCGCGCATGCGCCACGATCACTTCGTGTCCCAACTCGCTCAGCAGACGGCTTACCCACGGCGAGTGCATACCCGTTTCCAGCGCGATCCGGCAGCGCGGCATGATCCCGAACACTTCCTTCATCGCCTTCGGAGTCGTGCCCAGCCTCTGCTCCAGCACCACTTCCCCTTGTTCATCCAATACGCAATACCAGCTCGATCGATCGCCCAGGTCCAATCCGATCGTCAGCTTCTGCCGCGAAAAATTCCTGCCCTGCTTCGCCACTGCGGTGCTAATCTTCTTCATTGCCGGTCTCCTTTATCTCTTGCGCTTCGAGCGCGTCGATAACTTGGGAGCGTACAGCATCCCGTCGGAGACCGGCCTTCTCATCCCATCTGATTACATCAAGGATCAAAAGAACGATTAGCGTTGCTACTCGGCGTGCGTAAACGAGAGTTCAGCGGCATCTGATTCGTTTTTAGCCTGAGTCAGACTATCCGGGAGACTGTCACCGTTACGGTCATCGGCTCTCCGTTTCTGAGAATGCGCAACTGCTTTCTCTCTCCTACAGTTCCAGATAACGCCCGAGCGGCCTCCGCCAATGTGTACTGTGCTTTACGTACCTTGCCAATCTGCAGAATGACATCGCCGGGCAGAATATTTTGGTGCGTTATTGAGGATGCCGAGGACGAGACGGCACGGACGACAAGCTCCCCTTCAGCGTTGGTGTCGAGCACGAGTCCGACCGTGTCGAAGTCATTTCCCGAAATTTTGCCGGAAGGTTTAAGGAATAGGAGTTGCTCTGGATAATCGATCTCAACCCGGAATTGGCTGAGGACATTTCCTCCCAGAGCCCCTACTATCGCTGCCGGAGTCTCGTATGAGGTCGCACTGTACGTCTGATCCGGTCGTGACACAGCCGCCACTTGGTCCACCGTAAACGATCCCAGTTGAAGTGCGGGAATCCTCAGCAAAAACAGGTTCCCGTCGTCTGCACCTCCGCCCATGTTTGCAGGCCCGACCGCTCCACTGCCCTGCGGCCAGTCGGGATGCTCCCGCGACCAACCGCGCAGCAGATCCTCCCGAAGCAGCGTAACTTCCGCTCCGGTGTCGAGCAGAAGTCCGTACCTTGCGCCGCCGATGCTTACATCG